>ENA-UAPM01000845-UAPM01000845.1-human-gut-metagenome-genome-assembly--contig:-NODE-845-length-8986-cov-6.730153_pt1 | contig 8986 bp, 10 predicted proteins | sample MGYA00244016_ERZ654582 | MGnify/ENA primary metagenome ERZ654582 (study PRJEB26926, sample SAMN06164545) | human gut metagenome | biome: ENVO:00009003; feature: ENVO:2100002; material: ENVO:00002003... | reverse complement strand
CCTGCCGCAGCAGGGGCTTATAAATCGCCTGTCTGGGATAAAATCCTCGAACCCCGTAAGTGCACAATAATCACCCGCCTAGAATCCCGGCCAACGATGTGAGATAATATCCCAAAACTTGAAAAGCGCACGGAGAGTTTTTCGAGAAGAAGGAAGAGGTGCTATCAAATGGCAGATGTATTGGCAGTGCGGGATGACTATCGGGCGCAGACATGGAGAATGCTTATTCAGGAATGCAGCAACAGTGGACTGACAAAACGGGAGTTTTGCCGGCGGCGTGGGATCTCCGAGAAAAGCTTTTACTACTGGCTCCGGAAGCTCCGCAGTCAGACGGCAGAAGCTGCCGAACCTCAGATCGTGCAGCTGGAATCTTCTGTGACTTCAACGGAGATTCTTCAGATCCACTACCGGGGTGCAGAATTGAAGCTGCCGGTCGGTGTGGATATTGAGGCTGTCGCTGCACTGCTTCGGTCCATTCAATCGCTATGATAGATCTGACAAAAGTCCGGAATTTCTATATTGCCTGCGGCTATACAGATCTCCGTCTTGGGATCGACGGCCTTGCCGCAGTGGTGACGCAGCAGTATGGCAGTCATTTTGACGAAGAAAGCCTGTTCCTGTTCTGCGGCAGACGAACGGATCGAATCAAGGCTCTGTACTGGTGCGGCGATGGATATATCCTTCTGTACAAACGGTTATCCAACGGGAGATTTCAATGGCCCAGGTCAGAAGCAGAACTGCGGTTACTGGATCCCCAGAGCTTCCGCTGGCTCATGGAAGGGCTTCGGATCGAGCAGAAAACGGCTATCCGCAAAGGAAAACCAAGGGATCTATTCTGACAAAAATGTTCCGAAAATTGCATATATTTCTGTACTTTTACCTGCCTTTGTGGTATAATAAAGGCAGGTTAAAGTTGCTTTTGGGAGGAGAATTCATGGCCGCAGCAGACAGGAAAATTACATATACTGCCGCGGAAGTTGCGGAACTCATCCGCCCGCTGACCCTGTCTGTAGAAGCATTGCAGAAGGAAAACGCGGAGCTGAAGCGGAAGCTGGAGCACATGAATGAGATCCTTGCCAATGCGCAGAGAGCCCGCTTCGGCCAGTCCAGCGAGAAGAAGACCTATGTTCTGAGTGAAGACCAAATGAGCCTGTTCAATGAGGCAGAGATCTGTCAGGACAGCAAGGCGGAGGAACCTACGGAGGAAACCCTTACCGTAAAAGCGCATGCCCGGAAGAAGAAAAGAACCATTGACGAGCTGGCAAAGAATCTTCCTGTAGAAGAAATTATAATTGACCTTCCGGAATCCAGGCTTACCTGTGACAAGTGCGGCGGCACTTTTAAGCTCATTGGTAAGAAGCTCGTCCGCAGGGAACTCATCATTATCCCGCAGTCTGAGAAGATTCTGGAATACTACAGCTGCACCTATGCCTGCGACAAGTGTGAGAAGGATACCGGCTTCGCCCATATCATTACCACCAGAACGCCGCCTCCTCTTATGAAGCACTCTCTGGCATCTCCCTCTACTGTGGCAGATGTTATGACGAAGAAGTATGTGGACGGAGTTCCTCTGGCCCGGCAGGAGAAGATCTGGGCGAGACAGGGTGTGGAGCTGAGCCGGGCCACCATGGCCAACTGGGTGATCCGGTGTGCCCAGAGCTGGCTGAAGCCGCTGTACAAGCATATGAAGCGGCAGCTTCTGGAACAATCCGTGATCCACGCGGATGAAACAGTGGTGCAGGTGCTGAAAGAGGACAACAAGCCTGCCGCCTCAGAATCCAGAATGTGGCTCTATGCCAGCGGAGAATACAGCAGCCAGCATATTCGCATCTTTGAGTACCAGCCTGACCGGAGCGGCAAACGCCCGGAGAGCTTTCTGAAAGGCTTTAGCGGATGCCTGATAACGGATGGCTACGCAGGCTACAATCAGGTGCAGAAGGTGACCCACTGCGGCTGCTGGGCCCATGCCAGGCGAAAATGGCGGGAGGCCATGCCAGACGGCGCAACTGTGAAAACCAGCAAAGCCGCCGTAGGATTCCGGTATTGCACGAAGCTGTTCTCTCTGGAGAAGAAATACATATATGCCGATGTCAAGGCTCGGAAAGAGTACCGCCAGAATGAGGTTTTGCCCCTTCTGGAGGAGTATTTTGCATGGCTGAAATCGATCCACCCGGAAAAGGGCAGCAAGCTGGAGGATGCGGTACGGTATTCCCTGAACCGGAAACAGCAGCTTATGGCATTTCTGGACTATGGAGATGTCCCTATCTCCAATAATCTGGCTGAGAACGCGATCCGGCCCTTTGTGGTGGGAAGAAAGAATTGGCTGTTCTGCGACAGTGTCAAGGGCGCGGAATCCAGTGCCATTGTGTATTCGCTGGTGGAAACGGCCAAGGCCAACGGCATTGAGCCTTATGGGTATCTATTGCTGGTGCTGAGTATGCTGCCCTATCTGGGCAAATCTCCGACCCATGAGGAGCTGGAAAAGCTGATGCCCTGGCACCCGGCAGTCCGGCACCGGGAACATATACGGAAATGAACAAACGGCAGAGTCCCGCGAACGGGACTCTGCCGTAACTTTGTTCGGCCCGGGTGATTATTGTGCGCTTACGCACAAACCACATACAATATTACCTCCGTAAAATTCTTATTTATCGAACTGATTATACCACAAAACTATGATTTTTTCAATAGAACACAAAAACCTCTCTTGTCTTGGTAGACAAAAGAGGTTTCTTTGTTGTCATAACTCAACACTATAGATTTTTATTTCTATGGGTTATTTCCTGTTGCTAAGCCCTTCAAGCTCAGGAGGAGTATCCATGTATAACTTATCGCTCCCAATGCTATTCAAAAAGTCTTTAATGATTGTTTCAATATCATATTTTAGCTTTTCAAAGAGTTTTCTTCGCTCCTCCTTATCTGCAAAATACTCGCTATAGTAAAGAGGTAAACTATCCATAAGCTCATATAAATGAATGCAAAGGTACCTATCAACATAGTATCCATTTTTACTTATTACTGCATGCTGATAATTAAGCTCAAGTCTACACATGCCCTTCTCGTCACTTTTTCGATAAATATTCCAGCTTGTCTGATTCGGAGAACAGTGGCTATACTTGTTTAGTCCATGTCTGATATTTTTTCTGTAGTCTCCAAGCGGAATGGATTGATCAACCACCTTATCTGCTGTCCACGTTCTTGCTGCTTGGCTTGCCTTGAGTTCGTCATTAAGCCATTTGTTTGCATTTACGTCACTTTGAACTACTGCGAACAAGCAGTCTAAGGCGTCTTCTATTGATCTCATGAGAGTTACAGCAGCAGAGTGGTAACCAGCAGCATTGATCATTCCAATACTATTCATGGTTCCAAGCAGATGTAATACTATTTGTTCAGCGGCTGACTGCGATGCAATCGATTTATTATTGGGTAATGGATGATTCGCAAAGATTTCCCATATCAATTTAATTGCTTTTTGGACAGGACTGCTTTCTCCGACGATATCAGAAAAAGGAGGTTGCAAGCTATTCATGTTCTCACCTCAATGGCCCGCTTTTTATTATATCACATCTCATAACGGATAGATTTTCGAACCCCGACCTGAAAATCACGATGTGCGAAACGACTCTTCAATCTTTATTGCGGTTTCTCTGTATCATCAGCCGATTCAAGCTGCAGCAATCTGTGGTCCTCCGTCAGCACCTTCATCTGACTAATAGCAATGGCGTTGAGTTTCGCCAGCCGTTCCGACTGCGATATTCCTTCATTGATGAACACGGCATTCAAGTTTTCCAAGTTTGACAGGCACACGAGCTGCGATACATTCGCATAGTCCCGGATGTTCCCCTTGAGATCCGGATGGGAATCCCGCCACTGCTTGGCCGTCATGCCGAACAGAGCCATGTTCAGAACATCAGCCTCGTTGGCATAGACCAAGGATATCTGACGGGCAGACAGTTCAGGCGGAATCAAATTCTCTTTGATGGCATCCGTATGAATGCGATAATTGATCTTGGCAAGGTTGCGCTTGATATCCCAGCCAAGCTGTTTCATTTCCTCGGTCTTGAGCCGCTCAAACTCTTTGACCAGGTAAAGTTTAAACTCCACGGAGATCCATGAGGCAAACTCAAACGCGATTTCCTTATGGGCGTAGGTTCCACCATAGCGGCCAGCCTTGGAAACAATGCCAATGGCGCCGGTCGCATCCACCCACTTCTGTGGCGTCATCACAAAGCTGTTCAGCCCTGCTTGACTTCTAAACGCATCGAATTCGACACGGTTAAAATCTGGATTGTAGAGTGTTTCCCACACACCGAGAAACTCGATGGTGTTTCTATTGCGAAGCCAGTTTTGAATGATGTACCGTGGATTGTCATTATCCTTGATTTTTGCAATGTCTGTCAAGCTGAGAAAGTCATCACGCTTGAGATCCCACTGCACATTGATCTCTGTTCCGCGAACAATTAGCTTATCCATCTTCACCGCACCTCCCAGCAGTTAACTCTTTTAAAAGTCCTTGACACCCCTCCAGCACATCCCGCCAGGTTGCCTCGAAATCCTCGGTGTACCACGGGTCTGCTACATTGCCTGGACGGGCGGTATGATCCATCAGGAGGGACATCTTGCCGACATAGTCGCCGCCGCAGATACGGTACATATCCCGGAGGTTGGCCTGGTCCATGCCGATCAGGAGATCGTATTCGTCGTAATCCCGATTTGTCAACTGCCGTGCGGCATGGCCTTCGCAGGAGATCCCATGCTCGGCCAGCTTGCGCCGTGCCGGAGGATAGACTGGGTTGCCGATCTCCTCCCGGCTGGTGGCTGCCGATTCGATGTGAAACTCTGACGCCAGCCCCGCCTTCTGTACCAAGTCCTTCATCACGAACTCGGCCATGGGGCTGCGGCAGATATTGCCATGACAGATAAACAGGATCCTCTTCATACTGCGTTCTCTCCGAAATCTCATCGTTGCCCTCATTATACCACACATCGACCTTTTCGTCGAGAACACTTTCCAGATACGCAGAATCCTCGATCATTCGCAGAAGCTCCGCCTTGGATAGATTCCGTGCTGTAGCCTGCCGGATGTACCAGCGGCGCTCCTCTGCGGGCAGCTCTGCCTCCATGATCACAACGTTCTGTGTCCAATTCAAGTGAAGCGCTTCGCCAAGCAGTTCCGGCGTGCCGCTGTACAACTGCCAGAAATCCCGCATCCGGCGCACATTGCGCGGAGAGAAGCCGGTCATATCCGGGTATTGTTCTTTTATGAACTCCGCAGCAGCTACCGCTGCACCCTTTTCCGAGTGGGCACAGACGGCCTTGCCGATTTCGCAGTACAGCTCCATCTGCGGCAGATCTGCTTTCATGACAGATTCCAGTGTGGCAAACATTGTGCTGTAGTCCACAGCCTTTCGGATATTCATAGTTTCTCCTTTCCGGCGCACAGCGCCTGATTCAACGCTCAAGGCAGAGAAAAGCACGGTAACATCGCCGTGTTTTTCTCTGCCTTGACCTGTTTCAGATAACTTGTACGATCTGCTCCCAGAGCAGTATGTGCTTTTCATCAATGGCCCGGTTGTCGTGGTAATGGCCGAACAGCCAGTAGTGATAATGTGCTCTCTCCTTGACCTCCTGCAGGAAATCTGTGAGCGGGTCTGCCTCATTGTGGCGGTTTTCCATGAGAGCAATGCTGGTGGGAGCGCAGTGCGTGATAACATAGTCCACCGCCCAATCGACCTTGGCCAGATTTTTCCGTGCTTCAGCGTACTCCTCCTCAGAAGGCATCTCCTGCGCCCACCACGAAATGTGATTGATGCGATACCTCGCTCGGGGCTTTCTCTGCAGCATCAGGAGCTTTCGCTCAAAATCCGGAGCACCCGGTTCCAGAATGCCGTCCTCCGTATCATGGCTTTTTGCTCCGCCCATGGTGAAGAAGTGATAGCCTTCCAGCTCGAAGACCTGTCCACGCATCAGGTGCAGGACATGAGAGCGAATGCGGTGTACCTTGCCGCCGTGCCAGTCTTTCACCGGATATCGTTCCAGTGCGTCGTAGTTCTCATGATTCCCGCAGACGAAGGCCAGCGTGAACGGAAGACTTTCCAGCCAGTCCAATGCAGCCTCGTCACGGCCGTCTCCAAACCACACACCACCAAAGTCTCCGGCACAAATCACGATGTCCCGCTTTGTCATTTGTGCCTGCTCCGGGAAATATTTCGGCTTGAAGCGTTCAAAGTTTCCGTGGCAATCGCCGGTTACAAAAATCATCTTTCCACCTTCTTTCAGTACATAATTTTCTGGCAAAGCTCAATGCCACCCTTCAGGGTGACTGCGACCTCATCCTTGGAGAGAATTTTTACTGTCTCCACCAGTTGGCGAACGGCGCTCTCGTCCCACTCCGTAATGTAAGCATCTCCATGCGCTTGAGCACAGAGTAAAAGCTGTTGATCTCCTGCACCTGGCAATCGGCTTTGACCGCATCGCCAATCTCCAGAGCCTCCAGCAGCTCCATGCAGTGTGCGTACTGGTCATGGGGGATGGGGAATGGGATGGTTGCCACGCCATATTCCGGGTGATACGGATTGCCAAGCACCGCCTGTATCATCATGTTATATCAGCTCCTTTTTCCAAATTCAAAACCACATCTCCGTACTTGGCCATCAGCAGTGCGCCGGTAATCAGGTGGAACGCCTCATCTGTGACCAATTCCGGAGACGCAAGGTCCGCAAGAGTAATATTGCAGCAGCCGACCGCAATGGCCTTCGCCGCCTGGTATACGCTGTATAGCTCCGGGTCGATCCCTCCGAGGCGGACGCTTTGGAAGTCAAAGCCGTCATTCCCGCATTTCCAGACCATCCTGCGCCAAAGGCTCTCGTATGCCGTGAGAAGGAAGAGGGCAGCTTTGTTCCGGTCGGACAAGCGCCAGCAGCGCTCTCGCCAGTGTGTCCATCTTCGCCGGTGGGCATCTGACAGGAAGAATTGAGGTTTCCGTTCTCTGAATTGCTGATGCATCCGTTTTCGGAGCTGTGCCCCCATAGAGAGTGCGAAGCAGTCCCGCACAAACTCATTCATCTCCAGTACACCTGCCTCGATCCGTTCCTCCAGACAGGTGCATTCACACAGGCGGCACGGATGCTTGCGGTCATAGTTCTGGCAGTATTCGCACGCCACATCTTTGGGCGTGTAATGAAATGGGCTGCGGTATATTCCACCGCCTCTGGGTTTTTGACCGGGCTGAGACATCATCAACTGCTCCAACGCCTGCAGCGGCGTGTCTCGCATGAAATAGTACGGCATAAGCGAACTCCTCTCTGAAATGAAAAAAGGGCCGGAATCTTATTGCCAAGACTCCGACCCGTTCCGTTTGATATTACATTGTCTGTTCCTGTGTGGCTTGTTCCAAGGCTTCTTCCTGCTGCCGGATTCGCTCGTCCAAATCCGGCACACACTCCTCAATCTGCTGCTGAACACTGCGGATCATTTTTTCCTGCTCTCCCGTGAGTTCAAAGAAATCTCCGTCTACAGAGTCCGCACAGCAGCGATAAATCTCGGTCATCTGCTCTGGGGTGAAAAGCCGTTCCTTTTGAATCAGCCCGGAGCGGATAGCAAAGTCCTGTTTGGCTCCTGCATAGTTCTCCATGAAATAGTGCCCATGACATACTCCTGTGTGCCCATAGGCCCAATCCCATGTGACGAAGTGGACTCCGTGTTTGCTCTGAACTCCAGCCAGCACAGTGCCGTTGAAATCCGCCAGCACCTTGTAGCCGTCCTCCAGACCGTCGGCTTTCAAAAAGGGCGCTGTTTCCATCTGCCGCATATATTCCGCTGTGTTTCTGACGATCTCATACACCATGTCCTTGGCGGCGACCCGTTCCGGTTCATTAATGTCCTCATTTCGGTAGGTGATGCCGCCGTTCTCGGTCACCTCGCACAGCGGCGCACCGTCAAGCAGGACACGAAGCTTGCCGGTATCAGTTTTGCCCGTCTGAAATCCTTCTCGGGCAAGGACGATTGCCGTTTCTCTGAGGTAACGGTCCTTTTCTTCTGTGCTGATGCTCATGTAACTCCTCCCGTGCATAAAAAATAAGGCCGGAGCATGATTGCTCCGGCCTTCAAATACAGGCGCTGCGACCAGCGCCCTTTTTGAAATGAAAAAAGGCGCCGCTTTCTCAGTCCGTCAGGACCAACAAAACGACGCCCAAATCTTTATGATTCTTTTTTGAGAAAAATACCGCTGCCAGCCGGAAAAACGCCGTTCAAAAAGGGCACCGGCTGAACACATCTGCCCGAAAAGGGAAAACGCCCGGTTCGAATCGGGGCAGACGCTCTGAAACAGCGATTTGCATCTATGGTTTGAAAGAAAAAATCCGGGCCTGAAAAAGCCAGGAAACGGTTGATGCGCCTGGCTTTTCGCCAGACGCATCTATACCGTTTCGTTAATATGGCGCAGTGGGAGGGATTTGAACCCTCGTGCCGCTTTTGACGGCAACACGATTTCCAGTCGTGCTCGTTATGACCACTTCGATACCACTGCATATATTCCGCTGCGACAACAGCATGGATTATTATAACAAAATCTGTGAGAATGTCAAGGGCTAAATCACAAAATCCGCAAATTTTCCGGACCGGTTGCCTCCTTGCAGGCAACGGCTCCGCCGCCCGGGAAGCCCCGGGCGGCGGAGAAAAAGGGTTCTTTTTTTACTGTCTTGCCTTGGAGTCCACGATCTCGTGGAGCTTGGCGGCAAAGTCCGCCAGGGACATGGCCCCCAGGTCCTCGCCGGTGCGGGTGCGGACGGACACGGTGCCCGCCTCCATATCCCGGTCGCCCACCACCAGCATGAAGGGGATCTTCTCCAGGGTGGCCTCCCGGATCTTCTTGCCGATCTTCTCGTTGCGGCCGTCCACCTCCACCCGGAAGCCGGCGGCATCCAGCTGCTTTGCGATCTGATCGGCGTATTCCAGGGCGCGGTCTGTAATGGGCAGGACCTTCACC
>ENA-UAPM01000836-UAPM01000836.1-human-gut-metagenome-genome-assembly--contig:-NODE-836-length-9057-cov-4.850478_pt1 | contig 9057 bp, 6 predicted proteins | sample MGYA00244016_ERZ654582 | MGnify/ENA primary metagenome ERZ654582 (study PRJEB26926, sample SAMN06164545) | human gut metagenome | biome: ENVO:00009003; feature: ENVO:2100002; material: ENVO:00002003... | reverse complement strand
GTCTCGTGGGCTCGGAGATGTGTATAAGAGACAGTTATAAAACTGCCGGGATATTTTGGAGCTGGCGACAGGAATCGAACCTGCAACCTGCTGATTACAAATCAGCTGCACTGCCAATTGTGCTATACTAGCGGGAACTCTAATATAATATCACAATCAGCAGGGGTTTGTCAAGGGTTACAGCAGCTCCACGCCCGAATTCCTGCATGCCTGTACCGTAGCGTCATCCCACAGGCTGACCTGTACCTCGCCGACATGGGCCTTGCCCAGCAGCAGCATGCACAGGCGGCTCTGGCCGATGCCGCCGCCGATGGTATAGGGCAGCTCACCAGCCAGCACCGCCTTGTGGAAAGGCAGGGTGCGGCGGTCGTCGCAGCCCGCCATGGTCAGCTGCTTGTCCATGCTTTCCGGGCTGACACGGATGCCCATGCTGCTCAGCTCGTAGCTGCACTGCAGCGGGTCGTTCCAGAACAGCAGATCGCCGTTCAGATCCCAGTCGTCATAGTCCGGGGCGCGGCCATCGTGAGGCTTGCCGCTGCGCAGGGGTGCACCGATCTTCATCAGGAAGGTGGTGCCGTTCTCCTTGACAAAGGCGTTCTCCCGCTCCTTCGGGGTCAGATCGGGGTACTTATCCTCCAGCTCCTGTGAGGTGACAAAGGTTACGTTGGGGGTGTGCAGGGGCAGATCCTGCAGCTGGGGGAACATGGCGTGCAGGTTCATCTCGGTGGCGCACACCGCAGACACGATGCAGCGCACCACGTTTTTCAGGTAGGTCTCGTTGCGGTCCTCCACCGTGATGATCTTTTCCCAGTCCCACTGATCCACATAGACCGAGTGGAGGTTATCCAGCTCCTCGTCCCGGCGGATGGCGTTCATATCGCAGTACAGGCCCTTGCCCACGCGGAAACCGTAGTCCTTCAGCGCCTGCCGCTTCCACTTTGCCAGCGACTGCACCACCTGTGCCTCGGTGCCGCTGTCCTTGATGTCAAAGGTCACCTTGCGCTCCACGCCGTTCAGGTCATCGTTCAGGCCGGTGGAAGCCTCCAGAAACAGCGGTGCAGACACGCGGTACAGGTTGAGCGTAGCGCACAGGGTATCGGCGAACAGCCGCTTCACCGTGCCGATGGCGCGCTGGGTGTCGTACAGGTTCAGCGCGGGTGTGTAGTTTGCCGGGATGATGATCTTGCTCATAACGTTTACCCCTCATTCTGTGTGGTTTGCGCCCCGCTTTCCCGAGCCGGGGCGTGGCTTTTGCAAAGCCGGAATACTGCACTCATTATGGCACAATTTTTTACGAAAGTAAAGTGATAGCAGGAAAAAGCAGTTCCGAAACGCCCAAGGGCGTTTCGGAACTGCAAATCAAACTATTTTTCCGTTTACCCGCCCAGATAGGCGTTGCGGACGCGCTCGTTGGTCAGCAGCTCGGCACCGGTGCCGTCCATGACCACGCGGCCGGTCTCCAGCACATAGGCGCGGTCGGCCACCGAAAGCGCCATCTGCGCGTTCTGCTCCACCAGCAGGATGGTCATGCCCTCCTTGTGGATGTCGCGGATGATGTCAAAGATCTCCTGCACCAGCAGCGGCGAAAGACCCATGGAGGGCTCGTCCAGCATCAGCATGGAAGCGTTGCTCATGAGCGCACGCCCCATGGCCAGCATCTGCTGTTCGCCGCCGGACATGGTGCCCGCCAGCTGCTTGCGACGCTCCTTCAGGCGGGGGAACAGGGTGAACACCTTTTCCTTGTTGGCGGCAATGGTGGAAGCGGGCTGGGTGTAAGCGCCCATATCAAGGTTCTCGTCCACTGTCATGTGCAAAAACACATGGCGTCCCTCCGGCACCTGTGCAAGACCGCTTTCCACGATCTTGTGGGCGCGTACGCCCTTGATGCTCTTGCCCTTGTACAGCACATCGCCGGTGCGGGGCTTCAGCAGACCGGAAATGGTTTTCAGGGTGGTGGATTTGCCCGCGCCGTTGGCACCGATCAGGGTGACGATCTCGCCTGCGTTGACGGTGAAAGAGATATCCTTTACGGCGTGGATGTTGCCGTAGTAGACGTTGATGCCGTCCACCTTCAGTAATGTATCAGCCATGGCTCAGCCCTCCTTTTTGCCCAGATAGGCCTCGATGACCTGCGGGTTATCGCGGATCTCGTCCGGGGTGCCCTTGGCGATGATGCGGCCGAAGTTCAGCACCGCAATACCCTCGCAGATGCCCATGACAAGGCTCATGTCGTGCTCGATGAGCAGCACGGCAATGTTGAACTCGTCGCGGATGCGGCGGATGGTCTCGGTCAGCTCCGCAGTCTCGGAGGGGTTCATACCGGCGGCAGGCTCGTCCAGCAGCAGAAGCTTCGGGCCGGTAGCCAGTGCACGCATGATCTCCAAACGGCGCTGTGCGCCGTAGGGCAGGCTGCCGGCCTGCGCGTTGGCAAGGTCTGCCATGTGGAAGATGTCCAGCAGTTCCAGCGCACGCTCGGTGCACTGCTTTTCCTCTTTCCAGTAGTTCGGCATCCGCAGCAGGGAGGACGCCAGATTATACTTCATGGACTCGTGCAGACCCACCTTGATGTTGTCGATGACGCTCAGCTCCTTGAACAAGCGGATGTTCTGGAAGGTACGCGCCACGCCCATGCGGTTGACCTGATAGGTCTTTTTTCCGGCGGTGGGCATCCCGTCGATCAGGATGGAGCCGCGGGTGGGCTGGTAGACGTTGGTCAGCAGGTTGAACACGGTGGTCTTGCCTGCGCCGTTGGGGCCGATCAGACCGGCGATCTCGTTGCGGCCGATCATCAGGTTAAAGTTGTCCACAGCGGTCAGACCGCCGAAGTCGATACCCAGCTCACGCACGTCCAGAATGGGCTTTTTGTCCTTGTCGCGGTCGGTCAGAAAACCGCCGGAGGGCACACTGTGCAGTCTGGTCTTGAACTCACTCATGGTCAGCGGCCTCCTTTTTGGTATGTTTGCGGAACAGTTCGCCATTCATGGCCTTTTCCACGATGCGGCTCAGGGAGAAATCGTAGCTGCCCAGCAGTCCGCCCGGGCGGAAGATCATCATCAGCACCAGCACCAGCGAATAGACCACCATGCGGTAGCTCTCAAAGCTGCGGGTAGCCTCGGGCAGGATGGTCAGCACGGTAGCGGACAGAATGGAGCCCAGCATGGAGCCCATGCCGCCCAGAACCACCATGACAAGGATCTCAATGGACTTCATAAAGCCGAAGGTGGAGGGGTTCAGCACGCCGATGTAGCAGGCGTACAGGCCGCCCGCCAAGCCTGCAAAGGCAGCGGAGAAGGCAAAGGCCATCACCTTATAATAGGTGGTCTGGATGCCGCAGCTCTCGGCGGCGATCTCGTTGTCGCGGATGGCCAGCACGGCGCGGCCGTGGCGGCTCTTCATCATGGCGTGGATGAGGAAACAGGTGATGACCACGCACAGAAATACGTTGGTAAAGTTGGAATACTTGGGGATGTTCTTCAGGCCCTTGGAGCCGTAGAACAGCTTGAAGCCCAGCACATCATCAATGTTGTTCAAGGTGATGCGGATGATCTCGCCAAAGCCCAGCGTCAGGATGGCCAGATAGTCGCCGGTCAGGCGCAGGGCAGGGATGCCGATAAGCACCCCGAACAGCCCGGCGATCACCCATGCCAGCACCAGACCGATGGCAAAGGCCACGCCCTTGGGCAGGTTGGAAGATTTGGTGAACAGGGCGCAGGCGTAGGCACCTACCGCCATAAAACCGGCGTGACCCAGCGGCAGCTGCCCCAGATAGCCGGTGGCAACGTTCAGGGAGACCGCCAGGATGATATTGATGCCCACCGTCATCAGCACCTTGTTCTGGTAGGTGGACAGGATATTCCGGGTCAGGTAGGAAAGCGCCACGAACAGCAGAGCCACCAGCACCGCGTTCATCAGGTAGCGCACGGGCATTTTGAGCGTTTTGCGATTCTTGTTCATCTTCATGCCCTCCTTACACCTTTTCCTGCACCTTGCGGCCGAGGAAGCCCGTGGGCTTGAACAGCAGCACGATGATGAGGATGGCGAACGTGACAGCGTCCTTCCAGGCAGACAGGCCGATGGCGGAGACGAAGCACTCGCACAGGCCGATGACGATGCCGCCGACCATTGCGCCCGGGATGGAGCCGATGCCGCCCAGAACGGCGGCAACAAAGGCTTTCAGGCCCAGCATGGAGCCCATGGTGGGGGTAGCCTGCGGGTAGGAGCAGCAGTACAGCACCGAGCCGATACCGGCCAGCGCGGAGCCCACCGCAAAGGTAAAGGAGATGGTGCTGTTGACATTGATGCCCATCAGGCGGGCAGCGTCCATATCCTCAGAGACAGCGCGCATGGCCTTGCCCAGCTTGGTCTTCTGCACCAGAAAGGTCAGCACCAGCATGGACAGCACAGTGACCACCAGTGTGATCACGGAGGTCAGGCCCAGGGGCACACTGCCGATCATAAAGGTCTTGTTGCCGTAGTAGGAAGGGATGACCTTTGCGCCGGAACCCATCACCAGCTCAGCGGTGTACTCCAGGAAGAAGGAGACACCAATGGCTGTGATCAGCAGGGAGATGCGGGGCGCGTTGCGCAGCGGGGTGTAGGCGACCTTTTCGATCACCACACCCAGCAGGGTGCAGGTAATAATGGTGGCGCACACGGCCGTCACTGGGCCAAGGCCCAGCTGGTTCATAACGAACCAGGACATGTATGCACCCACCATGATGACATCGCCGTGGGCAAAGTTCAGCAGCAGGATGATGCCGTACACCATGCTGTAGCCCAGTGCGATCAGTGCATAGATGCTGCCAAGGGACAAGCCGTTGATCAGCTGGCTAAAGAACACTGTCATGGTTGGATACTTCCTTTCTTTGCGGCGTTTATACACCGTTGGATACACTTTTTTAGATGCGATGACGCATCTGAAGCCTTCCCCCGGCCGGGGGAAGGTGGCGCGCAGCGCCGGATGAGGGCGCTGGCGGCCAATGGCTTGCCAGTAAATTGTTATAAAAAAGGAGAACGCCTGACCAGAAAAAAGCTGTTCCGGCGTTCTCCAAAAAAATCATGGGGTTTGCTCTGTGCGGGCGGCTCCATCACCGGTGGATGGAACAGCGCGGATCAGAACATTTCCTTCAGCTCGGGCTTGCCGTCCACATAGGTCAGGATGGCAGTGCTCTTGACGGGGTTGTGGTGCTCGTCGAAGGTAAAGGTGCCGGTGATGCCCTCGATGGTGCCGCCGGCAATGGCATCGATGACGGCCTGCTTGTACTCGTCGGAGCCGGCCTCGAGGCCCTGCTCCTCGGCTGCCTTGATGCCATACACAACGGTCATGGCTGCATCGTAGCCCAAGGGTGCAAAGCCGTTGGGGTAGGCCTCGCCGTACTCGGCCTTGTAGGCATCCTCAAACGCGGTGCTGGAGCCCTTAGCGTAGCAGGCGCAGAAGTAGGAGTCCTTCAGCTGGTCGGCGGTGGCGTAGCCCTCCAGACCATCCCAGCCATCGCCGCCGAGGAAGGGAACGGTCAAGCCGATGCTCTCAGCCTGAGCCAGGATCTGACCCACTTCCTGATAGTAGTTGGGGCAGAACACCATCTCGGGGTTCTTGCCAAGGATGCTGGTCAGCTGGGTCTTGAAGTCCACGTCGCCCTCAGAGTAGCTCTCCTGATCGACGATGGTGCCGCCCAGAGACTCGAACTCGTTGACGAAGTTCTCTGCCAGGCCCTCGTTGTAGTCAGCACCCTTCTTGAAGATGACGGCTGCCTTGGTGTAGCCCAGCTTCTGGTATGCGTAGTCAGCCATCTTGATGCCCTGGAACGGGTCGGTGAAGGTGGCGCGGAAGACGTTTGCGTTCACGGTATCAGTCTCGGCATCGTAGGTGACAGCCTCAGCGGTAGCGGAAGCGGTGACCATGGGCATATTGTAGTCTGCGCTCTCAGCAACGACTGCCAGAGTCGGGGTGGTGGTAACGTCGCCGATCAGAGCGGTCATGCCCTCGTCCACCATCTTGGTGAAGCAGTTGACAGCCTGCGTAGCATCGCCCTGCTCATCCTCGGTCAGGATCTCGATCTGCTTGCCATTGATGCCGCCGTCGGCGTTGACCTGCTTCAGGTACAGGGTAGCACCGTTGACAACAGCCTGACCGTAAACGGAGACGTTGCCGCTCAGGGGACCCATAACGCCGACCTTGATGGTGTCGCCGGAAGCTGCAGCTGCGGTAGAACCGGAAGCGGAAGCTGCGGTGCTGGAAGAGCCGCCGCAGGCAGTCAGAACACCGGCAGCAGCCACGACACCGGCAGCAGCCAGAAAGTTACGACGAGAGATCATGTTTTTCATAAGTCTATATCCTCCTGATATTTGGAAGCGTTCGTGTTATTTGCAGCCCTTTCGCACGGCCCATGAGCCAGTGTCCCGAAAAGCTGTTAAGGAAGCAGCGCTCCCTTCCCTCAAAGCAGCTCTGCCTCCTTGAGTCTTATTATAAGCACTTCGGTGCAAGTCTGCAATTCACAAATCGTCCATAGTTTGGGAGGGGTTTCGGGTAAAACTCGCTATTTTTCACAAAATCAAGCGTCGCTTTTTGGTCACTTTTTCAAATTGTTCACCTGAGAAAAACAGAACATGAAATTGATTCATGAGTAACAAAAAGATGGCACAACTTTCCTCTCCTGAAGTTTGCTGCCGCTAACATCCATGCATCCTCTTGCATCCCGGGCCGAATCATGGTAGGATAATATCGGTTAGTTAGCGTATACTATCCAAATGAGAAGAGCGCATCCATTCCTATTATATATGGAGGTACAAATCATGAACTATCTTGAGATCGTAGACGTTCAGGGCCGTGAGATCCTGGACTCCCGCGGCAACCCCACTGTTGAGGCTGAGATCACCCTCGCCGACGGCACCGTGGCCCGGGGCTGCGCACCGTCCGGCGCATCCACCGGCGAGTTCGAAGCGCTGGAGCTGCGCGACGGCGACAAGGGCCGCTATCTGGGCAAGGGCGTCACCAAGGCCGTAGAGAACATCAACACCGTCATCGCAGATGCTGTCATCGGCATGGATGCTTCCGACATCTACGCCATCGACAAGGCTATGATCGACGCCGACGGCACCAAGGACAAGTCCAAGCTGGGCGCAAACGCCATTCTGGCCGTTTCCATCGCTGCCTGCCGCGCTGCTGCCACTTCGCTGGACATGCCCCTCTACCGCTTCCTCGGCGGCGTGAACGGCAACCGCCTGCCCGTCCCCATGATGAACATTCTGAACGGCGGCGCACACGCCACCAACACCGTGGACACCCAGGAGTTCATGATCATGCCCGTGGGCGCACCTTCCTTTAAGGAGGGCCTGCGCTGGTGTGCTGAGGTCTTCCACGCTCTGGCTTCCATCCTGAAGGCAAAGGGTCTGGCTACCTCCGTGGGCGACGAGGGCGGCTTCGCTCCCAACCTGTCCAGCGACGAGGAGACCATCGAGACCATCCTGGCCGCCATCGAGAAGGCCGGTTATCTTCCCGGCAGGGACTTCATGCTGGCCATGGACGCTGCTTCCTCCGAGTGGAAGAGCCCCAAGGGCAAGGGCTTCTACAAGCTGCCCAAGGCCGGCACCGAGTTCACCTCCAGTGAGCTCATTGCACACTGGAAGAAGCTGGTGGAAAAGTACCCCATCATCTCCATCGAGGACGGTCTGGATGAAGAGGACTGGGAAGGCTGGCAGGAGATGACCCGCGAGCTGGGCGGCAAGGTCCAGCTGGTGGGCGACGACCTGTTCGTCACCAACACCGAGCGTCTGGCCAAGGGCATCCAGCTGGGTGCCGGCAACGCCATCCTCATCAAGCTGAACCAGATCGGCTCCGTATCTGAGACTCTGGAAGCCATCAAGATGGCTCACAAGGCCGGCTATACCGCCATCAGCTCTCACCGCTCCGGCGAGACTGAGGACACCACCATCGCCGACCTGGCTGTGGCTCTGAACACCTGCCAGATCAAGACCGGCGCCCCCAGCCGCAGCGAGCGCGTCGCTAAGTACAACCAGCTTCTCCGCATCGAGGAGGAGCTTGGCGGCGCCGCGCAGTATCCGGGGTTTGGGGCGTTTAACATTAAAAAGTAAGGGCTGGAGAGGAGATAGGAGAGAAAATGCCGCGGGCGGATGCTCGCATCCGCCCCTACAAATCAAAAACTGTTGCCCAAACAACACACAAAGCCCTGTAATTCTGGTATAATACTCAAAGCCGGGCGAAATGCGCCCGGCGGTCCATACATTAAAAGAGGTGCACAATGACAGATTTCAAACAGTGGGAAGGCTTTGAAGGCCGCATTTGGAAAGAGGAAGTCAACACCCGTGACTTCATCCAGAAGAACTACACCCCCTACGACGGCGACGAGAGCTTCCTCGCTGGTCCTACCGACGCTACCAACAAGCTGTGGGGCGCGCTGCAGAAGCTGCAGAAAGCCGAGCGCGCCAAGGGCGGCGTGCTGGACATGGAGACCGAGGTCGTCAGCAGCCTGACCGCTTACGGCCCCGGCTATATCGACGAGACCCTGAAGGATCTGGAGCAGATCGTCGGCCTGCAGACCGACAAGCCCCTGAAGCGTGCATTCATGCCCTACGGCGGCATCAAGATGGCGGAGCAGGCCTGCACCACCTACGGCTACCAGCCCTCTGAAGAGCTGCACAAGATCTTCACCGACTACACCCGCACCCACAATCAGGCTGTGTTCGATGCCTATACCCCCGAGATGAAGACCGCCCGCCACACCCACATCATCACCGGCCTGCCCGACACCTATGGCCGCGGCCGTATCGTCGGTGACTACCGCCGTGTGGCACTGTACGGCATCGACGCCCTCATCAAGTTCAAGCAGGAAGACTTCGCCAACTGCGGCGACGGCACCATGACCGATGACGTCATCCGCCTGCGCGAGGAGATCGCACGCCAGATCAACGCCCTGAAGGGCATGAAGAAGATGGCCGAGGCCTACGGCTACGACATCTCCCAGCCTGCCAAGGACGCCAAGGAGGCCTGCCAGTGGCTGTACTTCGGCTATCTGGCCGCCATCAAGACCCAGAACGGCG
>ENA-UAPM01000811-UAPM01000811.1-human-gut-metagenome-genome-assembly--contig:-NODE-811-length-9232-cov-4.594639_pt1 | contig 9232 bp, 7 predicted proteins | sample MGYA00244016_ERZ654582 | MGnify/ENA primary metagenome ERZ654582 (study PRJEB26926, sample SAMN06164545) | human gut metagenome | biome: ENVO:00009003; feature: ENVO:2100002; material: ENVO:00002003... | reverse complement strand
GATGTGTATAAGAGACAGCAAGCAGATTGCGCAACTCGTACAAAGTATCCCTATTCAGCGTCTCCGGATGCTGAATCCATTGTTGAAAGTTAACAGAAGTCATTTATATTACCAGTTTGCTACAGTTGCATTAAAAATTTGGTCGGTGATCTCTTTAGACATTTCAGCAATCAATCCGTCCTGTACGGCAGTCAGCAACTGGCTAGAGTCGTAGGTACGGAACGCAGAAAACTGTTGTTCAAAGTCTTCGGCATGATTGGTGTTGTTGACAAAACGTACATTGACGGTAATAGTCAACTTCGTCTCCGAAGAGTAACCGTCGGCAGATACTGCCTGGTTGTACTGATTGTATCCTGTGATTTCTCCGTCAATCTGCAAGTCCGCATTCTGATTCGGCTTGAGCAGTTGCAGACGGGTCTGCCGGATGAAGATATCTTTCAGGTCCTCATTGAATTTGGTTGCCAACGGAGCATATACATACTCCGACTTGATCGGGAAGTCGGCTATCGAAATGGTCTTTACCTTATCATAATTGATAGACGATCCGTTAAACTTATAAGAGATGGAACAAGCAGTTACTATTCCCGCCAGTACCATCAACACACCAACTACTTTCAATTGTTTAATCCAAACCATATTCTTTTATTTTTCTATAAAGTGTTCGTTCTGAAATATTCAAATCTTTTGCTGCATTCTTACGCTTTCCATGATGACGGTCGAGCGCCTTACGTATCATTTCTTTCTCCACTTCGTCCAATGACAAAGTGGCTTCTTCTACAACCTCCTCCGTATCCTGAATATCATCTACTACAGGATGAGCCGGTTTGGCGGCAGAAATTATGGTAGGCGTAGCAGGCACCACTGTAGCAACTAAATTCCGTTGCGGTTCCTGATAATAAGAAACTGCCGTAGTAGCTGGTGCCGTCGGAACAGATTGCGCGCCACGTTCCGCCATCAGTGTATTGACTAACTTCTTCAAGTCAGTCACATCACGCCGCATATCAAACAACACCTGATACAAAATCTCACGCTCACTTTCAAAAGCCTTCCCTGTATTTGCTTTCACTCCAAACAAAGCAGGCAAACCAGAATTCACATGTTGCTCTGGTAAATAATTTCTCAAAATCTCTGCCGTTATATCCCGGTTAGTTTCAATAATAGATATCTGTTCAGTGATGTTTTTCAACTGGCGCACATTACCGGGCCACGAATAAGCCAGCAACAAAACTTTCGCATCTTCTGTCAACTGGATAGCCGGCATACGATATTTCTCAGCAAAATCTGATGCAAATTTACGGAAAAGTAAAGTTATATCATCTCCACGCTCACGCAAAGGAGGTATTTTAATAGGTACAGTGTTCAAACGATAATACAAATCCTCACGAAAACGACCTTCAGCAATGGCTTCCGTCAGATTCACATTGGTAGCGGCAACAATACGCACATCCGTTTTCTGCACTTTAGATGAACCTACCTTAATGAATTCACCACTTTCAAGTACACGTAACAGACGTGCCTGAGTAGCAAGAGGCAACTCTCCTACTTCATCCAGAAAAATGGTTCCACCATTGGCTTCGGCAAAATAGCCATTACGGTCACTGATAGCGCCCGTAAAAGCACCTTTTTCATGTCCGAAAAGCTCTGAATCTATAGTACCTTCAGGAATAGCCCCACAGTTCACCGCTATATACTGTCCATGTTTACGGCGACTGAACTGATGAATAATCTGTGGGAAATTTTCCTTTCCCACCCCACTTTCACCGGTGATCAACACTGACAAATCAGTGGGTGCCACCTGGATAGCCACGTCTATGGCACGGTTCAACCCTTCGGCATTACCAATAATACCAAATCTGAGCTTTACATTTTGTATTTCTGACCTAACCATATTCACTCTATTATATGACAAAATTACAAATTCTCAGGCAGACAACAAGAAATTATGGCAGAAAAATAAAAAATAAGACGTGGATTTCACGGATAGATACGGTCTTTAAAAGAAAAACCGTGAAAACCCGCGCAATCCACGCCCGAATAAAAAATCCTGTTATAAATTAGTCGATTTCTTGATCGGCCTCATAACCACCCATTTCACGAATGGCATTTTTCAAAATAGCATACTGCTGGAAGAGGTGATTGACAGGAATTTCGTTTTCAGTATAATCATGCATCGGACTCTTCAAGAAGAAACTCAAGAAACGTTGGATACCAAAACGTCCTGCACGTGCAGCCAGGTCACTCAACAATACAAGGTCCAAGCACAGAGGAGCAGCAAGAATTGAATCACGGCAAAGGAAATTAATCTTAATCTGCATGGGGTAGCCCATCCATCCGAAGATATCGATATTATCCCAACCTTCCTTACTGTCATTACGAGGGGGATAGTAATTGATACGTACTTTGTGATAATAATCTGTATATAAATCAGGCTGGTCTTCGGGTACAAGAATCGACTCCAAAGTAGACAGCTTGCTGACTTCTTTAGTACGGAAGTTAGCCGGTTCGTCCAACACCAAACCATCACGATTACCTAAGATATTTGTAGAAAACCAGCCGGACAAGCCTAAGCAACGGGTTCCGATAATCGGAGCGAAGCCTGACTTAACCAATGTCTGGCCTGTTTTGAAGTCCTTACCAGCAATAGGCATCTTCGTTTTTTCAGCCAATTCCCACATAGCCGGGATATCAACTGTAGTATTAGGAGCTCCCATGATGAAAGGGCAACCTTCTGACAGCGCTGCATAAGCATAGCACATAGACGGAGCAATGTGTTCCTTATCATCCTCTTTCATCGCTTGCTCCAATGCTGCCAATGTTCCGTGTACTTTTTCTTCAACAGGTACATAGATTTCTGTAGAAGCAGCCCAAAGAACTACGATACGGTCGCAATTATTTTCAGCTTTGAAATTGCGGATATCTTCACGCAGCTGTTCTACCATATCCCAACGATTCTTGCAATCTTTCACATTATCACCATCCAGACGACTAGCATAGTTGTGGTCGAAAGCAGCTTTCATTGGAACTATTTTCTCCAATTCATCCTTTACAGGATTAATATCTTTCTCTTTTAAAACCTCAGCATTGACTGCTGATTCGTAAGCATTAGCCGGATAAACATCCCATGCACCAAACACAATGTCATTTAAGTTTGCCAATGGAACAATTTCACCATAATGCAAATACTTTTTATTCTCTCCACGGCCAACACGCATTTTATCATATTGAGTCATAGATCCGACAGGTTTTGCCAATCCCTTACGAGCCATCAGCACACCTGTCATAAAAGTTGAAGTAACAGCGCCCAATCCAACACAAAGAACGCCCAATTTACCGGTTGCCGGTTTCACATTCATTTTTTCCATTCTAATTTCTTTGTTAAAATTGCATCTCATAGCAGAGATTAAGATAATTTGTGCCAAAGTTACACCTTCTTTTGAAAACTTCCATGCTTTTTCTAGTTTTTTTTGTAGCTTTGCGACCGTTTAATATAAATAGGTATGAATGATATTTGTTGCATAGGTCACATTACATTAGATAAAATAGTAACACCCAGAAAAACGACTTATATGCCCGGCGGGACTTCTTATTATTTCTCACACGGAATCAGTCACTTAAAGGATATAAAGCATTATCAGCTGGTCACGGCACTAGCTCCAAGTGAATTTAAAGCTGTTGAAGATATTCGTGCTAAAGGCATCAAAGTTACTGTTATTCCTAGTCACCGGACAGTGTATTTTGAGAATACATACGGTGAGAATCAAGACAACCGCAGCCAGCGGGTATTGGCTAAAGCCGATCCCTTCACCGTAGAACAACTAGAGAACATAAATGCTCATATTTTTCATTTGGGAAGTCTTTTAGCAGATGATTTCTCTTTGGACGTTGTGAAATATCTTTCTACCAAAGGTATATTAGCTGTAGATGCACAAGGGTACTTACGTGAAGTCCGAGGGGAAAAAGTTTATCCGATAGATTGGACAGACAAAGTAGAAGCACTAAAATATATTGACATTCTAAAGGTAAATGAACATGAAATGGAAGTGCTTACCGGTCAGACAGACATAAAACAAGCTGCCCTACAACTAGCAGAATGGGGAGTAAAAGAGGTATTGATTACATTGGGAAGCTTAGGGTCTATAATTTATGCGGAAGGTACATTTCATAAAATCCCTGCCTATCCTCCTAAAGACATAGTAGATGCCACTGGCTGTGGAGATACTTATGCTACCGGATATTTATATATGCGTAATAAAGGGGCTTCCTATGAAGAAGCCGGTTGTTTTGCAGCAGCTATGTCGACACTGAAACTAGAGGCATCCGGTCCTTTCAGCAAAACCGAAGAGGATGTATGGAATATCATCCGAACCAGTTCTTTAAAAGCTGAAAAAATTTAAGAAGAAATGGACAATCCCGATAAAGCCTAACAACTGTATCGGGATTATTCATTTCAGTTTCTTTCCACGTCAGCATACCACGAATAGAATAACACAATACAAAAAGAAACAAATGGTATGATGAATGATAAGGACATGGTACTATTATCTGCCACATAACCCATCAGCACAGGACCAACAGCCCCTCCTACGGGAGACATCATAAGGAAGGAAGAAGCCCGTTTGGTCTTTCCACCCAATCCCTTCAAAGATATGGCAAAAATAGTGGGAAACATGATGGCTTCGAACACGTATACCAAAAACAAGGCTATTAATGAAATCTTTCCTAAATTACAAACGATAAGAAAAGTAGCCATTACCGTCCCCAAAGCACAGCATAGCAGAACTCTCTCCGCACGGATTCGCTGCATGATCCAACTACCGGCAAAACGTCCGCACATAAACAATCCAAGTCCACCGAAAGAAAGTACTACCGCCGCATCCCGAGCATTCATCCACCCGTCATCCACCACATAATTGATAAAAAAACTATTAATAGAAATCTCCGCTATCTCATAACTGAATAGTGCCACTATTCCGAATAAGAATAATTTATGCGACCATAAACTTCTCTTAACCGTTTCTCCGTCAGCCAAATCGTCAACATGAACAATCTCCGGAAGTTTGATACGGGAAAAAATAAATCCCACTGCCAGTACAACCACTCCCATCAACATATAAGGATACGAGATATTTGCTTCTCCCTTCCCCGAGAACAATAACAGTCCTCCTACTAAAGGACCACAAATACATCCTAGCCCATTAAAAGACTGGGCCAGGTTCAACCGACTGGCAGCTGTTTCCCTATCCCCCAGTTCTGTCATATAAGGATTTGCAGCTGTTTCCAAAAAGACCAAACCGCAAGCAATGACAAACAAAGAGAACAGGAAAAATTCAAATGACATCCAATACTCGCCGGGAATAAACATCAAGGACCCGATTCCATAAAGCAACAATCCGAAAACAACTCCCTTACGATATCCATATTTGGTTATAAACAATCCTGCCGGAATAGCCATTATGAAATAGCCTAGATAAAACATCACCTGTACCATTGCCGAATGAGTACGGGTAATATCCATCACCTCTTGAAAATGTTTGTTCAATACATCAAGAATAGCATGTGCGAATCCCCATAAAAAGAACAAAGAGGTTACTAAAACAAAAGGAACTAAATAGTCCCTTTTCACCAATGCGTGTCTTTGTATTTCCATATCCTATTACAATAATGCAAGCAATTGAGCCAAGTCCGTAATAATTACATCAGGAACAGATTCGTCTATAACTTCTCCTCCCCAACCTTCTCCTTTCAACCAGGCAACGCGACAACCTACAGCTTTGGCCGGAACAACATCTTTTGAGAAAGAATCTCCGACCACCAGCACATTCTCTGCCGCAAATCCCATAGCATCTACTCCAAGTCTATAGATAGCAGGATCCGGCTTACGAACACCCACTACAGAGGATTCAATTATCTCATCAAAGAAATCCAAAAGTCCGAAATCCTTTAAAATAGTCTGTATATTGCCATAAAAATTAGAAACCAACACCAACCTATACTTCTTAGCCAACTCCTTCACTACCGGGCGTGTAACCTGCAATATATCCAACACATACCCATAACAGCTGTCTGCCACTTTCACTGCATAAGATTGCAGTTGCAACTCATCCATAGGCAACTTTCTCTGTTCCGCCAACCATTCCACCTGAAGTTTAGTCTTGATAGAAAGCACATCATGAAAATTATGCCAAGGCTGGACAAAAGGATATTTAGCCAACGCCCTTTCTCCAAAAACGTATGCCTCACGGAAACTTTCCTTATCCACCGGCACCTGATGTTCCATATACTTAGTCCACAACACTTCCGCCCAATGACAGCTGTTCGTATCTATTGTACCGCCATAATCAAATATAACTCCCTGAATATTTTTCAATGTATCCATTATCTTACTTATTAGCAGGTGTACCATTGCCGACTTTCATCAACAACACACCAATTACAATCCAAATCAATTCACGTACACGGGTTATCAATCCGGTATAAACCCCAAAAGCTCCCGGAATAGCCAACCCTCCTACCGCCAAAGCAAAGCCTCCTTCACGTGCGCCCAATTGCATAGGCGAGAAAAAGAACAAATTGGCAAACAAAGAAGTAAATGCCATAATTAAAATACAAGCTGGAAAACTGACATCCGTTGTCAGAATATTCAATATGAAATACACTTCCAGACATCCTATAATCCGAGCCATGAATTCCAGACTTAACGAGGCATAAAACGTAGATCTACGCTGTTTATGCAGTTCGGCTATCTGACTGTCCACACGTTCCAAAGCCTCGCGTTTATTTTCCGAAAAACGTTTAGCCCATTCTTTGATAAAAGGAATATGCTGAAGCAATTTTAAAGTACGGACAGCCATACCATTCTTGTAACCTTTCATAAAAAAATAAATGGCTAAAAGAGAAACCGCCCCCACAACAGCCAATATAGTTCCCATGGCAATATCTACCGGACGTAGAGCCAGATACAAAAAGATAGAAAAAAACCAAAAACAAAAATGCGAGAAAATATGCATCATCACATAAAGAATTACTGATGAAGTTGCCTTACTGGCCCCAACATAAGGAGTCAGCTCCATAATGCGGTAAGGCTCTCCTCCCATCAATCCCACCGGGGTGGCATAATTCAGTGCAAATCCGGAAACTGTCAGTTTATAAACTTTCCAAAATGGAATAGGTGTTCCCTTTTTTCCATCCCGGATGATAATATACCAAGAAAGGGTATTGAACAGATAAATAATAATCCATAACCCTACCACAGCCGGCAACCACATTCCCGCCCGGCGCAAATTAGCCAGTAGTTCATCATACTCCATATCAAAAGAACAAAGCATCACTACGATGGCTGCAATTCCAAACATCAGGAATATATTTCTATACTTACTTTTCACTTCGTTATGTATTTATGATACAATCGTGCGCAAATCGCCTCATGGCAATGACGCATATATACAAACAAAGAGGTCATCACAACAACCTCGAACACAAAATACAACCATGGTTCGCCAATCAACAAACTGATATATAGAGCAATGGCACGTGTATTAAAAGTCAAGATATTGGTATATTTCATCAAAGGTTTGCTAGCCGCACGAAATTCATCCCGTAATTCCTGTGGAATATTGTCTCCATACTTTTCCTTCACCAATGCATAAAACAGTTGGAAATTAGGAGTCATTCTTTCCTGCTGACGTGTATAATTACCATAGAAATACAAGAAAGCTTTCCACCAGAAGTTTCCCTTCCACGGCAGACTGTAGAAGATTTCACGCTGTTGTTTGAAATTATCCAATTCGCTTCCGCTTTTCCCTTTTAAAAAGTATAAATGAATATTACGATAATAATCCGCCAATGTACATTGTTTGCTATGACAAACAGTACCCGAAACAATAGCCAATATCCAAATAAAAATACCCCAATGCATGCCGTCACCAATATGAAACGGCATGGGTTGGTTCATCAGTCTGAGACAAATTGCCGCATAAATGGTAAAGAACCAAATATCACCGGCAAATCCATCCAACATACGCCCCCACTGGGTTTTCTGTCCTGTCAAACGCGCCAATTGTCCATCCGCACTGTCATAATGATTCGCCCACATCAACAAAAGTATACCCAAAAGAGTATGTTTCATATCAGGATAATAAAACATCACACCAGCACCTATACCTAAAATGATAGAAAAAATGGTTACCACATTAGGGTGTACCTTTAGTTTTTTAAAAAATAATGCCCATGCATAACCTATGGGACGGTTGAAATAAATATCCAGGAACTCCTCTGTGTCCATGGATTTGAAAGAAGCCTCTATTCCTTTCTTCTCACTCTCTGTACTCATGTCTTTATTGTTTCATTTGCTTTTTAGCCCGGTTATAAATGCACTCTGCAATTTTACCTCCCGCTTCCTCACGGCAACGGGCAAAGCTGGGCCAGTCGTTAAAATCGATTATTCGCAGTGTGCCATCAGCTGAAATCACACAATCACCTCCGTAAATGGGTACGTTCAGCGCCTCAGCAGCTTTATCACTTTGTATTTTCAATTCCTCTACGCTAAAAGGAATCCCTTTGGCTATTCCGTTTATTTTTTCCAAACCGAACTTACTGTGCGAGCAAGGAGACGGATAAAACCAATAAAAGAAATCAGTGCCGTGTACCCCATAGAATTTCACCAAGTCGCCTTGCAAGTGCTCATTGATGACCGCAACAGGAATGTCACGGTTGCGAAAATCAGCCAGAATATTCTCCACCTCTTCCTTACAAGTGGCATAAGCTACATCTTCTTTCACCATAGCATGAGAGTCTCCCCGCTTTACCCAACAAGGATAACAGTTTTCAGAATACTCGTCTGCTGTGGAAATAATAAAACTCTGCGGATGAGGAACTCCTCTTTTTATAAGTAGCTCCGTCATGGGTCTACGTACACAATTATCTATACCGTAAGCAGAGTTTATCACCAACGCACCTCCATCCTCCAAAGACTTCAAGCGGGCTATTGTTGCTTTATCACGGGCCATATCAAAAATGATATCTCCTTTGACACCCTGCTCCACGAAATCCTTCTCGGCATAAACCTCAACTTCACAGCCCAATTGTCCCAACTCTTCCACCACCTTATTAAATATGGCGGCATCATTGTCCACATGATTGGGTGAATATTCGTTTCCACGGCTTACCCCTATTATTGAAATCACATTCATTCCTTTATGTCTGTCTCTTATACACATCTGACGCTGCCGACGAA
>ENA-UAPM01000796-UAPM01000796.1-human-gut-metagenome-genome-assembly--contig:-NODE-796-length-9350-cov-4.349758_pt1 | contig 9350 bp, 8 predicted proteins | sample MGYA00244016_ERZ654582 | MGnify/ENA primary metagenome ERZ654582 (study PRJEB26926, sample SAMN06164545) | human gut metagenome | biome: ENVO:00009003; feature: ENVO:2100002; material: ENVO:00002003... | reverse complement strand
TCTACACCTAAGCCTTCGTCGGCAGCGTCAGATGTGTATAAGAGACAGGAAATTATGAGATTAGTTTCACAACGTCAGACAATCATTTTGAGTATACGATTGACGGTCTGTCAGGGTCTATTTTGAAATATAAGAGTGACCATTCAATGTCTAAAGATGTTGACGGTGCTCAAAAAGGTGGAGAGCCTAAAGACGAGACTCAATCTAGCGAAAGTAAGGACGAGACGGCAGTGTCCAAAGAAACTGCACAAACGACAGCTCTTAATCATGCTGGCCTAGATGAAGGTTCTGTAACAAACTTGAAAACGGAGTTGAAGGCCGAAGGAGACGGTAAAGTCTACAATATCAGTTTTGATTATGCTGCTAGTGGACTACGTTATAAATACACGGTAAATGCTGATTCAGGAGCTATTGTAGTCTATACGACAGAGTATCTCACAGAAGCTACTGCAGCTGCGCAATAGATCCGTAGATAATGGTAAAGTTCTCCTTATTTATTAAGGAGAAGCCTTGCAATTTCTCTGAAATGTTGTAAACTTAAAGTGAAAACGATAACAGCAATTTTAGAGAGTACCGTAGAATAAAGGAAAATTTGACCATGAAAGAATTCCAAGCATTTAAAGATACGCTTAGCAATAAGACTCTCAAAGACATTTACGAAGAAAGTAAATTGGAAGTCCAAAATGAAACAACCGAAGGTACGGAAGCCTTCTCAGTTGCCTTGGCAATATCAGGGTCTTCTGCATTATCTGCAACCCACTTGTTACCACCGATTAAATCTCTTGATGCTAAAAGCATAGCTGCAATAACCTGTTCCTTAACTGCGTTAGCATTAGCTCCTGGTGTGTTGAATACAACAATACCTTCCTCTGCACATTTGTCAAGAGGAATATTATTAACGCCAGCTCCTGCTCTTGCAATTGCAAGAAGATTATCACTAAGATCCATATCATGCATCTTGGCACTTCTTACAAGTACAGCCTGCGCATCTTCAAATGAGCTTTCTGTATTATACTCATCAGAAAAAAGCTTCAAACCACATGCCGCTATATTATTAAGACAATTAACATTAATCATTTTGCATTCTCCTTCTCGAACTTCTTCATGAATTCAACAAGCTTCTCTACACCTTCGATTGGCATAGCATTGTAGATAGATGCTCTCATACCGCCAACTGTTCTGTGTCCCTTAAGGTTAACAAATCCTGCAGCTGCAGCTTCCTTAATGAACTTAGCTTCCATAGCATCCTTAGCTTCTTTATCTTCAATGTTGCATACAAAAGGTACATTCATAAGTGAACGGTCTTCCTTAACAACTGTTCCCTTAAACATCTTAGATTCATCAAGGAAATCATAAAGAATCTTAGCCTTCTTCTCATTGTGTTCCTTCATTGCTGAAAGTCCACCCATTTTCTTAATCCACTTGAACACCTTGCCACAGATATAGATATTGTAGCATGGTGGTGTATTATAAAGAGAATCTGCATCTGCCTGTGTCTTCCACTTAAGCATTGTAGGAGTTCCTGGAAGAACGTCATCTGTTATAAGGTCTTCTCTGATAATAGCAATTACAACGCCTGCTGGTCCTATGTTCTTCTGGACACCGCCGTATACAACGCCGTACTTAGTTACATCCATAGGCTCTGATAAGAAGCATGATGAAACATCTGATACAAGAATATGACCCTTAGTGTTAGGTAATGTCTTATACTTTGTTCCGTAAATTGTGTTGTTCTCACAGATATATACATAGTCAAGATCCTCTGGAATATCAAGATCTGAGCAGTCTGGAATATATGAAAATGTCTTGTCTGCTGATGAAGCAAGCTCAACAGCCTCTCCATATATCTTAGCTTCTGCAAATGCTTTCTTAGCCCACTGTCCTGTAAGGATATAACCTGCTTTCTTATTCTTCATAAGGTTCATAGGCACTTCAGCGAAGAACTGCGATGCACCACCCTGTAAAAATAACACCTTATAGTTATCTGGGATGTTAAGAAGGTCTCTTAAATCCTTCTCTGCCTCTTTGATGATGTTGTCATAAACCTTGGATCTGTGGCTCATTTCCATTACCGACTGACCGCTTCCCTGGTAATCTAACATTTCATCTGCTGCTTCTTTGAGTACTTCCTCTGGTAAAACAGCTGGACCAGCGCTAAAGTTATAAACTCTACTCACCTTTTCTTCCTCCTAAAATATAAAATATTAAGAACTATTTTAGTCCTTTATCACATTAAAGTCAATATATGAATTATTTCTTGTTATTCAGGTCTTCTCTGTCGAATGCCTCTGAGATTGCAGCCCCCGGTGAAACCATAGGGAATACCTTGTCTTCTCTGTCAATATGACAGTCAATAACACATGGAATATTGAGTTCGATTGCTTCTTTAAATGCTTTCTCAAACTCCTCTATTGTATCAACACTGTAAGCCTTGGCTCCCATTCCTTCTGAAACCTTAACAAAATCTACCTGATCATCAAGAACTGTAGCTGAATATCTCTTGCCATAGAAAAGATCCTGCCACTGTCTGACCATACCAAGTACATGGTTATTAAATATAACTTCAATAATAGGAATGTTATATCTGGTTGCTGTTGCAACTTCATTCATATTCATACGGAAGCAGCCATCACCTGCAATATTAACAACTGTCTTATCCTTACGTCCAACCTTGGCACCTATACATGCACCAAGACCATATCCCATAGTTCCAAGTCCGCCTGATGTAAGAAGTGTTCTTGGCTCTTTGAACTTATAATGCTGTGCAGCCCACATCTGATGCTGTCCAACATCTGTTGTAATAATTGCATCACCATTTGTAATTTCGTATATCTTTTCCATTATAAGAGGTCCGTTAAGAATATCCCTGTTATATCTCATAGGATAATCAAGCTTATAAGACTTGATGTGTTCCATCCAGTCTGAGTGATCCTGATTGTCTAACTTATCATTGATTCTCTTAAGAATCTCTTTAGCATCTCCGAGTACATGTGCATCTGTCCTGACATTCTTGTTAATCTCAGCTGCATCAACATCAAACTGCAGAATCTTTGCATTCTTAGCGAATTTCTTAGCATTTCCAGTAACACGGTCTGAGAATCTTGCACCAACCACGATAAGAAGATCACACTCTGAAACTCCATAGTTAGATGTCTTAGTACCATGCATACCAAGCATTCCTGTATATCTTTCATTAGATCCGTCAAATGCGCCCTTACCCATAAGTGAGTCACATACCGGCGCATCAACCTTCTCAACAAACTTCTTAAGTTCATCAGATGCCTCTGATATAACAGCTCCGCCACCAACGAATACATATGGCTTCTTAGCTTTCTTAATAAGTGTTACTGCCTTGTCAATATCTTCTTCCTTAATGCTTGCTGTAATTCTCTCTACAGGCTTTGGAACTCTTGGTGAGTACTCACACTCTGCTGCTGTTACATCCTTAGTAACATCAACTAATACCGGACCCGGTCTTCCTTCCTTGGCAATTCTGAAAGCATTTCTTAATGTCTTGGCAAGGTCCTTTACATTCTTAACAATATAGCTGTGCTTTGTAATTGGCATTGTAACACCCGCTATATCAATCTCCTGAAAGCTGTCTCTTCCAAGAAGAGGAACTGTTACATTACATGTAATTGCAACCATAGGAACTGAATCCATATATGCAGTTGCAATACCTGTTACAAGGTTAGTCGCTCCAGGACCTGATGTTGCAAAACATACACCAACCTTACCTGTTGCTCTTGCATATCCATCAGCAGCGTGCGATGCACCCTGCTCATGTGATGTAAGAATATGAGTTATCTCATCTGAATGCTTATAAAGAGCATCATATACATTAAGAATAGCTCCACCAGGGTATCCAAATATTGTATCAACGCCCTGTTCTTTCAAGCATTCAACAATTATCTCTGAACCATTTAACTTCATTTATCTTCTCCTGATTTCTCTTTAATGTCTTTTTATAATTATATTAAATATTACTCTTCTGCTGAACTTTTAAGAATAGCTCCTCTGTTTCCTGATGTAACGAGTGAAGCGTATCTCTTTAAGTATCCTGTTGTTACCTTAGGTTCTCTTGGCTGCCACTTAGCCTTTCTTGCAGCAAGCTCTTCATCTGAAACCTTAAGTTCAAGTTTTAGTCCCGGAATATCAATGCTGATGATATCTCCTTCTTCAACTAAAGCAATAGGTCCGCCAACAGCAGCCTCTGGTGATACATGACCAATAGAAGCTCCACGGCTTGCACCTGAGAATCGTCCATCTGTAATAAGAGCAACCGATGAGCCAAGTCCCATACCTGCAATGGCTGATGTAGGATTAAGCATTTCTCTCATACCAGGACCACCCTTAGGACCTTCGTAACGGATAACAACTACATCACCTTCAACTATCTTACCACCCTTAATAGCAGCAATTGCATCTTCTTCTGAATCAAATACTCTTGCCGGGCCTTCATGTACAAGCATCTCTGGAACAACTGCTGAACGCTTGACTACTGATCCGTCTGGTGCAAGATTTCCTGAAAGAACTGCAAGACCACCTGTCTTACTGTATGCATTATCAACTGTTCTTATGACTTCAGGATTACGGTTGTATGCTGTTGCTATACACTCTCCGATTGTCTTTCCTGAAACTGTCATGCAGTCTGTATTAAGAAGTCCGATATCTGCAAGCTCTTTCATAACTGCATATACACCGCCTGCTTCATTAAGGTCTTCCATGTATGTTGGACCTGCTGGTGCAAGATGGCAGAGATTAGGAGTCTTTTCGCTTATTGGGTTAGCGAATTTGATATCAAAATCAAATCCTATCTCATGTGCAATAGCTGGAAGGTGAAGCATTGAATTAGTAGAACATCCAAGTGCCATATCTACTGTAAGGGCATTCATAATAGAATCCTTAGTGATGATATCTCTTGCTGTGATTCCCTTATTAACCATATCCATAACAGCCATGCCTGCGTGCTTTGCAAGCTTGATTCTCTCTGAATATACGGCTGGAATTGTACCATTGCCTCGAAGTCCCATACCAAGTGCCTCTGTAAGGCAGTTCATTGAATTGGCTGTGTACATGCCTGAACATGAACCACATGTTGGGCATACCTTTTCCTCAAACTCAAGTACATCTTCCTCTGTCATTGTTCCTGCTGCATATGAACCAACAGCCTCAAACATTGAAGAAAGGCTTCTCTTCTTCCCCTTAACATGACCTGCAAGCATTGGTCCGCCTGATACGAATACAGTTGGAAGATTAAGTCTCGCTGCTGCCATTAAAAGTCCGGGAACATTCTTATCACAGTTAGGAACCATTACAAGTCCGTCAAACTGATGTGCAATTGCCATACACTCTGTTGAATCTGCAATTAAATCTCTTGTTACTAAAGAATATTTCATTCCGACATGTCCCATTGCAATACCATCGCATACCGCAATAGCAGGGAATACTACAGGCACACCGCCTGCCTCAGCAACTCCTAATTTAACTGCATTGACAATCTTATCAATATTCATATGACCTGGTACAATCTCATTATAAGAGCTTACAATACCAATCATAGGTTTCTTCATCTCTTCTGCTGTGAAGCCAAGTGCATTAAAAAGGCTTCGTGCAGGTGCCTGCTGCATACCACTTCTGGCGTTATCACTTATCATAGCTTATCTCCTTAATATGTATTATTTAAATGTATTAAACTCTCTCTGCGATTAAGTCGCCCATCTTGTCAGTTCCTACAAGTGTGCATCCTTCTGACATAATATCAGTTGTTCTGTAGCCTTCCTTTAAAACAGCTGCAACTGCTGCTTCAATAGCATCTGCTTCCTTGTCAAGATCAAGTGAATATCTTAACATCATGGCTGCACTGAGAATTGTAGCAATTGGATTAGCAACATTCTTTCCTGCAATATCAGGTGCTGAACCATGGCTTGGCTCATAAAGACCTAACTTAGTCTTATTAAGGCTTGCACTTGATAACATTCCGATTGAACCTGTTATCATACTTGCCTCATCTGATAATATGTCTCCAAACATGTTCTCAGTAAGAATAACATCGAACTGTCCAGGATTCATAACAAGCTGCATAGCACAGTTATCTACAAGCATGTCTGAAACTTCAACTTCCGGATAATCCTTTGCAACCTCATGTACAATCTTTCTCCATAGTCTTGAAGAATCAAGAACATTTGCCTTATCAACGCTTGTTACTTTCTTTCTTCTCTTCATTGCAATCTCAAATCCCTTAATTGCAATTCTTCTGATTTCTTCTTCGTTGTATGTAAGTGTATCAACGGCTGTCTCCAATCCGTCAATTTCCTTAGTATATCTATCACCAAAGTAAAGGCCGCCTGTAAGCTCTCTCATAATGACCATATCAAATCCATCACCGATTATTTCTTCCTTCAATGGACACGCTGCCTTAAGTTCATCATAAAGATATGCCGGACGTAAATTAGCAAAAAGTCCTAATTCCTTACGAATCTTTAAAAGTCCCGCTTCTGGTCTTAAATTAGGTGCAACATCATACCACTTGGAATTACCTACATTGCCTCCAACTGCTCCAAGAAGTACAGCATCAGATGCTTTAGCTGTTGCTACTGCTTCATCTGTAAGTGGAACGCCATACTCATCAATTGAGCATCCACCCATAAGAATCCTGGTATAATCGAACTTGTGACCGTATTTGTCAGCCACACTGTCAAGCACTTTCACAGCCTCTCTGACGATTTCTGGTCCTATTCCATCACCTGGAATTAAAGTTATTCTGCTTTCCATAAACCTTTACCCCTTTTTCATATGATAATTCAATTTAATATGATATAACATTTGCGCAACATTTTCAATAAAAAAAGGATTCCTGGCCAGACAAATGTGTCTGACCCGGAACCCTGCTTTAATTAATTGCCTTTAATTATTCTGCTGATGTGCTGTCTGATGGCTTCTCAACCTGAGCAATTGCCTTCTTCTGCATTGATATACGGCAATTCTTGTTGTTACCGAATTCTACGATTACATCATCTTCTGATATATCGATAAGAACACCATAGAAACCGCTTGTTGTAAGAACATAATCACCGATTTCCATAGAATCCATAAGTTCCTGCTGACGCTTCTGTTCCTTCTTCTGTGGCTTGATTGCCATGAAATACATCATTGCACCAATAATTACGACATAAAAAACTATGATAGCAATATTCATTGATACTCCTCCTTAAAAATGTCTCTTTCAAACTTAACATATAATACATAATTGAGAGCTGCTTGTCTACCTCAAAATGTATTTTTAACAAAATATTTATAAACATACAGCATTACTGCTTATCATATGTCTTCATCTGATATAATGCCTCTTCCTTGAAGCCTGCATATCTTCCTTCTTCAATCGCAGCTCTTATGTCTGTCATGAGATGGTTGTAATAGTAAAGATTATGAAGAACGCAAAGACGCATTCCAAGCATTTCCTTAGCCTTAAGAAGATGCCTTACATATGCTCTTGAATAATTCTGACAGCATGGACATCCACAGCCTTCTTCAATTGGTGCTGTATCTGTTTCATACTTTGCATTAAAAAGGTTAATCTTTCCGAACTTAGTATATACATGTCCGTGACGGCCATTTCTTGAAGGATATACACAGTCGAAGAAATCAATTCCTCTGTCCACTGCCTCTAATATATTGGCAGGTGTTCCCACTCCCATAAGATATGTCGGCTTATCTTTTGGAAGATATGGCACTACATTATCGAGTACATCATACATTTCCTCATGTGTTTCACCAACAGCAAGCCCGCCTACTGCATAACCATCAAGATCTAACTCTGATATTCTCTTGGCGTGGTCAATTCTTATATCATTAAATACGCCACCCTGATCTATACCAAAAAGCATCTGTTCAGGATTAACCGTATCAGGAAGTGAGTTCAGTCTTGCCATCTCTTTCTTGCAACGCTCTAACCAGCGGTATGTTCTGTCAACAGAATTCTGGATATACTTTCTGTCAGCCTTTGCCGGCGCACATTCGTCAAATGCCATTGCGATTGTTGAACCAAGATTAGACTGTATCTGCATGCTTTCCTCTGGTCCCATGAATATCTTATGTCCGTCAATATGTGACTGGAAAGTAACGCCTTCTTCTTTAATCTTACGGAGTCCTGCAAGTGAAAACACCTGAAATCCGCCCGAATCTGTAAGAATCGGTTTATTCCAGTTCATGAACTTATGAAGTCCTCCAAGCTGCTTTATAATCTTATCTCCCGGTCTTACATGAAGATGGTAAGTGTTAGATAATTCTATCTGCGTTCCTATCTGCTGTAAATCAGTTGTCGCAACTGCGCCTTTAATGGCCGCAACTGTTCCGACATTCATAAATACAGGTGTCTGCACAGTTCCATGTACTGTTGTGAACTCTGCTCTTTTTGCCCTGCCATCTGTCTTTAAAATTTTATACATATCTGCTCCTTTTATTTTCTGTAAAACTCTTTAACTCTGTCCATTCTAGCCGTCATATTGTCAAATATCAGGTCAACAAGTGTAAGTGCTGTCATAGCTTCAACCACAACAACTGCTCTTGGAACTATCATCGGATCATGTCTTCCTTTGATTGAAACCTCGATATCCTCGCCCTGCTTATTAACAGTTTCCTGCAATGCACTAATTGAAGGTGTCGGTTTTACCGCTGCCCTGAACACAATCTCATCACCGTCGCTTATTCCGCCAAGCACTCCGCCGCTGTGATTAGTCAGCTTGCCAACCCTGCCATCCTTCATTACGAATTCATCATTATTATACTTTCCTGTAACTTTAGCCGCTTCAAACCCGTCTCCAATCTCAAAGCCTTTGACAGCCCCGATTGACATTATTGCCTTGGCAAGATTAGCATCTAGCTTTTCAAATGTAGGATTGCCAATTCCAGTCATCATTCCTGTAACCCTGCATTCAATGACACCACCGATTGAATCTCCAACTGACATCTTGCTCTCTGCAAAAGCCTTAACCTTCTCTGCAGCTTCCTTATCAGGCATGTTAAATGCGTTATTATCTCTTTCAGCTATATCAAACTTATCATAATCAATGCCAATTCCACCGATTTCTTTAGCATATGCTGTAATATTAATTCCAAGCTCTTTAAGAATCTTCATAGCGATTGCACCGGCTGCAACTCTTCCGATAGTTTCTCTTCCAGAACTTCTTCCTCCGCCTCTGTAATCCCTGAATCCGAATTTCTCGTCAAATGTATAATCAGCATGTCCCGGTCTGTAATAATTAGCTATCTCTGAATAGTCAGCAGACCTCTGTGTCTTATTACTGTCTCTTATACACATCTGACGCTGCCGACGAAGGCTTAGGTGTAGA
>ENA-UAPM01000788-UAPM01000788.1-human-gut-metagenome-genome-assembly--contig:-NODE-788-length-9430-cov-4.569813_pt1 | contig 9430 bp, 8 predicted proteins | sample MGYA00244016_ERZ654582 | MGnify/ENA primary metagenome ERZ654582 (study PRJEB26926, sample SAMN06164545) | human gut metagenome | biome: ENVO:00009003; feature: ENVO:2100002; material: ENVO:00002003... | reverse complement strand
TTGTGAAATCACAATTTATTCTTGTAGCCTGCCGCTGATACCGTCTGGATTGTGCTTTTCCTTTCTTTTTGTTCCCTTTAATTAGCCATGAACTGCTTCATGGTCTGGGGATGAGAAGGGGAACGATAGTAAGAATCTGTATGCTTGAAGCATTAAGAGAATCAGTATGGTGCATATTCACAATGCCACTGATACTTATAATGGAACTGCTTATGTATACGAGAAAGAATCTGGTTGAATAATTAAATATTATCGTGTATCATTAAAAAAGAGCCACTTGTTGGCTCTTTTTTTACGAAAAGGACAGGTAGTTAATATGAATCAGACATATATGAAGGAGCAGAAGATACTCCCATTGTTATTAAAAATGTCGCTTCCAATGGTAATCTCAATGATGGTTAATTCATTGTACAACATTGTTGACAGCTTCTTTGTTGCCAAGATAAGTGAAAATGCGATGACAGCTCTGTCACTGGTATTTCCGGTACAGAATCTTATAAGCTCGGTTATGATAGGATTTGCAATAGGAATAAATGCGGTCATATCATTTTTTATGGGCGCACAGAACCAGAAGCAGGCAGATAAAGCAGCCAGCCAGGGCATGCTCCTAAGTTGTATACACGCTGTTGTGCTTACCGTTATATGTATTGCGGGTATGCCGGTATTCTTAAAAATGTTTACAAAAGATGCAGAGATTGTTTCACTGGGACTTAAATATTCCAATATTGCATTTGCATTTTCAATAATGCTTGGAATTGAGCTTATGTTTGAGAAGGTGTTTCAGGCAGTTGGAAGAATGAATGCTTCTATGGTATGCCTTATGACAGGCTGTATAGTTAATATTGTGCTTGACCCGATGATGATATTCGGAATAGATCCATTTCCTGCAATGGGAATAGAAGGCGCTGCACTTGCGACAGGAATAGGCCAGACTTCGGCAGCAGTGCTATATATCATAATATATATTGTTAAGCCTATTCCGGTTAAATTCAGAAAATCGGAGATGAGAATAGAACGTTCGATGGCAAAGAGACTTTATTCTATCGGTATGCCGGCAAGCTTAAGCCTTGCACTTCCATCTATTCTTATATCGGTGCTTAATGTAATACTTGCTGCGTACTCGGCTGTGTATGTATTCGTGCTTGGAGTATATTACAAGCTGCAGACATTTCTGTATCTGCCGGCCAACGGAGTTGTACAGGGAATGAGACCGCTTATGGGCTATAACTATGGAGCAGGAGAGCATGAGAGAGTAAGAAAGATATATAAGACATCAATGGTACTTATATTTGCTATTATGGCAGCAGGTACAATTCTCTGTCTTGCAATACCGGGGTCACTTATCGGTCTGTTTACAAATAATCCAGACACAATAAGTGCCGGCGAGACAGCGTTAAGAATAATAAGTGCCGGATTTATTGTATCAACGGTATCAGTTACTTCGGCGGGTGCACTTGAAGGACTTGGGAAAGGATTTCCGTCACTTATTATATCTGTATGCAGATATGTTGCTGTAATAATTCCTGTTGCATTCATAATGTCAAGGATAGTCGGAGCTGTTGGCGTATGGCATGCTTTCTGGATTACAGAGGTGATTACATCCGTAATTTCTTATATGGTATATAGGAAAAATGTAAAATAATTATAAAAATGTCTTCTTGACATTGCTTGAACTTGGAAATACAATAGTTGCATATACAACAATTGGAGGTGCAAGTAATGTTGAGAAGAATTTTTTCTTATATGAAAGAATATAAGAAATACGCATGGCTGGCGCTTATATGTATAGGTGTTGAAGTCGTGCTTGAGATTATGGTGCCTAAGCTGATGGCTGACCTGATTGATATAGGTGTGACCAATTCAGATGTGCCATATATAATAAATAAAGGTATACAGATGGCTGTATGTGCAGTTGCTGCACTTATATTAGGTGTGGGAAGTGCAAGATTTTCTGCACTTGCAGGTCAGGGACTGGGTGCTAATATAAGAAAGGCTGAGTACGGGAAACTTCAGTCTTATTCATTTTCTAATATAGACCATTTCAGTGTTTCGTCATTGGTTACACGACTCACAAGTGATGTAACCAATATTCAGAATGCTGTATCGACAGGAATGCGTCCATTTGGACGAAGTCCGGTAATGCTGATATTTGCAACGACTCTGGCATTCCAGATTAATTCAACACTGGCGCTGGTCTTTCTTGTAGCACTGCCAGTTCTGGCAGTCCTGCTCATCATAATAATCATTAATGTTGGTCCACGATATGGAAGAATGCAGGGAGCAGTCGACCTTGTAAACAGGTGTATAGAGGAGAATCTTACAGCAGTAAGAGTTGTTAAATCATATGTGCGTGGTGACTACGAGATTGAAAAATTTAGGAATGTTAATGATAATCTGAAAAATGAATCAGAGAAAGCATTTGGAATAGCTGTACTTAACATGCCTGCTATGCAGTTCGTTATGTATTCTACAATTCTTGGTATTCTACTTATTGGCGGAAGACTGATTAATTCAGGACAGATGATGATTGGACAGCTTACTTCTTTCTTGAGCTATGTTCTTCTGATACTTAATTCACTTATGATGATGTCAAATGTGTTCCTTCTTATGACAAGGTCACTTGCTTCTGCAGAAAGAATTATGAAGGTAATTGATGAGCCGATTGATATAACTGATGAGAATGCAAAGGACATTGAAGTTAAGAAGGGTGAGATTGAATTTAACCATGTATGGTTTAAATATAAGGATACTGCCAAAGAATATGTGCTGTCAGATGTTTCGTTTCACATTAATGCAGGACAGACAGTCGGAATAATCGGTCAGACAGGTTCATCAAAGACGACGCTTATCCAGCTTATTCCAAGACTCTATGATGCAACTAAGGGCGAGATTAAGATAGATGGAATAAATGTTAAGGAATACCCGGTAAGACATTTAAGAGATGCAATCTCAGTTGTATTGCAGAAGAATACACTGTTTTCAGGCTCGCTTATTGATAACTTAAGATGGGGCGATGAAAATGCGACTCTGGATGAGATTAAAGAGGCATGCAGCATAGCATGTGTTGATGAGTTCATAGACAGGCTTCCTGGAGGACTTGATGCAGAGATGGGACAGGAGGGTGTCAATGTATCAGGAGGACAGAAGCAGAGAATATGTATTGCAAGAGCAATATTAAAGAAGCCGAAGGTTCTTATTCTTGATGATTCAACGAGTGCGGTTGATACTGCAACAGAAGGAAAGATAAGAAATGCACTTTCAAAGAAGCTGCCAGATATGACTAAGATTATAATTGCACAGAGAATATCGTCAGTGTGTCATGCAGACCAGATAATTATTATGGACGGCGGTCGTGTGGACGCAATCGGAACACACGAAAGTCTGTTAAGGACTAATAAGATATATCAGGAAATATATGAATCACAGAAGGAAGGAGCTGATCTTTAATGGCTAAGTATGTTGGATATAAAAGACCTAAAGATACGAAAAAGACTGTTAAACATCTCCTTACATATCTGGGTCATTACAAATGGGCATTCCTGCTTATAGCAATTCTTGTATTTATAAGTGCAGGCGCAGGAATTATGGGAACATTTTTAATAAAGCCTGTAGTTAATAATTTCATTGTGCCGGGCAATATGAAAGGCCTTATTATGGCTGTGTGTGGAATGGGTGTAATGTATGCGTGTGGCGCACTGTCAACGCTTGGCTACAACAGGCTTATGGTGCATACTTCCCAGAAGGTGGTAAGTGAGATTCGAATGGATCTGTTTAAGCATACACAGAAGCTTCCGTTAAAATATTTTGACAATAATACACATGGCGAGATTATGAGTCATTTCACCAATGATGTGGACACTGTGCAGGAAGCGATGAACAACAGCTTTGCGATGGTAATCCAGAGCTTTCTTACACTTTTTGGAACTATAACAATGATGCTGGTATTAAGTGTAAGGCTGACTATTATTGTTGTTGTTTTTCTTATTCTTATGTTTATCTTTATCAAATACAATGGTAAACGCAGCAAGAAATATTATCACAGACAGCAGAAGGAGCTTGGTAATATCAACGGCTTCGTTCAGGAAATGATGGCAGGACAGAAGGTAGAGAAGGTTTTTAATCATGAGCAGAAGAATTTTGAAAAATTCTGTGAGATGAATGAAAGTTTCAGGAAGGAATCAACTAATGCACTTGCATATTCGGGAATGCTTATTCCTGTAATTGTAAGTCTGTCGTATTTTAATTATGCACTATCTGCCTGTGTTGGAGGCATATTTGTAATCAAGGGAATTATGGACCTTGGAAGCATATCGGCATATCTTGTGTATGTAAGACAGAGTGCCATGCCGTTAAATCAGTTCACACAGCAGATTAATTTCATACTTTCTGCACTTTCGGGAGCTGAGAGAATATTTGACATGATGGACGAGGCGGAGGAGATTGATGAAGGAGAGGTAACTCTGTGCAATGTCATTAAAAATGCGGATAATACCCTTACAGAAACTTCTGATAAGACAGGATTTTTTGCATGGAAGCTGCCGGCAGGGGAGCTTATTGAGCTTAAGGGTGATGTGAGATTTAATGATGTTGTGTTCGGATATGTGCCTGAAAAGAAGGTGCTTAACGAGATTTCGTTGTTTGCAAAGCCGGGACAGAAGATAGCATTTGTTGGTTCGACAGGAGCGGGAAAGACTACTATTGTTAATCTTATAAACAGATTTTACGATATCCAGTCAGGTACGATTACTTATGACGGCATTGATGTAATGAATATTAAGAAAGACGACCTGAGGCGTTCACTTGCAATGGTAATTCAGGATACACATTTGTTCACAGGAACTATTGCAGATAATATAAGATATGGAAAGCTTGATGCAACTGACGAGGAAATCAGGGAGGCAGCTAAGATTGCCAATGCTGATTCATTTATAACAAGACTTCCACAGGGGTATGACACGATGCTTACTGCTGATGGCAGCAATCTTTCGCAGGGACAGAGACAGCTTCTTGCTATCGCGAGAGCAGCGATTGCCAAGCCGCCGGTGCTTATTCTAGATGAGGCGACAAGCTCGATTGATACGCGAACTGAGCGGCTTATTGAGAATGGCATGGACGCAATAATGGAGGGAAGAACAGTATTTGTTATCGCTCACAGACTTTCGACAGTAAGAAATTCTAATGCCATAATGGTTCTTGAAAAGGGCGAGGTAATCGAGCGAGGCAGTCACGATGAACTGCTTGAGCAGAAGGGCAGATATTATCAGTTGTATACAGGACAGTTTGAGCTTGAGTAGACAGTGTCGTATACCGCATGAAATCAGTGCATAAGAGGGGAAATGTAATTATGGATAATGAAATTAAAAATGTGTTCTTTGATATAGAAATGTTAAGAAGAAGACTGATAAGACCATATTTTATAGAACTTGGGCTTACAGTTGGACAGGGGCAGCCAAGGATTCTTAAGGAATTAAGAGAACATGGGATTATGAATCAGAAAGAGCTTGCGGATGCTTGCCTTATGGATGTAACTACAATGTCAAGAACATTAGACAGAATGGAAAAGGATGGTCTGTTAAAGAGAGAAAATAATCCGGCAAGCAGAAGGTCGTGGAATGTGTTACTTACTGATTATGGCAGCCAGAAGGCTGATGAAGTTATCAGGATATTTAACAGAATTGATAATGTTATATATAATGGATTCAGTGAAGAAGAGGTGCAGACACTATCTGTTATGGCAGGCAAAGTTGAGAAAAACCTCTGGGAGGCAATTAAGAATGAAGAGCAGAAATAAACTTATTATCAGATGGGTGTTTTATCTTCTGGGATTACTGATACTTGCACTTGGAATTATGCTTAATACGAAAGCTAATCTTGGTGTTTCACCAATAATTTCAGTGCCATATTCGATATCTCATATCATAGGATTTAACTTCGCCAATATGACGATGATTGTATATTTTATCTTTGTTTTGATTGAGATGATAATGCATACTGTGTGGTATCTTACAGACAGAAAAGAAGCTAAGTATCTTGGAATGTATATTATAAGAGATGCCTTACAGATACCGGTAAGTATAGTATTTACCCGCTTCTTGAATGTGTTCTCAGCACTTATTCCATCTGTACATAACAACATTGTATTACAGATTGTAGTATTGCTGCTTGCTGTATTATTGACAGGAATAGGAGCAGCAATGTCACTGAATATGAGAATTATACCTAATCCGGGAGATGGAATTGTACAGGCAATAAGTGATACTACAAGGCTTAAAGGCAGAACCGGCAAGGGTGTGGGCTTCTGCAAGAATTGTTTTGATATATTCAATGTCTGCACAACATTTTTAATAGGACTCTTTACTGGACATATACTTCTTGGTCTTGGACTTGGAACAATTCTTTCGATGATTGGCGTTGGTCGTGTAATTGCAGTGTTTAACAAGCTGTTCAAGGAGCGCATGAAAGCTGTTGCTTTTGATTATGTGGAAGAGTAAGAGACTTGAATTGCAGGTTGAAAACCTACTGGATAGAGATGAATTAGGAGATTAGTAGGTCAATTGGCTGTGAGATGTATGGCATGTAAGGTCTGGAAACCTACTAGATAGAATGATATCTGAAATTTAGTAGGTGTTTTGGAGATGAAATCTGTCTTTGAACAACAGAATAACTATAAAAAGACCTACTATATTTGATGAGAACATCAAGTTAGTAGGTCTTTTAAACAAAATTCATATGTAATTGTAAGAATTAAACCTACACAATTAAATACCATGAAGCTTTTAGTAGGTTTTGCCACTTATCCAGAGACAGGGGAATATGCCCCAAAATGTAAACAGTCAACATTTCATTCAATAAGAATATGATTACAGACTTACCTTCTTATCAAGAAGCACGGCACTTCCGAATGTGCATGCAACCACCATTAATAACTGGAATATGGTAGCTGGAAGGCTTGACATTAATGCCTGGGATAAGCTGTCTGGATTCTTATAAAGTTCAGGCAACAAAGAAGAAATCTTAATTGTTGCATATGCAAGGACACAGAATAATATAACTGAGATAAATCCTTTAATCTTATTGTTCTGCAAGGCAGTTGAAGATAGTGTTATGGCAAAGTATGCAAGTGATATAAGGAAGAAGAAAGCTATAAGGAATGATATTATTCCAGCTACAATATTAATAATTATATTGACAACATCAATACCCATAATCTTTAACATTTCTGAGAAATTCTTGAGTGCGTCAGCCAGATCACCAAAGACACCAGCCATCATGAATATATCAAGAACTCCAAAGCCGATGAATATTGCTGAAATTCCTATTCCAATAATCAGTGTATAGAGCAGCTTTGATGTAATTATGCTAAGAGATGAATTAGGTGTCATGAATATCAGGTAACTGCTTTTGCTTGAAAGTTCTCTATAATATGTTACAACTCCAAATATAAATACAATAAAATAACTTACAGAGGCAGCTATTATTAAAAGTCCTCCGAAAAGGCTTGTATAGTTAATATTTTCAGTCAGGCAGAAAAACATAAACAGAGCCTGAAGTACACAGATAATACCTGCCACGATTCCTATACCGAGAAGATTCTTTCTCAATTCGTATTTTGTTAATTTTAACATTGAAGATTCCCCCTTTTAATATGCATAAATGCGTTTGTACTGGTCAACGATTGACATGCCCGAAGCTGTTCGTAAATTTTCAGCATCTCCCTGTGAAACAATCACACCGTCTTTGATAAATACTGCGTAGTCAATAACAGCTTCAAGCTCATCAACAAGGTGGCTCGACATGATGATAATCTTATCAGGTGAAGCCTTGCTGATTACCGCATTGATAACCTGCTCTCTTGCAACAATATCAACACCGTTAAGTGGTTCATCAAGCATAATAACAGATGCATTTCTTGAAAGATTAACAGCAAGCTTAAGTTTAGCCATCATTCCTGATGACATCTTGCTGGCTTTCATGTCAGGCGTAAGCTTCATCTCATTAAGATAGTTGTAGTACTGGTCAAGTGAGAAATCCTCAAAGAAATCAGCATAATATTTTCCAATATCAGCACAGCTCATATAGTTATAAAAATAACTTTCAGTAGGCATATAAGCTATGTGTTTCTTAGTTTCTACTCCTATTGGAACACCTGAAAGAGTGATGTCCCCGGAAGTGGGTTTTACCAGACCTGCTATCATCTTCATTAAAGTTGTTTTACCGCTTCCGTTAGAGCCGAGCAGAGCGTATATTCTGCCAGGCATGAAGTCGATGGAAACACCATTAACGGCAGTCATCTTCATATACTTTTTAGTAACATTTTTACATTGCAGCATAATTAAATCCCTCCATATTTTATTCGTGATAATTCTTAATGAGATTAATAATCTCATCTTTAGAAAAACCAAGGCTTGTCATTCCGGAAACGAAAGTCTCAATCATTTCACTGGAAAGTTCTGCCTTTAATGTATCAATCAGATGCACATCCTCTGACACAAATGTGCCAAGACCTCTTTTGGTATAGCACAGACCACACTGTTCAAGTTCATTGTATATTCTTGCAGCAGTGTTAGGATTGACCGTGTACTGTACGGCAAGTTCCCTGGTTGATGGAAGCTTGTCGCCAAGCTTAATCTCACCGGTAAGAATTCTTTTTTTAATATCATCGATTACCTGAAGATAAATTGGTATATTAGCCTTATAGTCCATAATCCCTCCTCCTGTAATAGTAATGTACACATGACGCGTACCTGTGTACTAGCACAATAGTACACTATAACAATATAACTGTCAACAGGAATAATAAAAATAGTAAAATTTTTAAAAATGGTGTATGATAACTTAGAAAAAATGTAGAAGGAATACAGTATTTATGACGGTTCAGCAGGCATATGAAATATTTGATGTCAGATCAGATATTACTAAGATGGAATTGAAGAAGCGGTACAGACGGCTTATGCATATGGTGCATCCGGATGCTGTGCTAAACAGAGATAAATCAAACAAAGAAAATGTATATAGATACAGTGCATATGAAATTAATGAAGCATATACTGTTCTTTTCAATCAGACCGGACAGGAATCATTGAAGAGTAACTATAAATATGATTATAAATATTCCAAATATGATGAGAAATATTATGGCACTGATCAGGAAAATGAAGAATATGATTTTACAGCTCCAGAGAATGAACATGCTTTTTGCCAACGCAATGTGTATCATTATGCTGAAGATTACAATGGCAACAACATTGGAAGATTTAAGGTTGCACGAGGCAGATATATGTGGATGCCAGATGAGGATTTTAAGTTGTTTCTGCGCAGTATATATGAATGTAGTGAGGAACTTCTTAACAGAATTGATGAAGAAACAGGAAGAGTGCATGATCTGTCTCTTATACACATCTCCGAGCCCACGAGACTACGCTGCATCTCG
>ENA-UAPM01000769-UAPM01000769.1-human-gut-metagenome-genome-assembly--contig:-NODE-769-length-9659-cov-10.627030_pt1 | contig 9659 bp, 8 predicted proteins | sample MGYA00244016_ERZ654582 | MGnify/ENA primary metagenome ERZ654582 (study PRJEB26926, sample SAMN06164545) | human gut metagenome | biome: ENVO:00009003; feature: ENVO:2100002; material: ENVO:00002003... | reverse complement strand
AGATGCAGCGTAGTCTCGTGGGCTCGGAGATGTGTATAAGAGACAGATATTATATTTCTTCTTCCGGCTCCCGCTTCCCGGCCGCATTCAGTAATGCCTTCAAGTCATCGGACAGCGAGTTTTCCTCCGACGGGAGGGAAGTGGCGGCTGTGTCACCTGACGGAAGTGTAGTAATGGCTTCCTGCATGGCGGCTACTATTTCCTGGCGCCGTTCGGCCTTGGCTGCCAGTTCGGCTTCTTCCAACGCCTGTTGCTCGGCAGCTTTCTTCTCTTCTTGCTCAGCTACGTAGCGGCTGACACTTAATATCATACCGATGTAGGCGCAGTTGATGAGTGTAGAGGTTCCTCCTTTGCTGATAAGCGGCAGGGGTTGTCCGGTGACGGGGAACAGACCTACGGCCACCATCATGTTAAGCATCGCCTGAGATACCAGCAACAGGGCGATGCCCATCACCAGAAAGGCAGGAAAACTTTTTTCACTTCTTCGGGCTATTTTACCCGCCCGCATCAACAGCCAGATGTAGAGAATCACTACAAAGGCGCCTCCCAGCAACCCCAGCTCTTCTATGATTATAGCAAAGATGAAGTCCGAGAATGCTTGTGACAGGAAATCCCGCTGCACACTGTTACCCGGCATCTTTCCTATGATGTTGCTGGAGGCGATAGCAATATTGGCGTGTGCTATCTGGGCGTCCTTGTCTATATCATATTTGGCGGCGGGAACGGCTTCTTTGTCCTCAAAGAAGCCTTTTATACGGTTCTGCCAGGTTTCTACACGGTGCATCATGGGGACTTTGTTCAGTTTGTGTGTGGGCATAATCATCACTATGCCTACAAAAAAAGCCACCATAACTCCGGCTATTCCCATTAACTTGGCCAATTGCTTCCAGGGTACCCGGCCGATCACCATCATTAAAAAGACTACTCCGAAAAGCAGTGCTGCGGTAGAGCCGTTTTCGGGAGCAATCAGAATGAAAACAATTCCGGTGATCCACATGATATATTTAAATGCTTTCGGATTGGCATTGTCTTCTTCCTGAAACTTGGATAGAATAAATGCGGTGACAATAATCACGGCCATTTTTGCCAGTTCGGAAGGCTGGAACTGGATACCGAAGAAAGTCATCCAACGGGCTGCACCATTGACACGGTCTCCGGTAATCAATCCCATACCCATTACAAATATCAGCAATAATGTCGATAGGGGTAGCAGGAAGACGGGAAACACACGGAAATATTTGTAGGGAATGTTATGTACCAGTACCACAATGCACACACCTACCATCAGGATGACACTGTGCTGGGTGATAGGTCCCCAATGATCCCCACTTTTGTAGGTAAGCGTGCTGGCGGCACTAAATACCTCGACGATAGAGATCAGACAAAGAAACAGGAAAATAATCCAGATTACTTTGTCGCCCTTGAACAAGTCTTTTATCAGATCCATTATCTATATACCTTAATACTATATTACAGGTTTCTTACACATTCCTTGAACTGCTCGCCACGGTCTTCGTAACTTTTGAAAAGGTCGAAGCTAGCGCAGCATGGACTTAATAATACGGTTTCGCCTTTCTTGGCCATCCGGTAAGCAGCGTCTACGGCATCCTTCATGCTTTGTACATCGGCTACAGGCAGGCCGAACTTGTCAAAGAAATCATGCAATTTCTCATTGTGCAATCCCATGTAGATCAATCCGGTACATTTTTCTTTTACCAAGTCGGCAATTTCGTTATAGTCGTTGCCTTTGTCTTTCCCGCCTAATATCAGGATGGTTTTGGTTTTCATGCTTTGCAAAGCATACCAGCAGGAATTCACATTGGTAGCCTTGGAGTCATTGATATAATCCACCCCTCTTACCCGGCAGACTTTTTCAAGGCGGTGTTCCACTCCCTTGAAATCACCCAAGGCCTCGCGGATACACTCTTTGCGGATACCCGCCAGGTTGGCAGAGATACCGGCCGCCATGGAGTTGAACAGATTATGGGTTCCGGTCAGCGCCAGTTCCTCCTGTTCCATGTTGAAAGCGATTGGTTCTGTAAAATAAACCTTGTCCTGTTCCACATATGCGGCGGTTCCTTCCTCTTTCCTTTCGGCAAAAGGGTAGTAATGGCCATGAATGCCATATTTGTGTAATTCACGCTGGATGATGGGGTCATCGTTCCAGAAGATGAAGGCATCGTCCGGGGTCTGGTTCTGGATAATGCGGAATTTGGCATCCACATAGTTTTGCATCTGGTGGTCGTAACGGTCCAGATGATCCGGCGTGATGTTCATCAATACGGCAATGTTGGCATGGAACTTGTACATGTTGTCCAATTGGAAACTGCTTAACTCGATCACATAATAATCATAGTTGCATTCTGCTACCTGATATGCCAGACTTTGGCCGATATTTCCGGCTAGTCCCACATTCATACCTGCTTTCTTGAAGATATGATAAATCAGCGAAGTAGTTGTTGTTTTTCCATTACTTCCTGTAATGCAAATCATTTTGGCATTGGTATAACGTCCCGCAAATTCTATTTCGGAGATGATAGGGGTGCCTTGTGACTTTAACTTAAGAATCATCGGGGCATCATTCGGAATACCCGGACTTTTGATTACTTCATCCGCATTCAGAATGAGAGATTCGGTATGTTTGCCTTCTTCCCATTCGATGCCTCGCTCGTTCAGCATGTTTTTGTATGTGTCCTTAATCGTGGACATGTCTGAAACGAAGGTGTCGAAACCTTGTTTCTTTGCCAGAACGGCTGCTCCCGCACCGCTTTCTCCGGCTCCTAGTATGACAATTCTTTTAGCCATAATCTTCGTTTATCTTATCTTATCTTTAATGTAATAATCGTAATTGCAGCGAGTACGATGGTGACAATCCAGAAGCGTACCGTGATTTTTGACTCATGGAATACGCTGTTGGGTTTCATGAACAGATAACTGCAATTGGGGTCTAACTGTGCTAATGTAGTGCGGAAATGGTCGTGGATAGGGGCACGTTTGAATACGCGTTGCAAATGTCCTTTCTTTTTTCCGCTTTTGAAATATCTCACCTGTAGAATGACCGAAAGGTTTTCTACCAAGAAGATTCCACAGAGAATAGGTATAAGCAACTCTTTATGAATGATGATTGCAAATACCGCTATGATACCACCAATGGTCAAGCTGCCGGTATCGCCCATAAATACTTGGGCGGGAAAAGCATTGTACCAAAGGAAACCGATCAGTGCGCCGATGAAGGAGCAGATAAAGATTACCAGTTCTTCACTGCCGGGAATGTACATGATATTAAGGTATCCTGCATATTCGATGTGGCTGGATACGTATGCCAATATGCCCAAGGTAAGACCGATGATAGCAGAATTTCCGGCTGCCATCCCGTCCATCCCGTCATTCAGGTTGGCACCGTTAGATACGGCAGTAACTACGAAGATGGTAACTAATACGAAAATAATCCAACCTACAGCCTGGGCATTGTCTCCCAGAAAACCTACGAAATCAGCATAATCCAAATTGTTGTTCTTGAAGAAAGGAATCGTAGTTTTGGTGGACTTCTGATCTTGTTCCTTGTGCACCACTTCCACAATTTCTCCTCCTCTTTGTATTTCTACGTTCTCACGGATAACCACGCTCGGACTTAAATATAAGGTGAGTCCCACAATGAGTCCCAAACCTACTTGGCCGATGATCTTGAATTTGCCGTGCAACCCTTCTTTGTCTTTACGGAAGACCTTGATATAGTCGTCCAAAAAGCCTAACGTACCCAGCCAAATGGTGGTAATCAACATTAATATCATGTAAATATTATGCAGCTTCCCCAACAAGAGGCAAGGTATGAGAATTGCGACAATAATAATTATACCTCCCATCGTCGGCACACCAACTTTTTTCACATTAAAAGGGTCTATAGATGCGTCACGTTGGGTTTCGGTTATTTGTTTACGTTTGAGCAGGTTGATGAAATATTCACCGAAGATAGCTGAGATCAACAATGATAAAATGATTGCCATCAATGAACGGAATGAAACGTAACCGAACATACCGGCTCCGGGAAAATCGAACTTTTCTAAATATTGAAATAAATAATATAACATCTTTTGGTTGGTTTATTCATTAGCAAAAATATCTCTTAATACTTCTTTATCGTCGAAATGGTGCTTTATACCTTTGATTTCCTGATAATTTTCGTGTCCTTTCCCGGCAACTAAAATGACATCTTTAGCTTGGGCCAGCATACAAGCTGTACGGATCGCTTCTTTACGGTCGGCTATGCTTATCACTTTACGCATATCCTCTTTAGTCAGCCCTGCCAGCATATCATTGATGATTTCCTGCGGCTCTTCAAAACGGGGATTGTCAGAGGTGATAATGACCTTATCGCTTTGCTTTACCGCTTCTTGTGCCATCAAGGGGCGTTTGCCTTTATCGCGGTTGCCGCCGGCGCCTACTACCGTAATTACATGACCTTTGCCATTCAGGACCTCGTGAATGGCATTCAGCACATTTTCCAAGGCATCCGGAGTATGGGCATAGTCCACAATGGCGGTGTATCCCTTGGGTGAGCGCAGTGAGTCAAAACGCCCGGCAACGGGGCGAAGAGTACTCAATGCCAGCAATACCTCTTCTGTCTTTTTCCCAAGCAGGCAGGCTGCTCCATAGACTGCCAGCAGGTTGGAAGCATTGAAACGTCCGATGAACTGTACATTGACTTCCACATTATTTATATCAAGCAGCATTCCTTCGAATCCATCTTCCAGCACTTTTCCTTTAAAATCACTCAAGCTGCGCAGCGAATAGGTGTGTACCTTTGCTTTGGTATTTTGAGTCATGACCAATCCGTTTTTGTCATCCAGATTGGTTAAGGCAAAGGCTGTTTTAGGCAGACCGTCAAAGAATGCTTTTTTGGCTTTCAGATAGTTCTCTACAGTTTTATGGTAGTCCAGATGGTCACGGGTAAGGTTGGTAAATATACCGCCTGCGAATTTTAAACCACCGATCCGTTTTTGTGCTACAGAATGTGAGCTTACTTCCATAAAGGCATATTTGCATCCTTCATCTGCCATGCGCCCCAGCAGTTTGTTTAGTGTAATAGGGTCAGGGGTGGTATGGTCAGTTGGAATGGCTTCCTCATCTATATAATTGCATACAGTGGAAATGAGTCCTGTCTTATATCCGAATTTACGGAACATATTATATAATAAGGTGGCAATAGTCGTTTTTCCGTTGGTGCCTGTAACACCGACCAGTTCCAATTTCGAGGTGGGGTCTCCGTAAAACGTAGTTGCCAGTTTCCCGACAACGTCTTCCGTATCGTTCACTTTGATGTAGGTAACATTCTCAATCAATGTCTCAGGAAGATTCTCACATACCACTGTACGGGCTCCTTTTTCTATTGCTTTTTGGATATAAGTGTGTCCGTCAGTCTGCGTTCCTTTTACAGCAACGAAAATATGACCGGGCTCTATCAGGCGCGAGTCCATGTTTATTCCCGAAATTTCTTGGGATGCATCACCTATGATTTCATTGACTGTTATTCCTTTAATAATCTTTTCCAGTTTCATATTCTTCCTGTTACACTGTTAATTTAATCGTAATTGTATGGTTTGTCCTTTGCGCAAAGTGTTGCCGGCCGGGATACTTTGTGACTTCACTTTACCGATGCCGGTAATGCGGGCTTTCAATCCCATGCTTTCAAGCAGATAGACAGCATCCTTTGCGCCCATACCAATAACACTTGGTACAAGTTTATTGTTAATGTCTTTTTTGTTGAATAATACATTGTCCGGATTACTAGTCACATTTCCCCATACCGGTTTGCCTTCGGTTGATTGTTCCGAAACTCCGGATGAATTTACATTTATCCGGTTCAGTACATAATGTGCCGCACTTATATCCCCGTTTTTCACATCCGGAATAAGGATAGAAGTTGAGTCTTTTGCCTCTTTCAAATCTTGTGCCAGATGTTTGGCAAATACGCGTTCGGCAATTTTACTGAACACGCTGCCGGCCATCAGACCACCCGAGGCGGGGAGTCCAGGTTTCTGGATGGCTACAATGCAACTGTATTTAGGCGCTTCTGAAGGAAAATATCCACAGAAACTTACCAAATAACGGCGTGTGCCATTCGTGTACCCGGCTTTCCCTTGTGAAACCTGTGCAGTACCGGTTTTCCCGGATACATGGAATTGCTTGGATCCTGCTTTCTTTCCCAGTCCTTCGCTGACGACTTTTTCCAAAATCGTTTGTATCTCGCTGATAGCCTTGGGGGAAGCGATGGCCGGGTTGAGTATTTCAGGAGCAATATCTTCCACTACCTGCCCGTCTTTGACTATTGATTTCACAAAACGGGGCTTGACCATTACTCCGTTATTGGCTATAGCATTATAAAATGCCAGTGTATTGATGGGGGGAATTTGGGTTTCATAGCCAATAGACATCCATGCCAGTGCAGTACGTGACCAATTGCTCAAGTCTTTGTTGGGGATGCGGATGTTCGGCTTGCCGGCACCGGGAATATCGAGATCTAACGGAGTGGCAATGCCTACTCGATGCAGTCCGCGTACAAACTTTTCCGGATTATCATGATAATGATCATCGATCAACCGTGATACACCGATGTTTGAGGACACCATCAATGATTTTGTTGTGTTGATAGTGCCGTAGCCTCCACGATGCCAGTTATGATCTTTCATATAGCGGCCGTGCATCATATAGACCCCGTTACCGGTTTCCACCACCGTTTCCGGAGTGATGACTCCGTCGTCCAGCGCTACCAGTATGGATGCGGTTTTGAAAGTAGAGCCTGGCTCCATCATGTCTGAGATGGCGTTATTGCGTATTTCTCTGTAAATGCCGTCATTGCATTTGGTCATGTTGACGATAGCTTTGATGTCTCCCGTCTGCACTTCCATCAGAATGGCAACGCCTACAGTAGCGTTGATTTCTTTCAATTCATCCACCAATGCTTTTTCTGCGATGTCTTGCATACCTACATCAATGGTCGTAATGATATCACAGCCATCTACAGGAGGAATATCTACAATGTTCAGGTATTTGTTCATTACCTTTTGACGGTGAGTGATACCGTTTCTGCCTTTTAATATGGAATCGTATGAAAGTTCCAGCCCGTTCTTTGCACCTTGTTCTATATCAGGAAACATATCTCCCAATGTACGCATAGCTAGTGAGCCGAAAGGCTTTTTCCGCTGATTGAATGCCTGTTCATGGAATCCGCCTTTGTATTTGTTCAGATTAAATACGGGCAGACGTTTTGCTTCTTTATATTGTATATAAGAAATGCGTTTGGGGTAGAGCAACCAACTGCGGCTCTCTTTTTTTCTTCCGTTTTTGATGTGCTGTTTGAAAAAGGCGGCACTTTTATCAGGGAATATTTCATGTAACCCTTTGCAGATTGTGTCAAGGTTTGCATAAAGAACTGAGTCTTTGATATGTTGTAGCTTCAGCCGTGTCTTTTCCTCTTCTTCGGTTTCGCCCTTCCTTTTATTTATCATGAAGTCCATGTAAATCTTATATTCGGGAAGGCTGCTTGCCATCAGCTGGCCGTCGGATGAGATGATGTTGCCACGGGTAGGACGTACGGTGACGTTTTCTTTTACAAAACGGTCGGCTACGTCTTTCCAGTATTGACGCTCGGCAAACATGATGACGCCGGCTTTGCAGATAATGGCAATGCCTATCAACACCATGACCAGGATGATGAAGGAGAAGCGGAGCATTATGTTTTTTTGGTTGGGCATCATGGGCTTAGTCTTTCTTTATTAAATAAGGACGGTTGGTAGCCGTTTGCAAGGGGCTGTCTTCCGTCGAAATATATTCTTCAATACGTGACTGGCGGCTCTTTTCCATCAGTTCGGAAGAGCGTGTCAATGCATCGTATTTGATATCGATCAAATCTTTTTTCAACTTGTCAATTTCAATGAGTTCCTGTTGGCTGCTATAACGGTTGTCTATGTATAGTACAGTCAGGATCATGATGAGAATCAGCAAACGGGTCTGTCTTTTGAAAAAGTCGTTCGCAAGGATATCTCCTCCTAATATGCTGCGGATAGACATATGCTTGGGCGAAGCAGATTGTCCGTCTTTGGGTTGTTGTGTATTTTGTTTCAGTTCTTCTTCCATCTCGTTATCTCTTTTCTGCAATTCTCAACTTGGCGCTTCGGGAGCGCGGATTGCGTGTCACTTCTTCGTTGCCGGCAACAATAACTTTGTTGTTGACTAGTTTGAAAGGTGTCTGTACATTACCAAAGAAATCTTGTTCGGCCTTGCCTTCTATGTTTCCGGTTTTCATGATATTCTTTACCATGCGGTCTTCTAAAGAGTGATAGGTGATTACTACCAGTCTGCCTCCCGGTTTCAGTGCCTTGGTTGCTGCATAAAGCATTTCTTTCAATGCTTCCATTTCCTGATTTACCTCTATGCGTAAAGCTTGGAACACCTTTGCGAGCTCTTTCTTTTCACGTTCCCGCCCGAAAAGCGGTTTGATGACTTCGAGGAAATCACCGATGGTGACAATTTGTTTTACACCTCGTGCTTTAACGATGGCTGATGCCAGTTTGCGGCTGTTCTTCAATTCACCATATAAATAGAAAATATTAGCCAAACGTTCTTCGTCATAGGTGTTCACTACATCAGCAGCTGTCATACCTGCGCGTTTGTTCATCCGCATGTCTAATTTGCCCTCGAAGCGGAATGAGAATCCACGTTCGGAGTCGTCAAAGTGATGTGAGGAAACGCCCAGATCGGCCAAAATGGCATCCACCCCTTCCACGCCATAATAACGTAGGAAGTTGGGAAGGTAGCGGAAGTTACTACGCACAAAAGTGAAGCGGCTGTCGTTTACAATATTCTTCTCGGCATCTTCATCTTGGTCAAAACTATATAGATGCGCGGTGCTATCCAGCCGGCTTAGAATTTCCTTGGAATGTCCTCCGCCGCCGAAAGTGGCATCTACATAAATACCTCCGGGTTGGATGTTCATTCCGTCTACGCTCTCGTTTAATAATACCGGTACATGATATATCTGTTTTGCTTCACTCATTCTATTTCTACGTTGTTATTAGTTCCCATAATTTCTTCCAATTCTTTTCCAAAGTCCTCCGGTGTGATGAAGGGTTTGTCTGCTATTTCTTTAGACCAGATTTCTATAGTGTCGTCCAATCCGATAAAACGTACATCTTGCTGTATTTTAGCTAATTTCAAATATCGTTTTGGAATCAGAAAGCGCCCGTTTCCATCCAATGTGATAACTTCTACATCCGAAACGAACTGACGGAAAATCATTTGGTGTCTGGAATTCCAGCGATTGAGTTTGCAACGTAGTTCGTTCATTTGTTCGTTCCACACATTTTCAGGGTAAAGTACCAGGCAGTCTTGGTAGGTGTCTTTGCGTAAAATCAGGCACTCCTGGGAGGCAGCTTGTAGCTGCTTCCTGAATACGGCAGGCAGGAACACTCTGCCTTTTGCATCCGTCTTTGCTTCAGAATTCCCAAGAAATCGCATGTTTACACCTTATTATATTGTTCAAGGTGTAAAATTACACAATTCCCCACAATTCCCCACAATATTTTAAGAAAATATTTCGAGAAGTTTTCAACAGGCTGTTAATGTAGCTAGTAGCTTGGTAAACAGGAGGTTTAAAATTAATA
>ENA-UAPM01000729-UAPM01000729.1-human-gut-metagenome-genome-assembly--contig:-NODE-729-length-10123-cov-6.269666_pt1 | contig 10123 bp, 7 predicted proteins | sample MGYA00244016_ERZ654582 | MGnify/ENA primary metagenome ERZ654582 (study PRJEB26926, sample SAMN06164545) | human gut metagenome | biome: ENVO:00009003; feature: ENVO:2100002; material: ENVO:00002003... | reverse complement strand
AGATGCAGCGTAGTCTCGTGGGCTCGGAGATGTGTATAAGAGACAGGGCTTATGTCGATAACGGCACGAATATTGTTTATGCACCTACATTTACAGGAAACCGGATTAAGCTTTTAGAATATGGTTTACAGGAGAAAATTAACGAGATAAATACCACACTGGTTGGCCTGTCAAAGCAGGCTGTCGGGGATAGGGCACTTGTAGCAGCAGATATGACGATGACCGGCAGACAGCTTTTTCCACTCGGGGATCTGATGTTTGAGGAGCTTTTGGAGGTGTACAAGGAGCAGGCGAGGATCCTTGATGCGGCGGGCGCAGATGTATTTGTGGTTGAGACAATGATGAGTCTTCAGGAGTGCAGAGCGGCAGTGCTTGCTATAAAAGAGGTAAGCGACCTGCCTATTATGGTGACACTCACCTACAACGAGGATGGCAGGACTCTTTTTGGTACACCGCCTGAGACAGCAGTTGTTGTGCTGCAGTCACTTGGAGTGGATGCTATCGGTGTGAATTGCTCGACGGGACCTACTGAGATGATAGCGTTGGTTGAGAAAATGGCAGAGTACTCTACTGTGCCTCTTATTGCAAAGCCAAATGCAGGGCTTCCGGAGCTTGAGGATGGTAAAACTGTATACAAGATGACTCCGGATATGTTTGCCGATGCGATGAGAGGGCTTGTGGAGGCAGGTGCATCCATTGTCGGAGGCTGCTGTGGCACCACACCGGAGCATATACGTGCTCTCACAGAGGCTGTAAAGTCAATGCCTGTTCATAAGCCGCTTGAGCATCATAGAAGAGTGCTTGCATCCGAACGAAAGAATGTAGAGATTGACTTAGATGGCAACTTTACTGTGGTCGGAGAGAGAATCAACCCTACAGGTAAGAAAAAGCTGCAGGCACAGCTTCGTGAGGGAAAGCTTGACCTGGTGCGCCAGATGGCTATGGAGCAGGAGACAAATGGTGCGAGAATACTTGATATCAATATGGGCATGAATGGCATCGATGAGAAGGAGATGATGAAATCGGTTATATATGAGGTTTCATCTACCGTGGACTGTCCACTTTGTATTGATTCAAGTTATGTGGAGGTAATAGAGGAGGCTCTTAAGATTTATCCGGGAAGAGCTCTAATCAATTCTATTTCTCTTGAGACTGAGAAGATGGAAAAGCTTCTGCCTCTTGCGGCAAAATACGGAGCGATGTTCATACTCTTACCACTTTCGGATGCAGGATTGCCAAAGGATGTCGAGGAGAAAAAGCAGATTATAAATACTATTTATGACAAGGCACTTTCGCTTGGAATGGCACATGAGGATATAGTGGTGGATGGACTTGTTGCGACAATAGGTGCAAATCCAAAGGCCGCAATCGAGTGCTATGAGACCATTGCGTACTGCAAGGATGAGAAAAAGCTTCCTACAATATGCGGACTTTCAAATATATCCTTCGGACTGCCTGAGCGTATGTACGTGAACACAGCGTTTCTTACAATGGCCATATGCAAGGGACTCACCATGGCTATTGCCAATCCATCACAGGAGCTTTTGATGAATGCTGCATTTGCATCGGATATGCTGCTCGACAGACCTGACAGCGATATAGCATACATCGAGCGCATGAGCAGGCTTGCGGAGGAAAAGGCCCAATATGAGACTGTTGTTGTGAAAAAGTCGGACAATGCTGCGTCTGCTTCAAACGGCACATGCGCAGCGGGCAGTAAGGATGCGGTATTTCAGGCTGTCTTAAAGGGAAACAAGGGCAGTATAATTGATGAAGTAAAGAAAATGCTTTCTGATGGTGCAAAGCCTGACGAGATTATTAATAACAGCCTGATTCCGGCTATTAATGAGGTGGGAGAGCTTTTTAACCAGAAGAAATATTTCCTGCCACAGCTTATCGGCAGTGCAAATACCATGAAGCTTGCTATAGAGCATCTGGAGCCGTTACTTGAAAAGAAGGACTCAGGGGAGGATATGCCGACTCTTGTCATTGCAACGGTGGAGGGGGATATCCATGATATAGGAAAGAACCTTGTTGTGCTTATGCTTAAAAACTATGGCTACAACGTGATTGATATGGGAAAGGATGTGCCTTGTGAGGATATTGTCAACAAGGCGATTGAGACGAATGCGGCTGTTATCGGACTGTCAGCTCTTATGACCACCACCATGATGCGCATGAAGGATGTAGTGGAAATATGTAAGGAAAAGGGCTGCAAGAGCAAGGTTGTAATCGGTGGAGCCTGCATTACACAAAGCTTTGCAGACGAGATAGGAGCCGACGGATATTCAAAGGATGCGGCAGAGTGCGTGAAGCTTGTGGAGAGACTTCTGAATAGTTAAAATTTTTTTAAATAAAATGAAAAAAGTTGTTGACAATAAGGTGCCGACTGTATATAATAATCAAGTCGGTTGACGACATGGGATCTTAGCTCAGCTGGGAGAGCATCTGCCTTACAAGCAGAGGGTCACAGGTTCGAGCCCTGTAGGTCCCATTCATGCCGCAGTGGCGGAACTGGCAGACGCGCAGGACTTAAAATCCTGTTGTAGTGATACAGTACCGGTTCGATTCCGGTCTGCGGCATTCATTCAAAACACTTGACAAGGGTGTTATAATGAATGAGTAAATAAAATATGTGTGTGTAGCTCAGCTGGATAGAGCACTTGGCTACGGACCAAGGTGTCGGGGGTTCGAATCCTCTCACGCACGTTATTTAATATAGAAAGAGCAGGTTGTAATACCTGCTCTTTCTATATTACAAATCGTCCGCGGACGATTTGACCCCCAGGGTTCATTCTACACTCCGTTGCGGTCGGCGCTAAGCGGAAGTCCACCGGACTTCCAGCGCCCTCTCACGCACGTTATATAATATAGAAATACTTGGTGATTCTCAGCCATTAAAAATGAGAGACAATAAAGTTTGGTAACTACTAGCCCAAAATAGCTGATGATAAGGAGGTCTAAAAGGCTTCCTTATTTTTTACAAAGGAGATAATGTGGAATTTGTGTTATTTAAGGAGAAAAGGGTATAGAATTGAAAATTTAATATAAATTAGGAGGAGTAAGGATTAATGAACTATTACATAAGTGACCTGCATCTGTTCCATGAAGCATCAATCCGCTTTGATAACAGACCATTTGGCTCTTTGGAAGAGATGCATGAGGCAGTTGTTAGCCGATGGAACAATAAAGTAAACAATGGAGATACAGTATACATCCTTGGTGATATGAGTATGCGTGGCAAAAAAGAAGACCTCATATCGCTTGTTGCTACATTAAAGGGTAAAAAGATTCTTGTTAAAGGCAACCATGATGATGTATCAGATTACAGATATAAGCAGCTATTTTATGATATATGCGATTACAGAGAGATACACGACTCATACGGCGGGAAGAACTACGACCTTGTGCTATGTCATTATCCTATATTCAGTTGGAAAGGCATGAACAGAGGCACGATCCTGTTATACGGTCATACACACAATAGTGCAGAGGACGTATATTTTCAGAAATGCCTTGCAGGAATGGAAGAAAATGACTGCCGCCATGTAGGTGATAAGCCAATACAGGCATACAATGTGTGCTGTATGAAGCCATGGATTGATTATGAGCCAAGGAGTCTGAAAGAAATTATTGAAAACTATCAAAATATAAAATGATAGATGAATTAAGGCAATGATTTCAATTTAAAATGGAGATAATGTGATGAACGAACAATGGTTTTTATTGGGTGATATACATGGCAGCGCACAGCCGGTTCACTATTTTTATCAAGAAAACAAAGAGAGATTGAGTTTGGATTCATCAGCAAACTATATGATTCTACTTGGTGATGTTGGTGCAAATTTTGCTCTCACTGGTCAGAGAGATCATAAATTCAAATCAGAGCTTTCAAAACTGCCATTTACCTTTATATGTCTAAGAGGAAATCATGAAGCCAGAGTAAAAACGGTTATGGACAAAAATCCTGATGGATGGGAAACAATATCAAAATATGATCGTTCTATATTTGATGAGAAAGAATTCCCTCACATTGAGTATTTAGCAGACGGACCGGCAGTATATAATTTTAAGTCTTATAAAACTTTATCTCTGCCCGGTGCTTACAGCGTGGACAAGTACTATCGTCTAGCCAGACATTTGACGTGGTATAAGGATGAGCAATTAGATGAAAAAGAAATGGAACTCGGAAGGAATTTGTGCAGAAACGAGGCACCGTTTGATTTAGTACTTTCGCATACATGCCCATATCCATATGAACCAACAGATTTATTTCTTGCAGGACTTGATCAGAGCACGGTTGATTCAACCATGGAAAGGTATCTGGGCGAGATAGAATTTAATTTGGATTATAAGAGATGGGCCTTTGGACATTTTCATGCCGACCGGCTGTATCCATGGGCTGATGGCAGACAGATGCTGATGCTATTCAACGAAAATGTTGTAAATCTGGATAAATTTATGAATATGACCGAAAAACAGTCGTTTAAAGATATTATTGCATAAAAGAGCAAATGTGGCACAAAAGCCTAAACCGCATCAATTCTTTGCAGGAACTTTATTCGTGAACACCACCCTTCTTCCAGCATTGTTTTATATGGAAGCTCCAAAATTTGCTATTGTCATAAAGTAAATATTGATTGAGAAATTAGTGTAAAGAGGTTATAATTAAATCAAGAAATGATAATTTTTGTAAGGTAATGAGGAAAGGCGGTGTATCACATGACTATGTTACAGGAGCAGGCTGTTCGGATGATTCAGGATATGTCCGATGATAATGTAGGTTTTTTACTCGAAGTGATTCAACGATTAATACCAAAGAAAACATATACCAGTGTTATTTATCCGTCTCAGAAATCCGATGAAAAAATGCAGGCGTTTAAAGAACTGGTAGCGACAAGATATGAGGCAAAAAAATATTTGCCGGATGACTTTGATCCGGATGTAGAGTTGGAAGCCGCAAGAAAGGAAAGATATGGTAGTATTGATTGATACGAATGTAATTATTGATTTTCTTGTTGCAAGAGAACCGTTTTATGATTCAGCATTGCGTGTAATGGAGAAATGTGCTTCTGGAGAAGCCGATGGATACATGGCGTTTCACTCTTTGCCTAATCTGTGGTATATTCTTAGAAAAGTACCGGTAGAAACAAGAAGATTATGGTTGGAAAATGTTTGCAAGGTTTTAAAAGTAGCATCTGCATCACAGGAAGCGGTCATGGCTGCTATTAAAATGGATAACTTTAAAGATTTTGAGGACTGCTTGCAGGACAGATGTGCCGAGGAAGTTTCAGCAAATTATATAATTACTCGAAATATAGCAGATTTTGAAGCTTCTGTGGTATCAGCTATAGAACCTGATGAGTGGCTGAAAAAAATTAACTAAAAGAGATTATTGACATGGTTTAAGATATCAAATAAATAACATAATTGAGGCACGGAATTAATACTCCGTGCCTCAATTGTTTTATCCGGATTACCTTTCTGTTGTAAAATAAAGAGCGTTATTTCAGTGCAGATATAATTTTGAAATATGGCTTGAAAAGGCTGTAATATTTCAGACCATCTGTCTCACCGTAGCTCTTTGTGATGGCAGATCTTATGCCATTGAGATTCTTTGTTTTATTCTTGTTTTTTTCAAGAAAATCTACAAAATTTCCGGGATCATCAATGTCGCTGTGAGCGAAAATTATACCTGTAAAACGCTCTACCTTCTTTTTACGCGTGAGCTTCTCAGGCGTAAAAGAGTAGGATTTGTCTTTTATGGTTTTATAAATTATCTGACCCTGTTTCATACCATAAACATGAACCAGTGTCTCATGAAGCTTGAGCAGATTGTCTTTTCCCATGCAGTTTAGGAAAGAATCTACCTCAAAATGGTCGAAGTCTTCGGATACTGCCGATACTTCAGAAATATCTGATGTATCAATGCTGTCAGTTGAGGATTTAGCCTCATCTGCTTCGTTTTTATTTGAGTTGTTACCAGAACCGTTATGAGGTGTCTGTTCGTCAGTGAATGGTAAGTCATCATTAGTCATAAGCTTATCACTTGACGGTAAGTCATCGTTAGTTGCAAGCTCATCACCTAACGGTTCACTGTCTGTATAGCTGCTATGATTGCCATCAATAAGTTCATTCAGATTGTAAGACTTTGCGGTGATAGCATCGGTATCAGTATCGGTATTGATATTGATATTGGTATTGGTATTGGCGTTATCTTCCCTGGATGGAATATCTGCTACTACCTGATACTTGATGTTTTTTCTTCGCTGGACAGCCTGTTTGCAGAAATTTACATTGAATCTGCGTACAGCGAATCCCTTATCTTTCCAGAACCTTACAGCAGGGTCATAGCCTGTGTCGTTGCTCATTATGATGTACTCATCAGCACCGGTCTCGGCTGACGCAGCATCACATTCGTTTTCACTGCAGGCACCGCCGCATCCCATCAGATACCCCATATAGGATACGAGCTGAAAATCAAGGGCGTTTGTGCCCTCATAGCATTCCTCAAATCGTATATTTATTTTATTGTTTTCAATAAGTCTGATGACTGACATGTATGACATGTGAGGTGATTTTTTTGTGTAAAAAACTACGATTTCATCATCCTCATCTGCCATATCAAACAGCATCAGCCAGTTGTCGTTGACATTTTCGCTGTCTACTAAAAAGTGTCTGATAATAATCACCATTAATCCGGATAAAGGTATTGTAGCATGAGTATGAGAAAATGGCAAATAATCCGGATTTTAAGTAAATGTTAACAATACAAAGAGTGCAACATATGATATAATTTTAATATATCTTGAAAATGAAGGGGGAATAGAGTTGGCAGATATTGAAATAAATAAATCAGATATTGATGAAGTTAATGATGTGATACAAGAAACAGATGAAGAAGCATATGCGTTGGATTCTGAATTTACAGAGGAAAAGGAATATAAAACAGTACAGAAATATGAGCTTGTGACGATTCTGTCGTATCTTATAGGTGTCAGAAATGAGATACTTGATCATATGTGCAGTGATGAGTATGTGGAGCTTTTAAACAGCTTAAGAGAAAGTACAAATGCGAGGATACTCAGATATCTGTGTAAGGCACGTACAGGTCTGCTGCGCAACTATAAAAAAACAGACAATGAAATAAAATATAATCTGGGTAATATAAACAGGATGGAGTGGTTTGATGCAGAGAATATAAATAAGCTTGAGAGCTGGGAAGTGCATATTATATTGTATAATTCATCGGCTGACAAGTATTGCGTACATATTAACAAGCTGATAAATGAGCATGTGGATGCATGCAAAAAGCTTTTCCCAGACTGGGTAAAATGGGAGTATATCAGGGATTTGTTTGTCATAGCGGATTATGAAAAGCCAAAGAAGCTAAAGGCAGAGTTTACTGTCTATAAAGAGCACAGAAAAGAGTATCCATACGGGATGTACATTCACTGGCGCCCGGATGGCAGGGGAAATTTGCTCAATTCTGACGGAAGGATTTTAAAGACAATATACAGACAGCATGGTGATTATTTCAACGACGGTTCAAAATACAGGGATGCAGTGGAAGATACAAAGGAAAATATATATGAGTTTATCCGTGAAAGCATGCGTGTTGTGATAGTTGTGGATTGTGAAAATTCTGATGTATACAAGCTGTATGGAGTATTAAAAAACTTAAATTCTGAGCAAATGTCAAAAATAGAAAAAATTATACTTTATGATGATTATCATACATCCTGTGGATGGGACTGGCTGGAAAAATTCATACATATCCCTGTATTCCACGAGGAGGTGGAACGTGTGACAGACCGAAAGTCGCTTGTTGATATAAAGATGACTGCGGGAGTGTGTGAGGCGTATTATAAGGACAACATAGACTCGTTTATTTTGTGCTCAAGTGATTCGGATTACTGGGGACTTATTTCATCTGTAAAGGATGCTCATTTCCTCGTGATGTACGAATATAGCAAGTGCGGACAGTCAATCAAGGATGCACTTACAAAACGATGTATTTTTCACTGTTCAATAGACGATTTCTATACAGGAAATGCAAGTGATTTAAAGAAAAAAGTCATGATAAATGAATTGAAAAATCTGACAAATGATATTGTCGGAAAGAATGGCTGGGAGATGACAAGACAGATATACGAGAGGACTAAAATTACATCGACAGAGCGAGAAATGAAGGATTTTTACAATAAATATGTTAAGTCATTGAGGTTAAAAATTAATGAGGACGGAGTATTCGAGATTGTGGTCAATGAATATTGATTATCGTAAAACTGTTTTATGTAATTATTGTCGGTCACACATGTATTGTGTGAAGGTTAAGCCTTATTTTAGCGGAAAGAGTGGGAAAGTATGATGAAACCGATGCTTGAAATCTGCTGTGGCAGCTTTTCGGATGTGAAAACAGCATATGAAAATGGTGCGGACAGGGTTGAACTGAACAGTGCCCTATATATGGGAGGGCTGACACCTACACTCGCCAATTTAATATATGCAAAGGAAAAATGCAATATACCGGTAGTGACAATGGTTCGTCCAAGGGGCGGCGGATTTTGCTATTCGGATGAAGAATACGACATTATGCTTATGGATGCAAAAATTCTTTTAGAGCATGGAGCAGACGGTATTGCGTTTGGATTTCTGACAGAGGAAAAAATGCTTGACAAAAAGCGCACGAAGGAAATGATAGAGCTCATTCATGAGTATGGCAGGGAAGCTGTGTTTCACCGCGCCTTTGATTGCATAGATAATCAGGACAGTGCAGCGGAGAGGCTTATTAGGCTTGGCGCAGATCGTATTCTCACAAGCGGTGGCGCAGCAAATGTATGGGATGGCAGAAAACAGCTTAAGCATCTTCAAAATCAATATGGAAAAGATATTACGATTCTGGCAGGAAGCGGCGTGAATGATACCAATGTGAGAGCACTTATTGAATACACGGGTATTACGCAGGTACACAGCTCGTGTGGCTCATGGAAGTGTGATGTGACAGCAGCGGGCAATGCAGTGGATTTCTCGTATGATGAAGCGATGAAGAACTGCTATCAGTGTGCGGATGCAGGTAAGGTTAGGAAGCTTGCGGAAGAGGTAAGTGGAGAGGACAGAATCTGCTCGGCTTTGCACTTATGATTGTGAGAGATGAAATATAAAAATAATAAACTGTTTGATTGTACGATAATACAAGATTTATGTTACACTCTATCCAATTACAAACAAATAGTACAGATATATAAGGAAACAGAGACATGATTAAAGGACTTAATATTAGCAAAAAGTATAAAAAATTTGAATTACAGCCTACATCAATTGAGATTGACAAAGGTGAAATTGTTGCATTGATTGGAGAAAATGGAGCAGGTAAATCAACATTAATCAAGTGCATGTGTGGAGTAATTGATGCAGATGAGGGACAACTTGAAGTAGATGGTCAGGTGGTAAAAAAATTAGATGATGTTTTGGTTCTTGGATTTATGAATCAGGATCAAAATGTTTACAATGAAATCAAAATTCGAGATTTGACGAATTTTGTAAAAGATGTGATGAAGAAAAAATTTGATCAGGAAGTATATTATTACTATTTTAAAGATGTATTTCAGTTGGATGAAGATTATAAGATGAAAGAACTTTCAACAGGAATGAAGGTTAAATATTTTTTGAGTTTAGAACTCGCAAAAAATCCAGATTTATTGGTACTTGATGAACCAACCTCAGGATTAGATCCAATTGTTCGTGATGAAGTCTTAGATATTCTAAGATGTGTTGCAAAAGAAAAAAATACTTCCGTGTTATTCTCGTCCCATATTACAGAAGATATCGAAAAAATAGCAGATAGAGTTATTTTCATAAATAATGGACGTATTGTATTACAAGGTGATAAAAAAGAAATAAAGAAAAAATATGTCAAGTTAAATCAGCAACAGTATGTTATTCTTGTGAATGCAGGGATGGCAAAAGAATGTGTTTCAATCCATGATTACTATATTGTGGATCGTGATTTGGCAATGACTTGCAATGTAGAAGTAAAGGAAGCTTTATTAAGCGATATACTTTCATATATGAGAAAGAGGAGCTGTCTCTTATACACATCTGACGCTGCCGACGAAGGCTT
>ENA-UAPM01000695-UAPM01000695.1-human-gut-metagenome-genome-assembly--contig:-NODE-695-length-10484-cov-3.780804_pt1 | contig 10484 bp, 8 predicted proteins | sample MGYA00244016_ERZ654582 | MGnify/ENA primary metagenome ERZ654582 (study PRJEB26926, sample SAMN06164545) | human gut metagenome | biome: ENVO:00009003; feature: ENVO:2100002; material: ENVO:00002003... | reverse complement strand
CGGCTTTCTGCCGTTCTGACCTTTGCAGCACAGCTGGTAGACCTGGTACTGCCCATTCTGGCAGGCGGCATTCTGGCACTATTTATCAATGTGCCTATGACCGGGCTGGAAAAACGGCTGAAACGCCTGTTCTGCAAGGCCAAAAAACAGCCCTCGGATAAAGTACTCCATCTCCTGAGCTTCTTCATCACCCTGCTGGGTGTTGTGCTGGTGTTGGTGCTGGCGCTGACATTGCTGATCCCGGAGCTGGTGCAGTCTTTTCACAGCCTCTATGTACAGATCGAAGCAAACATCCCCCGCTGGACCGCCTATCTCAGCGCACAGGATGCCGACATGGGGTGGTTGATGAGCTGGCTGGAGGGCATCGACTGGGAGCAGCTGCTCCACAGGGTCACCGACAGCATCGATACCGTGCTGGTCAATGCGGTAGGTGCCGTATCTGCTACGGTAAATATCGTGGTGACCGCATCCTTTGCTCTGATCATCTCCGTTTATATGTCCGTTGGCTCAGAGAGTCTCTGCCACCACGCCCGCACATTGGTCTGTGCCTACCTGAAGCCCAGCCATGCCGACTGGCTGTTGAAGTTCTGCCGGCTGTTCCGGCAATCCTTCGCAAACTTTCTGACAGGGCAATGCAGTGAGGCCGTGATCCTTGGCGTTCTCATGGCTCTTGCGTTTTCCGTTTTCAAGATCCCCTACGGCAGCCTGGTGGGAATGCTGACTGCTATTTGCGCCATCATCCCTTACGTTGGAGCGCTGATCTCCTGCGTAGTCAGCGTGTTCCTCGTGCTGTTGGTGGATCCCGTTCTGGCCGTCCGCTGCCTCATTGTTTACCTTGCCGTACAGTTTATTGAAAACCAGTTCATCTACCCCCGGGTGGTGGGAAAGTCCGTGGGGCTTTCTCCGCTGTACACCCTTGTTGCCGCTATGATCGGTGGAAAGCTCTTTGGCATCATCGGTATCATCTTCTTTATCCCCCTGACGGCGGTGATCATTGAGCTTGTGAAGGAGGATGCCTGCCGACGCATACAGGCAAGAGAACCCCAGTAATCCAGACTGCCTGAGCAAGGGGGTTCTTCACCCAAGTGCCACACCCAGAACCATCATCGTGTGCATTGCTGCCGGCTGTTCCGGTGCAGGCGCAGGATGATATGCGTACAAAAATACCGCTGCTCCTGTGCATTTCCCCAAATGCAAGAGCAGCGGTATTTTATTGCGCCGCTTTCGTTTTCTTTTGCAGCGCTTCGTGCATATATCCCATCAAAATCAGGATCACCAGCAGGTAATACGGAAAAATTGCGATCGTGGTGTGGTTTGCGATCACGCCGAACAACGGCGGCATCAGGCAGTTGCCAATATAGGCGCTGGCCATCTGAACCCCAATGATCGCCTGTGACCTGTCCGCACCGAAGCGGCCCGGCGTTGCATGAATGATGCTGGGATAGATCGGAGCACAGCCAAGACCAACCAGCAGCAGCCCTGCCAGTGTCACTGCTTCCCCAAGCGGCAGAAGAAACGCCGCTATCCCAATCGCGATGATCCCCTGCCCCATACGAACCATCTGGGTATCATCGAATTTTAAGGTCAGGAAGCCGCACAACGCCCGTCCCACAGTGATGCCGACAAAGAAAAGACTGGCAAAACCGGCGGCGGTCTCCGGCGCGATTCCCCTGTTCAGCACCAGATAACTGCTGGCCCACAGGCTGGTGGTCTGCTCCAGAGAACAGTAGCAGAAAAATGTGACTAGAACCTCTTTTACGCCGGAGATCCGGAAAATCTGTTTCAGGGTCAGTACTTCTGCCGGGACTGCTTCCCGCTCCTCGGCATTCGCACCCGATTTCGTTTTCCAGAGCGGGAGGCTCAGCAGAATAATGACCGTCAGCACCATCTGCATCACACTGATGACCCGATACCCCGTCTGCCACCCGGCATGGGAAGAAAGCGCCGCACCCATGATGTAGGGCCCGACCGAGGCTCCGATTCCCCACATACAATGGAGCCAGCTCATGTGGCGGCTGGCAAAATGGAGCGCCACATAGTTGTTGAGTGCCGCATCCACGCTTCCAGCCCCAAGTCCATAAGGAATTGCCCACAGGCACATGGCCCAGAACGAGCTGCTGACGGAGAACCCGAACAGTGCAGCAGCGGTCATGGCAACGCTGATGGCCGTAACACCGCCTGCTCCAAACCGGCGGGTCATCCGGTCACTTTGCAGGCTGGAGAGCACTGTTCCCACCGATATAATGCAGAAGATCACACCGGAATAGGAGACCGGAACCCCAAATCCCTGATAGATCGAAGGCCACGCTGCCCCCAACAGAGAATCCGGCAGGCCCAGACTGATAAAAGAAACATAGATCACCGCTAACAGCAGATGGATCATCTTGCATTCCTCCTTTTGATCGATATAATGATATCACAGCAGAAGAAATGCCATTAGGATAAATTCCTCAATTTTGTACAACAAAAACGTCAACATCGAAAGCACAGATTCATCATCGCACTTCCGTTCGGATCGTGAACCCATCCGGAAGGTTGGAAATTTCTTTTTTCAGGAACAATGGATAAAAAGTTTCATCCTTTAATTGAGCAATCTCTAACCATTTAAATATATGCGTATCGGTTCCCTCTGTTCGAGTAAACGTGTTTTGCCTTTCCAGCAGGCCAGCATCTGCGGTATCCATCAAAAAATAAATACATATCTCGTGATATCGGAGACCATCTGTATCTTTTGTGAAAAAAGATTGATTCAACCATAATGGCCGGGATATCTTCAGTGAAACACCAAGCTCTTCCCGAACTTCCCGTATCATCGCTTGTTCGGCCGTTTCCTCCATCATCACTCTACCCCCGGGCAGAGAGTAGTACTCTGACGGTTTGTCATGGGACATTGCCAAAATTCTTCCGTTAGAAATTATGATTGCACTTACTCTGTAATTGAACTTTTCATCGCCCATCTTAAAAGAGATATCCACTTTCCATCACGCTCCTTCACTCATTCTCATTCGTACATCCGCCCCTATTTTACCAGCAATAAGAGAACATAGCAATTTCTTCAAGCAAAAACGCCAGCGTACCATGTTTTCGCAACACGATACGCTGGTGTCTTATTGTTCTGCTGTTACCCAGCCTTCGGTGTGAGCCATGCTTTTACGATAGCGGTCTTTATACTTGATCCACTTCCGAATCTGCCCTGCCATCTTCTCCGAAAAGAATACCGACTCAGTCCCTTTAACTCACACGCCTCCAGAAACATTTCTACATCTTTTTCCACCACAAAAAACCTCCGGAATCCATTCGGCTCCACACCCAATAAATTCCGGAGATTTATCGCCCTATCAACATTCAATTCATCGCTATGGAATCCATAATTCTATAATGCCATAGCGATAAACATTTTTCACCATCCCAGAATTGCCAGCTTTGCGCACAAAATATCACGTCGGCACGTGTATCCATCACACTGCCCTCTGCCGTTTATCCAGCCGCATCTTATCGGCTATCATTGCAATGAACTCGCTATTGGTGGGTTTTCCGCGCAAGTTATGGATGGTATAGCCGAAGTAGCTGTTGAGGGTATCCACGTCTCCCCTGTCCCATGCCACCTCGATGGCGTGGCGGATGGCGCGCTCCACCCGGCTGGCGGTGGTGCCGTTTTTCTTGGCGATTTCCGGGTAGAGGCGCTTGGTCACGGCGTTGATGTACTCCGGCTCGTTCATGGTGAGCAGGATGGCATCCCGCAGGAACTGGTAGCCCTTGATGTGCGCAGGCACGCCAATTTGGTGCAATATTTCGGTGACGGTCAGTTCGTCACTGTCCACACTGGTGTGGAGCAGGTGTTTTTCTTGTCCGCTGGCTGCTTTGAGCACCCGGGCGGCAAGGACACTTTCGTCAAAGGGCTTGACGAAATAGTAGGCAAAGCCTTCGTCCAGCAGCTCCTGTACCATCTCCTCGCTCTGGAACGCGCCGGTAACGAAAAACGAGGTGTGGCGCTCGCCTGCGGCGTTGTAGCGCTGCTTGACCGCCAGCGCGTCCAGCCCGGGCATAAAGGCGTCCAACAGCACTACCTGCGGGCGAACCGCCAGCATCTTCTGCAAAACTTTATTTCCATCCTTTTCCACAACGGTCACTTCCACGCCCTTTTGCTCCAGCGCCTCACGACAGGCTTCTGTAATCTGAGCACCGGTATCCGACATCAAGAATCTCACTTTATCCATGGTTGTTTCCTCCAATGTGTGCAGTTCCCTTAACACCATGGATTTTACCATAATTTTCCAGATAGTTCAACGGTTTATTTTGGGAAATTATGGAAATTCTGCTCGAATGTCATACTTTTTTATGCTGCTGCGTCCGTTCCGGGCACGGAATGTGCCTGTTCCAGCATAGTTTGTGCAAAAATGCCGTAGCCTCGTGTCGGGTCATTGACCAGCACATGGGTCACTGCACCCACCAGCCGTCCGTTTTGCAGGATGGGGCTGCCGCTCATCCCCTGCACGATGCCGCCGGTCTGCGCCAGCAGTGCCGGGTCGGTGACGCGCAGCACCATGTTGCGGCGCGGGTCGGCGTCGTTCACCTTTTCAATATAGACACGGTAGCTGCGGGGCGTTTCGCCGCTGGTGGTGGTCAGGATCTCTGCCGCGCCGGGCAGCACCTCCTGTGCAAAAGCAAGCTCCGTCTGCTGCCCGGCAATGGCGGTGCTTACCGTTCCGTAGACGCCGTTTTCGCCGTTGATGCAGATCCTGCCAAGGGCGTGGTCGCTGATAAATTTGCCCTTCAGCTCTCCGGGGCTGCCGGCGGTACCGCCGGTGCAGCCCACGATCTGGCAGGCCACGATCTCGCCGCTGCGCAGGGCGACCCGCTCGCCGGTGTCACTGTCGCTGATGGGGTGACCCAGCCCGGCGAATACCCCGGCCTGCACATCCACAAAGGTCAGAGTGCCCACCCCGGCGGAGGAATCCCGCACCCACATTCCTGCCCGCCACTGGGCGTTCTGCGTATCCCACACCGGCAAAAGGGTGGTCTGCCGCTGCTCCCCCTTGCGGACGTAGACCACCTCCACCGCCGCACCGGCGGCGGCTTCCAGCGCGGCATGGACCTGCTCGTTGGTCTCGGTAACGGTGTTCCCCATGCGGATCACCCGGTCGCCCAGCCGCAGCCCCGCCTGCTTTGCGGGGTTTATTGTACCGGCGGCGGTATGCACCTCGGAAAAGCCCACCACAAGCGCTCCCTCTGAAAACATCTTCACCCCAAAGGGCGTGCCGCATACCGTGACCGTGGGGCGCTGCATCACGGTGGCGCGGATGGTCTTGACCGGCAGCCAGCCGCCCAGCGCCAGCGTGGTCTGATAGCTGCCCGCTGCCCGGGTGCTGGCCACATTGCGGCTGCCGTGCCCGCGCAGCGGCTCCACCCAGCCAAAGCGCGGCAGCGTGAGCGTCTGTTCCGGTTCCAGATAGACTTCCTCCGGCAGGGCGCACCACAGCCAGCCCAGCGCCGCCACCGCGGCCACCAGCAGATAAACCCCTATCATCTTTATCCACCTGACAATGCTGTGCTTGGACATTTTACGGCCTCCCTGCGCATTTTTCGGGGTTAGTATGCGCAGACAAGCACGAAAAAACCGCACCCGCATCCAAAAATGGACACAGGTGCGGTTATGGTTTTACAGGGACAGGCGCTTATGCGTCCTGCAGCTCGCCGCGGCTGGCGGCCTTGAGGTAGGCGAAGATGAACTCATCGATATCGCCATCCATCACGGCATCGACGTTGCCGGTCTCGTAGTTGGTGCGGTGATCTTTGACCATGGTGTAGGGCATGAACACATAGCTGCGGATTTGGTGGCCCCATGCGATCTCGTTCTGTACGCCCTTGATGTCGTCGATCTTATCCATATGCTGCTGCTTGGCGATCTGGTAGAGCTTAGCCTTCAGCATTTCCATAGCGTAGTCGCGGTTCTGGAACTGGCTGCGCTGGGTCTGGCAGTTGACCACGATGCCGGTGGGCTTGTGGATCAGACGGACAGCGGAAGAGGTCTTATTGATGTGCTGGCCGCCGGCACCAGAGGAGCGGTACACCTGCATCTCGATATCCTCGGGGCGGATGTTCACCTGAATGGTGTTGTCCAGCTCGGGCATAACCTCCAGAGAAGCAAAGCTGGTCTGGCGGCGGGCGTTGGCGTCAAAGGGAGAGACACGCACCAGACGGTGCACGCCGTTCTCGCTCTTAAGCAGACCGTAGGCGTTTGCGCCCTTGACCATCATGGAAGCGCTCTTCAGACCGGCCTCGTCGCCGTCCTGATAATCCAGCACCTCCACGGTCATGCCATGTGCCTGTGCCCACTTATTATACATACGATACAGCATCTCGGCCCAGTCCTGTGCCTCGGTGCCGCCGGTGCCTGCGTGGAAGGTAAGGATGGCGTTGCTGTGGTCGTACTCGCCGTTCAGCATGGTCATCAGCTGCAGTTCCTCCACAGCCTTGCCCACGGTGTTCACGGCCTCCTCGGCCTCGGGGATCATGGCGGGGTCGTACTCCTCGTCCAGCATCTCCAGCATGGTCTCAGCGTCATCGTACAGACCCTGCAGCTTTTCAAAGCGGTTCAGCTTGCCCTTCAGGTCGCCGACCTCGTCAAAGACCTTCTTGCTCAGCTCTGCATCATCATAAAATCCGGGGCGGGACATGGTGTGCTCCAGCTCCTGCACGCGCTTGCGGCTTGCTTCAATGGCCAGTGCTTCCTCCAGGTCCTTAACGGCCTTGGCGTGCTCGGCCAACTGCACTTTCAGTTCATCAGTCGTGATCATTCTCTAAGTTCCTCTCGTTCAAGGGTTTACATCATAACAATAATGTCCCCGGCAGGGTGCAAAACGCACGCGCAGCGCGCATTTTCTGCTCCGCCAAAAGACACAGTTTATACACAGATACTTCATTAGTATACCGAGAATCTGTGATAAAGTAAAGAGGAAAAATACTATCTTGCCGGATTTTTAAAGATTTTCACCTTTTCTTTTCATACCCGGGGGAGTATAATACCAGTATGATCGATTTCACAGGAGGATATCATGCCGAAATATTATGGCTGTCCCTGTGAGGGCTGCGGCAAGCCGCTGACCCTTCAGGACGACATCGTGGTCTGCCCGGACTGCGGTGCACCCTATCACCGCACCTGTTACGAGAAGATGGGTCTGTGCATCCACGCCCCTGCCCATGGCGCAGGCTATGAATGGAAGTTTCCTTATCAGGATGCGCAGCTGCGCACCTGTCCCACCTGCGGGGAGCGCACCCTGCGCAGCGAGAATGTCTGCCGCTGCTGCGGCGCTGCCCTGCCCCCTGAGAGCGCAGAACAGCCCAACGACCGTGCCGCCGCCAGCGCCGAGCAGAACCAGGATTTTGATTACAGCAGGATGTACCGGGACGAAATGTACCGTAATTTTACCGAGAAGGTCATCGACCCGGTGCACCGCAACGTGCGCGCCGCCTTTGGCAAGGATGAACTGATCGACGGCGTCCCCTATCAGGACTGGGTGGATTTTATCGGCACAGCCGCGCCGGTCTACCTGAACGATTACAGCCAGATGCAGCTGCGTCACTCCAAGATCTCCATGAGTTTTTCAGCGCTGCTGTTCGGCCCGTTCTACTTTTTCTACCGCAAGGCGTGGAAGCCCGCCTTCGGCTTTCTGGCCGCAGAACTGCTGCTGTTCATCCCCACCTTAATCAGTATGATGCAGACCACCGGCAGCCCCCTGACCGCCGGGATCAGCGCCTCTACGCTGGTAGTGTTGAGCCGCGTCATGTCCCTTCTCAGTTTTGCACTGATGCTGGTGCGGGGGCTGTATGGCAAGTGGCTCTACCGCCGCAGCGCAGCGGCACGCATCCGCCGCATCCGTGCCGAGTTCCCGGACCCGGAGCAGCGCCGCGCCGTGCTGAACGCACAGGGTGGTGTCAGCTTTGCAGCCTGCATTGGAGCTTTCATCCTGCTGATGGTAGTAGGCAGCCTTTGCTCCATGCTGTTGGGGCCGGATCTGAACGCACTGGTAGGCACCTTTATCTGATAACGGTTCATGCAGGATGGGGATCCTGCTGAAAAGCGCGGTTCGCCGTGCATAAAATGAGAATATGGGAGAATCATCATGAAAAAAGTCACCAAAGCCGTTATTCCGGCTGCAGGTCTTGGCACCCGTGTACTGCCCGCCACCAAGGCGATGCCCAAGGGAATGCTGCCCATCGTGGATAAGCCCGCCATCCAGTATCTGGTGGAGGAGGCCGTCCGCTCCGGCATTACCGATATCCTGATTATTCTGGGCCGCAACCAGAGCATTATTGAGGATCATTTTGACCGCAGCCCCGAGCTGGAGGAAAAGCTGGCAAAGCCCGGCAAGGAAAAGATGCTGGAGGAGTGTCTGGGCATCGCCAATATGGCCAACATCCTGTTTGTGCGTCAAAAGGAGACGCTGGGTCTGGGCCACGCAGTCAACACCGCCAAGGCCTTTACCGGCGATGATCCCTTTGTGGTCATTTATGGCGATGACGTGATCTGGGGCGAGGATCCGGTCTGCGCCCAGCTGATTCGCGCCTACGAGGAGTTCGGCCGCCCGGTTGCCGGCGTGTCCGCTGTGCCTTGGGAGGACGTGAGCCGCTATTGCAGCTTAAAAACCACTCCCATCCACGACAACTACTTCTTTGTGGACGATATGATCGAGAAGCCCAAGAAGGGGCAGGAGTTCAGCAACTACTCCATTCTGGGTCGTGTGCTGCTGACCCCGGAGATCTACGAGATCCTTGCCCACACCAAGCCCGGTGCCGGTGGCGAGATCCAGCTGACCGATGCCATGGCAGAGTATGCCCGTACCCGCGGCGGCATGACCGCCGTGGAGTTCACCGGCAAGCACTACGATATGGGCAACAAGCTCAAGGTCGTGGAGGCGCAGGTGGAGCTGGCACTGCAGCATCCTGAGATCGGCGAGGAGTTCCGCGCCTACCTGAAGGAGTTCTGCAAGACGCTGTAAATTATATACTGCGTAAACAATAAAAACGGGGCTGTTGCACGAAACCATGTGCAGCAGCCCCGTTTTTGCATATATTTTTACAGATGAAAAAAGGGTTCAGAAACGCCCGCAGGCGATTCTGAACCCTAAACATGAAAATCAAATTCCTGATTTAGTTTGCCTGACTGGGATGCGGCACGGGCGGACGCTTGGTGAACATGGCCTTGAGTGCCAGCGGGGTAGCCACGCTGGACACCACGATCAGCAGGATCACAGCGGTAAAGTAGACCGGGTCTACCACACCGATGGCCAAGCCCTTCTGTGCCACGATCAGTGCCACCTCGCCGCGGGTCATCATACCGACGCCGACCTTCAGGGAATCGTCCCAGTTGAAGCGGCAGATCTTTGCTGCCAGACCGCAGCCGATGATCTTGGTGATCAGTGCCACAACCACGAAGCAGACGCAGAAGAGTAAAATCTCCGGGGTCAGGCCGCTGATATCGGTCTTGAGGCCGATGGAGGCAAAGAAGATCGGCGCAAAGATAACGTAGTTGCTGATATCCACCCGGCGCTCTACATAGGGTGCGTCATCCATGGTGCACAGCACGATACCTGCAATGTAAGCGCCGGTGATATCGGCGATGCCGAAGTATTCCTCTGCGATGTAGGCCATGGCAAAGCAGAAGGCCATGCTCACGATGGTGATACGCTGGGTATGGGGGTTGCGCTGATCCAGCCATTTCATGGCGTAGTGTACCACAAGGCCAACGCCCAGTGCGGTGGCAAAGAACAGCAGAGTGTTGAACAGCACCTTGCCCAGACCCGTACCGGTGCCGCTGCTGGCGCCCAGCACACAGGTGAGCACCACGATGCCGATGACATCATCAATGACGGCTGCGCTGACGATGGTGGTGCCGAGGAAGCTCTTGAGCTTGCCCAGCTCCTGCAGGGTGGCGACGGTGATGGAGACGCTGGTGGCCGTCATGATGGTGCCGATGAAGAGCGCCCGATAAAACTCCGGGCTGCCCAGCGCCGAGAAGCCGTAGAACAGGCTGTAGAGCAGGGTGCCGCCTGCCAGAGGCACGGCCACGCCCACGCAGGCGATGAGGGTAGCGATGGGGCCGGCCCGCATCAGCTCCTGAAGGTTGGTGCCGAGGCCGGTGGTGAACATCAGCAGCACGACGCCGATCTCAGCAAAAATGGCGATGGAGTCGCTGGGCTGCACGAGATTCAGCAGACAGGGACCGATGACAAGACCTGCGATGATCTCGCCCACCACCTGCGGCGCCCGGCATTTGCGGGCGAGCAGCGCGAAGAACTTGGCGCTGATGAGGATGAGGGCGAGATTCCGAAAGATGGAATACATAGGCGATCCTTCCTTTAACGTTAGCAATCGTCCTGCTCCCCCGTAAGCCCTGCCATGCGCCGCGCACGAAGACAGAAGGGGAGAAGGACGTCTTTTATTATCTGTCTCTTATACACATCTCCGAGCCCACGAGACTACGC
>ENA-UAPM01000694-UAPM01000694.1-human-gut-metagenome-genome-assembly--contig:-NODE-694-length-10493-cov-7.372964_pt1 | contig 10493 bp, 8 predicted proteins | sample MGYA00244016_ERZ654582 | MGnify/ENA primary metagenome ERZ654582 (study PRJEB26926, sample SAMN06164545) | human gut metagenome | biome: ENVO:00009003; feature: ENVO:2100002; material: ENVO:00002003... | reverse complement strand
ACACCTAAGCCTTCGTCGGCAGCGTCAGATGTGTATAAGAGACAGATTATAGACAGATTAGGTTAACAAATGAAGGTTAGGTGATTTTTTAAGTTTAAAGGGGTATGTTTTTTAAGGTAAGAATGATTGTTTCAGGGCATTTTTATAATAGGTAAGAATGAAAAAAATAGTGATTATAGTAGCTTTAGTATGCGGTGCATGGCAACAGGCAGATGCTCAGTATGTATCGAAGGTATGGGTGTCCGATCAGAAGGACGGTACGTATATTAATCCGATTATTCATGCGGATTACTCTGACCCGGATGTTTGTGCCGTAGGTGATGATTTTTATATGACCGCTTCCAGTTTTGGCTGTACCCCGGGATTGCCCATTCTTCATTCAAAGGATTTGGTGAACTGGCGTTTGGCAAACTATGCCTTGAAGGAGATAGAGCCGACCATTTTCTTTAACGCTCCTCAACATGGAAAAGGGGTATGGGCTCCTTCTATCCGTTACCACAACGGTGAGTTTTTTATCTATTGGGGAGATCCCGACTGGGGTATTTTCATGGTAAAGACCAAAGATCCGCTGGGTGAATGGGAAAAACCGGTCTTGGTAAAGGCTGGGAAAGGAATGATAGATCCTACTCCGTTGTGGGATGAGGATGGAAAAGTGTATTTGGTACATGCGTGGGCGGGCAGTCGCGCCGCATTCAATAGTGTGATTACGGTTTGTGAGATGAATGCGGAAGGTACAAAAGTTATTAGTGAACCTGTATTGGTTTTTGATGGCAATGATGGTGTAAATCATACTATAGAGGGACCTAAGTTTTATAAACGCAACGGATATTATTACATCCTGGCACCAGCCGGAGGGGTGGTGACGGGTTGGCAATTGGCACTTCGCTCTCGCAATGTGTATGGCCCATACGAGTCAAAAATTGTTATGGCCCAAGGAGATACGGACATAAATGGCCCTCATCAGGGGGGATGGGTGGAAACCTGTACAGGCGAGTCTTGGTTTATCAATTTTCAAGATAAAGCCATGTATGGCAGAGTCTTGCACTTGAATCCTGTGAAGTGGGAAAATGATTGGCCCGTGATTGGGGAGGACAAGGATGGAGATGGGTGTGGTGAACCTGTAAAACGATATAAAAAGCCGGATGTAGGCAGGACTTATCCTATAGAGACACCGATTGAGAGTGATGAATTCAACACAAGGCAATTGGGCTTGCAATGGGAATGGCATGCCAATTATCAGGATACGTTTGGCTTTACCTCTGATTTGGGTTACATTCGTATATATGGACATATTTTGTCCAAGGATTTTGTAATTTTTTGGGAGGTGCCGAATCTCTTGTTACAAAAATTCCCTGCCGAAGAATTTACGGCGACTGCCAAACTGAAAGTTTCTGCGAAAGCGGACGGACAGCAGTCCGGACTGATAGTGATGGGGTGGGATTATGGCTATCTGGGTGTAGTAAAAGAAGGTGATAAGTTTATATTGAATCAAGTGGTCTGCAAGGATGCGGAGCAACGGTCTCCTGAAACAGTGACCCATCTTGCGGAATTACCTGTAAGCCGCCGGTTCGGAGCCGGGCTCTATTCCAATTATGAGCGTGATATTTATTTGCAGGTGAAAGTAACTGGGGGAGGTATCTGTTATTTCAGCTACAGTCTGGACGGCAGGAAATATACATTGGCCGGTGTGCCTTTTACTGCTCGTCAAGGTAAGTGGATAGGAGCGAAAGTAGGATTATTCAGCACAGCTCCTTATGGCAAGGAAAGAGGTTGGGTAGATGCCGACTGGTTTCGTATCGATAAGTAAAAAAAGAAAGGATAATTATGAATACAAAAAATCTATTAGTAGGTATAGGGTTATGTCTGCTTTCAGCCTGTACTGAAGTAGACAACAAACTGGAGGTGAACAGGGCTTTGGAATATTGTGATCGCCAGGTACATCGTACTTTGGAGGTTATGCATGGAAAAGGGCGGGAGGTAGATTACACTATGATGCCTCGTAACATAATGGATGGCCAGTATGACTGGAACTATCGTAAAGTGAGTAAGGAAGAATGGTGCGGAGGTTTTTGGCCGGGCATCTTGTGGTATGATTATGAATATACACAAGATCCGAAAATAAAGGAAGAGGCCGAAAAGTTTACTGCTTCTTTGAAATTTCTCTCGGAGATTCCTGCATACGATCATGATTTGGGTTTTTTGGTTTTTTGTAGCTATGGTAATGGTTATCGTCTGACCGGTAATCCGGAATATAAGCAAGTTATAATCAATACGGCTGATTCGTTATCAGCATTGTTCAATCCCCGTGTAGGTACTATGCTTTCATGGCCTCGCAATGTGAAAATGTTTGGCGGTCATAATACCATCATGGACAATATGATCAATCTGGAAATGCTTTTCTGGGCAGCCAAGAATGGAGGTAATCCTTATTTGTTTGACATTGCCGTGGCTCATGCGGATAAGACGATGAAATATCATTTTCGTCCGGATTATACCTCTTATCATGTAGCAGTGTATGATACCCTGACAGGTGAATTTATCAAGGGAGTGACCCATCAAGGTTATTCGGATGACAGTATGTGGGCTCGTGGTCAGGCATGGGCTATCTATGGTTATACAGTCGTTTATCGGGAAACAAAAGATGTCCGTTACCTCGATTTTGTACAAAAAGTAACGGATGTATATCTGAAAAATCTGCCCGAAGACTATGTTCCTTATTGGGATTTTAATGATCCGTCCATTCCTGATGCTCCCCGGGATGCTTCTGCTGCTTGTGTGGTAGCTTCTGCTTTATTAGAATTGTCCGGTTATCTGCCGGCTGAAAAAGCATTGGAATATAAACAGGCGGCTGTAAAAATGCTGACCAGCCTGAGTTCCGACAAATACCAGTGTGGTAAAAGTAAACCTGCTTTCCTGCTTCATTCCACAGGACACTTGCCTGCCGGATCAGAGATTGATGCATCCATCATTTATGCTGATTATTATTATATGGAGGCACTTCTCCGTTTGAAAAGGCTGACGGAAAATAAACCGGTCATTGACGAATAATAGATTGTTCAGGGAAGTATAAGTATATAGAGATCTGTAGTCTCCTTATAGGTGGATTATTTGTGATAAGTATATCCCGTTTGCATCAGCAGGTGAAAACGGGATATACTGTTTTACAGCAGGTAACTAAAGCGTTTAGTTTACTTTAACTATGAAAATTAGTTTTATAACTAAAAGTTTTAGTTCTTTGTGATAATCAAAAGAAAGATTATGAAAATGTTGACAGCAAAGGAAGAAGAAATTATGGGTTATTTTTGGGAAAAAGGCCCGTTGTTTGTAAAACAGTTACTTGATTTTTATGATGAACCGCGTCCGCATTTCAATACTCTGTCTACCATTGTGAGAGGATTGGAGGAAAAGGGGTTTCTCAGTCATGAGGTATTTGGAAATACCTATCAGTATTATGCGGTGGTAAGCTGTGATGATTTTAAGAAGAAGACGTTGAAAGGGGTTATCAGTAAATATTTCAATAACTCTTATTTAGGAGCGGTTTCTTCACTGGTGAAGGAGGAGGAGATTTCTTTGGATGAATTGAAGCAGCTTATCCGGGATGTGGAAAAGGCGCATGAATAATCCGGATAAAGAGAATAATTAAAGATACATACTATGGGAGCATTTTTTGTATATATTGTAAAGTCGGCAGTTTGTCTGGCGGTATTTTATTTATTTTACCGCCTGTTGCTGAGCCGTGAGACATTCCATCGTTTCAACCGTATTGCCTTGTTGGGAATACTGATATTGTCCTGTGCCATTCCTTTTGCGGAAGTGACCATGAAAGAACCGATGGAAGTCAGTCAACAATTGCTGACTTGGGAAGAACTTCTGCTTATGGCTGATCTTAATCGGACTGCTACTGTAGAAGCTGCTCCCGTATCTGCCATTACATGGCGTGAAGTGTTGCTGATGGTTTATTTGTTGGGTATTGTATTCTTCTTTTTACGTAATGTATGGTCGCTGACCCGTATGCTGAGGCTGATAAAGGGTAGCACCCTTGTCCGTCAGGAAAATGGCATCACGCTGATTACCCATCAGAAAAAAATCGCACCTTTCAGTTGGATGAAGTTTGTAATGATCTCTGAGAAAGACCTGAAGGAAAACGGTGAGGAAATACTGACGCATGAATATGCCCATATACGGAAGAGACATTCCATAGATTTACTTATAGCGGATATCTGCATCTTTTTCCAATGGTTCAATCCTGCCTCCTGGTTATTGAAACAGGAACTACAGAACATACACGAGTTCGAAGCGGACGAAAGCGTGATTGCACAAGGTATTGATGCAAAGAAATATCAGTTGTTATTAATAAAAAAAGCTGTCGGCACAAGGCTCTACTCTATGGCCAACAGCTTCAATCACAGTTCACTTAAAAAACGTATTACTATGATGTTAAAAAAGAAATCCAATCCGTGGGCACGACTCAAGTACCTGTATGTGCTTCCATTGGCAGCCATTGCCGTGGCAGCCTTTGCCCGCCCCGAAATCTCTAGTGAGTTAGATGAGATTTCAGCCGTCAAAGTTAATGATTTAACGGCAATTATGAAAACCGAAGAGGTTAAAAGTCCCGAAAAACATCCTGCAAAGGAAATAAAAGTGCAAGGGCAGGTATTAGAAAAAAGTACAAACGCTCCGGTTGTAGGTGCTAGTGTGATTATCAAAGGTACCACTTCGGGTACGATCACTGATTTAGATGGAAATTTTGTTATATCAATGCCTGTTGGGGCTACTTTGAGTGTTTCATATATAAATATGAAAACAAAGGAATTGACTATTACAGAGAAACTTATTGGAAAAATTAAATCTTTAAAAGTGTATTTGGAGGGAGAAATCACAACTAAGACACAGGAAGTGGTTGTAGTAGGTTATGGAGGTGGTGAAGAAGCTTCTGATGAAATTCCGGTTTTTCAGGTTGTTGAAGAGATGCCTGAGTTTCCGGGTGGTATGGGAGAATGTTTGAAATTCTTGGGGAAGAATATCAAATATCCAGTGGAGGCTCAGAAAGCTGGAGTACAGGGAAAGGTTATTGTACAATTTGTAGTTGAGAAAGATGGTAATATAGCCAATCCCAAAGTTGTCAGGAGCATTGATCCGGATTTGGACGGTGAGGCTATTCGAGTCATTTCCATTATGCCGAAATGGAAACCAGGTATGCAGAAAGGTCAGCCTGTGCGTGTGAAATATACGGTTCCCGTCACTTTCAGACTAGACGGTAAAGATACAAAATCAAATGAAACACGTCATTTGGAGTTGAGGACAGACTCTGTTTTTCAAGAAAATCCATTGCGGATAGGTAAGGAAACTTTTTCGTTGAAAGATTGGAAGGAGAAACCATTGCTTATAGTTGATGGGATAGAAAAGCCTTATAGTCAAATGGAAAAAATGAATGCTTCGGACATTGAATCTATTTCGGTGTTGAAGGATGCGGCAGGTACTGCCATTTATGGAGCCAAAGCCAAGAATGGCGTGATATTGATTACCACAAAGAAACAATAAGAATAAAGATATGAAAAAATTTGTAACACTGCTGCTATGTATGCTCCCCGTTTCGTTGTTTGCCCAGGTGAATGATGGAATTCGTCAGGCAATGGATAATTATGATTATGAGACAGTAGTTATGCTGATTGAATCCGATTGTCAGGATTCTTTATTGCTTATTACCAAAGCTCAGGCGCTGAAAGCGATGAACCGTTATCCGGAAGCCATAGGGGTATTGAACTCTCTTATCTTGAAAGACAGCACAAACACAAAAGTTTTGATCGACCTTGCCGAGTGTTACAAATTGACGGGTAACTCCCGTCGGGCGGCCAACTGTTATCAGAAGGCAATGAATTTGCAACCGGAAAATAAATTTTTCCGGTTGCAGTTCATACGCTCTTTATTAGCTTCCGAAGATTATGAAGAAGCGCGTACGGCTTGTCATGGCTGGTTGGAACGCGATTCCTTGTCGGCCACCGGATACAAGTATCTGGGACAGGCATACGAGGGATTGCAGGATGCCGCCAGTGCCTTCCTCAGTTATAACATAGCCTATCGGCGTGATTCGTTGGATGCCCAGACGGTGGCACGCATTGCCGGTATTTTTAATAACAATCAGCAGTTTAAAGATGCTGTTGATGTGACGGAAGTTTATCGTTTGTCCGATACCACCAATATAGATGTGAACCGCCAGAATGCGAAGGCTTATTGTATGCTGAAAGAGTACGGAACGGCGGTAAAACGCTATGAGTCATTAAAAGAACTGGGTGATCGTAGTTTTCTCACTCTTTACTATTTAGGTGTATCCCATTATGGGGATAACTGGTTTTACGGTGCATACGATAATCTGAAAGAAGCTTATCAAAAAAATCCGATGGATGTGAATGTGCTCTATTATCTGGCAAAAGCTTCGGCACGCACTTCCTGGAAAAAGGAGGGTGTGGAATATATGGAAGAAGCCTTCCGCATAGCCGTTCCTTCTGATAGTATGATGGTACGTCTTTATGACGGGTTGGTAGAATGTTACGATTATGCGGGGGATACAAAGAAAGAGGTGGAAGCCTTGGAGAAGTTATATATTTATACAAAGAAAAACTCCATTCTTTATAAAATAGCCTGTCTCTATGATTGGAAAGAAGATGAGAAGAATGCCATTCGCTATTATAGGAAATACATGGCTACAGTTCCCGAAGATCAGCGTTATGCCTTGGACGAAAACGGGAACCCGGTGGAAGACCGCATAACACTTTACCAGCAGGCATGGAAACGTGTCAAAAAAATAAAGGAGGAAGGTTTCTTTAGAGGTGATATTCCGACAAAGTCATTTCCTGTAGAGAAAAAAGATACGTTGGCACTTCGTCATGCAAAATAACGGAAGTCATTTATATAAAAGTAAGAATATATGAAGAAAATTTTAGCTTTGGCACTCTTTGCAGTGGCTCTAGTGTCATGCCGGCAAACTATGCAGACCGATGGCTTTAAACTATCCGGTCATTTGGAAGGGCTTCAGGTTGGAGATACTCTTTTTCTTAAAACTTTTTTATTACCCGATTGGAAAGAAGACGGGACAGATACCATATTGGTGGAAAAGGAGGGGATTTTCTCGGCTTTTATTCCTATGGAACATACTACTTTTTATTTATTGACGCATCAGCCTAAAGTGGGTGAACCGTTACGGAGTTGTATTCGCGGAGCTGAGATTATAGCTCGTGTAGGTGATGATATAAAACTGAAAGGGTCTTTGGATTACTTGGGTGCGGTTCGTCATTCGGGTGGTTTTTATGACAATTCGTTGGTGGCTAGGTATGATAGCCTGACTGCGTCTTCCAATACTGAAATGATTGATATCTTCAGTCAGATACTGAAATATCAGGATACAAAGCAAAATGATAGTGTGGCAAAATACGGGCAAATGTATAATGAATATCATCGTCCGCTAATGCTGAAGACTGTTCGTGATAGTCTGGCATTGAAAGTGAACGATATGGAATATGCCGCTTTTATGTATGCATCCGCTTTTGTTTTTGATGCTACTTATAAGGATGTGAAAGAGCGTTTGGCACAATTTACTCCAGAGGTTCAAAATTCATATTTTGGACAAATACTTGACAAGCAATTGCTTGTATTGAAGAATATTGAAGTAGGCTTTGCGCCAGCGAAGTTTACAGTGACAGATAAAGACGGCCGGAAGGTGTCTTTGTCTGATTATAAAGGCAAATATGTGTTGATTTATCATTGGGGATTATGTCCTGGTACTTTTTGGGTAAATCCTAAAATAACGGATCTCTATCAAAAATATCATGAAAAAGGTTTGGAGGTATTGGGATTTACCCGTGATGATTTGTTGAAATCGTTGCAGGGAAGTTCTGAAGAGTTTAAGAAAGATGAACGGGTACAGGGATTGCTAAGCCATCCGTGGACTACAGTTTACACAGAGGATGAGGGCAATGGCTTTATAGTGAAAGACCTTTATTTTTCAGGAGTTCCCATTCTTATGTTAATCTCTCCGGATGGTATTACTTTGGCCCGTGGATATACAAAGGCATACGAAGAAGTAAAGAATCTTTTGGATAGGAACTTGGGAAATAAGTAAGTATGTTTAAAAAAAAGATACAATGAAAAACTTTGGTATTTTACTGCTTGCTATGGTGAGTTGCTGCCTTTTGCAGGCAAAAGACAGGGTGGTTAAACAGCCGCCTTTCATCGCTCGTAGCTCTTCTACTATCGAGATAGACAGAGTGGTGGTTTCGGATACGGCAACCGTATTGGATGTAAAAGCCTTTTTCCGTCCTCATAATTGGATTCAGATAAGTAATGAAAGTTATTTGTTGGCTGATAATGGAGAGAAGTATCCGATTCGTTCCGGTAATGGAATTACCTTGGGCGAAAAATTTTGGATGCCCGATAGCGGTGAAGCTTCTTTTAGTCTTATTTTTCCGTTATTGCCCCCTACAGTGAAAGTGATTGATTTCATTGAGAGCGATTGTGAGGACTGTTTCAAGGTATGGGGAATCCATTTGGATGGTAAATTACCGGAATTGGATTTATCGGATGATGTGAAGAAACAGAAATTGAATTACGCTGAACCGTTGCCTAAGGCTGAATTGAAAGATGGCAAATCAGTGATAACCGGTCGTTTGTTAGACTATGAGAAGCACTATGCACTTCCGTTTTCTTGTAGGATTTGTGATTTGTTGACGGCAAAATTTGAGGATACTGAAATAAAGGTGAATGAAGACGGAACATTTCGGACAGAGATTGAACTTTGTGCTCCGACTACGGTCAGTTTTTCTGTGGGACGTGATATTTATTTTGACGTCTTTTTGGTTCCCGGTGGTGAATTGGATATGGCTGTCAACTTGCGTGAGTTGAGTCGTTCTGAAAGCAAATTGTTGAAAGGCAAGCGTGCTGGTGGAAAGAAAGTCTATTTTTCAGGTACCATGGCGGCTTTGAATGATGAAATGATAACCGATGATGAACATTTGATGGATGTATGGGGAATGGTTCATTGGAATATGAATGATTTATATAATATGACTGCCGGTCAGTATAAAGCTTATTGGTTGAAAAAATATGAAGAAACCAAATCCGCTATCTGTTCCGATAAGAAAAGAAGTCAGGCATACCGGGAGCTTTTATTGGCTCAGAATGATTTGCTTTGTACTTTGACATTGACCCGTGTAAGTTCTAATTTAGCCTATGCTTATGTGCAGTGCAGTGGATTACCGGCTCGTGAAGCTTATCAAAAGTTTAAACAACCGGAATTGAGTGATGATTTCTATGACTATATCCGGCAGTTGAATATACTGAACTCGCCTGTCATGCTTTATGCCAATGGTTATGCTGATTTGGTAAGGGGAATGGGCTATCTGAGGGTGAAGATGGATGATGAGTTGAGTGATATATTTGCGTTTATTCTCTCTTCCGATAAAGTTTCTGCTGAAGATGCTAAGATAATACGTGAGTTCAAGGCTGATACAGATACCGGAAAAACATCTGTCTATCAGGAAAAAATGGGCGAATTGCGAATAAAATACGATGAATTGTTTAAAGAATTCAGTTCTATGCAGCAAGACTATATTTTGAAAAAGATTATAGCCGGATATTTGGGCACAGACCAAGGACTTTTTTTCGACTTGCAGAAAATGATGAAATATGCTCAGAAAATCAGTGACTTCACTCCATTGACTGTACATGATTTTGAGGAGATACGGAAGATGAGTGACCCTTATTATCTCGGCAGACTGACAAAGATGAACAACCGTCTTTTGGAAACGATTGAAGCTAATAAGAAAAAGAAAGGTTATACCGTTAATGAATCCGGAGAAGTAAAAGATGAAGATTTATTTTATTCCATCATTTCTAAATTTAAGGGTAAGGTGATTTTGGTTGATTTCTGGGCAACTTGGTGCGGTCCTTGCAAAATGGCTATGAAACAGATGAAACCGATGAAGAAAGATCTTGAAGGTAAAGATATTGTATATGTTTTTATTGCCGGAGAGAACTCGCCCAAAGAAACGTGGGATAACATGATTCCGGATATTCATGGAGAGCATTACCGAGTAACGGCGGCTCAGTGGAATTACCTGAGCAAGCAGTTCAGCATACAGGGGGTTCCGACTTATATTATTGTCGATAAAGAAGGGGGTATTATTCAAAAATACACCGGTTTCCCGGGAGTGGATACCGTAAAAAAAGAATTAATAAAAGCATTAGAGAAATAAAGAACGTGTTCGTCTTGCAAGAATAAAGTGGAAAAGGATCTGTAAGCTGCTGTAAGCATTTACAGATTCTTTTTTTGGATTTATATTACTATCTTTGGCAAGACAAAACTAATATTGAATAATGAAAAACTGGGTCGTTAAGTTATTGGTATTACTTTTCATTCCTTCTTTAGCAGGAATCTTGTTCACTGTTGCTCCTGTCTCTTATACACATCTGACGCTGCCGACGAAGGCTTAGGTGTAGAT
>ENA-UAPM01000673-UAPM01000673.1-human-gut-metagenome-genome-assembly--contig:-NODE-673-length-10738-cov-7.166807_pt1 | contig 10738 bp, 8 predicted proteins | sample MGYA00244016_ERZ654582 | MGnify/ENA primary metagenome ERZ654582 (study PRJEB26926, sample SAMN06164545) | human gut metagenome | biome: ENVO:00009003; feature: ENVO:2100002; material: ENVO:00002003... | reverse complement strand
TGCCAGATGTTTATGCCCCACTCGCAGGGAGCCGAGGGCGAATATGCGAGACCTTTAATCATATTGATCCGGGAACTGTCGGGTACGTTCCACGCATCCGGCAGTTCCCGTTTTTTTACGTACTCTTATTTATTCTTTATCCGAATATTCACTTTTGATACATAGGAGGACACTTTTATGGACGAGTTGAACCCCACGGTGCGCGAGCAGGAGATCTACGAGGAGATGGAGCTGACCCCTGAGATGGTCAAGTCCATCCGAACTCTCTGCGGTACCTGTCTGCGGCACTTTGTGGATGCAAAGGCTTTCAAAATCGCGCTTGTACCCAGCCCAGACCGGAGCATGGACACATGCACCGTCTGCCAGATGCGGCGCGGCTATGATTATGTGGTCATGCACCGCTGACCCAACCATACCACCATACCTTGAACGAAGCTCGTTGCGGAACATCCGGCAGCGGGCTTTGCACATAACAACATGGAGGTACAATTTTGCAGCAAAACTGGAAATTCCAACGCGGAGACATCTTCTTCACCCATTTCGGGGCGAGCACCGGCTCGGAACAGCACGGTGACCGCCCGGCGGTCATTCTTCAGAATGACGTGGGCAATTATCACTCTCCGACCCTGATCGTTGCGACCATGACAAGCAAGGCGGAAAAGAAAGTAAACCAGCCGACCCACTGCCTGTTGGAAAACGCAGGGTTGAATATGCCGTCCGTTGTGCAGGCAGAGCAGATCTTCACCATCGACAAAAGCCGGGCACTGAAGTATCTGGGGCATCTGACCCCAGAGGAGATGCGCCGGGTGGATGATGCGGTTCGCATCAGCCTTGCGCTGAACCCTATGGGCAGCATCCAGCAGATAGAGCCTATCCGGCGCTCTACGGCGGTTTATGCGCCGCCTGAGGTGGTGGATGGCAAACCGCCTGTCTACCCCTATACGCCCATCCGGTCGTCCTTTGAGAACGCCGGAAGCATCGAGGAAATGATGCTGTACACCGAACTGCAATCCGCGGTTCATGCCATGATCCAGCGGCTCGAATATAGCTTCACCTTCAATCCCAGCCTGCTCACCAGCCCGAAGCGGAAGCAGCAGGTGACTGAGATCTTAGAGGAAGCCGAGAAGTACATTTGGAGAATCAAGGAGGAAATGCGATGCGCCTGAACGACAACAATACTTTCATTGGTATCAACCCGCCGTACCAGCTTTCGGTCATCCACAGCAGCAAGCTGATCTATCCCCGCGAGATCTACCAGCGGGGCGTAGAGCGCAAGAGGGTGGAGCTGATTGCAAGGGACTTCAACGAGTACATCGTTAACGAGCCGAAGGTCAGCTTCCGCAACGGCAGGTACTATGTAATGGATGGGCAGCACACCATCGAGGGCTGCATCCTCCTCAACGGCGGCGAGGACCGCCCGATCCTCTGCAAGGTCTACACCGGTCTGACGATGGAGCAGGAAGCCCTGCTCTTTGCCGAGCAGAACGGTCACGCCGCACCCCTGTCGGCGGGCATCAAGCTGCGCGCCAAGGTGGTGGGCGGCGATGCGCCTTCCAAGGCGTTTGTCGCAGCCACTAACCGGGCGGGGCTTTCCCTCAACTACGACAGTATGCAGCTGAGCGACTACCGCATCGGCTGCGTGGGCACGGCGCTGAAGCTGTACGACCAGCTGGGCGAAGAGATCTACTGCGAAGCTCTGCGGCACATCGTGGAAGCGTGGGAGGGCAAACCGGATTCCTTCCGGGCGGCTGTCCTGCGGGGCGTGATGTACTTTGTGCAGCTGTATCATGGGCAGTACAGCGAGGAGCGGCTTGTCCGTGCGCTGAGCGGCGTCCATCCCATGGAGCTCTACCGTGTCAGCCGGGATAACCCCGCCAAGCTTCCGGGCTGGCGGCGGTACGTTTACCCCATCTACACCACCTACAACGGCAAGTGCAGGAAAGACGCACTGCCGATGAAGTTCTAAGCTCAAATATCTCCTTTGGCAAGTGAGATGGTCCCCGAAAAAGACCATCACACTTTACATATAGTATTTTCTGCTGAATAATCGACATATTGAACTAGAAAGAGAGGACAGGAATGAGCGAGATCGCAGCCTGCACTTTGATTCAGGAAGAGCCTGACCGAAAGACGGAGAGGTATCTGACGATGTTCAAGGACTACCCGGATGTGGTGACGGTGGAGCATCTTCAGGAAATGCTTGGCATCTGCCGGAAGAATGCGTATCTGTTGGTCAAGCAGAAGAAGATCCACTCGGCGCGTGTAGGACGCAGCTATAAGATACCAAAACTCTGCGTGGTAGAGTACCTGCTCGATCAGGATCGGCAACTTGGAGGGATGCACCTTTCAAACTCCCTTGTGCCATCCTTGCAAAACACTCCAGAATCTTCTAAACTTATGATGCCTAAGCAAAGGACGTTTGGCTGCGAACAGAAAGGAGCATAACTATGACAAATGTGGCCGGACATTTAAGAGAACAAAACGGTATGTATCAGATGATTCTGAGCTGGAAAGACACAGATGGAAAGCGCAGAACCAAATCCATCAGCACAGGACTTCCTGTTAAAGGAAACAAAAAAAGAGCTGAATCTCTGTTGCGTAAAACACAAAAAGAGTTTAACCCTGAAACGATGCAGCAGGTTTCCGACCTGCCGGTATCGGAATATCTGAACCGCTGGCTTCGGGAAAGCGTGATGAACCTTCCGCCCGAAACCTATGGCAGATATGCTTATGATCTGGGAAGAGTAGTTGTCCCATACTTTGAAAAGAAGCGGCTGTCTTTGAAAGCACTCTCTCCGCGCGATCTGGAAACGTTCTTCCGCTATGAGCGTCAGCAGGAGGAGGCCAGTGTACAGCAGCTTCTGGATTGGCACAAGGAGTTGACCGATGCCCTACAATATGCCGTTGACAATAATTGGCTGAAGGTCAGCCCCATCAAAGAAGTTGACCCCTGCCTTGATAACTCCCCGGTACTTTTCACCGACTTCATCACGGACTGGTTGAAAATGATGAAGTCACGAGTGGAAATCACAACCTATACCAGCTATGAAAGAGCAATCGTTCACAAGATCGTCCCATATTTTGAACCGCTCCACTATACATTGCAGGATATGGAACAGCATCCCAAATACATCCAAGACTTCTACCAGCATGAGTTGGATCGTGGCCTTACGGCAAACACCGTCATTCACTATCACGCCAACATCCGCAAATGCTTGCAGTACGCTTTTCAAATCGGCATGATCCGTTCCAACCCGGCAGATCGCGTTGAACGTCCTCGTAAGGAAAAGTTCAAGTCGGAGATTTACAGCGGTGAAGAACTGGAGCAGCTATTCAAAGTGATTCAAGGTGATCCTTCGGAGTTTGGCGTCATCATGGCTGCATTCTACGGCCTGCGGCGCAGTGAAGTTGTTGGCTTGAAATGGGATGCCATTGACTTTGAAAACAAGAAAATCAGCATTCAGCATACGGTTGTGACCGCAAAGGTCAACGGAACGCTAACAGAAATCGCACGAGATAAGACAAAAACAAAGTCGAGCTGCCGGACACTTCCCCTAATCCCTGCCTGTGAGCAGATGCTCAATAAAATGAAAAAGGAGCAGGAGCAGAATCGGAAGGTCTGCGGCAAAAGCTATTGCACCGATTATCTTGACTATATCTATGTAGACCCGATGGGAAAACGGATTCGGCCCGATTTCCTGAGCCAACATTTCCCGGATTTTCTGGTCGCACACCAGATGAAGCGTATCCGCTTTCACGATCTGCGCCATAGCTGCGCCAGTCTGCTCTATGCCAATGGCGTGAGCCTGAAGGAGATTCAGGAGTGGCTGGGGCACAGCGACATCAGCACGACAAGCAACATTTATACACATCTGGATTTCTCCAGTAAGGTATCTTCGGCGAATGCAATCGTCAATATCTTCCCAGAAAACGCCAAAGTATAAAAAATGGGCAAAAAAGAAAAACAGCCTAAAATCTTTCGATCCTAAGCTGTTTTATGATGAAGTGCCGATGGTGGGACTCGAACCCACATGGTTTCCCGAACGATTTTGAGTCGTTTGCGTCTGCCATTCCGCCACATCGGCTGATATTCAATTTTGAGACATTCGTACCGGTTTCTGAAGATTGGAGGGATGTTCAGGAGGGATGTAAGAAATCCTGCTTCGACAAACCCTCAAAATTCAACGCACACTCGTGAATTTCTCGTACAGACAAGAAAAATCACGAAGCGGATTTTGAGTCCCCCTCGTCTGCCATTCCGACACACCGGCGCATCGTTTTGAACGACTTTTATTATACCGGATTCCCTGGGCAAAATCAAGAGAAAGTTTGCGTCTTTTTTCAGATCGTCCCGCATGGCGTAAAATACATGACTCCGGTCCTTGCCCGGCGGCACCGGCTGTGCTACACTAAGGTCAGAGCAAAACGTAAATGATACCCACAAGGAGGGAACCAGACTTTGAAACATCTGCATTCTTTTGCCCGCCGCGCGGCGGCTTTTCTGCTGGCGGCGGTGCTGTGCGTCTGCATCCCGGCGGCAGCGGCTTCGGCTGCCACCACCATCGGCGGGGCCGATACTACCCTGATCCCCGCAGAGGACGAAAACTGTCTCAGCTGGCTGTTTGGCTCCAAGGATAAGATCACCATGCCTTACCTGAACATCAAAGGGCAGGGGCTCAAGCGCAATGTCACGCTGGATCTTGAGGACTGTCTGGTGGGCATCACCTATACTGAGCTTGGCTCCATCGGCAGCTATGTCAGCGCCAGCGCTGCGCAGCAGGCGTGGAAGGCGCAGGCGGTGGCGGTGCACTCCTATCTGGAATACCACAAGCAGTACGGCTCGTCCACCAATGCGCTGATCTATACCCCGGTCGATCAGATCCCGGCCTCTGCCCGCAATGCCATCCGCAAGGCGGTGCAGGCGGTCAAGGATGAGGTGCTGGTGTACAACGGCAGCGTGTGCGATGCAGTATGGTCGGCCAGTGCGGGCTACAACACCCAGACCGGTGTGTACGGTACCTGCGCCAGTCTGGACGCATGGGGCACGGATGTGCCCTACCTGCAAAGCGTGGAAAGCCCCTACGAGGAGCAGTACCACAAGCTGCTGCGCCGGGTGATCGGCAAGGACTACACCTATATAGAATACAACGACAGCCGCACCGGCGAGCCCTACCAGAGCGCCGACACCACCCACAAGGATCTGGGCGGCTTTGTGCAGTACAACACGCTGGTGTCCAACGGACGCAGCTACCGGTATATCAACCAGTTCGTTTCCTCCCGCTACTGCTTCGATTTCGGCACCGATGCCAGCGGCACCCCCTGCATGACCTACTACGGCTATGGTCATGGCGTGGGCATGAGCCAGTGCGGCGCAGTGGGCTACGCCGCCGAGGAGGGCATGAACTACAAGCAGATCCTGCAGCACTACTATACCGGGGCGAAGATCCGTACCAGCACTACCCGCAGCGGCGGACTGTTCGGCTGGCTGGCGGGATTGTTCCGCTGAACGTGTTTCACTGAAATTTTGGAAAAACCTTCTCAAACGCCGCAAGATTTGGTATACTATATCCGTTTGTGAAAAATGAACGGGAAACATAACTGCGTGGAAAAGCGCACGGATTGGAGTATCAGCATGGAGTTGGATCAGGAAAAGCAGAATCAGGAGGCCGCCGAGCGCTGCCGTGCACTGGCACAGCGCATCGTGCGGGAGCTGGCTCCCCGCAGCGTACAGGTGCTGGAGGACAGCGGGCTGCTGGAAAAAGCTTTTTGTAAAATGAATACTGCGGTGGTGCAAAGCGCCCCGGAGCTGCTGGTGGTGGCAGACCCCCAGTGGGTCACCCTGCCCGCCGTACAGGCGGAAAAAGTGCTGCTGGTGTGCGCAGAGTACGCCGGCATGGCAGACTGCGCAAAGCAGCTTGCTGCGCAGGGCTTCTGCCGGGAGCTGGCGTGGAAGGACCGCGGCAAGGAGCAGCTGACCGCGCTGTTCTGCCGCATGGCTGCCCCGGAGCTGCCGGAACTTGAAGATGGCTACGAGCAGCAGCTGGACGTTTTGCGGGAGCGCACCCTGCTGGCCGAGCGCACCGCCGCCCAGCAGACTGCCCAGCTGGAGCGGCTGCGCAGCGACCTTTCCCTGAGCCGCAGCCACGAGCAGGAACTGGAAAAGACCCTGAACAGCGTGGTCAACTCCACCTTCTGGAAGGCCAGCTGGCCGCTGCGGTATCTGGTAAGCAAGTGCCGCCAGCTGTGGCGCACCTTCCCGCTGTTCGTCTTTTTTGCCACCTTGCGCCGGGTGGGCTTTGCGGGCGTAAAGGCACAGGCCAAGGCCAAAAAGGAGTACAAAAAGCTGTTTCCGGGCAAGGCGATGCCCGCCGACCGCTTTGCGGACGTGGAGCTGTTGGTAAAACAGGCCGCAGACCAGCCCGCTGCGCCGTGCATCAGCATCGTAGTGCCGCTGTACAACACCCCCCACGATTTTCTGGTGGAGCTGCTGGACTCGGTGCAGAACCAGACCTACCGCAACTGGGAGCTGTGCATGGTGGATGCCGGACAGGACGCGGACGTGGGTGCCCTCGTGCAGGAGCGTGCCCGCACCGACAGCCGTATCCGCTACCGGAAACTGGACAGCAACGAGGGCATTGCGGGCAACACCAATCAGGGTTTTGCCCTTGCCACCGGTGAGTATATCGCCCTGCTGGACCATGATGACATTTTGCACCCCTGCGCACTGTGGTATGTGGCGGAAGCCATCGCCAAGCAGGGCGCGGACTTTGTGTACACCGACGAAGTGACCTTTGAAGGGGACATCGACCATCTGACGGTCTACCACTTCAAGCCGGATTATATGCTGGATAACCTGCGCTCCAACAACTATATCTGCCACCTGAGCGTGTTCAGTGCGGCGCTGCTGGCAAAGGTGGGCGGCGACGAGCGGGCAGAGTTCAACGGCAGTCAGGATTACGACCTCTACCTGCGCCTGACCGAGCAGGCAAAAAAGATCGTGCACATCCCGCATCTGCTGTATTACTGGCGTTCCAGCCCCGCCAGCGTGGCCAGCAATATCTCTGCCAAGACCTATTGTCTGGAAGCAGCCATGAAGGCGCTGCGTGCCCACTACGACCGCATGGGCGTGCCGGTGGACGCGGTGACCATGGTGCCCAACACCCCGGGCTTCTACAAGACCGATTACACCATCACAAAGCCCGGGCGGGTCAGTGTGCTGATCCCCAGCTGCGACCATTCGGGCGATTTGCGGGTGTGCGTGGAGTCCATCTACCGCAAGACCACCTACCCGGATTTTGAAGTCATCATCATTGAGAACAACAGCAAGGAGCCTGCCACCTTCCGCTGCTACGAGCAGCTGCAAAAGGAACACCCGGACACCCTGCATGTGCTCACATGGCAGGGCACCGGCTTCAATTACAGCGCCCTGAACAACTTTGGCGAGCAGTATGCCACCGGCGAATATCTGCTGCTGCTCAACAACGATACCGAGGTCATCTCGCCCCGCTGGATGGAGGAGATGGTCATGTATGCCCAGCAGGACCGTGTGGGCTGCGTGGGCGCAAAGCTGCTCTACCCGGACAATACCATCCAGCACGCGGGCATCGGCTTCGGCTTCCTGACGCTGGCGGCGCACATGCACAAGAACTTCCCTGTGGGGCACCCCGGCTATATGGGTCGGCTCTCCTACGCGCAGGATGTGTACGCAGTGACCGCTGCCTGCCTGATGGTGCGCAAGGACGTATACGAGCAGGTGAACGGGCTGGACGAGAGCTTTGCCGTGGCCTTCAACGACGTGGACTTCTGCGTGCGCGTGCGGGAGGCGGGCTACACCAACGTGTTCACCCCCTTTGCCCAGCTGTACCACTACGAGAGCAAGAGCCGCGGGCTGGACGAGAGCCCTGCCAAGCGCAAGCGCTTTGCCTCTGAGGTGGAGCGGTTCCAGAAGCGGTGGGCAAAGCAGCTGGCTGCGGGCGACCCCTGCATGAACCCCAACTTTGACCTGATGAAGGAGGACTTCAGCTTTGACATCAAGCCGCTGGAGTGAGCCTTTGACCCAAACCGAACCGAAAGGGGGAACGCAGATGGAGCTTTCGGCCTGTATCGTGGTGTATAACGGCGCCGGGGAGGCCATCAGGGCCGCCCAGACCGTGCTGGACTGCACCCGCCGCTACCCGCTCACCTTATATCTGGTGGATAACGCCAGCCCGGACGGCAGCGGACAGCGGCTGACCGCCGCCGCAAAGGACGGCACCCTGCGCACCGTCCCCGGGCAGACGGTGCAGGTGCTCTGCCGGCTGGAGAACGGCGGCTTCGGCACCGGGCACAACACGGTGCTCTCGCTGCTGCACAGCCGGGTGCACTTTATCCTGAACCCGGATATCCAGCTGACGGCGGACACCCTGAGCGACCTTGCGGACTGGATGGCGGCGCACCCCGGCGTGGTGATGACCCGCCCGGGGCTGACCTTCCCGGACGGCAAGCCCCAGCAGCTGCCGCTGCGCCGGTGCAATGTGCGCGCCATGGTCTACCGTCAGCTGCCCTGTCTGCGCTTCTGGGCAAAGTACAACGACCGCTACCTGATGGCAGACAAAGACCTGACAAAGCCCACCGAGATCGAGTTCTGCACCGGCAGCTTTTCGGCGGTGGACACTGCCGCCTTCAAGGCGGTGGGCGGCTTTGACGAGGGGTACTTCATGTATGTGGAGGACGCCGACCTGACCCAGAAGATGCGCACCCGGGGCAAGGCGTATCTGGTGCCCCAGTACACCGCCATCCACGCATGGCACCGTGCGGCGCACCGCAGCCTGAAGCCCTTTCTGTGGCAGCTGCGCAGCCTGCTGCGCTACTTTTCCAAGTGGGGCTTTGCGTGGTGAGCGGGGACGAAAAAATAGTGTTTTTGATTCGCAGAAAGCGGTGTGCCGACGGCACACCGCTTTCTGCCGTTTCCGCCTCTTGCATTTTGCGTGCTTTCATAGTAAAATAAAGTGTACTGCCATCGTCTTTTGCAAAAATGCGGCCATGGCAGACCCAAAATCGTTTACAGCGGACGCAGCTCCGCTTTGAATTAAGCTGCACATCTTTTTATAAGAAAAAAGGAGTGCACAAGTATGAAAGGCATTATTCTCGCCGGCGGTGCCGGCACACGGCTCTATCCCTTGACCATGGTCACCAGCAAGCAGCTGCTGCCGGTCTACGACAAGCCCATGATCTACTATCCGCTGTCCACCCTTATGCTGGCGGGCATTCAGGATATCCTGATCATCTCTACCCCTACCGATACGCCCCGCTTTGAGGCACTGCTGGGCGATGGCAGCCAGTACGGCATTCATCTGCAGTATAAGGTGCAGCCCTCTCCGGATGGTCTGGCACAGGCCTTTATTCTGGGCGAAGAGTTCATTGGCGATGACTGCTGCGCCATGATCCTGGGCGATAACATTTTCTACGGCAACGGCTTCTCCAAGCTGCTCAAGAGCGCCGTGGCCAACGCAGAGAACAAGGGCCGCTGCACCGTGTTCGGCTACTATGTGCAGGACCCCGAGCGCTTTGGCATCGTGGAGTTCGACAAGGACGGCAAGCAGGTCGAAACCCCGGACTACTGGCTGGCCAACGAAGAGCCGTGGGGCCACATCGACTACAACCGCGACCAGAAGGTTTCCTTCGGCGGCAAGGTCGTCGAGAACGCCGACGGCACCAAGACCTGGCAGCCCGCATGGTCCGTGCGCGCCGTGCCGGTGGACTACCTGGTCCCCGGCTACAAGTCCGGCCGCGTGAACACCCTGCGCCTGTGGAGCGCCAAGAGCTACGACGAGTTCGATCTGCTCGCCTTCAACCGCTCCGAGTACATGGAAGCCGTGACCCCGCAGGTCAAGGCCGAGAACATCTCCAAGATTCTCTACCCGGAAGACTCCACCAAGGTCGGCAAGGAACTGCGCCTTGAGCAGCAGTACTTCTTCGTCTCCGCCTCCCTGCACGACGCCATCCGCGTCTTCTACCCGGGCCAGGACAAGCCGGATCTGACGACTTTCCCGAACAAGATCGTCTTCCAGCTCAACGACACCCACCCGGTGATCGGCATCCCCGAGCTCATGCGCATCCTCATCGATGAGTACGGCTACGACTGGGATACCGCGTGGTCCATCACCACCAAGACCTTCAACTACACCTGCCACACCCTGCTGCCGGAGGCCCTTGAGGTCTGGCCGGCCAGCCTGATCGGCGAGCTGCTGCCGCGTCACCTTGAGATCATCGAGAAGATCAACGCGCAGTTCGAGGACGAGCTCAAGTCCAAGGGCGTCGACAAGAACACCATCAAGGACATGGCCATCTACACTGGCGACGCCGTGCGCATGGCCTACTTGGCCACCTACGGCGGCTCCCACGTCAACGGCGTGGCCGAGCTGCACTCCCAGCTCCTGAAGGACGTCACCCTCAAGAACTTCTCCGACGTCTACCCGGACAAGTTCACCAACGTGACCAACGGCGTGACTCCGCGTCGCTTCGTCAAGCTCGCCAACCCGCGCCTGTCCGACCTCATCACCGAGGGCCTCGGCACCGACAAGTGGCTCTCCGACCTGGAGATGCTCAAGGGCCTCGAGCCGCTGGCCAAGGACGATGAATTCGTCAAGAAGTTCGCCGCCGTCAAGAAGGCCAACAAGGTCGACTTCGCCGCCTACGCCAAGCGCGAGTACGGCTTCGAGCTCGACCCGAACACCATGTTCAACACCATGGTCAAGCG
>ENA-UAPM01000591-UAPM01000591.1-human-gut-metagenome-genome-assembly--contig:-NODE-591-length-11819-cov-13.862972_pt1 | contig 11819 bp, 9 predicted proteins | sample MGYA00244016_ERZ654582 | MGnify/ENA primary metagenome ERZ654582 (study PRJEB26926, sample SAMN06164545) | human gut metagenome | biome: ENVO:00009003; feature: ENVO:2100002; material: ENVO:00002003... | reverse complement strand
TGGCTATCGTGGCTCCGTCCATTCTGGGGCAGTTCAAGACGACTATTGAACAAGTGTATGGCGCACTGAAACAAGTGGGCTTTACGGATGTCATCGAGGTGGCGCAAGGTGCGATGGATACCGTCAGCAACGAGGCGCACGAACTGATTGAGAAGTTGGAAGAGGGACAGAAGTTTATGACGACTTCCTGCTGCCCGTCTTATATAGAACTGGTGAACAAGCATATTCCTGCCATGAAGCCCTACGTGTCGGGCACCGGTTCGCCGATGTACTATGCCGCACGCATTGCCAAGGAGAAGTATCCGGATGCAAAGGTGGTCTTTATCGGTCCGTGCGTAGCCAAGCGTAAAGAGGCGCAGCGTGACGAAGCGGTGGATTTCATTATGACTTTCGAGGAGATGGCTTCCGTGTTTGCCGGACTGGATATTCAGATGGAGCAGGCGAAGCCCTATTCCATGAGTTTCACTTCCGTGCGCGAGGCACATGGCTTTGCCCAGGCAGGCGGTGTGATGGGTGCTGTGAAGGCTTATCTGAAAGAAGAAGCGGATAAAATCAATGCCGTGCAGGTGGCTAATCTGGATAAGAAGGCTATCGGTTCGCTGCGTGCTTATGCCAAAACCGGTAAGGCTCCGGGACAGTTCATCGAAGTGATGGCATGCGAGGGCGGTTGCATCACCGGACCGTGTGCACACAATGAGATAGCTGCCGGAAAGCGTCAGTTGACACAAGAGTTGGCTAAGAAAGAGGAAACGTATTGAAATATTTGATTGACAAACTGCGGAGCAATCGCAGGCTGGATGCCGAAGAGTATAAAGCCTTGCTTCTTTGTCGGGACACAGCCCTTGCAGCCTACCTGCAAGGGCTTGCCCGGGAAGAAGCGCTTGCCCGCTTTGGCAATAAAATCTTCATTCGCGGACTGATTGAGATAACCAACCGTTGCTGCAATAACTGCTACTATTGCGGCATACGGAAGGAGAACCGGAACATAGTCCGTTATGAGCTGGCGCAGGAGGAGATTCTTTCGTGTTGCCATGAAGGCTATCGGTTGGGCTTCCGTACCTTTGTGCTGCAAGGGGGCGAAGCGCCGGCGGTGAAGGATGAGGGGATGGTGGAGACAGTTGCCGCCATCCGGCAATCCTTCCCGGATTGTGCCATTACCTTATCCTTGGGCGAGAAATCGCGGGAAGCCTACGAACGTTTCTTCCTGGCAGGTGCCAACCGCTATCTGTTGCGGCACGAAACCTGCAACGAAGGGCATTATCACCGGCTTCATCCTGCGGAGATGTCCCTTTCCCATCGGTTGCAATGCTTGGACTGGCTGAAAGAGATAGGCTATCAAGTGGGAACCGGAATCATGGTGGGCAGTCCTTATCAGACGGTGGACCATTTGGTAGAAGACATTCTCTTCATCGAACGGTTTCAGCCGGAGATGATAGGAATGGGACCTTTTCTTCCACATCACGATACTCCGTTTTCCTCTTTTCCGCCGGGAGATATAGAGTTGACGTTGAAGTTGCTTTCTATCTTCCGGCTGATGCATCCCGCGGCACTGATACCTGCTACCACTGCCCTGGCCACACTTGCTCCGGACGGACGGGAACGGGGAATATTGGCTGGCGCCAATGTCGTGATGCCTAATCTTTCGCCTTCCCATCAGCGGGCGAAGTACTCCCTCTATGATAACAAAGCTTCTGCGGGTGCCGAAGCGGCAGAAGGTTTGCTAAAATTGGAGGAACAACTGAAAGGGATAGGCTACGAGGTATCAAAAGAGAGAGGAGATTATGAGAATGGAGAATTGACCGTTGATAATTGATAATTTTCAAATCTTCATTCTTTATTTTAATTACCAATTGTCAATTTACGAAGTGTATAACATAAAGTCAAGACAAGCAGAAGAATTCATCAATCACCAGGAGATATTGGAAACATTGGAGTATGCGCAGGCAAACCGCAACAACCGTCCGCTCATCGAAAGTTTGATTGACAAGGCTGCTTTGTGCCAGGGGCTTTCCCATCGGGAGGCGGCCCTGCTGCTGGAATGTGACGAGCCGGAACTGGTGCAGCGCATCTATCATCTGGCACGTGAAATCAAACGGAAATTCTATGGCAACCGCATCGTGATGTTTGCCCCGCTTTATCTTTCCAACTATTGCGTGAACGGTTGCGTCTATTGCCCGTATCATGCCAAGAACCGTACCATTCCCCGCAAGAAACTCTCGCAAGAGGAGATACGCCGCGAGGTTATCGCCTTACAGGATATGGGGCATAAACGCCTTGCCCTGGAAGCCGGAGAAGACCCTCGAAACAACCCTATTGACTATATCTTAGAGTCCATCCGCACCATCTACAGCATCCACCACAAGAATGGGGCCATCCGTCGGGTGAATGTCAACATAGCCGCCACTACAGTGGAAAACTATCGGTTGCTGAAAGAGGCAGGCATCGGCACTTATATCCTTTTTCAGGAGACTTACAGCAAAGAGCATTACGAAGCCTTGCATCCCACGGGACCGAAAAGTAATTATGCCTACCACACCGAAGCGATGGACCGTGCTATGGAGGGTGGCATCGACGACGTAGGTATCGGCGTATTGTTTGGTCTGAATACCTATCGCTACGACTTCGTAGGACTGCTGATGCATGCCGAACATCTGGAAGCTACCTTTGGCGTGGGTCCGCATACCATCAGCGTGCCGCGTATCTGTCCGGCAGATGATATTTCGACCGAGGATTTTCCCGATGCCATCTCGGATGAGATGTTCTGCCGTATTGTGGCAGTGGCGCGTATTGCGGTGCCTTATACGGGAATGATTATTTCCACCCGTGAGTCGGAAGCCGTACGCCGTCGGGTACTCGAACTGGGTGTTTCGCAGATAAGCGGCGGTTCACGCACCAGCGTAGGAGGTTATGCCGTGCCGGAAGCCAAAGAGGAAGATTCCTCCCAATTCGATGTGAGCGACCGGCGCACGCTGGATGAAGTGGTGAGCTGGCTGCTCGACCTGGGGCATATCCCCAGCTTCTGCACCGCCTGCTATCGCGAGGGACGTACCGGAGACCGCTTCATGTCGCTCGTCAAGCGCGGACAGATAGCAAACTGCTGCCAGCCCAATGCACTGATGACATTAAAAGAATATCTGGAGGACTATGCCTCCTCCGAAACCAAGGAGAAGGGCATGCGGCTGATTCGTGAGGAGATGGAGCATATCCCGAACCCCAAGATACGGGCGATAGCCGAACGTAATCTTCAGGAGATAGGGGAGGGGAAAAGAGACTTTAGATTTTAGATTTCGGATTTATGAATAATACACCTCGTTCCAACCGCCTGCACATTGCCGTCTTTGGACGACGGAACAGCGGAAAGTCCAGCCTTGTCAATGCCTTGACCGGGCAAGACACGGCATTGGTATCCGCAACGCCCGGCACTACTACCGATCCCGTGACCAAAGCCATGGAAGTATATCCTTTGGGCCCGTGCCTCTTTATCGATACCCCCGGTTTTGATGACGACGAAGGCGAACTGGGCGGTATGCGCGTGGAGCGTACCTTAAAGACGGTGGAGAAAGCGGACATCGCCCTCTTGCTTTATGAAGCTGACGGAACGCTGGAACAGCAATGGCTAAAGCTGCTGGCAGCGCGCGAAATCTCCGTGATACTGATACTGAATAAAGCCGATTCCCGTCAAGACACCGCTTCCGTGGTGCTTCGGATTGAAAAGGAGTGCGGGCAGGCTCCCGTTGTGGTCAGTGCCAAAGAGGGTACCGGCATTCAAGGTATCTTCGATGCTATTCTCGAAAAGCTTCCCGAGAATTTTGGTGAGCAGACTATCACGGGCGATTTGGTGCGTGAAGGAGATGTCGTCCTGCTGGTGATGCCCCAGGATATACAAGCCCCCAAAGGTCGTCTCATTCTTCCGCAAGTGCAGACCATCCGCGAACTGTTGGATAAAAAGTGCTTAGTGATGAGCTGCACCACCGACAAGCTGCAAGCCTCCCTGCAAGCCCTTGTCCGTCCGCCTAAGCTGATAATCACAGACTCTCAGGTGTTCCCCATCGTCTATCAACAAAAGCCTGCCGAGAGTAGTCTTACTTCCTTCTCGGTTCTTTTTGCCGGTTACAAAGGAGACATCAATGCCTTTGTAGAGGGAGCTGCCGCTATTCATAGCCTGACACCCCAATCGCGTGTACTGATAGCCGAAGCCTGCACCCACGCCCCGCTGACCGAGGACATCGGCACCGTCAAAATTCCCCGCCTGTTACGAAAGCGCATCGGCGAGGAATTGCAGATAGACTTTGTATCTGGAAATGACTTTCCCAAAGACTTGTCCCGATATGATTTAATTATCCATTGCGGCGCTTGCATGTTCAACCGGAAGTACGTTCTCAATCGTATAGCCCATGCCCGCGCACAGCACATCCCCATAACCAACTACGGAGTAGCAATTGCGAGTCTGACCGGTATATTGGATAAAATTGTTATCCATCGGTAAATATACCTCTTCCTCTCTGTTCACGTTACTGATGTTATAGAGTAGTGTGAACTACTTTTCTTGTTAACGATGCTTAATATAAGGTACTTTGTAATACAAGGTACTGATATAATACATATATTTGTGTCATACAAGGAACAACAATAGAATGAATGAGAACACTCATTACTCTATTGCGCAGCAAAATAGTAAATCGTAAATTGTCAAATAGTAAATACCATTATGGATGTAAACAATGTAAAGTCGCAAATGCGCAAGGGCATGCTTGAATATTGCATCATGTTGCTGCTTCACAAGGAGCCGGCTTACGCTTCGGATATCATTCAGAAGTTGAAAGAAGCCAGACTGATTGTAGTGGAAGGTACACTTTATCCGTTGCTCACCCGTCTGAAGAACGACGACTTGCTGGGTTATGAATGGATTGAGTCTACGCAAGGTCCTCCACGTAAGTATTACCGGTTGACGGAAAAAGGAGAAGTCTTTCTCGGTGAACTGGAAATGTCCTGGAAAGAGTTGAACGAGACGGTGAATCACATCAGCAATTCTTGAAATGACCACAGAGAATATGCTGCATTCGCCGAATGGTAAATAGTAAATCGTAAATAGTCAAATTGTAAATAAATAGTGTGTTATGAAAAAGACATTAACTGTAAATTTAGGTGGAACCGTTTTTAATATTGATGATGACGCATACCGCCTTTTGGATAATTATCTGAGTAATCTCAAGATACACTTCCGTAAGGAAGCCGGTGCCGACGAGATTGTAGATGATATAGAACGCCGCATTTCCGAACTCTTTGCCGAGAAATTGTCGGCCGGTTCACAAGTAATCACGATTGCCGATGTGGAAGAGGTGATTGCCCGCATGGGAAAGCCGGAGGACATGGAGACGGAAGGAGAGAGCAGCAGTGCCGATGCCGGTAGTACAAATGCCGGAGGTGGTTATGGTGCCGGTGCATGGAGCAGCAATACCGCTTATAGCACTACACGCCGCCGTCTCTACCGCAATCCTGATGACAAGATGCTGGGTGGTGTCATTAGTGGAATGGCTGCCTATCTGGGTTGGGATGTGACTTTGCTCCGTCTGTTGCTGCTTGTCGTCTTGATTTGTGGGGTAGGAACGTTGATACCGGTTTATATCGTATGTTGGCTGATTATCCCGGAAGCCCGCACGGCTGCCGAGAAGTTAAGCATGCGCGGTGAGGCTGTTACGGTAGAGAATATCGGAAAGACGGTGACGGATGGCTTCGAGAAGGTTGCCAATGGGGTGAATGATTATATGAGGTCGGACAAGCCCCGTACTTTCTTGCAGAAGTTGGGAGATACGCTGGTGATGGTAGTCGGTTGGCTGTTGAAAATCTGTCTGGTGATATTCGCCATTATTTGCAGTCCGATACTGTTTGTGTTTGGAGTGGTATTCGTGGCGCTGTTGTTTGCTGCGATAGCGGTGGCTGTTGGTGGTGGTGCAGCTCTCATTTCCCTTTTCCCGATGGCTGATGTGGTACTGCCTACTTCTCCACTGTCTGCCATTGTGATGTACATTGCAGGAATCTTGCTGGTAGGAATTCCTTTGGTCAGCCTTGTGTGGGCCATCTTTAGCCAGATATTCAAGTGGCAGCCGATGAACTCCGGCTTGAAGTGGACGCTGGTTATCCTTTGGATTGTAAGTGCAGCTTGCTTCGGAATCTGTTTTGCAGTGCAGGGGGCTACTTTCCCGGAATTGGGTATCTTTAATTTCTGAGAATAGTAATTTCTTTTTTAATTGATATCGTGTTTGTGGAAATCTGATTTCTATAAACACGATATTTTTTATTTGGTTGTAATTGGTTGTTATACAGTGAAATATTGCGTTTGGAAAAGGCGTTTTTTAAACGTTCGTTTAATGAACGCAAAGATAACGTGTATTTTTGAATCTCGCAAAATGTTTAATAAAAATATTCTATAAATTTCTTTTTAGTGAGTATAATACTTTGTCAGTAAGCCTGTTGCATTGTATTTCTCTAACTTCTTCCTTTTACTAATTTTTAAGTAATCTTCCCTCTTTAATTTTCTTAAATATTGACGTTCAAAAAACGAACGTCTATTGAACGCTTTTTGCTTGCAATAGATTCGTTTACAGCATTTTACCTGTTAGGTAATGAATGACTGCAAAAAATCTGTTGACAAGAAGGGCATAAAGCTTGTCGTATTCTACATAAAGTGTCCGCAAGTGATTGAATTCCAAGTGTATGCAAGGAATTTAAAGCCCCAAGAGAACACCCTTGTCTGAACAAAAGCATAAAAATGGGAATAGAGAAAGAGGTCGAAATCTGGTATGCTATGCGTGCCACCTACCGCAGAGAACCGGATGCCATGCATCTGCTCAAGAAAGAAAACTTGGGCTGTTTCATTCCTATGCAATACAAGATATGTATAAAAAAAAGGAAAAAAGTCCGTGCTCTGGTTCCGGTCGTTCATAATCTGCTTTTTGTCCATGCCCGTCCTTCCGATGTGCAGCGTGTAAAATCTCAAGTCACTTATCTGCAATATATCACCGATACCCGCAGTGGGCAGAAGATTATTGTCCCAGACGGTCAGATGCAGCGTTTCATTGCCGTATCCGGCACTTACGATGATCATCTTCTTTATTTTCAACCGGATGAATTGAACTTGTCCAAAGGCACCAAAGTCCGGATTACCGGCGGTGAATTTGAGGGGCAAGAGGGTGTGTTTCTGAAGGTGAAAGGCGCACGTGACCGTCGCGTGGTTATTGAAATACAAGGTGTCATAGCTGTTGCCATGGCTACTATCCACCCCGATCTTATAGAAGTAATCGGCTGAACTTTAATTTTTAATTCTTAATTCTATAATTGCTTATGTCTCTTTCCGAAGAAGCAATCACTCTTCAGCGTGCTGCGCACGAACTGATGTATTTGGGTATGGACGGCAGTCCCGTCTATAGCGATGACTTGTCACGGCGGAACGGTGAGGTCTACCGTCTTACCATGGCTTTGTACCGGTCGGGTGTAAAAGGCACTACCATCGAAGAGCAGGCAAATGTCTGTCTTGCCCTTCTTATGGGTTACAGCGCCTCTTTTGTGGACCATGGCGAAAAGCAGCAGCATGTCCAGGAAGTGCTGGACTGTTGTTGGGATGTGCTCGATGCCCTTCCCGCTTCCTTACTGAAGCTCCGTCTGCTTACCGCCTGCTACGGTGAAGTGTTCGACGAGTCTTTGGCCGACGAGGGCCGTTCCATCATCGCCTCTTGGGATTCCTTATCACTTACTCCCGAACAGCAGGAAGCGGTTGATGAGTTTCAGAATGTGACAGACAATCCCTATCCGTGGGAATATATCGATGAATAAAACTTTTCATTATAATGCTTAACAATAAATCCGTATTGATTACCGGAGGAACGGGTTCCTTCGGAAAGAAGTTTGTGGAAACCATTCTCCGTGATTATCCGCAAGTAAAGAAAATCATTATTTACTCCCGCGATGAGCTGAAGCAATTTGAGCTGAAACAGAAATATCCCGGTCATAAGTATCCGCAACTGCGTTTCTTTATCGGTGATGTCCGTGACCTCGAACGCCTGACGCGGGCTTGCGAAGGAGTGGACGTGATTATCCATGCAGCCGCCATCAAGCAGGTGGATACCGCTGAATACAATCCCGAAGAGTGCATCAAAACCAATGTACACGGTGCGCAGAATGTGATAAAGGCTGCTCTTGCCACCGGTGTACAGCATGTGGTGGCCCTTTCTACCGACAAGGCATGTGCCCCCATCAATCTTTATGGCGCCACCAAGCTCACTTCCGACAAGCTGTTTACTGCTGCCAACAATATCAGCGGTTCCAAGAACATCAGGTTCTCCGTAGTCCGTTATGGCAATGTGATGGGTTCCCGCGGTTCCGTAATCCCTTTCTTTATCAACAAGCGTGACAACGGGGCGAAGGAACTTCCCATAACCGATATGCGCATGACCCGTTTCAACATTTCGCTGGAAGCCGGTGTCGCTTTGGTCATGTATGCCATCGGACATCACCTGGGTGGTGAAATCTTTATTCCTAAGATTCCTTCCTATCATATCCAGGACGTGGCTACCGCCATTGCACCCAATCTGCCGCAGGTGGAAGTGGGCATCCGTCCGGGAGAGAAGCTGCACGAGGAGATGATTACTGTAACCGATGCTCTTGATACAATCGATTTGGGCAGATATTATGTCATTCTTCCTTCTGTATCTTTCAAGCACAGTCGCGAAGAGTTCATCAGACATCACAATGCAGTACCCGTTCCCGACGGTTTCCACTACAGCAGTGACAACAATACGGAGTGGGAGACAGTAGAGACTATGCGCGAGAATATAAAGAAATACGTTGACCCTAATTTCGAGGTGAAATGATAAGCAAGCCTATTCCATACGGTCGTCAGCATATCACAGATGAGGATATCCGGGCAGTCATCGATACCTTGAAAAGCGATTACCTGACACAAGGTCCCAAAATCAGGGAATTTGAAACGAAATTTGCCGAATATGTAGGTGCACAATATGCCGTAGCGGTGAACAATGCCACTTCAGGGCTTCATCTTGCAGCTACCGCACTGAATGTAAAGCCGGGTGACAAGGTGATTGTCACTCCCATGACCTTTGCTGCCAGTGCCAACTGCATCCGCTATTGTGGCGGCGAGGTGGTATTCTGTGATATTGACAAGGATACTTACCTCATGGATATCCGTAAACTTGAAGCCATGCTTAAAGCTTCTCCCCGCGGTACTTACAAAGGTATTGTTCCGGTTGATTTTGCAGGCTATCCTTTGGATCTGGAAGAGTTCAGAAAGCTTGCCGACGAGTACGGCTTGTGGATTATAGAGGATGCCTGCCATGCTCCCGGCGGCTATTTCATGGACAGTAAAGGCAAGAAACAACATTGTGGTAACGGTTGTTTTGCCGACTGTGCCGTATTCTCTTTCCATCCCGTGAAACATATCGCTACGGGTGAGGGAGGCATGGTGACCACCAACAGCAAGGAGCTCTATGACAAGCTTTGTCTTTACCGTACGCATGGCATTACGAAAGACCCTGCTTTATTGCACGAGCATCATGGTGGCTGGTATTACGAGATGCAGGAGTTAGGCTACAATTACCGTCTGACTGATTTTCAGGCTGCCCTGGGTATTTCTCAGCTGGAGCGTGCGAAAGCAGGTCTTGAACGCCGCCATGAAATCGTAAGACGCTATAATGAAGCATTTTCCGGAATAGATGGCATCAAGACTCCATTCAATGCTGCCGATGTCTATCATGCTTATCACCTTTATATCATTCAAGTGGCTGACCGCTTGGGTCTTTATAATTATCTGCACGAGAACAATGTCTATGCGCAGGTTCATTATGCTCCGCTTCATCTGATGCCTTACTATCAGCAGTGGGGCAATAGGAAAGGCGATTTACCTATAGTAGAAGAGTATTACGAACATTGTCTGAGTCTTCCGATGTATCCCACGCTGACGGACGAGGAACAGGAGTATGTGATTAAAAAGGTTATAGAATTTGTAGCGAAATGAAAAATATAGCAATCATTCCTGCACGTGGCGGCAGTAAACGTATTCCGCGTAAGAATATTAAACCCTTTATGGGTAAACCTATTATTGCATATTCCATAGAGGCAGCTTTACAAAGCGGTCTTTTTGATGAGGTGATGGTTTCTACCGATGATGAAGAGATAGCGGAGATAGCTTGCGGATACGGGGCCAAAGTTCCTTTTATGCGCAGTGCTGAGACCTCGAATGATTATGCCGGCACGGCCGATGTAATTCTTGAAGTTTTAGAGATGTATAAAGAGCGGGGCAGGGAATTTGATACAGTTTGTTGCATTTACTCGACAGCTCCTTTTGTCACTCCTGAAAGGCTTCGGGAAGCATACGGAAAAATGAATTCGGAGATTGACTCTGTTTTCACTTGTGTGGCTTATTCCTATCCTATACAGCGTAGCCTTCATATTGTAGACGGGAGAATCGGTATGGTTTATCCCGAATACATGAATGCACGTTCCCAAGATTTGGAGCCGATTTATCATGATGCCGGTCAGTTCTATTTTTCTCGCATAAACTCCTTTGTAGAGAGCCGAACCTTTTGGGGTAAGAACACAGCCGGATTGGTACTTTCCGAACTCGAAGTGCAGGACCTCGATACGCTGACTGACTGGACATTGGCAGAGATGAAGTATGAGTTGCTTCATAAATAACTTTCGTGTATGGTTTTAAAGGGAGTGTAGGTAGAAAAAGATTCTGAATGTTTTTAGTTTTGATATTTATCCCTATCTTTGTATGTAGTAAAAACAAAGAAATATGAAGACAACGTCTGAATACATTACTCTTTTGCGTAAATATATGGCTGAAAATGCTTCTAAATACGGCATTATGCGTATGGGAATATTCGGCTCTGTAGCGCGTGGTGAACAAACGGTTGAGAGTGATGTGGATGTTTGTGTAGAATTGCAGACACCCAATATGTTCAGTTTGGTTCACATTAAAGAAGAGCTTCAACACCTGTTTGGCTGTGCAGTGGATATTGTGAGGCTACGTGAAGATATGGATGGAATATTGAAACAGAACATAATAGAGGAAGGCGTTTATGCATAAAAGGGAAATGGTTGAAGCCATGTTGGGTAAGATAGAGCAAGCGATTGAGCGAATCTTGGATAATTCTCGTCCTATAGATTCTTATCATTACTACCTTGTATCTCCCGGAGGGATGGAACGCCTTGAAAGTACCTGCATGCTTCTGATGGCTATAGGTGAAGGACTTAAAGGTATTGATAAACTTACAGAAAAACTGCTATTTGCTAAATATCCGGAAGTTGATTGGAAAGGTGCAATGGGAATGAGAGATATCATAGCACATCATTACTTTGACCTTGATGCAGCAGTTGTTTATGATGTGGTGAAGAATTATCTTCCTTTCATGCTGGCAACTATAAAGAAGATTAGAAAAGAATTGTAATTCTTTAATTCATTTCATTTCTTGAAAAAAATCTATTTCCGTGCCGATGCAAGCGCTACCATCGGCTACGGCCACTTTATCCGTACTTTGGCTTTGGCCGATATGCTGAAGGACGATTTCGATTGTACCTTCTTTACTTGTCATCCCACTTCATATCAGGTAAGTGAGATGGAGAAAGTGTGTCCTTTTGTCACCCTGCAAGAGGAAACGCATTATGACGAGTTCCTTTCTACTCTTCAAGGTGATGAAATCGTGGTGCTCGACAATTATTTCTTCACTACCGATTACCAGCGTGCCATCTGGAAAATCCAGTGTAAGCTGCCCCCTAAAACCAAGCGATTCTGCCCCCTTGTG
>ENA-UAPM01000586-UAPM01000586.1-human-gut-metagenome-genome-assembly--contig:-NODE-586-length-11967-cov-6.648254_pt1 | contig 11967 bp, 12 predicted proteins | sample MGYA00244016_ERZ654582 | MGnify/ENA primary metagenome ERZ654582 (study PRJEB26926, sample SAMN06164545) | human gut metagenome | biome: ENVO:00009003; feature: ENVO:2100002; material: ENVO:00002003... | reverse complement strand
TCTCCAATCCAGTACCTCTTTAGGCATTATCAATACGCCCTTACGGACGCACATCATCAGTGTGCTTGATGATAGCAATATTGCCTTTCATAACCTGCTCAGTCACATCATTTGCCACAAGATTGTGTTCAATCGTAAAGAGTTTTGGCTCTGCACCGACCTTGTGAATTGTCTTATCAAGAAGATAACCCTCGCTCGGTGTGATTTCTCTGATTGTCCAGTCGCTGTCGCAGACATATTCCTTAGTTGTGAACTGTCCGTCGCTGTCAGTTACATACTTATCCACAAGTGTGTCGCCTTTATAAATTCCGTAAACAGCACCGGAGAGTTTAGCGTCACCCTGAGCAGTGCCTTTTTCTCGGTCGCTCTTTGTTACGGTTACGCTGAACTTCTTCAAGATATTTGTGAAATCACGGTTTGTAACCTCTTTCCACTGAATCGGTGCAGTCTGCTTTTCCGGAACAACATAGCGGATTGCTGTGTCCACTTCTTCGAGCGTATATGGTGTACTTCCACTGATAAGAACATCTTTGAATGTTGCAACACCGTTTTTATCGGTAACTGCATATTCATCAACGGCAATACCTGCAAGGGAAGTACCGTAAAGGTGGAATTTCACACCCTCCACAAGATTATCTTCCGATGATTTAATGACCTGAAGATTACCTCTCTTGAGAACATTGTTGAAGTTTACGGTTGCCACCTGACCGGCAACAACAGTTACTCTGTGAACCTCTTGCGGTACATATTTGTCGATAGATTGCTCTGTTACCGTATATACGCCCGGCATAAGGTTGTCAATCTGGAACTTACCGCCGTTTGCTGTGGTAACTGTCTGATTTACTCCGTTACCTGAAATAGTGAAATTGATACCATCAACCTTTCCGTCCTCAGATGTTTTCACAATCTGACAAGAACCGTAACTGACTTTCATCTTCACATATCCGGTCACAGGGTCGCTGACTTCCTGAGCATAAGTTACTACATCTTGCACGCTTGAATTTTGACCGTGCTTGCCCTCAGACCATACGACAACACCTCTGCGGACACCGTTTTTCTTACTTGCGGTAATGGTAAATTCCTTACTCGGTGCTTTATCCATTGACACCGTAAGTTTGTTTCCGCTTGTGGAAAATGTTACACCACTGATACTCGCCTTGAAAGCATAATTGGAGAGTACACCGTTTGAGTCTGCAAGGGTTGTAACATATTTGCTTCCGTTCCATTCAAGCTCATTGACTTTCGCTGAACCGCTTGATTTAGTACAGAAGCTCGGCACAACTGTGTGATTCTGCACACTGCTGACCATACTGTTGTAGTAACTCATAATCTTACTGCGAAGCGGATGTTTGGCATTGATAACATCTTTCACATTACTGCAACCACTGGCTGCTTTGTGATTAAAGTTTGCGTCACGCTCGCCTACGACAGTTTCCCAGATAAGAAGCTGTGTTGCATAAGCGTGAGCAATACTGTTTGCCGCACTTTCGTTCTGCGACCTCCAGCTTGTTGAAATCGTTCCTCGATAGCCGTACTGCAAGATACGACCGATAAAGAGTCTGATTTCATCGCCGGAGATAACTCCGTTTGCTGTGATATTGTTAAAATAATTTTCATCGTATTTGTTCATACTCTGACCGGAACTGAGTGAAACACCCGGCTCGATACAATAGGCAATATTACCGGAATACGAGCCGATTGCCTTTAAGTTGGTGTGGGTGGAACTGCCGGTATGCCAACCGTTCTTCAAAGTAAGGTTACTGTGTCCCCACACTCCGTCGTAATTTGCGTCGCCGTCACGAGGGAAATCAACCATATACACATTGGTTTTTTCTCCGCTTGCGGCAAACGCTGTGCTTGTCCCAATACTCATAAATGCACTGAGACTGAGAACCGTCGCCATAACAAACGATACGGCTCTCTTGATTTTCGTCTTTACCATCTAAGTTTCCTCCTTAAAATGAAAGAACGCACCGATTATCTCAGTGCGTCCGATACTGTATTTTATTTTGTTTTTTAGCAGTAGCCGATATAGATTTCATATTCCGTATCGGATACCTTTTCTACCCATACCCATACTGCGGTAAATCCTTCCACATTTTTGTATCTGTTCAGCCTGCTTTGAATATCGTCCTTAATGCCTGTGCGTTTGGCATTTGCAGTGATAGGATTATCCCAACAATCCGTAGCGGTACTATCCAGTTCCAAACCAATGCTTTGAGCATAACTCCTTGCATAGCTGACATACGGATTAACATCAAAACTCTGCTTCGGTTCTTCCGTCGGTTTTGGCTTTGTGGGTTTCACTTCTTCCGTAACCTTCGGTGTTTCCGGTTTTGACTGCTGTGGCTGCTTCTGCTCTTGAGTACTGTCAGGCTTTTTCGTTACCTGAACGGATTCATAGCTTTTTGCAGTTTCCGTCTTACTACCTGCCGTAGAAGAAACATCCGACTTTTCCTGCTGACTCGGCTCTGTTGTTGCTTCACTTGATACCGGTTGCTCTGTTTCCGGAACAACACTTGTTGTATCATCTGCTTTTTCTGTTTCGGTATTACCAGCCGTAGAAGAAATCCTTTTATCCGTGTCATTTCGTGCGGTTTCTTTCGCTGTGTTACCGTTACATCCGGTAAGCAAAATCGTCAAGCAGGCAATCATACAAACCACCCATTTCTTTCTCATAAGCTATCGCTCCTTTCGCCTTAATCGTAATCAATCAGGCGAAAAACAACAAAGGTGCGAATATCCGAACTTTTTATCGTATCAGACATTTTATTTGCACTTCAAACGTGCGAACCCTTTATTAGACAGCTATAAGTTATGAGAGATAGGTATATTCAAGTGAGATATAATATATCTTTTCAGCAGGTAAACAGTAGGTATTAGGGGGTAGAGTGTGAGAAGGGGGAGTAACAAAAGCGGCTATCTGCTGTCACGGTCTGCCCGTTGCCTGAGATACTTGTTGTAATGCTCCAATGCCTTACACACAAAGTCCTCCGTTTGGCTGATTGGGATATTCTTCGGAATGAGCTGTCGTACTCTGTCGCCCCTTAACACAATCTTCTCTTTCTGGTTTGGCTTTTCCTCCGACATAATGGCTTGGATAGCTTCGGTTGTCAGTTTGCCCTCATCAAAAAACTTTCGCATACGGATAGTCTGGTCGTGAGAGGGAGTTGCGTCGTTCATATCAATCTCGTCAACCACATCACGCTGACAATCTTCGTCAAGATACGACAATTCAACCGCCGGTCGCATTTTAATTCGACCTTCATCGACAAATTCAAGCAGTTCGGGAACAAGGTTTGTAAGGCGAACATACCTGTGTATCTGTCTTTCACTATCTACAACTTCATCTGCAATTTGAGACACCGACAACTTCTTGCCCACTGGGCGAGAAGTTAAATCTGTTCGCTGTCCTTGTCTTTTCATTGCGTCCAAACGCATTTTGTAAGCAAAGGCTTTTTCAGAGGGAAGTATCTGCGACCTTTGGAAATTACTTTCCACCATTAAAATTGTGGCTTCATATCGATTAAGGTCAACAACCTCACATCTTAGCGTTTCAAAACCGGCAAGTTCGCTTGCTCGTTTTCGTCTGTGACCGGATACGAGTTCATATCTTCCGTCCTCTTTCTGCCTTACAGTAGCCGGAGTAATTACTCCACGCTCCTTGATACTCTCGACAAGCTGTTGCATATCTTCATCGTCCCTGACCTTAAACGGGTGGTCTGGGAAATCGTCAATCAGCTCTAATGGAATATCTCGGATTTTAGAAAGTCTTTCTTCCTCTCTCTGTGCCTGCGTTGTAAAAAGGTCATCGAGCCTCGTGAGAGTGAAGTCGCTCTTTCTTCCTGCCATCGGCTAACACCTCCTTCGTAAATTCGGTGTATGCCTTTGACACCGTACTGTTTGGCTCATAAGCAAAAATGCTCTTTCCTTTGGAAGAAGTTTCTGCGGCTTTTACAGCAATCGGAATAGATGTGCGATACAGCTTAATCTGATTTCCGAAATTCTCCCGCAAAGCTTCCACCGTACTTTTGGCGAGGTTTGTGCGGTTATCCACCAAAGTGAGAAGCATACCGTCTATCTTAATATCCTGATTGATATACTTCTTGACTTTTGAAATGGTTTGCACAAGCTGGGTCATACCCTTAGCCGGCAAATACTGTGCCTGCACTGGAATAATCACGCTGTCTGCCGCAGATAGAGCATTGAGTGTTACCATACTCAGTGAGGGCATACAGTCAATCAGAACAAAATTATATCTGTCTTTGACCTGACTTAAATAATTCCTCAAAGTGGTTTCTCTACTCATAGCGTTCATTAGGTTATATTCCATCGCCGAAAGTTCAAGGTTTGCCGGTAAAAGGTCAACGCCTTCCTCGTGATGCAGGATACCGTATATCGGGTCATTCATCGTTTCACTAATCACATCTGTAAGTTTTGTTGCAAGCGTAATACCCAAGTTATCCGTATCTCTCCAACCGAGACAAGTAGTTAAATCTCCCTGCGGGTCTGCGTCTATGAGCAACACTTTCTTCCCCTGCATTGCAAGACCAACACCAAGATTAACCGTTGTCGTTGTCTTTCCGACTCCGCCTTTTTGATTGCATATGGCAATCGTTTTGCAGTTTGACACCTCTTGCGTCCTCCTTTCGATTTATTCATAGCCAATAAAATATGGCTATGTACTTGACCGTTTCATTTCCTAAACGGTCGTGGCAATATTTATTCTCAATATCCCTTGCCAAGCATATCGCTTTCGGGAAGTCGTTAAGGAACAGACTGCTTATCTGTATCATAGGAATCTAACCTCTGCCGGGTACTCCGCCAGCTCCGTAGAGAAGTATCATTATCTTTCTGACCGTCATCGCCATATCGGTTGCAATCCGATACTCATAGCAGGAGTTCTCGCTGTTCTGAAATTTTCAGAAGTTTCGGCGTACCTACTAAAGTGGCTATCATCAGAATTAAAGTCTTAACGACCTGTGTATTCAGTTGTCAAAGAACAAGTGAAAAGGCTTCCGTTTTCATCATCAGGAATTAACCCCTTCACTCATTGCACAAAAGGCTTCATTTTGGACACCCAAAATCGCTGCTTTTCCGAAAAAAATTTCAAAAAATTTTTGACAACAAAAAAAGCCGCCTGTTTCAGTTAAAAAACAGACGGCATAAATGCTTGAAATTATTTGATTTTCAGTTTCTTTTTCTTTGCGGACAGCACTTTCAGAAGAACTTCATCTACTGCGTCGGTGTATCTTCCTTGTACTATGAGATTATTTTTCAGATTGATAAGCGACTGTATCACTCTGCTTTGCTCATCATCGGTTAGGTAAATGTGATATTTCTTTTCTCTCATCGGCTGTTCCTCCAGTTCTTAAATATTTTCCTGATTATCTTAATATCTTCTTCTGTATCGGAAGATATAAATATATGTACGCTCTGAAATGCCGCTTTGATACGCTGTGCATATTCGGGTTCCGCTTCGTTTGGCTTCATCGGCAACTTAATGAGTTTGATTCCACGTTGTTTACAGAGATGTTCCTTTAGTATGTCTATCTTCTCCGAGTCCGTATTCACTTGAATGGCAACCTGCTCCAGTGGGATATATACATCAAGTGGAATACCGAATAACCTGTCAGAGCCAAGTTCAACTTTCAATCCTTTCAAATTGGCATAATAACTGATTGCAAGAGCCGGGAACAACGACAGATACTCCTGCTCACATATCCTGCACCCTTTTCCGAGAACAGTACGCTCGTTTATCTTCATACTCCAAGAATGACCGTATCTGCATTTCCACCACGCTCTCTTTGCCGAATTTCTTGAAACTTCTGTCGGCTTCAACTTATTTAACTTATAATCCCATTCTGTAATAAGCTGCTTATCCGTTGTAGCCAAATCATTGTATCCGCCAAGCACCTCTCGCTCTGCACAAACAGGGCAGACAGTTCCTTTTACACGAGCATTGATGACGGATTTCCATTCATTACCGCATTTTCTGCAATGCCACCACATATTTTTCCTCGACTTTGCGTTGACCTCATCAGGCTGCAATGGATAATTCTTGCTCGACCACTCTTTGGCTATCCGTGGGTGTGTGCTTTTTAGGTCATTCTTTCCTTTTATAAATGTATATCCACTGCAACAAGGGCATTTACTGCCACCTGAGCGTGTAGAGATAAGCGTATTCCACTCATAACCGCAGGTCTTACACTTCCACCAAGCTTTGCTGTTTGCAAACGCCGTAACTTCGGTGGGCTTCTTTTCGTTTCTATCAGACCATTCGTCTGCTACATCCGGAAATACTGTCGCAAGGTCATTAAATCCTGCAAGCACTTTGTTATGGGAGCAGTACGGGCAACCTGTTTTGTTGATGGTTCTGCTCTTTACAGTGGCTATCCATTCGTGTCCTAATTTACATTTCCATATCACTTTCTTGTGTGAGCCGATAGATACCTCTGTCGGTTTGATTTCATTTTCCTCTGACCACTCTGAAGCTAATTCCGGCTTCAATGTACTTAAATCGCTAATGCCTGCAACTACTCTTGCACCGGAGCATATTGGGCATTTCTCGCCACTGGAACGAGCCTTTATACTTGTTTCCCATTCGTGACCGCAAGCACCTTTCCACCATACTTTCTTATTCGAGCCGAAAGTCACGCTGTCCGGTGTCAGCGGTAAATTCCTGTCCGACCATTCGACAATCAATTCCGGATGTACTGTCGCTAAGCTGTTACTCATATCAAAACCTCCACTTCCTCTGTGGTTAAAGTATATGAAGTTTCGGCTTTTTCTTGTAGTTTGCGAATATCCGTAAAAATTAAAAAAGCCCTTTGAGAAAAGATTTCTCCTCTCTCAAAGGGCTTGAATGCATTAGTTTATAGGTTTCTTTGAAAAATCACCATATCCACCAACTTGACTCCGCATTCAAATATCGGGTGGTCGTAATTATCTGTAAAAAAGTTAGGTATAATATGGGAACGAACAAAACCGCACTTTTCATAGAATGGAACTGTCAAAGGACTGTCGCCGGTTCCGACCTGTAAAACGGAATATTTGTCGGCATACTCTTTAACAATAAAATCTATCAAGGCTTTGGCATAGCCTTTGCCTTGATATTCGGGAACGGTCGCAATATTCTTTATCTCAAGAATACCGTTGCACTCATCCGTAACAACACATTCCGCTTTCACACCGTTATCGTTAAGCACATACATAGTGCCTCTCTCAAGATAGCGGTCTATCATATTCTCTTGTTCATCTGCTAAAAGCAGTAGCGAAAGAAACTGTTTCTTATTTTTAATAACCTCTATGATTGTCATTGTTTATTCCTGCAAATACCGATTTAACGCTCTACAACTACCGTGAGCAATACTAAATCATCGTTTCCAATATTTTCAATGCTATGCTGTGAGCCTTTTTTGCAGATATGGCAAGTGCCTGCTTTCAGAATTTCCTCTTGACCGTCACAAACTGCTTTACCTGTTCCGGACAGGACATAATTTATATCATCACTCGTTTCGTGCTTATGAAGCCCGATTGAGCCACCGGGATGAATTTTTGTTGGGATTATTTTCCCTTGCTCATCCATAAACATTCTTGCACTCATTGTGCCTGTGCCACCGTTCATACCGGGAATTGTTATTTCTTTTGTTTCATTGAAGTCTATCAGCATTTTTACCTCCGTATATCCTTAAAATGGGCAATTCCGCAATGGAACTGCCCATATATCTTTAAAATATGCGATTTTTAAGCCTCTGCACCGTTTCAAGCACCATTTGGTGTAAATTTGGTGTATTTGTGTATTTTCAGAGCTTTTTCACAAATGAAGTACATCCCGTTTTGTAGGGCAAAACGGTACTTCTTAATAGAGCTTTGCACCTGCCGGAATGTGGTCATCCACCATAAGGAGATGAAGCTTTTCTTCGCCTTCTTCTTCGTGAATGGCGGAGAGCAGCATACCACAAGAGTCAATGCCCATCATTGCTCTTGGAGGAAGATTTGTGATGGCGATAAGTGTCTTACCAACAAGTTCTTCCGGCTCGTAATATGCGTGAATACCGCTTAGAATGGTTCTGTCTGTGCCTGTTCCGTCATCAAGAGTGAACTGAAGGAGTTTCTTTGACTTCGGTACTGCAACACACTCTTTAACCTTCACAGCTCTGAAATCCGACTTTGAGAATGTGTCAAAATCAACATCTTCCTCAAACAAAGGCTCAACCTTTACCTTAGAAAAATCAATTTTCTCAGGCTCTGAATTTGGTGTAGAAACCTCTTTAGAACTTACACCATTTTCGGATTTTACACCACCGAGGGTCTTCATTGTCGGGAAGAGCAGAACATCTCTAATTGCAGGTGAATCTGTAAGCAGCATAACAAGTCTGTCAATACCGTAACCGATACCGCCTGTTGGTGGCATACCTACTGCAAGTGCGTTAAGGAAGTCCTCATCTGTGTGCTGTGCTTCCTCGTCGCCGTTTTCTGCGTTCTTATCCTGCTGTGCGAAACGCTCTCTCTGGTCGATTGGGTCGTTAAGCTCTGAATAAGCATTACACATTTCCCATGTGTTGATGAAAAGCTCAAAACGTTCAACCTTTTCTGGATCAGATGGCTTCTTCTTAGTAAGTGGAGATATTGCAAGAGGATGATCCATAATAAATGTAGGCTGGATTAAATTCTCCTCGCAGTACTCCTCAAAGAAGAGGTTGATGATGTCGCCCTTAGTGTGACGCTCCTCGAACTCAATTCCTCTCTCCTTAGCAAGAGCCTTAGCTTCTTCGTCAGTCTTAATTGTATCAAAATCAACACCGGCATATTCCTTGATTGCGTCATTCATAGTAAGTCTTCTGAATGGCTTTCCAAGGTCAATCTCTGTGCCGTTGTAAGTAATCTTAGTTGTACCGCATACAGTCTCGGCAAGGTGTCTGAACATGCTCTCCGTAAGTTCCATCATACCCTCGTAATCTGTGTATGCCTGATAAAGCTCCATAAGTGTGAACTCAGGATTGTGTCTTGTATCAACACCCTCGTTACGGTATACTCGTCCGATTTCGTAAACTCTCTCAAGACCACCAACGATAAGTCTCTTAAGATAAAGCTCTAATGAAATACGAAGCTTAACGTCCTCGTCAAGTGCGTTGTAATGAGTCTCAAATGGTCTTGCAGCAGCACCACCAGCATTAGATACAAGTGTTGGTGTCTCAACTTCCATGAAGTCTCTGCCATCAAGGAACCTTCTGATTTCCTTGATAATCTTTGATCTCTTTACAAATGTTTCCTTAACCTCAGGATTCATTATTAAATCAACATATCTCTGACGGTATCTCATATCAGTATCTGTGATTCCGTGGAACTTTTCTGGAAGTACCTGTAAGCTCTTAGAAAGAAGAGTAATCTCCTCAGCGTGAACTGAAATCTCTCCTGTCTTAGTTCTGAAGATAAATCCCTTGATACCGAAGATATCACCGATATCAGACTTCTTGAAGTCTGCATATGCTTCTTCGCCAATTGCATCTCTTGAAATATATGCCTGCATTCTGCCCTTAAGATCAGCAATGTTACAGAAAGATGCCTTTCCCATTACTCTCTTGAACATCATACGTCCGGCAAAGCTTACATTAATTGGAGAAGCGTCCATAATGGCTCTTCTCTCATTGTAATCAGCAGTAACTGCTTCTCTTGCCTGCTGCTCATCTAAACCTTCAGTATTAACTGCTGGTCTGTCACCAAGAAGTTCCTTCTCATGTGCTTCATAGATGGCTCTGATTTCATCTGTGTGATGTGTTACATCATACTTTGTTATCTGGAATGGATCCTTACCTGCGTCCTGAAGGTTCTTTAACTTTTCCATACGAACCTTAATCTGCTCGTTAACGTCAGGCTGCTGTGCAGATTTATTATCTCCCATGAATGAGTATCTCCTTTTCTATACGTTACTGAAATATATCTTTATTAGTCGTTCTCTCAGAAATTAGTCGTTCTTTACAGATACAACTGTATATTCAATCTCTCCAACAGGTGCTTCTACCTTAACAGTATCACCCTTCTTCTTTCCAATAAGAGCTGCACCAAGTGGTGACTCATTAGAAATCTTGTTATTAAGGCTGTCTGCCTCTGATGAACCAACGATTGTATACTCGATATCCTCATCGAATTCTACATCGTGAAGTACAACAACGCTCTCCATCTTAACTACATCTTTATTCTTATCGTTATCCTGAATAACCTCACAGTTAGCAAGAATTGCTTCAAGTTCTGCAATTTCTGTTTCGATATCTCTCTGCTCGTCCTTAGCTGCATCGTACTCAGCGTTCTCTGATAAATCGCCCTGCTCTCTTGCTTCCTTTAACTTCTGGGCAACTTCCTTTCTTCTGACAACCTTAAGCTCCTCAAGTCTTGCTACTCTTTCGTCATACCCCTTTTTAGTAAGAAACTGTTTCTCTGCCATGTTCTTATCACCTTTCTATATATATGCTACACTAATATGCTTCTGCTCTACTAGAGAATAAAACCCCACAAGCGTCACAATATTATAAACTATCAGTTCCTGTCTGTCAATGCAGCCCTTCCAGTATCCTGTCCACAAGCCCATCAAACTGTTCCAGATTAGTAACCTGGTTAGCTTCATTTCTTAATGCCGCTGCGTGCTTGATTCCTGCTGTATACCATGCAAAATGTTTTCTCATCTCGCGGATTCCTGTAAACTCGCCTTTTATCTCACACAATCCTTTGGCATGCCTCTTAATCATCTGGCATATTTCTTCAACAGATGGAGGTGCAATTATTGTACCATTATTCATATATTCAGAAACCTGTCTGAATATCCATGGATTTCCTCTTGCAGCCCTTCCAATCATTATTCCGTCACAGCCTGTCTGCTTCATCATATTAACAGCGTCTTCGCCGCTTTTAATATCGCCATTACCAATAACTGGAATCGATACTGCTTCTTTGACCTGTCTTATTATATCCCAGTCTGCATGTCCTGAATAATACTGCTGCCTTGTTCTTGCATGGACTGCAACGGCAGCCCCGCCTGACTCCTCAATAACATGTGCTATCTCAGGCGCATTTATACTATTCTCATCAAATCCTGCCCTTATCTTGATTGTAAGTGGCTTATCAAGTGCATCAGCCATCTTCTCGACTATTCTTCCGACAAGCACAGGGTCCTTCATAAGTGCCGAACCTTCGCCATTATTGACTACCTTTGGAACAGGACATCCCATATTGACATCAATTATATCGAACTCTCTTTCAGAAAGTCTCTTCGCTATATCTGCCATGATATCAGGGTCTGAACCGAAAAGCTGCAATGCAAGCGGACGCTCCCCTGGCACCGTCTTCATCAGGTCTTCTGTATTCTTATTGTTATACAGCACTGCTTTGGCGCTGACCATCTCTGTACACATAAGCCCACAGCCCTGCTCCTTGCATAAAAGTCGAAATGGCAGGTCTGTTACTCCTGCCATCGGTGCCAATGCAATATTGTTCTTTATCTCAACATTTCCAATTCTCATAATTACTCCATGCCTAAGAAGAATACCTTGAAGAACATCTCAAGTGATTCAAGAAGCTCTCTCTTCTCATACTGATACTTCTTGACAAGCATGCCGCATGCTATCTCGTCATACAGTAAATCACCCTCGTCTGCTGATGATTTGAACAAAAGATTGCCCTCCTCATCGAATTCCATATCAAGTATTCCGCCGACTTCCTCTGTAAAAAGAACGCACATAATGTGCAGTTCATCTTTTACAGACTGAGGCAGGGACTGGAATTCCTCGTTGAAATAGTATTTCTGCTCATAGGAATTGGCTCCGCAGAGCACTACTTTATCTGTCATATTTTCTTTCCTTTCTATACATCACCCCACCACACTCACAAACCCGCACCGACGTGCTCTACTGCCTGTTTACGCAGACGGTTTGTTCGTTAATGGCTTATGAAACACATGAAAGTCCGCTGCAC
>ENA-UAPM01000584-UAPM01000584.1-human-gut-metagenome-genome-assembly--contig:-NODE-584-length-12004-cov-37.202360_pt1 | contig 12004 bp, 9 predicted proteins | sample MGYA00244016_ERZ654582 | MGnify/ENA primary metagenome ERZ654582 (study PRJEB26926, sample SAMN06164545) | human gut metagenome | biome: ENVO:00009003; feature: ENVO:2100002; material: ENVO:00002003... | reverse complement strand
GCTTACAGCGTATAGCTGCTTAGCACATTATTGAATTATTAACGAACTATTGTTTCATGATTTCTTTGTTTAATATGATTACTTTTCCTAGGTGTATCTGGAACTGTCAGTTTCATTTACTCTGCAAAGGTATGAAAAAATGTGGTATTATGCAAGTTCATAATGGTCCATATATGGAAAAAGTTGCTAAACAACATATTTTCAGAGGGTAAACGGAGGGTAAACTCAAAGCAAGAAGGCAGTTTCCTGCATGTAGGAAACTGCCTTTTTCTTCAAAGTGGGGATTGCCCCGTCTGTTATCTGATGATTTTCATTACATCTTCGATGGTGCGGTTGAATGGTCCGTTGTGCTCCAGTTTGATGGTACACATGGCTGCCGCAAACTTGCCGGCTTCTACCGGATTGGCTCCCTGCAGGCGCTTGTAGAGATAGCCTGCCGAATAGGTATCGCCGCATCCGGTAGCATCTACTACTTCATGAGGAGGATAGGCTGGAATGTCGTAGAACGTATCATCTACATAAACCAGCGAACCCTCGCTACCCAGGGTGATGATAACCTCGGCTACGCCCCAGGCATGAATCAGCTTGGCGGCTTCCTTCGGGTCCTTCAGTCCGGTAATAGTCTCCATTTCGGTCTCATTCACCTTCAGATAATAGGTGTTCTTGAGCACATCGAGCTTGTCCTTCCAGTCGATGGCGTAAACTTTTTCGTCTCTCACCTCGCGCAGATATCCCTGCACATCGATGGAAACCTTGCCCTTCTTGGCAAGAAAGGCAACCACTTCTGGCGAGAAATCATCGCTCAGCAGACTGCCCAGGTGGAAGACCTTGGCCTCTACATGCTCCAGCTGCTGGATGGTGAAAGGATCTGCCTTGGCAAGCACACGCTGCTTACGGTCGTTAGGATTGTCGCCATAAATATTCTCGAAGAAAACCGTATTGCGCGATGGGTTCAAGGTGACGTCTATTCCAGCCTTGAGCATCTTTTCAACCGGTTCTTTCTCGGTAGGATCCATCGCCGTAATGAGCGAAAAACTTACATCCTTTGGCAATTGGTTGATGGCGTAGGCAAAATAAAAAGAGGTGCCGCCAGCCATGTAAACCGTACTGCTCGGGGTCACGATTTTATCCTTTGTTACGTGCCCAATACAACAAATATCTTTCATTTTTATTACATTTTGCGGATGCAAAGGTACTGTAAATCGAGAATAATACAAAAAAAAATGGGAATTATTTTGTTTTGTTCGCATTTTAATGTACCTTTGCATCGAGAAAAAGCAATTTTTTTAATATTATCTAGAATAGATATAAAGAAACATTATGTGGTTTGATAATTTAATCAACGTGCATTCGGCGGTGCAAGGCATCGTCATCCTGTCTTTGATTTGTACTTTGGGTCTTGCTCTCGGCAAGATTCATGTCAAAGGAATCTCTCTTGGCATAGCCTTCGTATTCTTCGTGGGTATTATAGCGGGTCATCTAGGGATCTCTATTGACCAGAACATGCTGGAGTTTGCAGAAAGCTTCGGCCTTACCATGTTTGTGTATGTGCTGGGTCTTTATGTGGGTCCTAACTTCTTCGGTTCGATGCGTCACGAAGGCATTTCGCTCAATCTCTGGAGTCTGGCAGTCATCCTGGTGGGAACCTTGTTCTCGCTCGGCTTGTGCTGGATTTTGCCAATCAGTCTGCCTGATATGATGGGCATCCTGTGTGGCGCCACAACCAATACGCCTGCCCTTGGTGCAGCCCAGCAGGCGTTGCAGCAGTTGGGCGTGCCTAGCGAAGGTGCGGCTCTGGGCTGCGCCGTTACTTATCCGTTGGGTGTTGTGGGCGTTATCCTGGCGATGATGCTCTTGCGCAAACTCTTTGTGAAACCGGAAGATCTGGAGATTCGCAATAATGATGATGACGACCATACGTCTATCGGACAATATGTAATCGTGAATCCTGCCCTGAACGGCAATACCATAGCAGAGATTACGATGATGACGCATCGCAAGTTCATCATCTCCCGTGTGTGGAGAGGCGGACAGGTGATAGTTCCTCAGGCTGATACGGTACTTCATACGAATGATAATGTGCTCGTGGTTACCAATAAGGAAGAGGTCTCGGCGATGCAGATTCTCTTCGGAAAGAAGGTGGATAAGGAGTGGAATAATGATAAGGTAGACTGGAATGCGATTGATGCGAAGGTAGAAAGCCGTATTATCGTTGTTACCCGTCCAGGACTGAACGGCAAGCGCCTGGGCAGTCTGCAGATGCGAAATTCCTATGGCGTGAATGTGAGCCGTGTGCTTCGTGGTGATATCCGTCTGCTTGCTACAGATGACCTCCGTCTGCAGTACGGCGACCGACTGACGGTAGTTGGCGACCCTACGAGTATCGACCATGTAGAACAGTTTCTGGGTAATGCCGTAAAGACCCTGAACGAGCCGAACCTCGGCGCTATCTTCCTCGGAATCATTCTCGGTCTTGCCGTAGGAACCATTCCTCTGGATATTCCTGGAATGACGGCTCCTGTACGTCTGGGTATTGCCGGCGGTCCTATCGTGATGGGTATTCTGATTGGTGCGCTGGGGCCTCGTGTGCATTTCATCTCTTACATGACGCGAAGTGCGGGTCTGATGCTGCGAGAACTGGGTCTTGCTCTCTATCTCGGTTGCCTGGGATTGGCGGCTGGTGGACAGTTCTTCGAGACGGTAGTCCGTCCGGAAGGTTTGATGTGGGTAGGCATCGGTTTCCTTATCACGGTTGTGCCTGTGGTTATTGTAGGTCTCATCATACTGAAGACCAAGAAGTATGACTTCGGCAGTATCTGCGGAATCCTCTGTGGAAGTATGGCGAATCCGATGGCGCTTACTTACGCCAACGAGACACTGGATGGCGATACGCCAAGCATCAGTTATGCTACGGTTTATCCGCTCGGCATGTTTATCAGAGTGGTGATAGCTCAGGTTATCGTGATGTTCTTTGTCTGATGTTACGATGTTTTCATCTGTTTCTGCGGATTCTGTCATCCGCAGATATGAAGAAAGGCTGGTTTCGGTTAGAAATCAGCCTTTCTTGTTACAGTCATCTTCTTTCCCGTCATCGGGTGCTCAAATGTGATTTCCTCTGCATGAAGATGCAGTCTTGTTGCGGGCTCGTTGCCGTAGAGCGGATCGCCGATGATAGGGGCATTCAGACCTTCCTGATGAGCACAATGCACTCTCAGCTGGTGCGTTCTGCCCGTTTTAGGATAGAGCGCCAGGCGAAGATGGGTATCGTCAATACGCTCTAGAACCTCGTATTCTGTAATGGCTTCCTTGCCCTGTTCGCGGTTTACCATCTGGCGTGGACGGTCTAGGAAATCTGCTATCAGGGGGAGCGAGATGTAACCTCTTCCGCCTTCTGCTTCTTTCAGAATCCGGTTGAACGATTCCTTGTCTTTTCCGCAAACGATGGCTACATACTTCTTCTGAACCCGATGATTCAGAAACTCCTTCTGCAGGCGATGATAGGCAAACTCGGTCTTGGCAATAATCATCAGTCCGCTTGTTGCCATGTCCAGACGATGGACGATGAGCGGACCGGTAGCTTCCTGATATTTTCTGCGCATCAGAGCGTAGACGGAAGGCTGGGCTGCATCTTTTCCGGGAACCGAGAGTAAACCTTCGGGCTTATAGATGACTGCCAGTTCACGGTCTTCGTAGAGCGTTTCCACCTTATTATATATAGTAGTTTCAGTCTGTTGGGTTTCAAAGAGTGTTTTAGGCAGCATCCAATGTAGTATCGGTTTGCATTTTCCGTTGCAGGCAGGATAAAACTGAAGATGATGTCTGATTTCTTCTTTCGGACTCTCTCCCCACCAGAACATCGCCATCTGCAGAGGCTTGTAGCCATGCTGGTAAGCGTATTGCAGGAGTTTCGGCTCGCAGCATTCTCCACTTCCGGCAGGTGGAATCTTAACCGCCTCGTCCTTGAAAATCTCCAGCAGATCCTTGCTTTCTCCTTCCGCATTCAGCATCTGGAATTTCGAAAACAGCCATTGCTGAAGTTCTTCAGATAACTGTTTGCGGAGCTGTTTCGCACTTTTCAAATCCTTTTCGTAGTTTTCATATAGCGTTTCGTATGCCGTCTTTTCGTTTATCGACTTTTTCAGCCTCTTCAGTTCTGCCTTCATAAACTGGCTCTCTTTTATCATCGCTTTCTCCTCTTCCTCGCTCAGGGGCGTTCCTGCCGAAAGGGCTTCCTGGCGCCTTGCATCTCGCTTTTCCTTTGCTTCTTTTATCTTTGTCTGATAGTTTGCGATAACTTCCTGGCGCTTTTGCTGCAAATCATCAATCAGGTTTTTCGCCTTTATCAGGGTTTCGTTGGCTTCTAACTGTCTGATTTGCTGGTTCATTTCCGAAATCTCAGCCTCATGTACCTTGAAATATCCGTCGGGTTGGAGATAATCGAAAACGGCTGGCACAAAACCTTCCCAGTCGCTTCTGCCGCCAATCTGTCCGCTATAAGCTCTCAGATAGCCAATCTTACTGTTGTCGGCTTCTACGATAAGTACGCCGAACATCTTTCCACGGTCTATTTCCTCCCGCCAGTCGTTTCGCTGTGAGAGTTCATCCTGCAGCTCCCTGCATGCTTCGATGCAGAGCGGATGAGGTTCGTAGCTGAATGGATTGTTCATCCTTTCAGGCATATTATTTAGTTCTATATTTTTGAATAAATGCATTTCCATGCTACAAAGATACACATTTAAACGCGTTTTAGTTCATATTTTATATAAAAAATGAGTTTTTCAGTTATTTTTTTGTCTATTTGGATTTTTTGTTGTACTTTCGCAACTGAAACATAAATTCATTTAAATAGTCTATCATGGTAAGCGTATATAGAAAGATAATGACGATGCAGATTAAGAACGGACTGTGCCTTCTGTGCATATTCGCTCTTATGCTGTTGCTTGCTAAAACATACTAATATGCAAGCAATGCAAGATAGAATCAAGGTTGTGATTGTGGACGATGAACCACAGAGCATCCACAGGTTGCAGGATGATTTGGCAACTCTGGAAGATTTTGAGGTGATTGCCACATCCTCTTCGGCGGTATCGGCAAAGAATCTGGTGATGAGCATACAGCCCGGTGATGTGTTCAGTTGCACTTTTGATGAGGCTACTCATCTTTGGCAGTTGAAGTTGTCGAATGGGCAGGTTTATAAATTGAAGAGGCAGGCCACGGCAAAGACCATCCTTTCCTTGTCGCCTTCTCTGGCTCAGGTTCGTCAGGATTGCATCATCAATCTCGATTATCTTCTCTGCATCGAGAATTATACGCTCCGCTGCATCTTTTCTCCTCCCTTCGACCATGAGGAAATCACGGTTTCCCGCCGCTGCTATAAGGCGGTAAAGGATCAGTTGGAGATATTGTAGGAATCGGAAAAAAGAAGAGGGTGTGCAAGATATAGTCTTTGCACGCCCTCTTCTAGCTCTGGTTTATAGCAGGGGTGTCATATAGAGTGGCAGATATACTATCCCATCTTTTTCCGCTAAGTCTGAGGTGTGAATGACGTAAGGAGTCGATAGGTAATTCTTGTACTTTCTGACACACTTTTCCAAAGATGAAATGGTATAACGATTGGTAGACTTTACCTCTATTAGCGAGATGTTGTGCTTGCTCGTAATCGAAGGCTTCGCTATCAGAAAGTCGATTTCCATTCTGTCTTCTGCCTCACGTGAATAGTTGGAATAGAAAAACAGCTTGTGCCCCTTTGCCTTCAACATCTGTGCTACGATATTCTCTACAAGCATCCCCTCGTTTACTTCCAGCTTGTCCATCATCAGTTTCTTGTAAAGTGATTCCTGCATGATTCGATTCTCGTCAAAAGCCATACTGATTAGCAAACCAGTATCTGCCATGTAACATTTCAAGCTCGAGTTTTCCAGCTTGAGATTAAGCCCGATGTTTGGCTCTGTTGCTCCGTAGCAGATATTTGCAACCATAGCTTCGTTCAGCCAAAAGAAAGCACCCTCGTACTCACGCATTCTGGCACCAGCCTTTATTTCAGACAGGCGGAATTTCTTCTCGTGTTTCTGAAGCTGGCTTGGAATCAGATCAAAGATGCTCGTCACTCTTACCTCGTTGCCTTCTGCATATTTCTGAATGTCATTTCGATACAGGCTTATTATCGCACGTTTTATTGTATCAACTTTTGTAAAATCGCGAGTCTTTACATAGGTATCTACAGCCTTAGGCATACCACCTACTATCATATATTGGCGGAATAAGGTCATAGCCTTGCGATGCATGTCGAGGCCAAGAGGCTTAAGCTTGGCAAATTGGTTTTTGATGAGTTGCATGATTGCCTCTTCACCCATAGCCCAAAGGAATTCTTCAAAATCCATCGGATACATGTTGATTCTGATTTCTTCGGATGGAATCATGATGTTTTTGACATTCTTGTTAATGGAAACAAGTGAACCTGTTTCAATATAGTCGTATCGTCCATCTTTGACAAGATACTTGATGGCGGCTCTCGCTTCAGGAAATGCCTGTACTTCATCGAAGATGATTAGCGACTTGCGCGCTGTTAACTTTACATTGAAGTAGAGTTGCAAGTACATAAAGAAAGTATCAAGATCATATAGGTAGTCCCTAAACAGATCTAATACTTGCTGCATCGTATTGTTGAAGTCTATCAAGATATACGATTCGTATTCGTTCTTGGCAAATTCCTCTACGATATAGCTTTTACCGACACGTCGTGCCCCATCAATGAGTAATGCATTCTGCCCATTGTCGTCTGATTTCCATTCTAATAATTGACTATAGATTTTACGTCTCATAACTTCTTGGTATTCTTGTTGTTGCACGTATCCTAGCTTTCAGAGTGCTGGATTTTACACGTTTCCTAGGTTTTGTAATCCTATATTTTACACATTTCCTAGGTCTTCGTTGGTGCAAAATTACACATTTCCTAGGATAAGGAGATGCTTTTCCCTGAGAATCTTGTCGTTTTTAATGTTTTTTACGTTAATATCAATGATGAGGGACCAAGATAGCATAATACGCTGGCAAACCACTTCTGTATACGCCCTTATAAGTTTTTTCTCTTTTTATCCCTCACATCCCTCACGTTTTCTCTTTTTAAATCTTTAAACGTTTGATAATGAGGTGATTATCTCTTCTGTATAGCGTGATGGATATTCCCGTTTTCGGAGTATCTGTCACGCTATTTAAGTATCTGTATATTAGTGTATTAATGCGCGTGGTGTATGTAAATCGTGATGGATGATAGATAATTATCTAAAACTTATTCACGAATATGGCTGCGTTGGGTTACGAATATGGCTGCGCTGGGTTACGAATATGGCTGCGCTGGGTTACGGATATGACTGCGCTGGGTTACGAATATGACTGCATCGGGTTACAGATATGGCTGCGTAGGCTAACGGAGCCGTATCCGTAGGCTTACCGAGACGTCTGCATCAACTAACTGAGACGTCTGAACTCGCTGACTGAACTACTTGAGTTAGCAGACTGAACTACTTGAGTTAGCTGATTGAGCTACTTGAGTTAGTAAACTGAGCCACTTGAGAATTTTTCTTCATGTGCTTGAGTGCGACCATAGAAAAAATCAATTACGAAAACTCATTTGATTTCGATGCGGAGGGAATCCTTGTTGAATCGGATGCCGTCACGATTGATGAATCTGGATAAGGAACCATCGGCAGCCAACTCTTTAGGAGTGCCGATAGAGAAACGGCTTTCTTCCATCAGCCAGAGACGGTCGGAGAGCTGGAGCGCCAACTCTACATCATGGGTTGACAGTAATATGGATTTATGCTGTTCGTGCGCCAGACGGCGGAGCATCTGTAGGGTTTCTATCTTGCTGGGGAAATCGAGGAAGGCGGTTGGTTCGTCCAGGATGATGATGCGGGTTTGCTGCGCTAGGGCTTTAGCTATCATTACCTTCTGACGCTCACCATCGCTCAGTTCGCTGATGTTTCTCTGGGCAAGATGCTGAATGCCCGTTTCCTGAAGAGCAGAAGCAACAATCTGCTTGTCGGCAGCAGATAATGTGCCCCAGAAACCGGTATAGGGAGAACGGCCTATGCCAACAATCTCTTCTGCTGAGAGCTGGGCATGGTCTGTCTTCGATGTGAGAACGATGCTGATTTCTCTGGCGAGTTCCTGGGCGGAGAAATCAGAAAGAGATTTGTCTTGAATCAGGATTTCGCCATCAAGCGCTGGCTGAAATCCGGCTAAAGTTCTGAGTAAGGTAGATTTGCCCACTCCGTTGGCTCCGATGAGACAGGTCAGTTCACCGGCTTGGAGCGAGGCATGAACAGGTGAGGCTATCGCCCGGAGCTGATGCTTCGAACGATAGCCTATAATCAGATTCTTTAATGTAATGCTTGATACCATCTAAAGAATATTTTCACCTTGAATGTTTACTTCCTGATAGAAAAAAGGAAGAATTACTTGGCTGCCAAAACCTCAACCTCTACGAGGGCGCCCTTTGGCAACTTCTCTACAGCTACGGCAGAACGGGCTGGATATGGCTGGCTGAAGAACTCGGCATAAACCTCGTTCATGGCTGCGAAATCGTCCATGCTGTTCAGATAAACTGTAGTCTTAACCACATGAGAAAGGTCGGTACCTGCTGCCTTCAGGATGTTCTGGGCGTTGGTGAGGCTCTGGCGAGTCTGCTCCTTGATGCCGCCTTCTACGAAATTGCCTGTTGCAGGGTCGATAGGAATCTGACCAGATGCAAAAACAAAACCATTTACTTCGATAGCCTGGCTATATGGACCGATAGCTGCAGGCGCATTGTCTGTGTGAATTGCGTTCATAATTTATTTTCTTTTTCTATTATTAAATCAATCTAGATGCAAAGATAAGCATTTTTTTCCATAATAGGTCTATTTCACATCAAAATTTAATAAGTTTTCTTACTATATTCGCTCGGTGTACATCCAAATTGCTTCTTGAAGCTGGTTGAGAAGTGGGAGAGGGTGTTGAATCCTGTCATGTAGGCAATCTCCGAGATGTTGTACTTGCCTTCCACGATGAGGGTGGCGGCACGATTGAGCTTATAGGTCTTGAAGAAGACGCTTGGATTCTCTCCTGTGAGTCCCTTGACCTTGTAGTAGAGTTTTGTGCGGGAGATGTGCATCAGTTTCGTTACCTTGTTGACATCCAATTCCGAGTTGGCTAGTTCCTGCTCCATCATATGATAGAGTTCGTCCATGAAGAGTTTGTCTTGTGGCGACAGCACTTCTTCCACGTTCTTGTCGGTCTCCGTGGCGTTGGTTAGGATGGTCTTGGTCTTCTCACGGTTGGTGAGTTGCGAGTTGATCATTGCCAGGAGAACCTTGGGGGTGAATGGTTTGGTAACGTAGGCATCTGCTCCACTGTTCAGACCCTCCACTTGGTTTTCGGTGGTGGTCTTTGCCGTTACCAGGATGACTGGGATATGGCAGAGTTGGATGTCTTGCTTGATTTCCTTGCAGAGATCATAGCCGCTCATTCCCGGCATCACCACATCGCTGAGGATGAGGCTAGGTTCTTCCTCCCTTGTCGCCTTCAAGGCACTCTCGGCATCGAAACGATAGATGATGCGATAGGATGATGCCAGGAGGGTACGAAGATAATGTACCACTTCGGTGTCGTCATCTACGATGAGTATTTTCGGACGGTTGTCTGTACTGTTATCTTGACTTACCTTGTCTGCCACTTTCTGACTGTCGTGCAGTGGAAAAGCCATCTTCTGGTCTTGCTCCAAAGGGGCTTTCTCGTTGGCGGTATAGAGGCTCTCCTCGGTAGGCAGGGTAACGGTGAAGATGGCTCCCTGGCAGTCCTTGCGATTGCCCGCCTTTAGATCGCCATGGTGAAGGACGGCCAGGCTGCGGGCATAGTAGAGTCCGATGCCTGTACCCCAGTTGATGGTGCCTGTGGACTGGTTGTTCAACTGATAATATCGCTTGAAGATATTCTCCACCTCATTCTGTGGGATTCCCTTGCCTGTATCAGCCACCGTGATGGTGATAATCTGTTCTCCCTTGTTAGTGGTACCGGTGTCGAAAGATACATCTATCTTACCGCCACGAGGGGTAAACTTCATGGCGTTGGACATCAGGTTGTTGATAATCTTTTCCAGTTTGTCGGAATCCAGAAGCATCAGGTAGGAACCTTCTAGTCCGTGACAGTTCAAGGTGATACCTTTCTCCTCGGTATTCACGATGAAGAGGTCCATGATGCGCTTCATCTCGGAGATAATGTCGGTTTGCTTGACGTGCAAGCGGAGTGTGTCGTTCTCCAACTTGTTGAAGTCGAGCAACTGGTTGACGAGTCTCAGCATTCTATCCACGCTTCGGTTGATGATGTTCAATAGCAACTTGTCGTGCTTGTTGATGCTTTCACTTTCACAGAGTTGTTCCACTGGTCCCGAAATCATGGTGAGTGGTGTCCGGAACTCATGCGAGATGTTGGCGAAGAAACTCATGTTCATCTTGTTGATGCGCTGTTCCTGCTCCTTCTCATCCTTAGCCTTTTGAACCATGTTCTTCTCAATGCTGATGCGCATCTTCTGCCGATAGATCACGAAGCCGACGCATCCCATTATAATAATGTATAGGCACCATGCCCACCAGGAGTTCCAAGGCTCAGGGGCGATGCTTACCTGTATGCTTTTTTCGGCGATGATATTGTCGGAGTCATTGCCTACCATCTTGACCTTGAAGGTATAGTTGCCAGCTGGCAGATTAGAGTAGTACGCCTCGTTGTTATTGCCTGCATCAATCCACGTATTGTCGAATCCTGCCATTTGGTAGAAGTAATGGATGTGCTTGTAGTCGCTGTAGTCGATGGCAGAAAAGGCGATGCTGAAGCTGTTCTGTTTGTAGCTTAGGCGGATATGGGGCGATTCTTCCATACTCTCCTCGATGCATCCGTTCTTGCCGGGAAGCATAATCTCATTATGTACCTTGAGTGTTTCGAAAAGCAGACTTATCTGTTGGTTCGTGTTTACGTTTTGTGGATTGAAGATGGTGAGTCCCTGGGTACCGCCGAAGATGAGAGTTCCATCTGATAGCTTGCACGATGCCCTATCGTAGAATTGGAAGCCTTTCACACCGTCAGCCTCGTTGTAGTTGGTTACCTTTTCTGTTTTTCCATCTATCTTGTTGAGTCCATACATCGTACTAACCCAAATGTTTCCATCTCTATCTTCCTCGATGCTGGAAATGTCGGAGCAAGAGATTCCTGCTATGGAGGACAGCTTGTGGCTCTTTGCGTCATACTTCAGGAGTCCGTTGGTAACTGTACCCAACCAGATGTTGCCTTTGCGGTCTTGATAGTTCTTGGTAGGGATATACACATTTCGCTTGATGCACTTCTTCCAGTCATCCGGATTCACCTTAAACTCTCGGATATCGAAGTTGTCTCCATTCATTTCCAGGATAGGTTTGTAGAAGGCAGATATGAGCATGTTGCCATTCTGTAAGCGCATGATGCTAGGAATGAAGCAGAAAGTGGTAGGGAAGAGTTGTTTTTTGGTCATCTCTCCACTTTGTGCTGAAATGCAGTAGATGTTGACGGATGCCGTGGATACCCAGATGTTACTCTTTGCATCTTGGCTGATGTCCATAGGCCAGAGGCAAGGGTAGGAGGCTACCTTGTTGAGATGGTTGCCATCGTATTGGCATTTTGCCACATGGTCGCCATTGGCTAGCCATAGATGATTGCTGCTATCCACAAAGATGTTGGTGGTGGCATTCTTCTTGTTGCCGTTGCTGTAGAAAATCATCGGTATGTCCTTGAGTTGCTGGTTTTGCAAGTCATACATATAGAGTCCGTTCTTCTTGGTAGAAATCCAAAGGTGATGATTCCTGTCGGTGGCTACGGAGAGTACGGGCTGTTTGCCGATGGCGCGTTGAAGGGCAGGCATGCTGTTAAACATATCCTTGTATCCCTTAATTCCGCAACACTTTGATTTAACTTTATTTATAAGTTCCTGAGCAACAAA
>ENA-UAPM01000580-UAPM01000580.1-human-gut-metagenome-genome-assembly--contig:-NODE-580-length-12034-cov-28.520244_pt1 | contig 12034 bp, 10 predicted proteins | sample MGYA00244016_ERZ654582 | MGnify/ENA primary metagenome ERZ654582 (study PRJEB26926, sample SAMN06164545) | human gut metagenome | biome: ENVO:00009003; feature: ENVO:2100002; material: ENVO:00002003... | reverse complement strand
CGGCATACGAGATGCAGCGTAGTCTCGTGGGATCGGAGATGTGTATAAGAGACAGCTTCTTAAGAATCTTATTGAAACTAAAGTAGAAGCTAGAGTTACTTATATATTTGAACATATTAATAATTTTACTGAATTACTTAATGTTATTAAAGGTAATATAGAAAATATCTTTGATAATATTAATAATCATCCTAACCTTAAAGTTGTTATTGAGAATAAGGTTGAATCTACAGTTGAACATATCCTTAGTAATATAGATAATTATCCTATTATTAAAGAGAAGATTATTCAATTCTGTAATGAAGCTATTGAAGCTAAACGTGGTGTAGCAAATGGTATTGCTAGTCTTGATGGAGATGGTAAAGTCCCAGCAAGTCAATTACCTAGTTATGTTGATGATGTTCTTGAAGGATATTATGTTGATGAAACTCATTTTGCTGAGAAATATATAGAAGATGCTCCTGTATATTATACTCCTGAAAAAGGTAAAATTTATGTTGATATAAGTGAAGATACTGAACATAGCGGTAAGACTTATCGTTGGTCTGGCACTAAATATTCAGTTATATCTGAAACTTTAGCTTTAGGTGAAGTTTCAGGTACTGCTTATGATGGTGGTAAAGGTAGAAAAGCTACTGCTATAACTAATAGTTTACCAAATACTATTGTAGATACTTTAGCATTTGGTCAAGCGTATGCTAATTATATACAATTAAAATATCATTATTATAGTAAACAATTTGCAACTACTCAAGGAGACGATCATTATGAAGCACAACCTCATGGTCATGTAGATATACCTGTTGCTACTTCTAAATTAGCAGGTGCTATGTCTGCTGCTGATAAAGTTAAACTTGATGAAACTTTACCTAATCAAATTACTGAACTTGGTAATAATGTTTATACTAAAGAAGAAATTAATAATAAGTTTGATAATGTTCCAACAGTAGAACAAACTTATACTAAAGCCGAAGTTGATAAAGCTATTGCTGATGCTATTAAAGCTTTAATTCCTGATGGTTATGAACTTGTTATTAAAAAGAAAACAACTTAATGTTAATCATGGTGGTACTGAATAAGTGCCACCATTTAAAGTTTATAAAGTTATGCAAGATATTAATCAACAATTATATGAAAGAAAAGATACTCCTGAAGGATTTATTCCTGTTTATGGTGTAGTTGTTACTGTTCCTACTGGAGTATATACTAATGGACAAAAGGAATTTACTTGTGATAAAACTTTTGACGAAGTAAAAGAAATATTATTAAAAGGTGGGAGCATTATTGCTATTGATAATAACAATAGTAGAATTAATTTTGATAGAATTGTTATAGGCAATAATGATATTAGTGCCACAATTACTTATTTTTCTAATGGTGGAATTAATAAAATCGATTTAAGTTGGGATAAAGGTATAGCTAGAGTTGGTGGTGAAGAAACTAAAAGTATTAATACTTTTGTAGCTATAAATAGTAATTCAATTATTAAATCTTATGATATTGGAAATATTACTATATTATTAACAAATAGTGGTAGTAAAGAAGAAGTATTAGCTGCTATTAATTCTATTTTTACTAATTTTGCTGGATTTGTTACAGCCATTAGTAAACCTAATTCTGTATTTCATAATGGTAAATATGGTACATTTAATGTTAGATATACAGATAACATTATAATTATTCAATGGAGTAATAGTAATGCAATTCATCATGTTGCTTTATCCGAAGATGGTTCTTATGTTTATAATACTATTCAAATAGTTGACCAAACTCTTTATAGATTATCTAATCTTACTATTGAACCAATAGTTAATCCTAAAATATGGGTTGGTACTGCTACTCAATATGCAGCTATTGCTCAAAAAGATAACAATACTACTTATATAGTTAAATCAGATGCTTAAGTTATGGCTATATATCAAGGAGATATTGGAATACATGATATTAAACTTGGTAGTATAGATGTATTTGAAATATATCAAGGTTCTAAACTTGTTTATCCAGAGAATACTGAAATTACTATTACGTTTAAATTAAATGTTTCCGGAACTGTTACTATTAATGGTTATACTCCTGTTATAAGTGAAAATAATACTAAATTTGTATTTACTATTCCTGTTAAGACTGATTATACTGCTAATATTACTGCTGAACATTATAAATCTCAAACTATTAGTGGTCACAGTGGTTATTTACCTATAACTCATAATGTAGAATTAGAATGGGAACAAAGATTTATATCTTATACTGTTACTTTTCCTACTGATGGAGTTAAAGTTTTATTTGATGGAATAGAAAAAGGAGTTATAACTAATGGTAAGTTAGTTGTATTAATTGATGATACAGAAGCTAAAGATAGTTATACTGTTACGTTTAAAGGTAGTAAAGCTAGTATATATGATACTAGTACATTAACAGTAGTTGATAGTAGTATAGCTAATACTGGTGGAAGTTATGATTTAAAACTTTCTACTAGTTCTGTTAAGAATGGATATAAAAGAACTGATTATGCATCCTCCACGGGGAGTATAACCAAGGGTTCTACTTATGCTGGAACTTGGATTGAAACTGTTGTTAATCTTACTGCTAGTTTTACTAGTTCTACTACTTTAGGTAGTATAAGTAATAATGTACTAACTATACCTAATAATGAATCTACTAATGCTAAAAGTGGAACTTTAACTGTTATATTTACTTTAGAAAATAAACAAACTAAAGAAGTTAGTGCTGCTTTAAATCAAGCTGCTGGCGCTAAAGTTTATACTGATTGGGTACTAGATTTACAAACTGATGGAACTAGTGTTGAAGCTAAAGGCGGCACTAGAACAGTTACAGCTAATATTGCTCGTAGAACTTATAAATGGAATAATACTGGTACTGTTTATAGTGAAACTGCTACTCCTACTCTTAGTATTAGTGGTAGTGCTAGTCTTAGTGGAAATCAAATAAAATTTACATCAAACGAGAGCGTTTCAGCCCGTTCAGCGACACTTACAGCTAGTTATGTAGGATTGTCCAAAACGGTTACGATAACGCAACAGGCAGGCGCAAAAGTGTATTCAGCGTGGTCTGCTTGGGCTGTTTCTATTTCGGCAAGCGCGCAAACGATAGCTGCAAGTGGTGGTTCATCTACGATAACTACTAATGCTAATCGTTCTCGTACTTGGACTTGGAATGGAGTTGGTATTACACATACTGATACAGAAACTGCTACACCTACACTTAGTGGTAGTGCTGGTGGATTTACTTTAAGTGGTAAAACTGTTACTGCTAGTAACAATACTACAACAAATAGTCGTAGTATAACTATTACTGCTACTAGCAATAGTATTTCTAAATCTATTACTATAACACAATCTGCTGGTGCTAAAGTTTATGGTAATTGGTCTAGTTGGACTGTTAATATTAGTGCTGATAAAACTAGTATTGGAGCAACAGGTGGAACAGCTACTATATCAACTAGTGCTAGTAGAACTAGAAGTTATACATGGAATGGTGTTGCCGGTTCTGGTGGTACAGAAACTGGAAATGGAAGTCCTACATTAAGTAAAGTTAGTGGTACAGGTAATTGGACTAGTCCTAAAGTTACTTATGGAAATAATACTAGTACAAGTGGTAAATCAACTGTTATTCGTGCTACTATTGATTCAACTACTAAAGATATAACTATTAGTCAATCTGCTGGAGCTAAACAATATAGTGCTTGGTCTGCATGGACAGTTAATATTTCTAATAGTGGAAATGTTGCTGCTAGTGGAGGTAGTTCAAATATAACTACTTCTGCAAGTAGAACAAGAACTTGGACATGGAACGGAGTTAGTGGAAGTGGTGGAACTGAAACAGGAACTGGAACTCCTACTCTTAGTAAAGTTAGTGGTGCTGGTTCTTTTGCTAGTAATAAAGTAACTTATGATAATAATACTTCTACAAGTGCTAGAAGTACAGTTATTAGAGCTACAATGGATTCTGTAACTAAAGATACTACTGTAACTCAAAATGCTGGTGCTAAAACTTATAGTAGTTGGGGAGCATGGTCTATTAGTTTAAGTGCTAATGTAACAACTATTGCTGCTGCTGGTGGAAATGCTACATTATCTACTTCTGCTACTAGAAGTCGTACTTGGCAATGGAATGGTACAGGAACAACTTATACTGAAAATGCTAGTGGCGCTCCTACATTAAGTAAAGTTAATGGTGCAGCTTCTTTAAGTGGTTCTACTGTTAGTTATGGTAATAATACTTCTACTAGTTCCCGTAGTTCTGTATTTAGAGCAACAATAGATAGTATAACTAAAGATATAACTATTAATCAATCTGCTGGTGCTAAAGTTTATAGTAATTGGTCTAGTTGGTCTGTAAGTTGTAGTGCTAGTAGCTATAAAGTTTGGGCAGGAGGTGATTCAGTAACTATTTATAGTAGTGCTTCAAGAAATAGAACATGGACTTGGAATGGTGTTGCAGGTTCTGGTGGCACTGAGTCTGATAGTGCTACTCCTACTATTTCTGTTACAAGTGGTGTTGGAGTTTTAAGTGGTAATACTTTAACTTTTAGTAATAACACATCTCCTGATGCTAGAACAACTAGAGTTACTGCTAATTATAATGGAATTACTGATTATTGTGATGTTATGCAATATGGCGGTAATAAAGTTACTGGAAGTTGGACATCTTGGCAAATAAATATATCTGCTAGTCCTACTAATATTGCTGCTAGTGGTGGTAGTTCTACTATTACTTGTAGTGCTGTTCGTACTAGAAATTATACTTGGAATGAAGTTGGTACTACTTATACTGAAACTGAAAATGGTAGTCCTACATTAAGTAAATCTGGAGATGGCACATTAAGCGGTACTACTAGCGGTAGTAAACTTACTTATGGTAATAGAACTACTACAACAAGTAGAAGTACAACTGTTACTGCTACTTATAGTGGAGTTAGTAAATCTATTAATATTACACAATCTGCTGGTGCTAAGTCTTATGGTGCTAAAGTATATCATACTAAATATTATGATACTAATCCTGATGGAAGTGGATTAGATTTTACAGGTTATCCTTATACTAATGAAATTGATAAAGTTGCTGATGCTAATACTATATCTATAAGTGTTTATTATATGTTATATACAACTCAACTTTGGACTTGGAATGGTGTTGCTGGTTCAGGCGGAACTGAAAGTGTATATTATAATCCGGATGATGTAAATGTAACAAATAAAGTTAATTGTGATGTATCTGTTGCAAATGCCTTTAATTATGCTAGCATGATTATAATAACATTTAAACTTTCTGCAAATAATTCTGATACAGCAAGAGAATATAAAATTGAATGGAATTGGTTAAATCATAATGTTATTACAAAAGGAACACAAAGAGCAAATCCCATGCGTGGTAGACTTGTTATTAAAAATGATTATTTTACTAGTCAAAATATTGCATTACCTATTTATTTAGGTAGTCAAAATGTAGATTCAATATATAAAGGAGAAGCAAGTTATAATGATATTAAGAAAACTCCTATTGGTGTTTATGTATATATTCCTACTAATATTTCTATAATGAACGCTGGTAAATTGCAATTTTGGTTTGAAAATAAAGATGGTGGTAGCAGTAAATATACTTGTACTTTAAGTAGTGTTAGTACACCTTCAAATAATGTTTCTGTATCTAATAGTAATAATATTATTAGTGTTACTGCTAATACAACTACTTCTTCATTTACTATATTATGCCAATTTACTATGACTTCTAATAGTACAGTATTTAATGTAAGAGTTTTAATTGAACCATGATGAAAATACTATTTAATATAACAATATTGCTAATGCTTATATTGTTTATTTACCCATTAAAGTTATTTAAATTAATCACATAATTATGAACAATAAACAACTATATGAAAAACTAGGTCAGAATAGTTATGATAAAGTATTTCCTATTACTTATCTTCAAAATATTCTTGACAAAGATACAAACAATGATTTAACTGTTGTTCTTTCTAGATTTAATCATTTATGGATTCCATATCAAGGAACTAGAGTTAATACTCGTAAAGCTGTTCCTGCTATTTTTAGACGTAATAGTCTTACTATTAGTTATTATGATGCTGAACATAATGTATCTATAACTGAAAGTTATACAGGTAGTAATCTTCAAGCTGGTGTTGAAACTAGTTGGGTTTCTGATGATAATTGGACAAAAATTCTTAGTGAGAAGTATCTTGAAGAGAATGGTGCTAAGATTCCAATTGCTGATGGTACTATTGATTGGGATATGCTTAATGAAGCTCTTAAACAAATGATTGCAGGAAATGGTAAAGTTAATATTATTAATTATCCTGACGAAGAAGATATTACTATAAGATTAAGTCCGGGTTGTTGTAATGTTAATCGTCTTAGTCTTAAAGATAGACCTTATGAGCCTGAATATAAAAGTGGTAAAGGATATAAAATAGTTCGCAAGGTCTTACTCCCCGTGGAGGATGATGCTAGTAATGCAGAACAGCTTTTATTTGATGGTTTTCTTGATGATACTTATTGTGAACAATATGGACAAATAATTCTTAATACTGATAAGTATGAAGTTATTAAAACAGATTTAGGTAATACTGCTGGTATTTATTATGATACATATCATAAATTATTTGTTCTTAGAGTTAAGACTATTCATGATGGAGTTGGTTTTTATAATTATTATACTAGATGGACTATTGTAGAACCTACTGATAGAGTTCATCCTCTACGGGGGGTCAACACTCCTGTTTATGGAAATAGTGAAGATTATAATATTTATAATACTTGTCTTTCTGATGAACGTCCAAGACTTGGTATTATATATGTTAATTCAGTAGATAATATTAAATATTATTTTAATGAAGAAAATCTAGTTCAAGTTAAGAATAATATTTATCTTAATTATAAAGCTGTTCTTACTCAAGATATGGTTAACGAAGAAAATACTCGTTATATTATTCGTTATGCTTTTGATTTAAGTGGTAAAACTATTACAATGCCTGTTGGTTGTGAACTTGTATTTGAAGGTGGTATTATTGAGAATGGTACTATTAATTTAAATAAATGTAAACTTACAGGTATGGTTGGTGAAGAGTCTGAATATCTTCCTAATGTAACTTGTAGTAATTGGGCTAAAGGTCAGATTGAATATCGTAATGGAAAGATTTGTTATTGGAATGGTACTGAATGGAGAATAATGGGTGATACTTCTTCTATGGAAAGTTATACTAAAGAAGAGATTAATAATATGTTTAAAAATTATTATACTAAATCTGAAACTTATAATAAAGAAGAAGTTAATAATTTACTTAATAGATATGTTACTAATGATACATTTAATAACTTTAAAGAAGAAATAAATCAAACTATTACTAATAGTGTTAATCTTGATAAGATTCAAAAAGCTATTAATGGCGGATGTGGAGTTAATATGACTATGCCTAGTGCAAATAATAATAAACTTAGTCTTCCAATTTGGACAGGAACTGCTACCCAATATGCAACTATTACCCCAGTTGCTGGAATGACTTATAATATTATTGATGAATAATGAGTTTAACTCTTGGACGTCAAGGAGGAATTGCTAAACCTCTTAAGAAACGAACAGTAGGTCAAACTAATATTGCTCATGTTTATGATGGTGCTAATCATATTTGGCCTACTTCTGTTATTCATTTTAGTGATTTTACTAGTGTCCAACTTAGATATATTTGGGGTAGTGATGATGGTCGAGATTTGGATACTAAATCATATTATGTTAATTCTCCTATTAATAGTTTAAATTATGTAGCTGTTGGTTGGTCTTGGAATTTAAGTCAAATTCCTTATCTATATTGGGGTGGCGATAATACTGACTCAGGTGCTGAATGTGTTATGTTTAATATTGAATCTATGATTGACCTTGAAGATAAAATGCCTGATATAATGAAAATGAATCTTTGTGCTAATTGGTTTGGAAGTTTAAGTAGAGGTCATGTTACTGTTGAATGTACTGCTTATAAAGGTGGAGTTATTGTTCATGCTTGGCAATTAAAGAATCATGAAATTGATGTTAATAATAGAGGAATGTTTATTTTTCCTTTGGCTGATGGAACTATTAATATGCCTGATGGACATGGTGGTTATAAAGAATGTTGGTATGGTGAAGTTATTAAAAGAGTTGCTAAATTTAATAATGAAGTAAAATATTTTAGAATTAATCCTGTTAATGATAAAACTATTGGTTTAGATAATATTAAAATAATTCGTCATGGTGGTGGTTATATTCATCGTGATGGTTATTGTTGGTATGAAAATAAACCTAACGATAAATATAAAGTTTGGAATAATCAAGTTAATACAACTGGTACTCCTTTAACTCTTGATAAACCAACTCTTAATATAACTAGTGATGATAATTATAGTTATGAATATCATACAGTTTTATTAAATGAAGATAATACTGTTTATAATGATAATTATACTGATAGCTATAAATTTAGATTTGGTTTTGTTGCAGGTAATTCTGAATTTAGAGGACAACAAACTATTCAATGTTATGTTGGTACACAAGGTGGCAAAGCCAATGATGGCAAGACTTCAATAGGTGAAATAAAATATACTAAACTTAATAAAATTGGTGAATTGACAATATATAGTCCTATTGAAAGTTAAATTAATGCTAATTACCAAATAAAGATAACGGTTTAAGCGTTATAGATTATGTAGTTCAAACTACAAATATTAATCTATTTTTTTAACTTAAACCTTAATTTATTATGCAAGTAATTGAAAAAGTGAAAGTTGTTCCAGAGGGCTATAATGGTGCTGGAATGAATTATGACGGTGGTAATCGTCGTGATGTAAACGGTAAGGCTAATGCAGGTTTAACTCTTGGTATTATCGGTACTGCACTTGGTGCTTGGGCTTTGTTTGGTAATCGTCGTTCTAGTGTATTAGGTGGTGCTGGTGGTGGAATGTTAGGAGATGGTTCTACTAACATTAATGTTCTTGGCACTACTGCTGGTAGTGGAAGCGGTGCTCCTACTGCTTTTCAAGCATGGGAAAAATCTTGTGAAGATACTTTAGCTCTTCAAGGTGGTCTTTATCAGTGGGCTTTGACTCAACAAAATCAACGTTTTGAAGATAGAGAACGATTGAATAGTGAATTGTTTGGTGTTTACATTGATGGGCGTAATCGTACTGATGCTCTTGTTGAGAAAAATAACACTGACCATTTTAATCTTTACAAATATACTCGTGACGCTGATGATGATATCCGTAAAGAGTTATCTGATTTGAAAGCTGAATTGGCTGTTACTAAAGCTATTCGTCCTTATCAAGATAAACTTATCCAATGCGAAATGGAAAAGATGTTTACGGCTGGTATCAACTATACTGATAGAAAGACTTGTAATGTTATCTATGGTGTAGTTACTCTTCCAAATGAACCTACTGTTACTGGTCTAGTTGGACGTAATGCTTATGGATGCTTACCATGTGGTTTTACTCAACCTGCTAGCGGAACTCCGGCTCAGTAATATTACTAAGTTTGATTAAGAATATAAAATTGAAAGAGATATGATACCTGTTAATCAATTCATACTAGGTAGTAGTGACCCTTTGCTATATCCTAGTGAAAAAATGACTAATAGCATTGATGAACAAATTGCTTTTCTTCAAAGTCAAAAACAAGCAATCAATGAAGCTTATCGTCGTAATGCTATTCCTAATGCAAATAATGGTACAACTCAAAATCAGCAAGTTCCAACTCAAGGAATTTGGGATGCTATTGATGCTGAAATTGCACCACTTACACAAGAACAACAAAATATGCTTCTTAGTAATCAAGACTATGTAAATAATTATAATGCTTTACAAAGTATGGTTCAAGCAGAAGTTCTTAATTTAGTTAGAGGAAAAATCGAAGCTAGTGCTGATGGCAAACATTTACTTGAAGAACAACTTAAACTTGTTAAGTTACTTAAAAGTAAAATTGTTGAAGTTACTAACAAAGAAATGGAATTGTTTAAAGCTTTTAAAGAAGCTAGTAAAACTAATCCTAATTTAACTTATGAAGAATTTTTAAAGAAGTAATATTATGGTTGAAATTAATAGTGTAAAAGAGGTTATTAAAGATTATATTATTAAACAATTAGTATCTATGGGTGAAAGTTCTCCAGCTATAAGACTTTTAATTCCTTTAGCTAAAAGAGCGATTACTAATAATATTAATAGTTTTGATAAGTTCTTAAAACCTATTGCAGATAAAGATGGTATGATTGATATTGAAGGTATATTTGATGAAGAAATGGAAGTTATTAATAATATTGATAATTTTAATTTTGATATACCTTTTATTGGTGGCGGTAATATTTCTAAAGGTATTATATCTCTTGAAGTTCCTTATGTGAATAAAATTGTTGCTCTTAATCAAACTGATTTAGAAGTTTTAAAAGAATCATTAATCAGTTTAAAAACAAAGTAATATTATGAGAGAAATGCCTTACATTCAACCTTACCATGTTGGTAATCGTCGTGGCGGTAATCAAAATATTCTTGATGAATTTCGTGAATTTCTTGATGCACGTGGAGGACGAGGCGGTCGTGGTAGTAGAGGTGGCATGAGAAATCGTATTGGCTATGATACTTACGATACTTATGGTCGTCCTACTAATAAAAATGACCGAGAAGAAAAGATTTTAACTATGCTTATGAGCGGTGGATATAATGACGATGGCTATCATTTTAATGAGTATGAAGCTAAAGAAGTTGTAGAACAAATGTATCATGTTAAAGACAATAAGAAATATATTGGTGAAAAATATGATATGAATAAAGCTCATGAAATTTGTGAACGCTATAAAGAAGTATTACCTAATGATGTTGAGCCTTGTGATGTTTATGTTGCAATTAACGCTCAATACCATGATTATGCTAAATTATTTGAAGAATGGTTTGGTGGTAATATAGATAATAAAGTGTTTGAAAGTGCTATTACATTTTGGTTTAAAGATGTAGATTTTGATGGTGATAAAGTATGGGAATATTTCCACATGAATAACTAATCATTATTGTAAAACTATAAAAGGGAATTATCTTCGGATAGTTCCCTTTTTTATTTATCTAAATTTTAGTATGGACAAATTTATTGATGTAATTGTAGATGGAATCCTTAGTAATTTTGATTTTGGATTTATGTTTATTGTTAATGTTCTAACTTATATTATTATTAAAGTTATTGATTACTTTAATGGCGATAATAAAGTTCCTACTTGGCAAAAACGATGTGTATTAGTAATAAGTATTGCTACTATGGCTGGTATTTATATTGCTGCTAGATATGATAATGCTATTATGCTTGTTAATAGTGCTGTTCTTGCTCCTGTGTTTTGGAGTTGGGTTGTTAGTCCTATTCTAAAGAAACTTGGAATTGGTTATAAAGATATTGATAATACTATTGGTTAAGATTATATGAGATTGATTAGCTAGGTTTGACTAACTGATTCAAGCCTGCTCCATCCTCTACGGGGAGTATAGCTTGCCGAATTTGGCTAGTTTTAAGCCTAGCTGATTAACTGTACATGATTTAATGAAAGTCTTGTTATGAGCCTAAAAAGTGGCTCTATGGACGTACATAAATATTTACAATATTAAAATTTAAAATAGTAAAGTTATGAGAGTTATTAAGACTAAACATTTTCCTTTTAATGGTTATAAAGCTATTAATCTTTTTGGTATTATATTTACTAAAGGAGAATTAAGTAACAAAGAACTTAATCATGAAGCTATTCATACAGAACAAATGAAAGAGATGTTATATATCTTTTTCTATATATGGTATGGTGTTGAATATCTTATTATAAGACTATTTCATATTAAACAACATGATGCTTATAAAGATGTAAGTTTTGAAGAAGAAGCTCATATTAATGATGATAATCTTAATTATATTAGTAAACGTAAACATTATACTTGGACTAAATATCTAGGTCTGTCTCTTATACACATCTGACGCTGCCGACGAAGGCTTAGGTGTAGAT
>ENA-UAPM01000546-UAPM01000546.1-human-gut-metagenome-genome-assembly--contig:-NODE-546-length-12710-cov-9.591545_pt1 | contig 12710 bp, 10 predicted proteins | sample MGYA00244016_ERZ654582 | MGnify/ENA primary metagenome ERZ654582 (study PRJEB26926, sample SAMN06164545) | human gut metagenome | biome: ENVO:00009003; feature: ENVO:2100002; material: ENVO:00002003... | reverse complement strand
GAACTATATAGGAAAGATCGTGAAACTTGGATTTTATTGCCTTGTTCTGTTTCTCAGGTGAATTTTGAGAACGTGATATTTCCTCCTGGTATGGTTTGGAGTAATAGTGTTGTTCGGTTTTGTTTTAACGGATATGATTTGAGGCCTGGTCTTTATATGTTGCAAAGTAAGATCTTACTTTGCAATTCTTCTAATAGCCGAAAATATTGTTTGAAGTCTGTTTTTTGGTTGTATTGAGATGGATATTCTCGTATAAGTTGGAATATTTGTGCTTTGGATGAGAACTTAAGGTGTTGTGGGGTATTTAATGTTTGTCATTATTGGTTACAATTGCATTTACAATCGAAAAAGGTCATTTTGAGGGTAATGCTATTTTTCTCGCTTTTGTAAGCGCTTGATTTCTAAAAAAGTGTCCCAAAGCCATTCTCTAACGGGTGGGGCGCTACAATACACCCCGTTCCGTCATTCACACGGGAACAGCTCCCGTACCTCCTCAAGAATCCTTGCGAAGTTCCTGCCCAGCTCTCCCGGCTCAAGGACCCGAACATCGGGCAGGGGCTCCTCGTTCCTGTCGTCATACATCTCCAGCTTTACCTTGAAGTAGCTGACGTTGGCACGCGTGGCGGAACCGATGAACTCCCCGGGTTCCAGATCCGCAAAATCCTTTCCCTGATATATGTCCTCTTTCTGGGATGATACGGTCACGCTCCTGTTCGTGCTTCCACCGCTTTTTCCCGTGCTGCGGGATCTCCGTTCCTTTTCCTCCTTTCCGAAGATCATGGGATAATATTTCAATGATTCCACGTCCTTGGTCCGTCCGAAAAACTGGTTCCCGAAGTTGGCTTCCACGGATGAACGGTCGAGCCTGCCATACTGGTTCTCCACTTTGGAACCGGACTGGGTCAGCAATATGAATGCCGCCTTATACTCACGCAGGACTGAAGGCAGCGTCTCGAAGTTCTTGATGTTCACCGTGGTCATCTCATCAAGGAAATAGACGAAGGGAACCCTGTTCTGCATGGAGAACTGCCTGGCAGATATGGTCATGAGCATGCTGATGACCGGGGCATAGACCGAATTCTTGGAAAAGTTGTTGCTGACGGCGAACAGCTTGGGGTTCTCCGGATCGATCAGGTTGAAATCGAAATCGTCCCCTGAAAGGACATAGGCGATCTCCTCGTTCTGTGAAACGGTGGCCAGATTGTTACACAGCGTGGAGAGATAGGATGCCTGGGTCTTCTCGGAACCTTCCGCCTTCAGATAGGCGCCGGCCAGCATTTCCGACACGAGGTTCTGCTGCAGGAACAGGGAGAGCTGCCTTGCCGAGGCGGTCATGATGAAGGCCAGTATATGCGGCAGCGTGCAATGCTCGGGGAACTCGTCCCAGAACCGGAACGCCACGCCGCGGAGGATGCCCAGACCTCCGGCGACCCATTCGTTCTGCTGTTCCTTCTTGGGAAGCAGCGCGAGCAGCACGTCCTCCATCAGCTGGATCAGTTCCGTGCGGTCCCTCACCACCTTGAGCGGGTTGAACCGGTACGACCGTTCAGGCCTGTCGAAACTGACATAGTAGAACTTGTGCGGATACCTGTGCCTTTTAATGAGGTTGTAGGCGGTACGGGTATAGTCCGTATCCTTGAAGTCATAGATGAATCCGGCGAATCCCAGCCGCATGTATTCGCTCAGAAGCCATTTTCCGATACTTTTCGTCTTTCCGGAACCGGCCCCTCCGTAAACCAGGAAGTTGGAGTAATAGTAATAGAATTCGAGCCGGGACTCCCGGATTCCTGACCTGACCGGCAGCCGGATGGGATCAGCCCCATTCCCCTTTGCCGGGGTTCTGGACAGGTCCCATATCCGGGAAAGGAAGAGGATTATGAACGAGGCGGCCGCCGGACACAGCATGTATCCGGGGAAGAACAGGTGGGCCAGAAAGGTCTCGCCCGAGAGGCATGCAAGAAATGCGGCCAGGTTGACATACCATCTCCGGCTCAGCATGCAGCAGGCCGTTATCAGTGACAGGACTGCCAGAAGCGACAGCTTGCAATAGAAAATGTAATGTTCCATTGTACTTTTTTAGTTTTTACCGCTATTAACTTTATTAATATCATACTTTATAAGTAATCCGGTCCAATTACTGCATTTCCGCCTGGAAGGAGTGTTCCTTTTCTCCGGCCGGAAACAGACACCTGACCGTATATCCGGAAGGGACCCGTACCATGACCAGGGGGCTTTCACATCCCGGCAGCACGGTAGGCCGTCCCCTCAACAGGGAGATCCATCTGGCCGGGGACATCCTTTCCGGTCTCGCGCCGGCTCCACGGATAGCCTCCAGCATCATGGTCATGTCATGGGGGACACCATTCACATACAGGGTGGTCCCTTCTCCGGAAATCCGGATTTCCCGCCTCCCCCATGAGAGGCTTATAGCATTTTTTTCATCGCACTCGTCCATATCTTATTTTTCAGTATCCTGTTTTACATTTCCATTCCCGACTCTCTTGTACTCCCCGGTGACACACCGGATATCCTCATCCCGTATCCGGCCGGTTCCCTTACGGCCATGAGTTTCCTGCCGTCGGGAAGGATGATGCCGCCGTTAAAGATGGCTTTCCAGTCCTCCTGCCCGAGAGAGGCGGGGCTGATCCCCGCTTTTCTCATCCGTTCCAGAAGGGAGGTCGCATCCGTTTCGACCCCTTGCCGCCTGAGAACCGCCCGCCCGTATCCGCAGGAGAGTTCAAGGTCTCCTCTTGCCGTCTGTATTACGGCCGGTTCCGCAATTCCGGTGAGATTTTTCCGGCTGGCGGCGAGTATGCCCCTCAGTTCCCTTGTGCCGATTTCCAGGCAGAAGCCCAGCTTTCGGAGGAGATTCCGGAAGGCGGTGACAATCCTGTCCCATAAGGATTGGTCCGTACCGGCCTCGGCCATCCGGGCCAGATACTCTTCCGTTGCGACACGTATGTCCGTCTTGTCTGCAGCCGCCATCCGGAGAATCTCATCCCGTACTTTTTCTCCGCATCCGTTGAAGATGTCATCCAGAAAAGCATCCATATGCTTGTGACCTGCAAGCTTTCTGAGTCCGTAATGTGCCACACCCTCATGCAGCAGGGTACGCTCGACGTCCGCTTTCCCCCGGGCATGCGGAAGATACAGGCAGACACGTTGCGAGGGGATGTCATACCAGCCCCGGATGTCTTTCCCGCAGGAGAGCAGGCCGCGTATGTCGGGAGAGCCTACCTCGTCGGCATGACGGATCACTTCCACCGGAATGTGCAGTTTCCCGGCCAGAAAAGACACATGACGTGCGAGCTCGTCCATCCGGACGTCCCTTGAAAGGAATATCTGCCCGTTCCGGGCGATATCCTCGGTGGAAACGGCAAGCGTGTTCCGTCTTTGGGCGGAAGTAAAATCCAGCCTGCTTTCCACATTGCGCGCTTCCACCTCCCCTGCAGTGGAACGGTATTCCTGTATGCCGCTTTTAAACCGGCCGATGTCATTCACCAGGTCAAAGATGTTCTCATATCCGTACTTCTCGGCCACGAGGCTGAGGGGATAGTCATAATGTCTCAGTATTGTCCCGTAGGGCACTTTCCGGTCAAGTGCGGCAAATATGCCTTTGGGGGTATTGTCGAAACCGCCGCCCTCCAGAATCCTTCCGTCAGTGGCCCGCACGATGTCCAGGATCACATTCTCCACCGTGTTTTTAAACTCCCCGGGATTGCTTCCCCGCGCAAACCCCTCCATGGTTTGTATTGCGTGCTGTATCTCATGGGCCAGGACAGACCTCACATCATCAGTCCGGAAGATGTTTATCACGATTCTGTTGTCTGGATGGAGATAGCCCCCGCAATAGTCGGCCGACGGCAGGTCCACAAATTCCAGCCGGGTCCGTTTCATTTCAGGATAGGCCTGGAACAGTTCATCGTCCTTCACATAGTCATCAAGATAGATCCGTTCACGCAGCGCGTCCTGTTCCTTCAGTCCGGTTGCCAGCTCCGTCAGTTCCTCAAAACGTTTCCACTCCGCTTCAGAGAGTGTTTCGCCCTCTATCTGCCGGTCAAGAAGATTTTCAAGCTCCCCATGCCAGGACTGTTTTTCCAGCAGTCGTGAATAGCCCAGATCTCCGGCCGGATGGTATTCGAAATCCGCCGTCTCATAACGCCACTTGCTGTCAGCCCCGCGTTCCCAGCCTGTCGCCGCCTTTATTGTTCCGGCATCCTTGCCGGACTTTTCCATTTCGCGGGCGACGGCGAGGTTCTCCAGCCGCAGGGAGGCCCCTTCAGACCGGTCAAGTCTGGAGGCCCCTTTCTCTCCGATGAAGCGGAAGCGTTCATGTGCGGTTATCTTCAGGTCGGCCTCGCTGAAAATGACATAGTTCCGCGCGCCGTCAGCCCGGCCGCCGGTTGAACACTCCGCCGGATAGTCAATCCCGGTAAAACCCGCCCGCGAAAGAAACCCGCTGGCAAGCCGCTGTGAATCGGTATCCTGGTCCGGATTCATGAACATATAGTCCAGAAAGCCGTAGAACTCTTTCCCGCTGTTCCATACATGCGACCTGCCGCTCCAGAACTCCGCCGTGGCTTCCGGAAAGAAGAAACGTTCCTTGCGGAGTTGCAGGAATATCTTTCCCTGCTGCTCCGCGGATACCGGCCTGTCCCAGTACAGATAGTTCATCCCGTTGTCTTCCGGGATTTCCACCGTATAGAGGTGGCGCGGCGGCTCAATGCGTATCCTACCCGCATCTATGTCGGAAAGCAGCTCCTGCTTCTGTCGCTCGAATGCCTTTCTCCGTCCGCTGTATGCGCTTGCGGTACGCCCGTCCATATACACGGAAGAAATGTTCCGTTTCAAACTGTCCACATCGGTGGAAGAAAGGATCTGGCGTTTCCATATTCTCCATACCTCATCAAAATAATATTCGTTGTCAAGCACCGGGGATAAAGGCTCCCCGTCATAGGTGATGTGGTTTCCCCGCTTTATACCGATGGCCGCATATTTGCGGGCGATTCCTTTCACTTCCGTCACGTATGTCCCCCATCCGTAGGCCTGCGCCCCTTCACCGGTTCCGGTAAAGGCATGGTCGAAATGCCCGAAGGAGGCCGGACTGCCGTGATAGACCTGACGGAAGCGGATGTCGTCATTTGATGTGGAAAACGCGCCCGTGTTTTCATAAGCGTCCTTCAACTGTCCGGGAGACATCACGGCTATGTATTTCACTCCCTCGTCGTAACCGACAAGCCCGTCATAGCCCGCCTCCCTGACTTTGGACAAAAACTCCGGGGTTTCCGTCAGCATCCAGCAGTTTCTTTTGCTTGATGCCAGCTCCAGCGCTTTCTCCGGGGATACCGTACCTCCTTTTCCTCCATAAAAAGACAGGACAGGTATTTCGCTGCCCAATGACTGCAGGATTTTTTTTACGGCCTGCCCGTCTTTCGGGTCAAAAGGGTTTCTTGAATTTACATACAGGTCATACACGTATCCTTCTTCCGTCCATTGTTCATTGCCATATTTGTCATCAGGAATGCTCATTGCACGCGTCTCTGCAATACCTCTTGCCTTTTCCGCATCGACGGAGGTGAAAATCAGGCCGGAATATTCACCGCCCTTGAATGTGTGGAACGGAACCTTTTGGGGTATATAAGTGATCCCGTCCCTCTGCCATCCCCTCTCGGGAGTAATCTGGTCTCTGCGCAAAGGTGTTCCATGGTGGACAACCAGAGGCTCGCCATTCTCATCGACAATCCTTGAAGCTGCCTCCGGTACATTTTCCCAGTCTCCAAACCAGTTCTTGAATGCTCTGGTGCGCACTTGGACCCACTGCCTCTCATTCAGGGAAGTCGGACTGCCGTTCGGAGCTTTCATGTATATGCCGTCCGCCTTGCCACGTGTGACAAGCTCCAGTTCTTCGTCCGTGACATGTTTATCGGAAGTATGTGTCATTGTTTGCCGGCTTAATATGATACCTTGTTCATAAAGTCATAAAGAGTTTTATCAGCAAAAAACTTGTTTACTTATTTACATTTCCGAAATTTAAAGTAAATAAGTAAACAAGTGATATATGTAGAATGCAAATGTTACTTACATTTCCGCATTGGCCTGCCGGCTTGCCTGGTTTATGGTGCCCGCCGCCTTCAGTGCATATCCCGCGGGTGTTCTGGCAAGCATCAGTGCGCTTCCTTTTCCTGCGGCTCCGGATGTGCCGGAAACAAGGGGCGGCTGTACGGCCTTCCCCTTCATCAGGGAGTGCCATTCCCCGGCTTTCATGTTTTCCACGGCCACCCTTTCCTTACGTAGTTCTTTGACAATCTTCCCCACATTGCATTCCTTCCTTTCCGGAACGGCTGCCGAGTTGAATTTTTCATAAGCTTTGACAAGCTTCTTCTCCCTGTTTTTCCCGGCAGCCGAGATCTCGCTTTCCCGTTCCGCGGCGTTGTCCGAGTACTGCGCCTCGTAAGTGGCCTGGAAGTACTCCCTGTTTATTTCCCTGATCTCGCTGTCCAGTTTCTCCACCGCCTCTCTGACCTGCTTTGCCGAGGGTTTCTTTGCCACGCCCTCCGCCGCTTTCTTTCCGGAGCTTCCGGAGGTTTCGGATGTCCGGGCCGCTGCCGTCTGCTTGCCGGCGGCATTTTCCAGTCTGAGGCCGTACATTTCCATCGCCAGTCTTTTGATCTCTTCCGTAGGCGAACTGATAAACGGTGCCGCATCCCGGTCTGCGTTCAGAACGACGGACTGCACCTTTTCCGTAGGGTTTTCTATATACCGGATATTCATCGGATCGTTTCTGACAGCCGCCAGTTGTACAGTCTCGGACGGGGCGGACACGTATCTGATGTTCTCTCCCTTGGCCTGCACCGCCGCCAGCCGCACGCTTTCCTCAGGCTGCCTGATCTGCCGGAAGATATCCGGATTCCTCTGGACGGCCATATGCTGCACCTTCTCCGTCGGTTCCGCTATATGACGGATGCATTCCGGATTTTTCTGCACGGCGGCCAGCTGTACTTTTTCTGTCGGCTCCCTGATTGCCGAGAGATACCGGGGATCTTTCAGGACGGCCGTCAGCTGTACCTTTTCTGCGGGCTTCTGCAGCAGGAAGATGCATTCCGGTCTCTTCTCGACGGCTTTCAGCTGTACTTTTTCCGTAGGGTTTGGGATGAAGCCGACATAGGAAGGCCTGATGCCTATGACCGTCAGCTGTACCCTCTCACTTGGCGAAGTGATGAAATGGATGTTGTGCGGTGCGTTTCTGACAGCTGTCAGCTGTACCTTTTCCGTCGGTCTCTCAATAAAGCAGATGACACTTCTGTCCCTTCTGACCGCGGCCATCTGGACACGGGCGGAAGGGTTGGCGATCATGCTGATGGCGCGGGGATTGCTCAATACCGCCCTCATGTCCTTGTCGAACAGCGCGGCAAGGTGTTCCAGGATTGTAGGCATGGCTTTCAATGTTTAAAGGATTCGACTTCATCAAAAAACTCCTTTACGGCTTCCGTATCCGGTTCTCCGGATTTCCTGTTCCCCTTCATCCGGAATACCAGCCTTTGGGCGGCAGCCAGAATACCGGCTGTGGGCGGCAGGTCCGCCTTGAACATCCCTTCCACGGCCGTGAAGCAGGCCAGGGGGGATGGGGCCTGCATGAGAAGGACACTTTCAGGAGAGGCGATTACGGCGGCAAGCTGTACTTTCTCCGTTGGGTTGGTGAACAGCCGGACAAGTTCCGGCTTTTTCTGTACGGCGGCAATCTGCACTTTTTCTGTCGGCTCTTTGATCCTTTGGATTGCGTCCGGATTGTCCAGAACTGCTGCAAGTTGTGCACGTTCCTGCAACAGGTTGTTTTCATTTGGCATGGCAGTTTCTTTTTTATGTTATATTTCAGGGGCAATGATAGGAGGATACAGTGCAACCGTATTGCACTTAACAAAAATTAAGCGGATATCCGGGACTCACGTCCGGGATATCCGCAAGTGGAATTCAAGGTGGTGTGGCCGCTTCAGGCCGCTTCAGTCGTTTCCTTGTACAGCATGATGTCCGTATAGGACGAACTGTAGTTCATTCTGGCCGTAAGAGTGGACATGCCGGCCCCCTTGAAAGGATTGCCGGTTTCCGGATGTTCCTCCATCCACCGGCAGAAATCCAGTATGGGGGATTTGCCGGAAGTAAAATAGATGAAAGGGTGTCCTTTCAGTACCAGCAGGACATCCAGATAGTCCGTAAGTTTCCAGTCCATCCTGTATGTGCTGATGTCCGTCGCCATGTAGGGGGGATCTATCAGAAAGACCACATCCGGGGAGTCCCTGTACTTGTCCGTCAGTTCCCTGTAGTCACAGCATACCACCTCGAGTCCGTCAAGATAGCCCTCGCAGCAGTAGTCGCTCAGGCGCATATTGTTGTAGAAATTCAGTTTTCCGAGCTCCCCGATGTTCCTGGCATATTTGCCGGAGAACAGCAGGGAGGAAGAGATGGTGAGATAGTCCACAAAGCCGGTGCTTTCCTCCCGGCGGATACGTTCCAGGAATATGCTGTGCATCTTCTTGGAGAGCATCCTGTGGCGGGGAATTCCTTCCGAGAGGCGGCGAAGGTCGGAAAACAGGGCGTTCGTCCGGCTGATGTTCTCCAGACGCTCGCGGTAGTTGTCGTGGTCATTGTAGATTACGGTTGCATCGGGTCTTTCCCGCTTGGTGATGTGCGAGAGCAGTCCGGAACCGCCGAACAGGTCGACGAACACCGTCCTGTCACTGAAACGTTTCAAGACTTTTCTGAACTCCGATGCGAACATGCGTTTCTGTCCCACAAAAGGAAGTGGGGCCTGGCTATAATAGCACTTTTTCATTGCTGTAGTCATTCTGTCGTGTAATTGAGTGTTTATGTTTCGGATGCAAAGTTCGTCTCTTCTCCCCAGGAAAGCGAAAGTTCCGCTCTTTTCATACTGTATGGAACGTACATTCCTTTTTGAACCGCCCGAGGATCTCATACACCTTTCTTTCGGAAACGCCATGTCTGGCCGAGAGGAAGGCCACACAATACGTCACCTTGTCACCTTTGCGGCGCATTTGTTCGTACTCCCTGTACAGGTCTATATATTTATAGTCGTCCGGCTTGTAACCTGTCCCGGCCAGACGCTCCAGAAGCTCCCTATTAAAATTTAGAATCTCAAACAGTGTCATAGCAAATATTTTTCTATCTTTGCAGAGCCAATCATTCAACGACATATAAAAAGCGCACCCCGCGACGGAGGGTATTTGCCCCCAGTCGTGCGGTGGTGCGCATTTATATGTTAATGAGTGATTGGCGTTACTTTTTAACAGGCTGGGGGCTTTTTTACTTTCCTTTCCGTACAAAAATCCCCGCAGATCTTTTTTGATTATGTGCGTATGTGACAGGCTCCGGGCCTTTAAGGCTGCAAGATATACCACAAGGCTGCAATTTCGTTGCAGCATGACTTTTATTTTCAGAAAAACACGTTTGTTTCTATGGAAAATATACTTATTTACATATTAAAGTAAATAAGTAATATACATAACTATGTATATTTATATATTTAAGTATGTAATGTGAAATATATTTAAAGTATAACACTAATAAAGTAAATATGTAGAAAAATATTTGGTAAACATTTCAAAAATGCGTATCTTTACATCGTAATAATCAAGGAGATAGACAAATCATGAAAACAATTACGACAGCATGTGTAAACCACAAGGGCGGTGTGGCAAAGACCACTTCGCTGCTGAATCTGGCGGCCGGAATCGCACGGCTGCACGGAAAGAAGGTATGTATCATAGATGCGGACCCGCAGGCGAACACGACGATGGCGGCGTTCGGGGAGGAAATGGCAAGTCTTCCCCAGGATGTCATGCTCGAGAGTGTGCTGCAGGAAATCATGCAGGACAGACCCCTGGAGCTGAAGCCTCTCACGTGGCTGGACAGGGTGGATGTGCTGCCGGCGTCCTTGGACCTGGCGGCCACGGAAGTGATCATGAACACTACCCCCGGGAGGGAATTTCTTTTCAGGGAGATAATAAGAGGCCTGGAAAAGAAATATGACCATATTCTGATAGACTGTCCTCCCTCATTGGGCATCATCACACAGAACGCGCTTATGGCGAGTGATTTTGTGATCATACCCACGGACGGGAACTATTTCGCCATGAAAGGAATCGAGAAGATACATTATATCATCGGCCTGCTCAGAAGGAAACTCGGCGCGGAGGTCAGGATTCTCGGTTACTTCATGACAAAATACAATGCGGGAAGAAAGCTGGACGTGGACATCAGGGAGAGTCTGATAGAAACATTGGGGGAGAGCGTGTTCGAGACAACCATACGGAACAACGTGGCGCTGGGAGAGGCGCAGTACAATGCACGGAGCATTTTTGATTATGCACCCTCGTCAAACGGGGCAAGGGATTACCGGAGTCTGACCGAGGAATTCCTTAAAAGGATCAGGAAAATGAACAAATAATAAAGGAGAAGGAATATGAAAGAATTCAAGTCGAAAGGGATTTCCCTGGAAAATATGGTGGGGGCAGACCCCATGAAAGAAAAAAAAACGGCGAGGACACCGGGAAAGGCATATAACCAGACCATTGTCCTGACCGAGGATCTGGTATGGGAACTGAGGACATTTGCCGCGGACCACCGTTACAGAGGGGTAAAGACTGTCATAGAAGCGATGATAGGCTGCTTTCTCAGGGAGGACGGGACATTGGACCGCGACAGGTTGGAGCAGTTCTGGAAAGAATACGTAAAGAAGTAAAGTTTTATATTACTTTTGAAGTAAATAATATTTCAAAGTAAGATACTTATAAACTGAAAGAAGTAATACAATGAAAATTTTAAGGTATATATTGTTGGCCTCACTCACATGTGCATTATCCGCATGTGAAAAGGATGAGATCCTGCCGGAACCTGAACCGCCGGTTGTCACCCCGGGGGATGATCCGGAAAAGGATGAGGAAGAAAAGATACGACTCGGAATAACCGCATCGTTGCAGGCGATGCAGACAAAAGGAATCATAGAGGCATTCCTGCCGGGACATGAGATGGGGGTGTTTATCAGTACTACTGACACCGGCTCTCCATATGTATATAATGTGCCTTATGCCTTTGACGGTAAAAAATGGAATGCCGGCGGGGACGCTCCGGTAGAGGGTGATTCGGAGGTGGCCGCTTATCTGCCGTACAACGGACAGGCATCAGGGGACAGGCTCATCCCTTTTGAACTGGCGGACCAGCACGACATCCTGTATGGAAGGGCGTCGGTCACCAGGGACATTCCGACAGCGGATATTGAGATGAGACATGCCATGAGCCTGGTACGCATCAAAATTCTGAAAAATGAATATATGGGAGAAGGCATTGTCTCAAACATAAGGTTTGACAATGTGATCACAAGGATGACGCTTGACATCAGGCGGGAAACCAACTCCCCCCTGATATTCGATTTCTCAAGCAGGGGGAGCCTGCAAGCTGGCGGCAACTATCATCTGAACGATGCAGATCCGGTGGTGGTGGAGACAATTCTTCCCCCTGTCTACGGTTATGACCAGAAAGCGACAGTCTGTTTTACCATTGACGGAAAAGAATATCCCTATGAGTTCCACAGGGACCATGAATGGGAGGCGGGAATGAAATACACCTATACATTGAAAATGACGGGAAACTACAACTCCCCGGTCAACATGGAGCAGGTGGACATCGATGTGGAGTACTGGAGCCGGTATGGCAAGACGGACCAGATTATACTCAACCCGAATCCGGACGACTATCCTTTCAAGGTATGGCCCAATTATACCGAATACGGCTATGACTGCTATCAGAATGAAGGCAAGGTGTTCGGAACCTTTTACAATCCCTATTGCGATAACGGCGAGGGAGAGTTACGGTTTGTATTTATGAGGCCGGGTACGAATGAGATTGTGGAGCAGTTCCAGCCGATAGACATCAAGACGAATGGGGCATGGGATGGAAAACGTATCCAGTGCTATGTGACTTCTGCTCCCGGTACATACCAGCTTGTGCCGTTATTCCGCAAGAAAGGAGAAACTATGTGGTGCAGGGCAGTGGGATATTCCTATGGCAGTACGGACGAGGAATGGCTGTATGAGGTGAAAGCACCTGCATCGGATGACCTGCCGGCATTGCGCATGATGGAAGTGGAAGGACAGGGATATACCTCTATTCTTGCATATCCGGTCCCTGATGATGATCCGTGGAATCTGGTATATACTTTATCCAACCGGGGGGAAAAGGCGCTGAGGGGCGAAATAAAAGCGGTCTGGGAACGTGAGTTCAAGCTGAAGTCCAATTCATATAGACCAAGCCATAGAAAAAAAGGTGCGATAAATGATGAGGAATGGAGAGATGAAATCGGTAAAGTTTCTGTGGATATTCCGGCAGGAACACGCTTCTGGAAAGGCATTATGACTTGTCAGTTCCCTGTTAAACGTTTAGATCCTACACATGATGGTATTGGATATGCAAGCCCACCTGTACACTTGTATTGGAAAGCTGAGGGGAATGACAAATGGATATTACTCCGATGCGATGCCGATTATCTGTTCAACTCCAATTATACAGGAGGTTATATATGGGATGAAACGACAAATTATGTGACAGTCATACCGCAGAGTTGGCATTAAAATTTATATATCATGACTATATTTACAGACAATCAGTTGCGAAAAGCAGAGCAGATACTTCAATCTCCGCTT
>ENA-UAPM01000530-UAPM01000530.1-human-gut-metagenome-genome-assembly--contig:-NODE-530-length-13003-cov-4.317964_pt1 | contig 13003 bp, 10 predicted proteins | sample MGYA00244016_ERZ654582 | MGnify/ENA primary metagenome ERZ654582 (study PRJEB26926, sample SAMN06164545) | human gut metagenome | biome: ENVO:00009003; feature: ENVO:2100002; material: ENVO:00002003... | reverse complement strand
GGCTCGGAGATGTGTATAAGAGACAGCCGAAGAATTTGGCCGCGGCGCCCAATTGCGCTCGTAGCGTTGTGGGATTGTTTCATCCAAAATGCTCTCCAGCTGGACTTCGGCCCAGGTGCCGCGCGCCTTCACATTGGTCAGCACACGGTTGAGGGCAGTTACATGATCTGTCACCCCCGTGGAAAGCTCCTTCATTTCACCCAAGGATTTATACACATTTTCCAACTGGTCAGATACGGTTTTGAAGGAGCTGTCAAGTCGAGTGGAGAGAGTGCTCGTCAGCTTTTCATCAACCGTCTCCCGCATTTGGTCGAGCTTTTTCTCGTTGCTTTCCTGCATGCGCGTGATCGCGCTTTCAATCAAATGGCTCTGCTTTTCATTCTGCTGTGTGTTTTGCGTACGAATCTGATCGAGGGAGAGGCGCAGCGCCTCCGCGAGCTGCTTCTGATGCTCGTAATTTGCCCTCGTCATCTCGCCAAGCTGCCCCGCCATCTCCCGCAGGCTCTTTCCGGTTTCTTCCCGCAATGCCTGCTGGTATTGCAGAGTGTCGCGCCGGTTGCGGCCGAATTCATCCGCCGTCTGACGCGCAAGCTGCTCCAGCTGCTTGCCAAAAGCGGCAAGCTGAGCCGCGCTTTCCCGCCCAAAAGCCTGCTGCTGGGCTGTAAGCGCTTCTATCTGCCGGAGCTGGGCATCCTGTGCCTGCCTTTCCCTCCCGCTGCGTAACAAAAAAAGAATCAACACTGCGGCGCTCACGATCAGACCCGCCGCCGCTAAAAACAATTCCATATGGAGTTCCCTCGCTTTGATACAAATTCTAATCTATTATAGCAGAAAGCGCAGCGCTTTGGAATGCACGGCTGCCCAAAGTTTCAATGGGAAGCGAAACAGAATCTTTTAAAGAGGCAAAACCAATGATTTTTAAATGCCGCTTGCATCATTTATAGTTATTTGTTATAATAACAAGGAGGTAATTTTTGGGCTTCTATTGCCTGTTTTTGATTGGAGGATCATATTCTCAAAATTTAATAAGGAGAGGACAGTTACGATGAGAGTGCTAGAGAGAGAGTATCTGCCAAGAAGCGCATCGCCGGAAGAGGCGGGTGTTTCTTCTGTTGCTGTGGCAGCGTTTATGGAAGATATGAAGAAGAGCGGCATCGAAAACCACTCATTCCTGATACTTCGCCATGGCAAGGTTGCGGCGGAGTGTTTTTTTGCCCCTTTTACGAGGGATACACCACATGCGATGTATTCCGTCAGCAAAAGCTTCACTTCCACAGCAATCGGCTTTGCCGTAGAGGAGGGCCTGTTATCCCTGGATGCAAAGGTGATCGATTTTTTCCCGGAATACCGCCCCGCTCAACCGGACGAAAAGCTTGAAAAGATGACTGTGCGCCATCTGCTGACGATGACAAGCGGCAAAAACCCCTCCTTGCTGCTTGATAAAACGAAAGATCGATGGATAAAGGATTTCTTTAACGCCCCATGGATTTCCGAGCCGGGGGAGATGTTCCTCTACGTGAGTGAAAACATCTATATGCTTTGCGCGATCCTTGTGCGCGTTACCGGCATCTCCGTAACGGAGTTTTTAACGCCGCGGCTCTATGAACCATTGGGGATCCCTGTGCCTTATTGGGAAACGGACCACCATGGCGTGGAAGTCGGCGGCTGGGGTTTGATGCTCCCGGTGGAGGATTTTGCAAAGTTTACGCTCTGCTATGCGCAAAACGGCGTTTATGAGGGCAAGCAGGTCATTCCCGCCCGGTGGGTGCAGGAGGCGACATCGGTCCATTCCGATAATTCTGCCAATCGAGACCTCGACGCCAGCGCAGGCTACGGCTATTGCTTCTGGCAATGCGGCGGCGCAAAAAACACATACCGATCGGATGGAATGTTCTCCCAGTTCGGCATTGTTTTCAAAGATTACGATGCGCAGCTGGTCATCAACTGTGCCGAAGTCAGCGAGCAAAAAACACGGGATTGCATCTGGCGGCATTTCCCCGGCATATTCCTCAAGGAAGGAGAAGTGCCGAACTCTCCCGCTGTGGATTTGAAGGCGATGTGCGTGCAAGCGGCGCTGCCGGTGCAGAAGGCCTCCTTCCACAGTGAGATAGAGCAGCGCATTGAAGGCAGAACGATCCGCCTGCGAAAAAAGATACTCATCAATCTCATCGGATTCCCGACAAGCGTGCTCCCCTTCGCCGCAACCTATATGACGAAGGACAGGGCGGGTAATATTGATCGCATCCGCATGCATTTTGAGGAAAATGAGTGCACGATGGCCTGGGTGGAGGGCGATGAAGAAAACACCGTTGTGTGCGGTATGGATGGGCATTACCGCTATGGGCAGATCCGCCTCGGGCAGATCGACTATAAGGTATGCTGCTCCGCCGCCTGGAAAGACGAGCAAACGCTGGATGTTTGGATTCGCCCGCTGCAAACCATTGCAGTGCGCAAGCTTCATTTTGTATTCAAAGGGAACCGTGTGCGCATGACGCCCCGCACGACTCCTCCTCTGAAGGATATGGCATACAATATCGCGGAGGGGATTGATGATTTGGTGAAAAACCCGGTGCTCAGCAACTTGCTCAAGAAAGCCATGCACCAGGTTTGGCGAATCGCCGAGCCGGTGCATAAGGGCAGGCTGGTATAAAGCACCGCTGCAAATACAGGAGCCCTGCTGCATATTTCTGCGGCAGGGTTCCGCGGCGGGCGGAGCATAAAAGGGCCTCTTCTGACAATGCAAAGGGGAGAAATCTCAAAACGTTCTGCCTCCCCATCCTGTTTCTATAGAAAAAGCTCCAGTGCCTTTTGGAGCGGCAAAGATCATGCGGCAATAATTTGCGGAGGTGCTTTGATTGACGGGTTACCGGATCTTGATGGCGATAACGATTTTGTTGTTGGCGGGGGTCGTCCCCTTTTTTCTAAAGGCCGGATGGCCAAAAAAAACAAAAAAATCCCTTTTGCTAAAAATGATTTGTTCCACCCTTTTTATCTTAGTGGGCGTGTTATCAATTCTGTTGGCTGGGCGTTTTTCCCACTATGCGCTGTGGATTTTGTGCGGTCTCGGTTTTTCCTGGCTGGGGGATTTCTTTCTTCATGTCAGCAGCAAGATGCTCTACTTCTTGCTCGGCTTGTTTAGCTTCCTCACCGCGCATATCTTCTATGTAGTGGCCTTTTGCACCGCGCTACAAAAAACATTCCCAGAGGCTGGTTTTTTTAATCCTTATGAATGCCTTTGTATTGCGGCGGTTGTGATAATCGGCTTGGCGGGCTCCCGCCGTTTGCAGATCAACCCTGGGAAGGCAAAACTCCCAGCCGCCTTCTATATGTGCATTTTGGTTACGATGATGGTAAAGGCCAGCTCGCTCGGCATCCGCTGCCTCATTGCGGGAACGCCGCTGTGCGGTGCGGCAGCGGCCGTGCTGATTGTTGGCTCCCTGTGTTTTGTGCTTTCGGATGCGACGTTGGCAATGCTGAACTTTGGGCCTAAAAAAACATTCCCGCTTAAATGTTTCAATATCGGCACCTATTATGCGGCGCAGGTTTTGCTAGCGAGTACGATCCTGTTTTTCTAACCTGTAGCTTCCCCGTGCGGATTTCACCCAAAGGAGAGAAAGCAATTGAATGTTTTGCAAATACTGATGTTTGCTGCAATTGTGCTGGAGGTTATTTTTGTTCCTATTTTTTTAAAGAACGAATGGCCGAACCGCAGTTATCGGTCGCTCGCCTATAAACAGCTCTGCTCCGCTCTATTTTTGGTGGTCGGCTTATGCGCTATATTCCATGCCAAAAACTACTCTGCCTATTCCTGGCTGGTGCTTGGCGCTCTGGTTGGCTCCTTTATTGGGGATGCGCTGCTGCATTATGAGGCGATTATAAAAAAGAAGCAATTCTTTTTATATGGGATGATTGCATTTGCCCTGTCACATATCCTCTACCTGGCGGCATATGCTATCGCGTTCAGCAGGCTGTTTCCGGGCCAGAGCCCAGTGGCCTGGTATGAGATTCTCATCCTGATTTTGGTGCTTGCTGCCGCCGCTCTCTTGATGAAGCCCCTGCAAGTGGAGGCTGGGAAGTTGAAAATTCCAATGGCCCTTTACACGGCTATTTTGGCCGCAATGGTTATCCACGCATGTTATCTAGCCATTTCCTGTGTGCGCGCAGGGTTCCCACTGCGCTTTTCCATCCTGTTTTTACTGGGGGGCGGGGCGTTGCTGTTCGCCATTTCAGACGGGACGCTGGCGCTTCTCAATTTTACGGATCGTAAAAAATATTCGTTGCGCTGCCTAAACATTATTACGTATTATGCGGCACAGTGCATGCTTGCTGCCACAATCCTCTGCTTCCCCATCTAAATTTATGGTTCCCTTCTGTGCTTCCGGCCGCATTGATGCAGCCGGAAGTCTTCATTTATGGGATAAATCCATTAAAATTTGTGTTAAATTTATATAGAATTAATATTCTGTTTATATTTTTTATCGAAATCTGTTGACAGCCCTCCTTTTTGAATGCTAAAGTTATAGTCTAAAAGGTGTATTACCGTCAAATGTATGGTAAAAATATCTTTTTGAAGGGGGCATATTGATGAAAAAATGCAGAAAACTTTTGGTATTGCTTCTTAGCATCGCGCTGCTGGTGGGCACAGCAGCGGTCGGAGCCGGAGCGCTTACCAACGAGAAGCATTGGGTTGGCTCCTGGAGCGCTGGAATGACGGATATCTCCGTTTCGCTTCTGGAGGGCAAAAAAAACACAGAAGGGCTATCTATTTCTCCATTTGTAAAAAATATGACTGCCCGCATTCGGTTGACGCCGACGCTTGGCGGCAATAAGGTGCGATTCTGCCTCTCCAATGAAAACGGCTCTTCGCCGCTTGTTATTGACCAGGCAAGCATTGCGCGCGCCAAAGGCGATTCCGGTGCAGAGATTGTGTCAGGGAGCAGCATCCCCGTCACGTTCAACGGCAGCCGGAAGGTTGCCATCCCGGCAGGGGGCACTATCTATTGTGACCCAGTGGATATGGAGGTGCGCGCGTTGGAGGATCTGTGCGTTACCTACTATGCGCAGGATTTTGGCATGGTGCAGACGATGGCCCTGTATGGCGCGACGACCTATCTGGCTTTTGGTAACCACACAGAAGATCAGAAGCTCACCGGAATCAAGCTATCGTTCGGCACATTGGTTTCTGTCGTTCCGCTGCTCAGCGGATTGGATGTTTACGCGGATGCGGACGCCTATTCCATCGTTGTCATCGGCGATTCAACCACGAGCAACGATATTCCAAAACTGCTTGCCAAGCGGATCATGGACGAGACTGGTGAAAATAAGGTAGGCGTGCTGCAAAAATCGATTGTGGGCAATTGCCTGCTCAGCGATGGCGTAGGGCCGACAGGAAGCATCTATGGCAAGGCCATGATCGACCGATTCCAAAAAGATGCGCTTGATCAACCCGGCGTGAAATATACGCTGGTAAAAATTGGGTTAAACGATATCCTGCATCCGCGCTGCTACAGCATGATCGGCCTGGTGCCTGAGGCCTCTGTGGAAGAGCTGGTGGCGGGTTATCAACAACTGATTGCAATGGCGCATGCGAACGGCGTAAAGATTGTGTTTGCAGAAATGTCTCCTTGGAAAGGTTACACGCGCGACCTGCTAAAAACCGGCCAAGTCGATTTGGAGTGGACGCCGGAAGCACAGGCAATGTGCGATCAGCTTACGCAATGGGTGCGCACCACCGATCAAGCCGACGGCGCAATCAACCTCGATTGCCTGAAGGATCCATCCGACCCCGCCAAGATGCCGGATGATTTCACAAGCGATGGAGCGCATTTGCTTGCACCTGCGCAGGAGGCGTTTGTCGCTTCTATTGACCTTTCGCTATTTGGGATTGAGGCACCGGATCATCCTTTGACCACAGCGCCCTCCACGGAAGGAGCGATTGTTGCGCCTGAGGAACCCACACAGCCCGCTGTGACGCAGGAGCCCACTGACACGCAAAGCGAAACGCAGGCACAAATAACAGCCGATGGTACTGAGACCACACCTACCGCCCAAACACAGGCGCCGGAGATTGCCGATACCGGGGATTCTCTTGTAGTCGGAGGGGCAGTGCTCGCTTCATTGGCAGCCTGTGGCCTTTTGATCGTCACACGCAAAAAGAAATAAGGCTTTTCCGGAAGCGTAGTCAGAACAGGGCGCGTTTTAAAACGCTCATTGCGGAAACTCGTCACGAAAAAACGCGGCTTCGGGCGTGCGAAGCCAAAAAATTGCTTGCGTGAGGCAAAAACAGTTTTAAAAGGGGATCTGCCGCAAAATGCCTTGCATTTCGCGGCAGATCCTTTTAACATTCTTCTTCAACGCTCAAGAGGCATTTTTTAAATTTCGATGGTCGGAAGTCTTGCCTCTTTTCGATCACTTGCATCAGTGTACAGGGGTACACATCGGTTTTCAGCCTGTACACTGATGCTTTCCTGTTTCAATAGCCCATTGGATTATATTGTGCGAATAAGCCATATCAAAAAAGACCACAGCGCCTCCATTCGCGCTGTGGTCTGAATCATTTTTACGCAGGGCTGCTCACAAGCCAAGCATCTGGCGGAACATTCCCTTTTCTTTCTGCGCCTTTTTGGGCTTATAAGGAGGCGGATTCTCCAGCTTCTTCTCCGCCCGTTTGCCTGCGGGAGAATTTAAATAGCGAACGACGGCCAGCACCGGCTGAGCAAGCGTTTCGCTCATATATTCCTTTGCATTCTCTACCAACTGGGGATCTGTGTGCATCGCACCGAGGATCGTCACCGCGATGAGGCTTTGCGTTTCATTTGTGCCATCCTCATAGATATCATCTAGGAGGTTAAACAGCTTCTTCATACGTTGTTTATCATTTTGCCGAATCGTTTGCATTGCAGCCGGCGTGCCATACTCACGGAAGAACTCCTCCGCAAGAAAGTCGCCGTATTTTTCAATATTGGCTTTATACATTTCGCGCAATTCAGGATACATGGTGGTAAACCGGCTGGCAAGCGTATTCGGATCATAGGCAAGTGCGCCGCTTTTCGCTGCGGATTTAGAAACGGGCGTGGGAAGCTTTGTTTTCGCAGTGCCACGATCTTTTTTCCCAAATTTTTGACGCACAGTGTCAGAAAACTCATTGCCGATATAGCGAATATCCTTGTCATCCGCCGTAGAAGGGTCAAACAGGGAGAGGGAGGCCTGCTTATAATCCTCATCGGTTGCCTCGGAGGCGTTGATATCTGTGCAGAGGAGAACCATGCGCTCCCCTTTATACGCAATCCGGACGGCTCCCTTCCCGCCTTGGAAGCTGATGAGCAGCTTGTCCGCCTGCTCCTCAATTGGGATTTCGCTTTTACGGACGCCCAGCGGGTAAACCGGCTCAAAGCCGTTTTCCTCTAAAACCGGTGAAACGCTTTTATAAATAAGCGCCAATGCCTCTTTTATTTCCATGCGGCTGACTCTCCTCCATTGGGATGCTTTTGATCCAAAAAATAATTATTGCTTATTATAGCATACCCGAACCGGTTTGTCATCCTATTCTTTTTCCGAGGCAGTATAAACGAAATCTTCCGGCGTCTGCCAAGCTTTGCCTTTGTGTGTAAAAAGCTTGCGAAACCTATGCCTGCTGTGGTAAGATGGATTGAAATATTTTATGAGGTGATAGGGTTTGCCCGTTTCAAAAGACCATATCCGAAATTTTTGCATCATTGCACATATCGATCACGGGAAGTCAACCTTGGCGGACCGGCTGCTGGAATTAACCCAATCTGTCGCCAAGCGGGATATGACAGAGCAGCTGCTGGATAATATGGATCTGGAGCGCGAGCGCGGGATTACCATAAAGGCCCACGCAGTAAAGCTCGACTATACCGCGCAGGACGGGCAGACCTATGAGCTTAACCTGATCGACACACCCGGCCATGTGGATTTTAACTATGAGGTTTCTCGCTCTTTAGCAGCCTGCGAAGGCGCGGTTCTGATCATTGATGCGTCGCAGGGCATTGAAGCGCAAACGCTGGCGAATACCTATCTCGCGCTGGATCATGATCTGGAGCTCGTTCCGGTTGTGAATAAAATTGACCTTCCCGCCGCAGAGCCGGAACGCGTCGCGCAAGAGGTGGAGGATGTAATCGGCCTGCCATGCATGGAGGCACCTCGCGTTTCCGCCAAAACCGGCGAGAATGTGGAGCAGGTGCTCGAACGCATTGTACAGGACATTCCTGCCCCCACGGGGGATGATGACCTTCCGCTGCGCGCCCTGGTATTTGATTCAATATATGACAGCTACAGGGGCGTTATCGTTTATGTGCGGCTGATGGATGGCTCCATCCGAGCAGGGGATACCATGCGCTTTATGTCCACGGGCGCAGAGTTTACCGTTGTGGAAGTCGGCTATATGCGTGCAACCGCAATGGAGCCCGCCGAGCGCCTCTGTGCGGGAGAAGTCGGCTATATTACCGCATCCATCAAAACAGTGCGCGATGCGCAGGTGGGCGATACCGTCACATTGGCCAATAACCCGGCCGCGGAAAGCCTGCCTGGTTACCGCAGGGCAAATCCTATGGTATTTTGCGGCGTTTATCCGGCGGACGGCGCGGATTATGAGGCGCTGCGCGATGCGCTGGAAAAATTGCAGCTCAACGACGCTTCCCTCTCCTATGAGCCGGAAACCTCCGGCGCGCTTGGCTTCGGCTTCCGGTGCGGCTTTTTGGGGCTGCTGCACTTGGAAATTATTCAGGAGCGCCTGGAGCGCGAATATGATCTCGATTTAGTGACAACCATCCCCAGTGTTGTTTACCGAATTCATATGACGGACGGCGAATGCCTGGAGGTCGATAATCCCACCCACTACCCCGATCCCGCAAGGATTGATTTTTGTGAGGAGCCGATGACAAATGCTCATATCTATGCGCCCTCTGATTATGTCGGCGCGATTATGGAGCTGTGCCAGGATCGTCGCGGCGTGTTTCGGGATATGACCTATCTTGCCGCTGATCGTGTGGATATCCATTATGAGCTGCCGCTCAATGAGATCATTTACGATTTCTTCGATGCGCTCAAATCCCGCACGCGGGGCTATGCCTCTTTTGATTATGAGATTTCAGAATACCAGCGCTCGGATCTTGTCAAGCTCGATGTTCTGTTGAATGGGGATGCGGTTGATGCGCTGTCGTTCATCATCCATACGGAGAAAGCGTATGCGCGTGCGCGGAAGATTGCGGAGAAACTGAAAGAAAATATCCCGCGCCAAATGTTTGAAATTCCGATCCAGATCGGCATTGGTGGAAAAATCATTGCGCGCGAAACCGTCAAGGCGATGCGCAAGGATGTGTTGGCCAAGTGCTACGGGGGCGATATCACCCGCAAAAAGAAGCTGCTGGAAAAGCAGAAGGAAGGCAAGAAACGTATGCGTCATTTCGGCACAGTCGAAGTGCCGCAGGAGGCGTTTATGGCCGTGCTCAAGCTTGATGAGGACTGATTTTCGGTCCGGAAAGGCGGTTTTATGATGAAAACCGAGCAAAAAAACACCAAAAAAATCGTTGTAATCATCGTGGCCGTTCTGGCGATCCTGTTAGCTGTTGCCGGGCTAACCTTCTGGAGCGTCCACGTTTATCGGGCAAATAACGATCCGCAGCCGTCCGGCGTTACAGAGAGCGGAGGCGAATCCCTACTTGGCAGCAAGCCCGCCGGAGAGGAATCCCATACGCCGTCGAAGAACGGCAATGCCACTCAATCCGGCTCCAAGCCGACGAGCGGCAAGCAAGACGGAACAGATTCTTTTTCTGACCTTGGTATCCCAGAGGAAATCCTGGGCCAGCTGACCGACCCCAATGCAACGCTTCCGGCAGTAAAACCGGAGGAGACGGCAACAGACGCCGCCGTGTGGGGCTCTGAGGATGAAAAGCCCTCCGGCGGAACGCCGGTAAAAAACCTCAGCACCGTGCAGCAGATCGTCGCCTATTTTAACACGGCTGCGAACCAGGTGAAGTCAGGCAAGCCGGCCTTGGAGGCAAAGGCGACTATGCGCGTGCGGGAGAATATTACAGGCACCAGCGAGGCGGAAAACAGCAGCCAATCTTATAAGAAAGGCGCCAATCTTAACGACGTTTTCCCTGTGGCCGGGCAAAGCTGGGCAAGCAAGCTGGATGTGAAAGGGATCAAGAGCGCAACCTGTTCGGAAAAGGACGGGAAATATTACATCGCCATCTCGATGAAGGACGAGAAAAACCCAAAGCCTGTTACCAGCAATCATGGCAAGGCGTTCACCTGTTATGATACGGAAGAACTGATGGATCTGGCGGCCCAGTCCGGCGACGCCGAGGCGCAGGCGCTGCTTAAAAATATGAGCTTTTCCACCAACTACAGCGGCTGTAAAATCTCCTGTGTGGTGGATGCAAAGACAGGCCGCATGCTTTCGGCAAAATATTATACAGACGTAACAATGAAGATCTCTATTTCAAAACTATCGGTGTTTCCGATCAGCATGACAATGAATGTAACGACAACGCAGGCTTTCACCATGAAGTGGTAACAGCGTGAATGATAAGAGAGAACGAAGGGAAACAATCTTTATCATTTTTAACCGGAAAGGATTTTTTCAAATGAACCGAAAATTCGTTACAGTGTTAATGGCAGCGTGCTTGATCGTAACTTTATTCGCAGGATGCGGCGGTAAGGATCAGGATGCCCTCTCAACGGGCCCGAATGCCGGCGCCTCCTCCACTCAGGAGCCTGGCACAGTAACAGGAGCAGACGCCGCAATCCCGGGAGAATCACAGAATGCGGATGAGCAGGCCGGCGGCACAGCCGCCGCAAATCCCCAGGGCAGCAGCGGGCAGACGACAAACAAAAACCAGCCCGGCGCCTCCCCCTCAATAACGCAAAAGCGCCCCGGCAGCAGTGTGCCCGGCACAGCACGGCCAAACACTTCCCGCCCAACCACGACCAGGCCGGGCACTACCCAGGCAAACAGCAAGAAGGATATTGTTGAATACTTCAACAAAGCAGCCAATAAGGTGAAAACGGGCAAGCCGGGCCTGAAATATGATTTGAGCATGTCCATGTCCCTCGGGATACCGGGCTTCCCGACCTTTGACGAAACGGATTCCGGCTCCGTTCGGAAAGGCGCCAGCTTAAACAAGGCGTTCCCGGTTGCCGGGAAGAGCTGGGCCAGCCAGCTCTCCTACACTGCGGTTAAAAGCGCAACACGAACCCTGAGCAACGGAAAATATACCATTAAAATTGTGCTGAACACAGAAAAGGGCATAACCAATGTTGCAAACAGCGCGCACGGGAAAGTGTTTACCGTCATGGATTTAAATGAAATCAACGACTCCATGCAGGAGGAAGGCATGCAGATGAAAACCATATCAAACACCTTCCACGACAGCAGCATAACTTGCGTGGTAGATGCAAAATCGGGCAACATGCTTTCGGCAACCTACACATTGAACGACACGGTTTCCGCAACGCTTGTCGCAGAGGGAATGGAAATTCCTCTTACAAACATAAAACTGAAAATGGTCACAAGCTATACGATGGATTGGTGAATGAGCGTCTACTAAAAGAGCGCATTGCAGCATATGCTGCAATGCGCTCTTTACTATCACGAAACACGAAATGTTTAACCCTGATACTCTGTCAATGCCTTGAACACATACCCTTGCTCTCGCGCCCAATCAATGATTTCGCCAAGCGCCGCCGTGTTATCCTTTGAAACCGCGTGCAGGAGAAGCACCGCGCCCGGATGCAAGCGGGCAGTCACCTTGTCAAAGGCATATTGCTTGCCCTGCTGCTTGTTGACGTTATAGTCCCCATAGGCGACAGACCAAAACACACTCGTATATCCTAGTGATTGTACGAGATCTAATGCGCTATCGGAATACTCCCCGGTAGGGAAGCGGAAAAACGGCGCGCTATAGCCAAAATGCTCGCGCAGATAGTTGTCGCACTCCTGGATTTCCTGTGCCATTTTCGTACGGCTGATGGTGGAGAAAACCGGATGGGTGTTGGAGTGGTTTCCAACGATGTGGCCCTCTTTTATCATGCGGGCGGCAATCTCCGGGCTGTCCTTCAGATAAGGCACTGTAACAAAAAAGGCGGCGGGCACCTTCTTTTCCTTCAACACATCGAGGATTTTTGCTGTATAGCCGTTTTCATAGCCACAGTCAAAGGTCAGATACAATACCTTCTGCGTAGATTTGGTATCGAGCGCAAGCGCATGGTATTTGTCAAATAACTTTTGATTATTGATAGAAATATCATGCGGCTTTCCATCCTTCGCCACGCCAAAACCGTAACCTACGCCCTTTGTCGAAAGGCCGCGGCTATTCTCAGGGTCCGTTACCTCAAAGGTGACGCAAGGGAGTGGAGAAAGCCCCGTATAGGTTCCAGCGTTTTCCTTTGCCGCGCCGGTGACACACTCGCGCCGAACGGGCTGCGCCTGTGCGGGCTCTGCGCTATTTCCACCAGAGGCGGTGGTAGACGCGGACGGCAGGGTTGGCACAGCTGTTTGGGAAGGAGCGCCCGGCAGTGTGACGCTCAGCTCCGGTGTGATTGTGTCCTCCTGGGTGGCGGAGGGCGGTGGGTTTAATTCCCCTGTTTTCTCCTCCCTAGAGCAAGCGGCGAGCGGCAGGCAGAGCAGTACTGCCAACATCAGGCTAATAGATTTTTTGTAGAATCGAATCATGTAATCGCTCCTTTTCTTCCCTCCGGGGGAAATGATGAGCGCCGGTTGAATTTCATTATATGACGTGCCCGTCGAACCGGCAACGATTTCCCTGCAATTGTAATGAGATTGTAATGTTTAAGAAGCCGCCGCCCCTCGGCAGGAGAGAATGCCGTCAGGGCGGCTTTTTGCCTCACTTATTTAATTGCCGACTGAATGCCGCCCACAATGTCTTCAACCGCTTTGACCGCCTTGCCCATATTGCGCTTCGCATGGCGTTTCGCGGAAGAGCTCATCATGGTGCCTGTCTCTTATACACATCTGACG
>ENA-UAPM01000489-UAPM01000489.1-human-gut-metagenome-genome-assembly--contig:-NODE-489-length-13827-cov-12.160761_pt1 | contig 13827 bp, 10 predicted proteins | sample MGYA00244016_ERZ654582 | MGnify/ENA primary metagenome ERZ654582 (study PRJEB26926, sample SAMN06164545) | human gut metagenome | biome: ENVO:00009003; feature: ENVO:2100002; material: ENVO:00002003... | reverse complement strand
ATTTACACTCGGATATTTCTGATTAGTTTTGGTTGTTCTATGGTTATAAATACAGGAAAAGTATATCCCATGCCTTTGACAAAACCGGTATAAGGAAGTCCCATGTTTTGCAAAAAAAGATACTCTTCAAATGATATTACTTGATTTGTTTTATATCGCATAATTTCTTATTTCACCCACCGATTATCAAATTCAATACCATTCACGCTTACACTTTCAGGAGACAAAATCAAGGTAGTTGACAAGCCTTGCCCCAAAGATTCAATAACCCGTTTCAAATTGACACAATACGCATTCGTAAACGCCACCTCAAATATCACCCCGGACGTACCGGTCTTGAACAGCACCGCCCCGTTCTTTTTCATCCACGGTTTCACAGCCCATCCGTAGATGTTGTTCTTCACTGTTTGCGAAAGGGTTATCATGATGCGTCCGCCACGCACTTCCCCTTCCGGCTGGTTCTTTATGCCATCGACAGGCTGGTGAAAACCGATTTTGAACTGTTCCACTGCATACTCGTCACCGTCAACACTGAATATGACATTCACATTGCTGTCCACTTGCGGAAAACTAAAGAGTCCCATAACATTGTTGTTTTTAAAATACCCACTGATTTTCAAATTCCTCCGACCCGAACGTCAGCTTCTGAGCCTGCACGGTCAGCTTGGTTGCGATATAGCTCTTCCCCTGCCGGATATAGCTGATTTCCATATCCACACAGGTCGCTTTCTCAAAGAGTATCTTTTCGAGCGTGGAACCCTGGTTGTCATGGACCACGATGGCTCCGTTCTGATACTTGCGGGCATCCAGCATCCACTGGATCATGTCACGGTTGGGAAGATGGGGGTAAGTCACATAGAACGTACCGCCTTTCACTTCGGTCTGGGCCTGTCCTTTGATGTCTATCCCCTGGGCGAACCCGAACTCACAGCCGATAAGCTGGTAACTGTCCTTATACATATCGACCAGTGAGGAAGCGGCAAGATTGCCGATCTTTAAGAATACTGTATATCCAAACATACTGTACTTGATTATTGGTGAATATTCCAGGTTAATTCATTCTGTTCGTCCAGACCCACCTCCAGATTTTTTCCTTTGCACAGCTCTTCATTGATGATAAGCCGCGAAATCGGTCTGCGCAGGTAGTTGCGGATAACCCCGGCAACCTGGCGGGCGCCGTATTTGGGAGTGAATCCTTTGTGGGCTAGCATTTTACGGGCATCGTCACTGATGGTGATACCGATACCTTGCTTGTCCAGCAGTTTCCTGACACTGTTGAACTGTATATCGAATATCTTCAACAGGATGTCTTCACGGATAGGAGAGAACGGGACGATTTCCGACAGACGCGCCAGGAACTCCGGACGGAAATACTGCCCTATCACCTCCATGATCTGGGTGGTAGCCGGCACATTGCCCGATTCTAACTGCTTCGTCAGCCATTCGCTGCCCACATTGGAAGTGAATAGCACGATGGAGTTGGAGAAGTCCCCTTCCTTGCCCAGACGGTCATGCAGTTTCCCTTCATCCATGATTTGCAGGAAAATATCATAGACGGACGGATGCGCTTTCTCTATCTCATCAAAGAGGACCACCGCGTAGGGTTGCTGGCGGATTTTATTCACCAGCATACCGCCCTCCTCATAGCCCACGTATCCCGGAGGCGCCCCGTAAAGCAAGGCGGCGGAGTGCTCCTCCTTGAATTCGGACATATCAAAACGGATCATGGACTTTTCATCGTTGAACAGCGCCTCTGCCAGTGCCTTGGCAAGTTCGGTCTTGCCGGTACCGGTAGGCCCCAGCAGGAAGAAGGAACCGATGGGCTGGCCCGGCTTGTTCATACCGCTGCGGGATTCAAGAATGGCATCGGTCAGCGTTTTCAGCGCCTGGTCTTGACCGACAACCCGACGGCGCAGGTAGTCTTCCATGTTGAGCAGGCGTTCCTTCTCCTGCGACTGTATCTTGCCGATAGGAATGCCCGTCTTGCTGGCGACAACGGCGGCAACCTCATAAATTCCTACCTCCTCTATGCTCTTTTCCGCAAATGACAGGATGGCAGCCAGTGCGCTCCGCAGGTAAGCCGCCAGCTCTTCATACTCCTGCAATTCATGGATATCCGCCTCATCGGAAACCACGCCCAGAAGGATGGGGCTTAATTTGTTGTGCATCAGGAAAAGCAGCGTTTTCAGCTCTTCCACCTTTTCTTGAGGTGCTTTTTCCTCCTTTTCTATCTCGTCCAGTCGGGCAAGCAAGGCTTCCGTATCCTTCTTTCCTGTTTCATTGACCATCTTGATGGCCGAAAGTGTCATGTCCAGCAAGCCGATGGCGGAGTCGGGCAAACGGCGGTCTTTCACATACCGCTTGGCAAGGCGCACGCATTCCGCCACGGCATCGTCGCTGATTCCCACCCGGTGGTACTCCACGTATGATTGCCGGACGGAATGCAGCATCTGTATGGCGGACTTCAAGTCAGGCTCATTGACCTGCACCACCTCAAAACGGCGGTTGAACGCATGGTCAGGCTCTATAATCTTACGGTATTCGTCAATGGTGGTGGCGCCGATAACGGTCAGGTCGCCGTGCGACAATTCGGGCTTCAGCACATTGCCGGCGCCGGAATTGCCCTGCCGGCTGTCCAGCAGGATATGAATCTCGTCAATGAACAGGATGGCGTTGTCAATGCCGCGCAACTCTTTCACGATATTTTTCAAACGGTCCTCTATCTCCCCCTTGTAGGTGGCGCCTGCTATGAGCGAGGCATTGTCAAGCTCAAACACACGGGCTCCCTCCAGGAACGAAGGCACCTTATGGTTGACTATGTTCCATGCAAGCCCGTACACAAGGGCTGTTTTCCCCACCCCGGCATCACCGACAATCAGCACGTTCGATTTGCTGCGGCTGCCCAGCACCTCCATGACCATGCGGTTCTCCCGGTCACGGTTGATGGTCGGGTAAAGCCTGTCTGCCGCGGTGGCGGTAAGGTCCACGCAATACTTGGCGAGAAAGGAAGTGGAAGAGGAAACGGAACTTTGAATGAAACTTTCCGGCACGTTGCCGGAAACTCCCGCCGGTTCGTTGCCTGTATATATGGAATGGATATCTTTCTCCAGGATAGGGAAAGACCTGAGCTGGTCACTGGAAAAGGCGATGCCCGGTTTCGTCAGTGCCAGCAACACGCAGATGGGATTGATGTCAAACAGCCCCATCTGTATCCGCGCATCATCGGCGGCACGGAAAACGGCATCGATCTTCTCCGACGGCTTGATTTCGGCGAACCGGGTGGATTTCGGACATTGTTCGATATGGACATCCGCCCATTCCTCCAGATACCCCAAATCCTTACCTATACTTATTATAAAATCCCTTAGCCCTACATCTTTATGAAGTAGAGCCTTCAACAAATGCGAGGGAGTGTAACACTCGTTCGCATTTTCACGAGCCACTGCAAGTGCTATGTTAAGCGCAATTTTTACAGAATCATCAAGATTAATGAAACCAACTCCTGTATCCATAATCAATAAGATTTAAAAATTGCGCAGGAGAACATTGCAAATATAAGGCAAAAAAATAAGCCCGCCACTTTTCAGGGCAGATTTTTTTATGTTAACGAACATAATTTTTGAAAAAACCAAAAAATATCGCAAAAAATTTCCCGAAAAACTTTTGTAATTTTCAGAAAGCTCCATATATTAGCCCCCGGAAATTGAAAGCCAAAGGCGGGGAGGCGCCGAACCGCCGGTAGCCGGAAATTCCGTAATCAACTTTTTTACAAACTTTAAAACTTTGAGAATATGGCATTTAAAGCGTCATTTAAGTTTTCAGACTCAAGAGAGTTTGATGTATTGAGATGGGATGTCAAGTTCAATCGTGATGTAGACCCCAAAGGCCGTCCGGCATCTGACATCTATGGTGGTAAAATCTATGTGGAGGTTGAATCTACTCCCGATACCATTGTGTTGGACAAGATGTTCAAACAGTATCAGCCCGTAAACGGAAGTATCGTCTTCAAGAAAGCGGATGAGGATGCCAAGATGAAGGAACTGGTATTTGAGAACGGTTACGTGGTGGAATACGAGGAGGCACTGAATGTGGCCAACCCCTATCCGATGACAATCAAGTTCGCCATTTCCGCACAGACTGTGAAGATGGACGAGGCTACATTTGTACAGGATTGGCCGGAAAACAACTAACGGTTGTTTTCTAATCAAAGTTTTTAAGGTGCCGGAATATACCAATTCCGGTTATTTCGGCACCAAAAAACATACCGACTGGTCGGATTGATTAATTAATTTTCATAGCAAAAGATAGTATGGGAGCAAGTTTTCTGAATTTGGTAACTACCAAGGTGACAGTGAAAGGAGAGGAACAGAAGTTCGTTTCACTGCGGCTTCATCAGCGGTTTAACCGGCATCACGCCTTTACTGTAATTGTGAATTACCTCTCGCCCGGCAATACGTTCAAGCAGACACCTGAAAAATTCATCAATTACGTCGGGGAGACTGTCAGCATCTCGTTCGCCCACAAGCAGACGGGCGAAAGTTATGACTTCGAAGGGGTTGTCACACAGGTGGAAATGGTCGGAAGCATGGGTGAGGCGGGCGGAGTGGCCATTCACGGAGCAAGCCCCACGATATTGTATGAGAACAACGGGACGCTCGACTCGTGGATGGACCAGACCCTCTCCGCCATCATAAAGGAGGCGACACAGGAATACGGGAAGGTCCCGCTGGCTTCCAATCCCAAATACTCCGCCAAAATCCCTTACATGGCGCAGTACAACGAGAGCGTCTTCGACTTTATGAACCGGCTCTCCGCCCAATACGGCGAGTGGTTCTATTACGACGGGAAAAAAGTCTATTTCGGCAAACCCGACAAGGACAACACGGAAAAGATCATGTACGATGTGGACCTGGAGGAGGTACGTCTGGTGGCAAATCTGGTGCCGGGCAAATCTGCAAGATACGATTATGTAGCGCAGGAGAACAAACAACATAATGCAGACACGCCCGCCAAACCCGATGGCATGAATGACCTCCAGTCCATTGCGCATGACTGTTCCGAAAAGGCGTATGGGGCAAAGACGACTGCCGCCGCCAATCCGCACATCGCCGACAAGGCGGGGCTGGACGGGCAGATGAAGGTCCTCAAAAATGAGTCCGGCGCCAATTTGTTGAACATAAGGGGCATAGGAAAGACATGCCGGATCCGGATAGGCGAAGTCATTGAGGTCTCTTTCCCCGGTGACATGAACCTGCCGCCCTTGGGAAAATTCCGCATCACCGAAATCACGCACGAGGTGCGCCGTGACGGGCATTATGCCAACACGTTTGCCGGGATTCCTGACGGAACGGTAAACATCCCTGTTCCCGACGCAAAACTCCCGCTGGCATTGCCCGAGCTTGCGACGGTGAAGAAAAATGACGACGAAAAGGAACAGGGACGGGTGAAAGTGAGTTTCGACTGGCAGAAAAACGGGAAAACAACCAACTGGATCAGGGTGCAGAGCCCCAATGCGGGAGTAAGCGACGCCGTATCCAAAAACCGCGGATGGGTGTTTGTTCCCGAAGTCGGTGACCAGGTCATGGTGGGGTACGAACACGGCAATCCGGACCGCCCCTATGTGACCGGAGCCATGTTCCATTCCGCTTCAGGAAAGGGAGGGGACAAGAACAACAAGACCAAAAGCATTATCACGCGCAGCGGAAGCGCCATCGTTTTCGATGATGAGACGGGAAGCATTGTCATCACCGACCAGACGGGAAAACAACTGATCCTGCTGGACGGGAAGGACGCCATTACGATTATGGCGAAAAAGAGCGTAGTCATCACCAACGAGGACAAGTCCGTTATCGTAATGGACGAAAAGTCCATCGGTATGCAGGCGGAAACGATTTCCATCGAAGGAAAGAAAAACATTACATTGGTCTCGGGCAATGAAAGTATGGTATTCAGCAGCGAAAAAAACATCATCAACGGCAGCGCCACCAATATCAAACTGGAGGCGGCCAAGGAATATGACTTGAATACACAGACCGGAACCATGAAAGGCACGAACCTCACCGTGGAGGGAACGGCAAACATGACCGTAACGGGAGGCATTGTGAAAATTAATTCATAAACGGATTGGATATGGGAGCATCAGCATCTGTAATACAGGAATACTACAAGGCGGTCGATTACTGGGCGGACATAGCCGGAAAGAAAGACTGGAAACTGGCGATATGGATTGTCGGAAGGAACGATGTGGACCTGGTGGACAAGTTCCTGGAGATAGAGCGTTCCCCTGTAGGACAGTTCGATGACATATTTTTCCGTTTCGACACGCCCTACAGAGGCGATGACGACGAATATGCCGCACAGCTCTGGCAGGAGTATGCCGGATGGTTTGAGGAGCAGGCGGAAGAGAAGGATGACATGCTCAAGGCGTTGCGGCACGACGGGCTGCTCAAGACAGAGTACCGCCCCGACACATCGGCCGAGCCTACGGCGGCAAACCTGTGGAAGGAGATGTTGCGCTTCAAGGAGTGCATATCCCGTTTGGAAAATGCCTTCTTCTGCATCTATTTTCCTCCGGAACAATCCGGGGAGTTTCCCCGGACGGAATGGTTCGGACAGGTACTGAAAGAGGGTGTCCCGCAGGGCATCCGTCTGACAACCATTGATTTGAAAAAGAACAGGAGTGTCGCTTTGGACGAGTCGCCGGAAGTGGTCCACATACGCCCCCGCTTTGACATGACGGCGGCATTGCATAACCGGATGGCACGGGCGGATACCGGCAATGACCTGATCGCGCCGGAGAACCGGTTCAAACAGCAGGTGACGGCGGTCATGGACTGCACGCGGAAACAGGATTTGAAACCGCTGGAAAAGGAAATCAGGAAGCTCCTGGATATCGCCGGGGAACTGAAGGATGCGAATATTCGGATATCCGCTCTCTTCATCGCTTCCGAAGCCTGCTATGCTATCCGCGAATACAAAAGCAGCATGAAATACAGCGACAAGACCATCCGCGAGGCGGAAAAGGCGATGAAGGATGGCGAGGCGGCGGGATACAGCTACTGGAAGATGGCTGTTTCCATGAAGGCGGCGATCCTGACGGCAGAAAAGAAACGCGAAGAGGCGGTGGCTTTATACGAGGAGATAGCCGGGAAAGCTGTCGAACGGAAGGACCCCTATTATGTCATGGAGGGCTACCGGATGTGCGGCTTCCTGCGGTACGAGGAGGGGAAGCTGGAACAGGCGTTCGAATATTTCCTGCTGGCATTGGCGGGAGGAAGCTATCTTTCCGAAGACATTAGACGGAGTTCCACCTTCACCTACGCGGCACACCTGGCGCTCCATACGGGCAGGCAGGTGCGTGCGCCGATTGACATCGAGGTGCTGGAACACCAGCTTCACGAATGGCTGGGCGAGGACTGGAAGGAACTGGTGGAGAACCCCTCCATGCGGCAGGCGGAAGCCAGAAGAAAAGGGGGCATTTTCAACTGAAAGAGAATTTAATCAACATATAATTTAAACTTAAATATCGAATTTATGGATCTTGGAAATTACGGAATCGGCGGAAACGAAGTGAAGATTGACGCCTCCGAAGGCATTGCGGAAATTCCACAAAACCGGACATTATTGGTGGAGCAGTTGACTAAAGACGAACCGGTGGCTCCCGAAGTGATCACGGGGCTGACCAATATCGACCAGGTCTTCGCGCATTTCTTACCGGAGATAGATATTGAGTTCACCGATGCGGAAGGTGCTCCCGTGGAGGAAAACTTCCGTTTTCACAATGTGGGGGACTTTTCTGTCAAGAAAATGACGGAGCAAAGTCATTTCCTGTCAGGACTGAATACGGAAAAGCAGTTCGCCGACAGGATGGAGTAGTCGTTGCGCTCCAACAAGGTGCTGCAACGGGTATTGGAGAATCCGGCGACACGCGAGGCATTCGTCAATTCGCTTTCTGCCATGCTGGACGATTTAAAGAAAAATGAGAAGTCTAACCCTGCAAATGAATGACAACAGCTATGAGTGAACAGAACACACACAGGGAGGCAGCCGTACAACAACAGCAGGCTGCGGCACAGTCCAGAAACCTGAACGCGGAGCTACAGGTCCTGGCTAAGTTTGGTGGTTTCAATGTCCTGGAGTCCTCTGTGGACGGCATACAGAACCTGAACCCGGAGCGCAAGGCGCGCCGTAACATTTTCCTTACAGACCCCGAACGGGCATCTGAACGCAAAGAACTGGAGAAACGGCTCGAAATGTGGGTGGACATGCTGCAAGGCAACAAGTCCATCAGCGAAATGATCGAACTGTGTCAGAAGAAATCGGCGGCCGTCTCCGACCTGCTTTCCCAGAACCAGCTGAAAGCGGTGGAAGAGGTGAAACAATTGGAGAAGTCATACCGTACGGTCATGCTTTTCTACAAGAATACGGATTCCGACAAGATTAAGAACATTTCCATTGTCAATGCTTCCATGGAGCAGCTCACCGACCTGGACAACTCTTTCTTCATCGACGCCATTGCGGACGAGCTGCGTGCCAACTACGACCGTCTGGACCTGCGTACCAACTATTCCTTGCTGGTCATCCCCGGCTACCTGGGTTCCAACAAGGTGATTGAGAAATGGGCGAAGATAGCGCATGACAACAAGGTGATGATTTATACCGACTTCGCCGACCTTGAAAAGCCGGACGATGTCATCGAAATGTTCTTCGACTCCAACCTGTCGGGAGGCGATGTGTACAAGTCCAACGTATGTATGGCCTGCAACTACCTGGTCGGACGTGGACGTTATGCCGAACTGGGCGAGACGGAGGACTTGCTGATTCCGCCTTCCGCGGCACTGGCGGGCAGCGTGTACAAGACGGTGATGGCACAGGTCACCGCCGGCAAGAAATACGGTTCCATGAGCGAGGTGGACGGAGTGGCTTTCAACCTGAAGAAGAGCGAGATCTCCGAACTGGAGAAGATTGGCCTGATTCCCATGGTGAAGGAATACGGCAAGGTGATGGCGTTCTCCGCCAAGACGTTATTCAACGGCGACAACCTGGGCTTGCAGACCTATTCGGTGGTACGTGTGTTCGACTGGGTGACCAAGGTATTGATGGACTTCCTCAACCGGCGCGCCTTCGAGAACTGGAACAGCAAGGCGGAGAGGGATTTGCGCGGACAAATCAGCAAGTTCCTGGACAGCATCCAGGGTCCCGGACGCCTGATTGAAAAATTCAAGATCCTCCGCTTCGAGCGTGACCCGAAGCAGAAAGACCGCATTTTCCTCGACATTCACCTGACTCCTTACTTCCCGGCAAAGAGTTTTGTCATCAAGCTGGAAGGTACCAAGGGGGATGACGAGAATGACTGGAACAGCGATTATGCACAGGATGCATAAGCAATCCCTTTTCTGAGACAGCCGGAGGACTCCGGTTAACCCCTCCGGCTGTTTCCTTTCTTTACTCTTCTAAACCGTTCTCACTATGTCAGATGTGTTGAAAAATATAGCTGATGCCGTTGACAACAACAGCACCAGACGGGGATTCTCCGACCTTTTCGCCGACTCAAAGGCTGCCCTGGACAAGCTCCAGGCAGGACTGGGCGGACTGCTCCCATCCATGCCGGGCATGCCCGTAGCCAAGTTCGGCGACCTTGCCATAGGGATAGATATGCACCCTACGGTCACACCGCCGTCACCCGTCATGCCCGTGCCGCATGTGGGGAAAGTATATGACCTCATGGCGGACATCATGGCAGGCATTGCCGCCGCCATGCCGCCCGTTACCGAAGGGGTGGCGGGAGTGGCGTGCAACATTCTCAAGGGGATGGCACCTACGGTGAAGGTGCATAACCAGTGGATTGCGCAGGCGGGCATAGGCATCGTGCACCTGCCTGCATTCGTCCTGCACCCGGCACCGCTGGTCAGCGGCATGTCCGAGTCGGAGATGTGGATGGGCAGCGCGACCGTGCTGGCGGACGGTGCCCCCTGCTCCACGCTGACACATCCGGCGCTCTCCTGCAACCTGGTCGGCATCCCGACCATTCCCCGCAAGGGGAAGCCCAAGAAGGTGAGCAAGGCGTTACTGGCACCCACTTCCATGCTCTCCACCATCACCTCCGTAGGCAAGCCGGTGCTCGTGGGCGGGCCGCCCACCATCGACATGTTCGCGCTGGCAATGAAGTTCGGGCTCAAGGGGCTGGGAAAAATGTGGAAGAAACTGGGCGACAAGTTCCAGGACCTGATTGACAGACTGAGAAAGAAAGGAAAGAACCGGCTGGCGGACATTCTCCAGCCCATCAAATGCAAGACATTCGGCGAGCCGGTCGATGCGGCAACAGGCAGGGTGTACCACACCAACGTGGATTTCGAGCTGCCCGGCCCCATCCCCATCGTTTGGGAACGCACCTATTACAGCGACGCTGCCGTGGACGGCCCGTTGGGCTACAACTGGCACCACAGTTACAACCTGGGCATCCGGCGGCTGGAAGAAGGGGCTTTCCTCTTCCGCCATGCCGACGGACGGGAGTCCTTCCTGCCCGTGCTGGAACCGGGAGACTCCTATTTTGACCGCAAGGAACAATTGCACTGGATGCTTGACGGGCAGGGTTATCTGCTGACCGACATCCGGGGACGGCAATACCGGTTCGACGGACCGGAGAACCGCTTCGGCTACCGTATGGTGTCGGACATATCCACCAAAGACGGGTTCCGCATCCGTTTCGAATACGCTTCGGCTGGAAAACTGGCGGGAATCGTATCTTCTCGGGGGGAACGCTTGAAGGTGGAAACCGACGAATTGGGACGGGTATGCTGTGTGTCCATGAGACAGGACGGTGAGGAGACCAGGCTTGTCCGCTATCGTTATGACGACCGGGGCGACATGGTGGAGACCACCGACGCGCTGGATGTCAGCAAGCATTTTGTCTATACCGACGGGCATCTGCTGGTACAGCTGACCAATCAGGGAGGCATGGCCTTCCATTGGGAATACGAAGGCAAAGGTGAGAACGCCCGTTGTGTGCATACATGGGGGGACGGCGGCGTCATGGAGTACTTCATCCGTTACGGCAAAGGCTGCACCCATATCCGTAACGGGGAAGGTGCCGAAACCGAATACCATTACGGGGAGGACAAGCTCATCTACAAGATAGTGGATGCCAATGGGGGAATCACGCGCCAGCAGTACAACGGATATCAGGAACTGGAGGTCACGGTCAACCCCGAAGGTTATACCCGCAAGACTTCCTACAACGAGTCCGGCCAACCTGTCCGGATAACGGACGAGAACGGTGAGGATACGTTCCTGAGCTACGATGGAAACCGTAACCTGGTCCTGCTCTGCACGCCGGGAGGGAAACAGCTCTCCTGGGATTACGACGGGATGGACCGTGTCGTCAGCCGCACCACGCTCAGCGGGGAGACTGTGAAATACACTTACGAGGGAGGCGTATTGCATACCATTACCGACGGACAGGGACGCGTCTATACCCTCACCTTCAACGACCGCTACGACCTCGAACTGCTGCGGTTCCCCAACGGCCTGTTCCGCAGGTGGGAATACGACGGCAAGGGCAGGCTCGTACTGGCGGTGGATGTCAAAGGCAATGCCACCCGATATGCCTATGACCGGGCGGACAACCTGATACGGCTGGAGGAACCGGACGGCAACGTGCACCGGTTCGAGTACGACGCCATGGGGAACATGGTACATGCTGCGGACAACATCCGCGAGGTGAAGTTCACCTATGGGGCATTGGGGGTATTGAAAAGCCGTGAGCAGGAGCGCCACCGGATTACATTCGGCTACAACAGCGAGTTGCAGCTCCGGCGCATCGGCAACGAGGCGGGCGACAACTATTTCTTCGAGCTGGACGGGCTGGGACAAGTCGTTACGGAAATCGGTTTCGACGGGCTGCGACGCAAGTATGAGCGCGACGGTGCCGGACGTGTCACACGGGTAAACCGTCCCGGGGATAAATGGACGGAATACCTGTATGACGGGCTGGACAACATCCTGAAGGAAGAACAATACGACGGTGAGGTATCCCTCTACACGTATGACAAGGACGGTATGCTTGTCAAGGCGGAAAACAGCGAGAACCTGCTGGAGTTTACCCGTGACAGGAAGACGGGGCAGATTATTGAGGAGAAACAGGGAGAATATACCGTCAACCGCACGTACGACAGCGAGGGTAACTGTACCCGCATCACCAGCAGCCTGGGAGCGGACATCCGTCATACGTACGACCGGGAAGGCAACTTGCAAACCATGCAGGCGGGCGAGAGCTGGCAGGCGTCATGGGTACGTGACAATACCGGGCTGGAGGTGCAGCGCACCTTTTCCGGCGGGGTGACTGTCAGGACGGAACGCGACTGCTTCGGCAGGGAGATACGCAAGTCGGTGTGGTCGGGCGGCATGGAGCGAGGTGCCTACCGCTACCAATGGGGCATCGCCAACCGCCTGCTCTCCAAGGAGAACGAGCTGACAGGTACTGTCACACGCTACGACTACGACCGTTTCGACTTCCTTATCCGGCAGGAGACTATGCAAGGTTCGGAAACGGATGTGATTTACCGTGTGCCGGACTTCGTGGGTAACCTCTTTGAGACACCGGACAAGAAAGACCGCAAATACGGTGCCGGGGGAAAACTATTGGAAGACCCGGATTGTTTCTATCATTACGATGACGAGGGGAACCTCATTTTCCGTGAGTTCAAGCAGTTGCAGGAAACGGGCGTAAGGTTCGACCGCAAGCGAATGGAGAAGGAACGGGGCATCCGTTGCCTGGCAACGGGGACGGGATGGCTGTACGAGTGGAGTTCCAACGGGATGTTGAAGAAAGTTATACGTCCGGACGGAAGACCGGTGGAATTCCGGTACGATGCGTTGGGACGACGCACGGCAAAGCAATACTTCGGAAAGGTTACACGCTGGGTATGGGACGGGAATGTGCCTATACATGAGTGGAGCTACAAAGTCACCGATATGCAATCGAATAAAGAGGAAAGCGCTTCACGCAAAGAACCGACAGAGGATATTACCACCTGGGTGTTTGAGGCAGGCACGTTTGTACCTACAGCGAAGATACAGGATAGTAAACAATACTCCATTGTGTCCGATTATATAGGTACACCCATTCAGATGTACGATGAATTGGGAAATAAAATTTGGGATTGTACGTTGGATGTTTATGGAAAAGCAACTACCTTCGAAGGAGGCTCTTTGAACGAATGTCCGTTCCGCTGGGCTGGTCAATATCTTGATCATGAGACAAACCTTTGCTATAACCGATTTCGCTATTACTCATCTGAAACAGGTAGTTACTTATCGCAAGATTCAATAAGGTTATCGGGAAATAACCCAACATTTTATGGGTATGTCAAGGATGTAAATTCGTGGATCGATATTTGGGGATTAAGTCCTCTGCTTGCTGATGCTCCAACCTATGCAGGAGTTTACCATATTGTAGGTACTAATGGAGAAAAATATGTTGGTTCATCTGTAAATATCGCAGAACGCTTAACAACTGAACATAAAAAAGCCGCTCAAATTATTAATTCTGGCAACTATACAATTACCTATTATCAGGTAGATTTAGGTACTGCTAGCAAACAAAAAGAAATAAATCACATATTACGAGCGCACGAGCAACAAATATTTGTGTCTGCGGGTTATACCCCTTTGAAAAATGGAGTACTTAATTCAAATAATCCTGCGGCTGCACATAAATTAAGTGGGTATCTAAGCGAAGCCAGAAAGCACGGTGCTGGTTTTATAGGAAACCCTAAGTCTAAAACAGAAATAAAAATAAAAGGATGTCATTAGATAAAAGAGTAGACG
>ENA-UAPM01000484-UAPM01000484.1-human-gut-metagenome-genome-assembly--contig:-NODE-484-length-13921-cov-4.273330_pt1 | contig 13921 bp, 14 predicted proteins | sample MGYA00244016_ERZ654582 | MGnify/ENA primary metagenome ERZ654582 (study PRJEB26926, sample SAMN06164545) | human gut metagenome | biome: ENVO:00009003; feature: ENVO:2100002; material: ENVO:00002003... | reverse complement strand
CGAGATGCAGCGTAGTCTCGTGGGCTCGGAGATGTGTATAAGAGACAGCAAGTACCTCCTTTATAATACCAGCAGGAGTGGAAGCCCCCGCAGTAACGCCAATGGAAGAATAAACAGAAAAATCGATTCCCGCCAATTCCTTTGCCGTTTCGATCAGGAAAGTCGGGCAGTTGCGCGCGCACACGTCGCGGAGCTTGGCCGTATTGGAGCTTTGACGCCCCCCGATGATGACCATCGCGCCGCAGGCCTTCGACAGTGCAATCGCTTCCTCCTGCCGTTCCTGAGTTGCATTACATATTGTATCAAAAACAGTGGCATTTGTACATACTAAATTTATCTTTTTCACGCAGTTTTCCCACTCTTTTATGTGAAAAGTTGTTTGAGCAACCACTGAAATTGGCGCATTCGAAAATTCAGGATAGGTCCGTAGCAAATCCTCCAGCTGCCCCACACCGTTAAATACATAGGATTTACCCGGACAATGGCCGCGGATGCCCTGCACCTCCGGGTGTGCGGGATCCCCCGCAATCAAAACGATATCACCGCCCTCCGACCGCTTTGCCACGATCTGATGGATTTTGGATACAAACGGGCAGGTCGCGTCGCAGCAGTCGAGCCCCCGCTCCTTGATGGCCTGAGTGACGGCTGCCGGCACGCCGTGCGTGCGCACCACGAGCACAGCCCCCTGCGGCACCTCGCCGGTTTCATCCACAATCACAACGCCGCGTTTTTCCAAATCGGTCACCACCTGTGGGTTGTGGATAATCGGGCCGAGCGTATAAACGGTTTTCCCCTCCTCCAGCATGGCGTAAACCATGCTGACTGCTCGATTCACGCCAAAGCAAAAGCCCGCCGTTTTCGCCAGCCTTATTTCCTGCACGGTCCTTCCTCCCAAAGCTCTGTAATCCGATCCATAATCAGGCGGGAGGCTTCGCGCAGCTCGCGCGTGCCGCCCTCTTCTGTAATGCCCAGCTCTTGATAGGGGATCATCTTGCCGAAGCGTACGGTCAAATCCGTCCAATATTTCGCCTGATGCTCGCTGTAGATGGATACAGGCAGCACATCCGCATGTGCCTGCTTGGCAATCAGCGCAACGCCCGCTTTAGGGGCGCCGGGGCGGTAATCCGGCGATCGGGTGCCCTCTGGAAAAATCCCCAACACATTCCCCTCTTTGACCACTCGAATGGCATATTCCACAGAAGCTTTATCAGAAGAGCCGCGTTTGACCGGAAAGGCATTAAAACGGGTCAGAAAATAGGCTGCGGCAGGGTTGTGGAAAAGCTCCTCCTTCGCCATGAAATACATCACGCGCGTTTTGCTGCCTGCGATGACGAGCGGATCTAGGAAATGAATATGGTTAGAGGCCAGAATGAATCCGCCCTCCTTGGGTACATTCTCCTTGCCCACGAAGGTAACGCGGAACATTGTTTTATTAAACAGCAGGATATTCAACGGCATGAGAAGGTGATAGGTGGCATGATCCTTTACCTTGCTGTAATCGAATGGCTTCACTGTGATCTCTCCTTTATGCATTGAATTAAGCGGCTGACCGACTCCTCCAGCGTGATCCCCGTCGTATCGAGCAGCACCGCGTCCTCTGCCTGCTTGAGCGGCGCTACGGCGCGGTGGGAATCGTTATAATCACGCTCCTGCACATCGCGCAGCACCTCTTCAAACAAAACGTCCTCCCCCTTCTCCAGCAATTCGCGGTAGCGCCGGCGCGCGCGCTCCTCGGCGGAAGCCGTTAGAAACACTTTCACCTGCGCATCCGGCAGCACCACTGTGCCGATATCGCGCCCATCCATAATGCAGTTTTTTTCCCGCGCAATGCGCCGCTGCTGCTCAAACAGGAATTCGCGCACACAGGGGAGGGCCGCCACTGCGGAAGCGCCCATGGAAACCTCCGGCGTGCGGATTTCTTCCGAAACATCCCGCCCGTTGAGATAAACACGCTGCACGCCGCCGACAAATTTCAGCTCGATGCGGATATCGGCAAGAGCTGCCTTTACGCGCTCAGAATCGTGCACATTATGCCCATTTTGCAGCACGTAGAGCGCCACCGTGCGGTAAAGCGCGCCGGTATCCACATAGATATAGCCAAGCGCCTTGGCCGCGCCGCGCGCCACTGTACTCTTGCCTGCCCCCGCAGGCCCGTCGATTGCAATATTGACCATTGTGATGAACATTCCTTTCCTGGCGATTGAAGCTCTTCATTCTAAAATGATATCATGTGAGCCGCACACCGGCCTTTGGGCCCCCTCTAAACGGACTGCCCGACCAGATGCCCGGTGGAGAAGGCAATTTGCAGGTTGAAGCCGCCCGTATAGCCATCCACATCGATGAGTTCGCCTGCAAAATAGAGCCCTGGCAGCAGCTTTGACTCCATTGTTTTGGCGTTGATCTCCTTTGTGCTGACACCGCCTGAAGTGACCACTGCCTCCTCAATGGGGCGAAAGCCCGTTACGGTAAGCCGGAGCCCTTTCAACAGAGAAACGAGGCCCTGGCGCATCTCCCTCGTCACTTGGTTGACCTTCAACCCCGCTGCAATCCCGGAAAGGCGGACGATTACCGGAATCAGCTTGCGCGGTAGGAGGGCATCGAGCGAATTGGCAAACACACGGTTCGCATTTTGTAAAAAATCGCGCTGTAGGCGCGCATCCAGCTGCTTTTCCTCCAGGGCGGGCTTTAAATCGATCTGCACCTCATACTTTCCTCGGCGCATCCCCTTCATATGTGCGCTGGCACTGAGGATCACCGGGCCGGAAAGCCCAAAATGTGTAAAGAGCAGCTCACCAAAATCTGTATACACCGTGCGGAAGGAATCCACATCCCGCACCGTGATCGCAATATTTTTCAGCGCAAGCCCTTGCAGCTCGCTGACCCAGCCCTCATGTGCCTCCAGCGGCACAAGGGAGGGCTGCGGCTCTATAATCGTATGCCCGGCCGAACGGGCCAATGCATAGCCGTCCCCGGTGGAACCTGTCGCGGGGTAGGAAAGGCCGCCGGTTGCAAGCAATACCTTAGAGGCGTCATACCGCTTGCCATCCTCCGTTTTCACGCCGCACAATCGCTCCTCCTCCACAAGCAGCTCCGCCACGCGGCCCTGTAGAAGCGTCACGTTCGGATGCTTGGCATACCGGCACAGCGCGTCTACAATATCCACTGCCCTATCCGACTCCGGAAAAACGCGATTACCCCGCTCAATCTTCAGCGGGACGCCCTGCTCCTCAAAAAAATCCATTGTATCCGATGGCATAAAGCGCGAAAAAGCGCCATATAAAAAGCGGCCGTTTACCGGCACATTTGCAATCAGGTCGTTGAGCAAATTGCATGCATTGGTCACGTTGCAGCGGCCTTTGCCCGTAATCATCACCTTGCGCGCCGGGCGCGCATTGCGCTCGAGCAGCAGCACGCTTCTACCTCTGCGCGCGGCGGCGCCCGCTGCCATTAGGCCGGCCGCGCCGGCGCCTACGACGATTAGATCACTCTTCATCTTCGCGGGATTCCTCCACTTTCTCGTATACCTGGTATTCCTCCCAGATCTCCTCAAGTTTATTGAAATTCTCTGATACCTCTCCCCTACGGCTGAGCGTAGCGGCCACAATGAGCGCATTGACCAAGCTCAGTGGGGCTACCAGCGAATCAACGAAAGAGGCCATATCGCTGCGCGCCACTAAAAGGTGCTTAGCAAACGAAGCGATCGGGGAATAGGCGCTATCCGTAATGGAAAGGATCGTTGCGCCCCGGTCGCTGATAAAGCGCAGGGCGTTGATCGTCTGCTTTGAATAGCGTGGGAAGCTGATGGCAATGCATACATCCCGCTCATCAATTCGAAACATCTGCTCAAAAATCTCGCTTGCGCTCGCCGTATCAACCAGCACAACATTATCATAAACCAAATTGAAGTAAAAAGCCATAAAGCTTGCAAGCGCGGCCGAGCTGCGCACGCCGAGAATATAGATTTTACGCGCAACATTGATCGCATCCACCGCCTGGCGGAAATCCGTGCGGGAGGTCTGCTCCAACGTTGCGCGTATCATTTCCACATCGCTTGTGAGCACCTTTTCGAGGATATCGTCCTCCCCCATACGGCTGCTGGTAACCTCCATGCGCTGCACGCTGGTCAGCTTGCTGCGGATCATCTCCTGCAATGCCTTCTGCAATTCTGGATATCCCTCAAACCCCAACTCCGTGGCAAAGCGCACCACCGTAGATTCACTCACGCCCACAGTATCGCCCAAGCGTGACGCAGTCATAAAGGCCGCTTTATCATAATGCTCCTGAATAAAAGACGCAATCCGTTTGTGCCCCTTGGAAAGTGTTGGATATAGGCGGTCTATTTTCGCCAGCAGAGATTTTGTCATAAAAATGCCCCCCTTTCCCAATTGCAAACCCATCTCAAATATTCACCGGCGGCGCTCCCCCTCCGGCATCAATCAGCCAAATCAACATACCTTTATCTTATTCCGTCATAGGGCTGAAGTCAAGAACGAATGCATTTTTTTGCATGAAAACTTGCAAAACGAATAAAAAATAGCCGGTAGCTAACTACTTGCGTAAGCGATACGTATCTCTGTGATCTATGTGGTGATGGCGGGCTTTGTTTTGTTACTCGCTTCGCTTCGTAATAAAAAAGAAAGAGCTGTTTCCCACGCGCTCGGCAAAACGCAGCAAACAACTCTATCTGAAACCTTATTTAAAAAGCCTGTGAAACGATTTGCGCCAGCGGTGCAGGTACGCGCCGATGACTCTTGTTAAAGCAATATCATAAACGAAAAAAACCACATTTCCCATCCCCAACAGGATCGGCACGGCATACCGGCCAAACTCCTCCATCTCATCCAGAGGCATCCCGAACACAAAAATGATAACCAGATAGGCCAGCACCATTGCGGCATTAAAAATCAAAAATTTAACAATCCATTCGAACACACGCGGAAGCTTGCTTTCCAAAAATGATTTGATTACCGGATAATAGCCGAAAAAGGCGGCATACATCATGGCAGCCTCTTTATCCGCAACCACCAATAGAGAGAGGATGCTCACTGCCGCATAGACGCACAGTGCCCATTTGGAGCCGATCTCCATCACAATCAATATCAGCAGTGCGCCTGCCAATGCCGGCAGCGCAAAGGTTAAAAAGGGGATCACCCCCGTCAGAAACATCAGAACGACTGACAGCGCTGTGAGAATCCCCCCAAAAGCAGTCTTTGAGCTTTGCTTCATCCCCGTCATAGAATCGACAACATCCTTTCGCGCGCCCGCGCTTGACTAGCCGGCCGCCACTCAGCAGCAGGGGGTTCCATCTGCGCCGCAGCAATCGCAAAGACAGTCCGCACACATGAGCCCTGTGCAGATGTCACATGCACTGCATCCGCCTGCATTGGTCCGCGGCGCGCGATAACCGCCTGTGCGGGGATTGCTCACCTGACGGAACGCCGCCTGATATTCCGGGTTGTTCGGATCGAGCTGGCAGGCTGTGCGATAATGCTTGGTGGCTTCCTCCAGCCAGCCGCGCTTATACTGCACAGTGCCCTTCAAAAAATACCACTCTGCACCGCGTGTCTGCGGTGGGATGCCGTCGAGCAAGGTTTCCGCATCATCGATGCGGTTGGCGTTGATTTTGGAGCGGATATCTCCCAAGGAGGATGCACCGCCATATCCGCCGCCCGTATATCCGGCGGAATATCCGCTCTGTGCAGAGCTGGATTGGCTGCGGCGCATAGTGATAATCGCATCATACGCACCGTTTATCTCATCCATTTTTTTTGCCGCCATATCGGCCAGCGGGCTGTTCTCATAATTTTCAGGCTGATACTTGCGCGCAAGCGAACGATACGCCTCCCGCACCTGCTCGTCGGTCGCGTCCGGTGTAATATTTAAAATCTGATAAGGATCTTTCATAATGAAAACCATACCTTTCGCAAGGGCAGAAAATTTAAGAAACTGCCAATTGATGAAATGCTTCCTGATCCCATCCAATCACGCAATCGAAGGCTCATGATCTGGATACGGCAAAAGCCGCTTCATTTGACCCGCTGCGCCGCTTCGGGCTCAAAAATTTGTTTCTGCACACTGAAGAGCCCCTCTTCCAAAATATTGCGCAGAATTGAGTCAAACCGCCGCACCTCCAGCAGATTATACGCGCGCACGGCTTCCGCCGCAGTCAACAGCAAGGATTCCTGCGCCGCTTTGCGCGCCGCCGTTACCGCGTCAGGCTCCTCCCCGGTCATTTGAAAGGCCTGAATATAGGGATTATAATCCCCGCTTTTCAAATCATCCTCCAAATCGTCCGCCGCATCGATCAGATACACCCAGCGCCCCACACAGTAGCCCATCCGGTCGAGCACCCGCCGCTGATCCTCCGCCTGCGCGCCCAGCGAAAACAAGGCGGCAAGCGCTTTGGCAGTCGGGTCTGCGGCACGGTCGATCTGCGCGCAGGAGCTGCCTTCAAGCGCTGCCTGCTCTTCCATCATGCGGGCCACAATTTCTTCTACCAAAGGGAAATGCTTCTTTGCCTTATTATGCGCATGCGCAGCAAAGGGATACAAAAGCCGGGAGACAAGGCGTTTCCAAAATCCGGAGTCCCGCAGGTTGTCGCGCAGCTTATAAAACATCATAATCACCGCCGCGGCCGCCGTAAAGGAAAAATCGCTCTCGCCGCCGGAGCAGGCGTTGCATTTTGCAAACGGGTTGAACGGGCAACGAGATTTGTGAAAACCCGGGCATTCGCCCGAAAGCGCCAGCCGCAGCAGGGCGGCAAAGGTGAAATCATAGCTAAGCGTCAGCCTGGCAAACAGGCCATATTCCCGGCCGAGCGTTTTGCACAGGGAACAGTACACCGCTTTGTATTGCTCATAATCCCGCACCTTCAACTCGGGCTTGTATGCCTTTACGTAGCCAAACACCAGCATGCCTCCGCCCCGAAATAGTACACTTATTGTAGCCGAAGCAGATATTGATTTCAATTAACATATTGTAAACTTTAACCTGCATAGCTTCGTGAAAATCCGCAGCGGGTTTATCCGCAGCGGATTTATCCGCTTGCGCCCCTGCGTTTCAAAGAGGAACGTTTGGAAAGAACGGCTCATGAAGCAAACCTCCTTTCAATTCACTTTGCATGGCAGACTCTTTTCAGCCGATACTAAGCATGACCAACCGTTTGGCACTCAAAATTCAGGAGGTATATGCTTATGGAAATCACATTCAAAGGCAGCCCTGTCACCCTTTGCGGAAAACAGCTTTGTCCCGGAGACAGAATGCCCAATTTCACCCTGACTGATCGTCGGCTCCAGGCAGTGTATGGCAGAGAGCTTACCGGCATCCGTGTTTTCCTCACGGTTCCCTCGCTTGACACCGGCGTATGCGATCAGGAGGTGCGGCGGTTCAATGAGACAGCCGCTTCCTTTCCATCCGCTCACATCTATGCAATCAGCATGGATTTGCCCTTTGCGCAGTCGCGTTGGTGCGGCGCAACGGGTGTGGAACGGGTACAGACGCTCTCCGACTATCGAGATCACAGCTTCGGCATCGCAACCGGAACGCGGATCGAGGAGCTGGGGCTGCTCACCCGCGCTGTGTTTCTCGCAGGCCATGACGGAAAGCTCGCTTATGTGGAATATGTGCCCGAGATAACGAACCATCCGGATTACGACGCGGCGCTCGACGCCATGCGTGCTCTGTCAAAATAAGTACGATGAATTTTTGTTTTCTCTTTAAAAAGGGCTGTTGTAAAATGCCTTGTATTTTACAACAGCCCTTTTAATTGTTCGTCAACTCCACCCCCGAAAGCGCCTCCTTTGACGCAAAAGACGGCAGTATTTCCCACATCCTGCATACAAAAAAACTGCCGCGAAACCGCAGCAGTTTGACCTTTGATACGTTTCATAAAAAACATTGCTTTCATAAAATTTATACAGCACCCGATTCCCCTTGCACGGCTACACCCGAGCGTTGCAGAAACCCTTGCTAGCCTGTCAGATAGCGGCGCATTTGCAACAAAATTGCTTTCTCCCGCCGGGATACCTGCACCTGTGACATCCCCAGATGCTCCGCGGTGACCGTTTGCGTCATCCCCTTGAAATAACGCAGCTCAATAAGCTTTTTGTCGCGTTCGGGGAGCTTGTCCATAATCTGCTCAAGCGCGACCGTGTCTGAGATCATATCCTCCGGCGGCGCTACGGGAATATCAATCTGCCCGGAGCCGTTTTCCTCATCCGCCGTCAGGGATACGGTCGGCATGGAGGCGGTGAGCACCTGCGCTGTTTCCGCAATTTCCATTCCCAAATGTTCCGCGAGCTCTCCAATGGTCGGCTCCTGCCCGCGCTCGGCGGTAAGCCGCTCCTTTTCCCGCAGGGCGTTACGCGCTTTTTCCTTCATGGCCCTGCCCACCTTCACGGTGCCGCCATCACGGAAGATCCTTCTAATCTCCCCTAAGATCACCGGCACGGCATAGGTGGAGAAAGCGAAGCCGCGCGAAGGGTCAAACCCATCTGCCGCTTTAATCAGGCCCACGCAGCCTGCCTGAAACAGATCGTCATACTCCACGCCGCGGCCCCGGAACCGGTTTGCGCAGGAGTGGACGAGCCCTAGATTATCCGAAATCAGGCTTTCGCGCGAGGCCGCCTGCTCAACCACGGCCTGCATCGCGGCCCGCGATGCGTTTTTCCAAAATCACGCTCGTGCCCTGCCCGGCCTTAGAGTGCACCCTGACCTTATCCATAAAGCTCTCCATCACGGCAAAGCCAAGGCCTGCCCGCTCGCCGGCGGCAGTGGTATAGAGCGGCTCCATTGCCTTTTTCACATCCTCGATCCCGCGTCCTTTATCCCGAATCTTGATTTTCACCAGGCCTTCATCATAGAGGGAAACGGTTATGTAAATTTTGCCGACCTTGTTTTCGTAGGCGTGCACAATGCAGTTGGTCACTGCCTCGCTAACGGCCGTTTTGATATCGTTCACCTCTTCAATTGTGGGGTCGAGCTGCGCCGCAAAGGCGGACACAACAACGCGGGCAAAGCTCTCGTTGACAGAGCGGCTTTCCACTTCCAGTTTCACAACGTTACTCGCTTTCATCAATATGGCCATCCCTTTCTTGCGCCGGGCCGTGGCTTTTCACGGTTTCGGCGCAGCCAAAATTTCGATATGCGAATCTTGTTTTCGCACTTCGTTTCATACGCAGAGCAGATAAAACGCAGTTTGAAAGAGAGATCTTTCAACCTCTTAACCGTCCTTTCGCTTTTGGCGAATCACTGCAAGCTGATCCAGCTTTGCAAGCCGCATCACTTTATAGGCCTGCGGCGTCAGGTTGACTACCTCCACCTTGCCCCCCAGTGCCTGCATCACACTGGTGCGCCCGATCACAAGCCCCACACCGGAGCTATCCATAAAGCTAACACCGCCGAAATCGATGCGCAATGTTTCCGGCCTGTGCTTCTCAACCGCTTCATCGATGCATTCCCTCAGAGCGGCGGCGTTATGGTGGTCAATCTCCCCTTCCAGATACGCGGTTACACGCCCCGGTGCAAACTCCAATCGAATTGCCACGTATGATTCCTCCCATTCTGATTAGTATTGCCTGTCCGGATTCCAGTTATTCCTCAAAAAATAAAATCCTTTACCCGATCAGGATAAAGGATTTCGATTGCATATTTTGTTGAATGCTGGAAAATGCCGCAAAAATTTATGCAGAAAAACGCAACAGTGCCTCTCGCACATCCGATGCCAGATAAAAGGAACCGCAAACGAGCACCGCATCCTCCGGCTGTGCTTCCCGAAGCGCGAGGAGAAAGGCCTCCTCCGGATTCTCCTCTGCCCAGACTTCACTGCAAAAAGGCTCCATTTCCCGCGCAAGCTGTTCCGCCGGCGTCGCGCGCGGGTTGGAGGGCGTAGTGGCGATCACCTTGGCGCACAGCGGGGCAATCTCCCGCGCGGCTACAGCATGCGCCTTATCTGCCATCATGCCGATCACGCCGATCAGCCGCCTGCCGGAAAGGAATTTGCGTACAGCCTGCGCAAGCCTTTGCAGCCCATCTTCATTATGGCCGCCGTCGAGCAGCACAAGCGGCTGCGTTTGAAACACCTCCAGCCGCGCCGGAATGCGCACTCCCGCAATGCCGCTGATAATCGAGCGGCCCGTGATCCGGCGCATGCCGCGCGAGCGTAGCGCTTCCGCCGCCAACACAGCAGTCATGCAATTGCCCACCTGGTGTGCACCAATCAGGGGAATATGGATGTGTAGGCCATTATAGACGATATCCGTGCCCGTAATCCTTTCCGCCTCAATGCGGACGTCCCCCATATTCTGCGTAATCAGCACATTGCTCTGCAAAATCGCTGTATGATACAGAATATTGAATACACGCCGGTCCTGCTCCGGATAGGCCACAGTAATCCCGCCGCGCTTGACGATCCCGCACTTTTCGGCCGCGATCTCCTCAATGGTGTTGCCGAGCACATTCATATGATCCATTGAAACAGAGGTAATCACGCTCACCAGCGGCGTTTTGATGATATTGGTGGAATCGAGCCTTCCGCCGAGGCCCACCTCAAGCACCACAATGTCGCAGCCTACCTGCGCGAAATAGAGGAAGGCGGCGGCGGTGATCACCTCAAACTCCGTGGGCTGCATATCGCGCTTGGCAAGCCTTTCTGCCACAGGCTTGATCTGCTCCATTGCAGAAGCAAAAGCCTCGTGTGGAATCATCTCGCCATTGATCTGAATCCGCTCTCGAAATTCGATCACATAGGGCGAAGTAAACAACCCTGTTCGATACCCGGAGGCCTGTAGGATTCCAGCAAGCATCGCGCAAGTGGAGCCTTTGCCGTTCGTCCCCGCCACATGGGCAAACTTCAGCTTATCCTGCGGGTTGCCAAGCTCTGCCATCATAGCCCGCATCCGCTCAAGGCCCGGCTTTACGCCAAATCGAAGCAGGGAATGCACATAACTGACCGCCTCATCATACCGCATTTGATATAACCCCCTTTGTTTTCTATTACGCAGCACGGAACTGTTTTGACTTTATATCCACGCAAAGCTACTCTCTGCAATGATTCAAAGTGTTTTGATCCTCCACAAAAATGGCGTTGCCGTCTTGCGGCAGGAGGCGTTTCGCGCCGACAGGCATTTTTTCAATGCGTTAAACGACCCGTTTAACGCTATTTTATCATAAATTTGTCGAAATCACAAATCGATCCACAAAAAAACGAATGTTCGCCTTTTTGTGGAAATCCATTGCATCCGGACCTGAATCGAAGTATAATAACAGACAGTAGTCGTCAAAACCAGACGACAGACGTAAAAACCAGAATTTTTCCGGAAAGAATGGATCATCTTTATGGACGAACAGGCACAAATCGAGTTGCGCGGCAGTGTGGAGGATGTAACCTTCTACCGCCCGGATACCGGCTTCACAGTGCTGGATTTAAACAGCGAAGGGGAACTGGTTACGGTGGTGGGCGTCCTCCCGGCGCTGTCCGCGGGGGAAGAGCTGCCAATGTTTTCCGCGCCCGCCAACGCGGGCCGAAGCGTCCTCCCGGCGCTGTCCGCGGGGGAAGAGCTGCGGCTGATGGGGCATTGGGATGTGCACGCCTCCTTCGGCCGCCAATTCCGCGCAGAGCTTTGTGAGCGCAGCCTCCCCTCCACGGCCGGGCAGCTTCTGAAATACCTCTCCTCTGGCGCAGTCAAAGGCATTCGGGCTGCCACGGCGGAAAAAATTGTGGAGGCCTTCGGCGATCGCACCTTCGATATTCTTGAAAACGAGCCGGAGCGCCTCGCCACAATCAAGGGCATCTCCCGGGAAAAAGCGCATAAAATCTGCGAGGAATTCAAAAAACAATTTGCCGTTCGAGAGGTGATGATTGCCCTAGAATCCATCGGCATGACGCCGGCGGAATGTCTCGCGGCCTTTCGAAAGTTTGGCGCCTCCGCCATCGACCGCATCCATGAAAACCCCTATATCCTTTGCAGCGAAGATATCCACATGGGGTTTGAGCGGGCGGATGTGATCGCGCAAGCCATGCCCAACCGCCCGGATGCGATCCATCGAGTGCGGGCGGGCGTGATCTACGTGCTACGCCATAACCTGCACAACGGCCACACCTGTATCCCGCGGGAAAAATTGCTGACCCCTTCCCGCGACCTGCTGAATACCGACACCGATACCATCGAAATTGCGCTCGACGGCCTCTTAGAGGACCGTCAGCTTGTTTCCAAAACAATCGGCAGCAGGGAATTCATCTTCCTCCCCAGCGTTTACAGTGCGGAAAAGAGCGCCGCGGAGCGCATCCGGATCATGCTGCGGTTCCCCCCTGCCGGGAAACTGGCGTTGGAAAAGGAGATTCAGCGCGTCGAGCAAGAAAGCGGCATTCAATATGAAGAGAAACAGCGCCTCGCCATCACGACGGCCGTCCAGAAAGGCCTGCTTATCCTCACCGGCGGGCCGGGCACTGGTAAGACCACCACGCTCAAGGGCATTCTCACCCTGTTTGAGCGCGACGGGCTGGATGTTGCCCTTGCCGCGCCGACGGGAAGAGCAGCAAAGCGGATGTCTGAACTGACGGGCAAGGAGGCAAAAACGATCCACCGCCTACTGGAGGTGGAATGGACGGAAAACGACCGCCCCGTTTTCGCGCGTGACGCGCGCAACCCGCTCGAGGCGGACGCCGTGATTGTGGACGAGCTCTCCATGGTGGATATCAACCTCTTTTCCAGCCTGCTGGATGCACTTCCTCTCGGCTGCCGCCTGGTTATGGTAGGCGATAGCGATCAGCTCCCGCCCGTGGGCGCAGGCAACGTTTTGCAGGATCTCATTCAGTCCGGGCTTCTGCCGACTGTCCAGCTCACAGAGGTGTTCCGCCAGGCGATGGAGAGCCTGATTGTGACCAATGCGCACCGCATCGTCAACGGCGAAACGCCTGTGCTCGACCGTAACGACGCGGACTTCTTTTTTATGCACCGACCCGCCCCCTACCTGGCCGAACGCACGGTGACAGAGCTGTGCGCCGCCCGACTGCCCAAAGCCTACGGCTACTCCCCCATCTCGGATATCCAGGTGCTCTGCCCCACCAAGCTGGGACCCACCGGCACCCAGGCGCTGAATGTGGAATTGCAGAACCTGCTCAACCCGGAGCAGAAGGGCAAACCCCAGCTCCAGAGCGCCTCCCGGGTGTTCCGGGTGGGCGATAAGGTGATGCAGGTGCGGAACAACTACGAGATCGTCTGGAACCGCATTGGCGGGGAGCAGGGCGTGGGAGCCTATAACGGCGATATCGGCATTGTGGAATCCATCAACATGCGCGACCGCTCCATGGTGGTGCGGATGGATGACCGCCGCCTGCTCTACCCGGCGGAAAACCTGAACGAGCTGGAGATCGCCTACGCCATCACGGTGCACAAGAGCCAGGGCAGCGAGTTCCCGGCGGTGGTGCTGCCGGTGGCGCAGGTGCCGCCAAGGCTCTGCTACCGCAACCTCTTCTACACCGGCGTGACCCGCGCCCGCAAATTGTGCATCGTGGCCGGGCGGCGGGATGTGGTGAACCGGATGATGTCCAATGTCCGGCAGAACCTGCGGTACAGCGGCCTGTGCGAATTGCTGAAAGAGAATCTGCCACCGGAACAGATGGCGGCGGAATAACCTCTCAGGCGCTTTGCGCCAGCTCCCCTAATAGGGGAGCTAGGCTGCTGACTTGCCTCTCCTACTAGGAGAGGTTTGGTCTATACTTTTTTACTGGCTTATGCTACAATATAAATTGATTTGATTTCCCGCCCGAACGGGCATTTACGATAGAAAACAGGGGAGCAGAGAAAGGAACGTTTCATTATGGCACAGAATGACATCGGCATCGATCTGGGCACAACGACCATTACCATCTGTCTCTTATACACATCTCCGCGCCCACGAGACTACGCTGCATCTCGTATGC
>ENA-UAPM01000480-UAPM01000480.1-human-gut-metagenome-genome-assembly--contig:-NODE-480-length-14030-cov-5.498175_pt1 | contig 14030 bp, 9 predicted proteins | sample MGYA00244016_ERZ654582 | MGnify/ENA primary metagenome ERZ654582 (study PRJEB26926, sample SAMN06164545) | human gut metagenome | biome: ENVO:00009003; feature: ENVO:2100002; material: ENVO:00002003... | reverse complement strand
ACAGTTATAGGATAGCCCACTTTACAATACAATGCTCAAACTATGAACAATAAAGTTTAGCAACAATGCGCTTTGCATCATTTCGCCAATCACCCATGAACTATAAAATGTATATGGGTGATGCAGAATGGCGAAAATCGCGGACTGTCCCGGCTTTGAAACGTTCGGAGCGGATGTCAAGGCAGCACGAAAGGCAAAACAGCTTTCCCGCAGTGCGCTGGCTGACATGATACATTGTGACAGCCGGTATCTTGCGAATATTGAGAACGAAGGCACGCTGCCCAGCCTGCCGGTGGTGATTCAGCTGATAAAAATATGTGGTCTGCCCGTGGAGCGGTACTTTAACCCGGAACTCATGCGGGAAGAAAGTGCGGAACGTCAGCGGGTCAGCCACAAGCTGCAGCTTTGCCCGGAAGAATACTTACCCATCGTAGAAGGTGCCATTGACGGTGCCTTACGAATCCATGAACAGGAAAAAGAGCCCGTGTGCGTCTGATTGTCATGCACGGTCATTGAGAGGATGCAAAAGCGTCCTCTTATTTTTTTTTGCATTTTGCGGGCAAAACGGGGGTGTTGTGGTGTCATAGTAGTGGGGAAAGGTAACGTAGCAAGCATAGGGAGTGTAGCCACTCCCGGCAGAAATGCTTGCTGGGGAGTACCCCAGACCCCCAAGAAACGAGGTGAAACTATGACGAACCGAACCCGAAAAATTGTTCTGCGTGTTCCCGTGACGCCGGAGGAACAGGAACTTATCCGGCAGAAGATGGCTCTGCTGCACACACGGAATTTTTCTGCCTACGCCCGGAAGATGCTGATAGATGGTTATGTTGTCCACATCGACACCACCGACATCCGGGCGCAAACCGCCGAACTGCAAAAGATTGGTGTCAACGTCAATCAGATCGCGCGGCGGCTGAACAGCATGGGGCCGCTGTACACACAAGACGTTGCGGACATCAAGGGAGCATTGGCGCAGATATGGCAATTACAAAGATACATCCTATCAAGTCAACGCTGAAAAAGGCACTGGACTACATCGAGAATCCAGCCAAGACGGATGAAAAAATGCTGGTGTCCTCCTTTGCCTGCTCCTACGAAACCGCCGACATCGAATTTGAACTGCTGCTGTCACAGGCCATGCAGAAAGGCAACAATCTGGCCCACCACCTGATACAGTCTTTTGCGCCGGGCGAAACCACGCCGGAGCAGGCCCACGAGATTGGCCGGCAGCTTGCAGATGAAGTCCTGCAAGGAAAATATCCCTATGTGCTGACCACCCACATTGACAAAGGGCACGTCCACAACCACATCATCTTTTGCGCCGTGGACATGGTGAACCAACGAAAGTATGTTTCCAATCGACAGAGTTATGCCTACATCCGGCGCACCAGCGACCGGCTGTGCAAGGAACACGGCCTGTCCGTGGTAATGCCCGGCCAAGACAGGGGCAAGAGCTATGCCGAGTGGGACGCGCACCGCAAGGGCACGAGTTGGAAGGCGAAGCTGAAAGCCGCCATAGATGCAGCCATTCCGCAGGCCAAGGATTTTGACGATTTTCTGCGGCTCCTGCAGGAGCAGGGCTACGAGGTAAAGCGTGGCAAGTATGTTTCGTTCCGTGCGCCCGGACAGGAACGGTTCACCCGCTGCAAAACACTGGGAGAAGCCTATACCGAGGAAGCTATTACCGAGCGCATTAAAGGACGGTCCGTGGAACGGAAGCCCAAAGAAAACCATAAAATTTCGCTGCGGATTGATTTGGAGAACAGCATCAAGGCCCAGCAGTCCGCAGGGTATGAGAAGTGGGCAAAACTCCACAATCTGAAACAGGCTGCCCGGACGCTGAACTTTCTGACGGAGCATGAAATTGATAGTTACCCGGATTTGGAAAGCCGGGTGGCCGAGATCACCGCCGCCAGCACCGAAGCTGCCGCCGCATTGAAAGCAGCAGAGCGCCGGCTTGCTGAAATGGCCGTGCTGATAAAGGATGTCACCACCTGTAAAGAACTGCGCCCACTGTTGCAGGAGTATCAGCGGGCTGCTGACAAAAAGCAGTTCCGACGTAAGCATGAAGGAACCTTGATTCTCTATGAAGCAGCGGCGAAAGCTCTAAAAGAGCAGGGCTTTCAAAAGCTGCCCGACCTCTACGCCCTGAAAAACGAGTATAAGCAACTGGCCGAGCAGAAAGACCAGCTGCAACAGCAGTACACCGAAGCCAAACGCCAGATGCAGGAGTATGGCATTATCAAGCAGAATGTGGACGGCATCCTACGGACAACACCGGGAAAGGAGCAGATGCAGGAACGGTAAATCTGCACAAAATATTGTTCGGATTTTTGAATCCCAAACGCTTAGACCGGGTGGCGTTTCCGCCCGAAATCATGTAAAATAGACTTAGACAACGAAAGCGAGGAACCCTCTATGGCAGAAGTGAACGATAACGGCTCTATCCAGCTTTTTGAAGATCAGAAAATCCGTACTGCATGGGATGCAGAAAAGGAAGAATGGTATTTTTCGATTATTGATGTTATTTCTGTTTTAACTGGAACAGCCAATCCACGGCGTTATTGGAGCGATCTTAAGCGTAAGCTGAAAGCTGAGGGGGCAAATGAGTTGTACGAAAAAATCGTACAACTGAAAATGTTGTCCTCTGATGGAAAACGGTACAAGACAGATGTCGCCAACACCGAACAGCTTTTGCGTATCATCCAGTCCATCCCGTCCCCGAAAGCTGAACCGTTCAAGGCATGGCTGGCAATGGTGGGCAAGGAACGCATCGAAGAAACCATCGACCCGGAGCAAGCTATTGACCGTGCGCTTGATACCTATTTGAAGAAAGGCTACTCCGAAGAATGGATTCACCAGCGGCTTTTGGCAATCCGCATCCGCAACGAACTAACGGACGAATGGAAGAAGCGCGGAGTGCAAAAGGGCAAGGAGTACGCCATCCTGACCGATGAAATCTCCCGCGCATGGTCCGGCATGACCACGGGGCAGTACAAGCGGCTGAAAGGTCTGACGAAAGAAAATCTCCGGGACAATATGACTGATTTGGAACTTGTGCTGACCATGCTGGCGGAAGCCTCCACCACGGATATTTCCAAAACTGCAAAGCCACAGACCTTTGAAGAAAACAAGCAGGTTGCCAAACGCGGCGGCAAGGTGGCCGGCATTGCGCGGCAGGCTCTTGAAGCGGAAACCGGCAAGCCTGTTATCACAGAAAAGAATGCGTTTGACTTCCAGCAGCTTGTGACCGACATTGTAGAAGATGCCGCCGAACTGCCGGAAAATCCCACCGAGAAAAAAGATAAAGACTGATACATGAAAAATAGCCGGACACAGCAACCCCAAGGCCACCGTGTCCGGCTATTTTCGTTTTGACAATGACACATTACTTTGATTAAAAATAATGCGTCATTGTCAAGCTGACGGTATTATTCACTCGTAAAATCAAACCTCTGTCCGTCAAAGTCAGCATCTGTCATGCGCTCCAGTTTTGCAAGGGTGCTATTCGCCAGCCGCCGCATTTCGGTATCCATATCCGGCAGGGCGGCCAGCATCCGCGCCATCGTCCGGCGGCGGTCAGAAGTGTGGTACATACAAATCAAATTTTCTTCTTCTACGCTAAAATTCATGCGTCAGACCTCCATTTCGTGTTGTTTGCTGCGGGCCGCTGCCTTTTTCGGGCTGGCGGCCTGTTTTGTTTCGGAAAGCTGCTTGCGGACGGAAGCACGGGGCTTACGGATGCCCTTATCCCGATTCTCGTTTTTGTCAATCAGCGCGTAGATGCCAAAACGGTCTTTTACGCTGGACAGGTGCAGTGACTTGTACGGCAACATGGCAAGCAGCTGGTCCGTGTCCCGGCTGGATGCCAGCTTGGTGAAATAGGGCAATACCTCTACCATGAAATGATTCTTGTCCGGGCTGTTGGGAGCAGCCAGACGCTTCATATCGGCTACGATACGCTGTGCCTCGGCCTCGATCAGCCCAGTGTGCAGTGCCGCAAGGTGTTCCTTGAAGTCACCGTGCCGTGCCGGTTCTCGACTGCGCTGCTCCTGCCGGATGGCCGCTTGCAGAAGTTCCGGGTCACGGGGCTGCATTTCATACCGCACGAACTCCCCGAAATATTTGTCCGGGCGGCTGTCGAAATGCTTTTTCGGGCCAATCTCCCGCATCCCGCTTTCGTAGATCAGACGATTGGCACCCACGGGCAGGGCGACTTCCCGGATGTGCTGGAAGTGCTGCTGATAGTCCAGTTCATACAGATTGCCTTGCACGGTTCCATTGGCCGTGCCGGTCAGTTCCACCGCGTAGGCAAGAATCCTGTCATGGGTCTGTTCGCCGCAGAATTTCCATGTATTGTTGGCTTGGGTATCTTTGAGCAGCACGTCCCGTTCCCGGAAGCAGAATGTTCCAGAAGGCCGGGACAGCCACAACAGCAGCTTATCTTCCGGCTGGTCGCTGCGGGCGGCCTCCCGCAGCATCTTGATGTCATAGGCAAAATCGCTCTGATAGTATGCGGTGTTCTGGTGCATAATGGCTTCCAGCGCAGCGATCAAGTCCATATTCTCAAATTTTTGCACGGTTTACACCTCCAATTCTTTTGTCTTTTCCCGTGGCGGTGTTTGTTTGCTCTGCTCTTTTTTCGTGGCATCCAGCTGTGCCCGGATGGACGGCTTTTTCGGTTTTGCGGCGCGGGACTTCTTGGCTTTCGGTGCCTTTTCCTCGGCCTTGACTGCGGCGGCAAGGTCCGTCAGAGAAATTTGTTCCCCGGCTTTTGCTTTTGCCTCCAATTCGCCTAGAGAGGGCGCATTGTTCAGCACACCGTCAATCATGTTTTCGTTTTGTTCGGTGGAAAGTTCTGCGGTGCGCAGCGGATTTTCCCGCAAGAACTCCGGCACCTGCTGGAAGCCCACGCTATCGCAGTAATGGGCGGTGTCCTGCCCGTTCTGATGCAGCACTACCACATCCGAAACGGACAGTGAGTGTCCCTTGAAGTCTGCCGGATGGTCTACATTGAATGTACGGTAGATGTCCTCCAACGTGGTGCCAGCAGCAAGCGGCGCGGCGTACACTTCCGCGTAGTTGGCTTTGTCCACAGTCCGGCCAGCGGCTTGCAGGCGGTCGTAGGGTTCAAAACGATAATCGCGGGTGGAATCTTCATTGCGCAGCTGGTAGATGGAAAAGCTATCTTGTTGCGGTGCCTCAAAGCCTGCCGCTGCGTATTCCTCTACCGTCATTCCGGCATCGGCCGCTTCCTGCTCGATCTCGGCCTGTACCTGTGCCTTATAGTCCTGCAAGGTCTGGTCAAAGTCGGCCAGCTTGGGCGGTTCCGGCAAGTCATACTGGCCTTGGTTGAGCAGCGGGCGGCAGTCCTGCACATAGGCCACAACAGCGTTGTAATAGGCCGCCTGTTCCGGCGAAATGTTCTGCCCCTCCTGCAAAGCGGTGGCGGCGGTCTGCTCCATAGCGGAAAGATTGCAATGTTGTTTGAGGTACGGGATAAACTCGGTCAGCACCATTTCCCGCTCTGCCTTGTCTTGTTCCCACGCTTCCGGGCCTTTGTTGTGCAGAACAAAATTTTTCCAGTTCTCGTCCTTGGCGTAGTATTCGTGGTAGTTCTGGATATGCTGAACCAAAGAACCCTCTCCGTCACCAAAATCTTGCCGTCCCTCGTAGTTGTCGGGCTGGCCGTTCAGGGTAAAATCAATACGGAATGCGGTCTTGTCGTACCAGCCGCCCGTGTAGCCGTCCTTTTCCCGGTCCGTGTGCTGGGCGGTGTCCAGTTTTTCAAAAACTCGGTTTGCCACGGACAGCGGCATGATTTCGCCGTCCTGCAGCTTGTCGCTTTCACTCCACAGAATCGTGACCGTAGGCTCTGCGGATAAATCTGTCGCAGCGGCTTTTTCTGCTTCCGGGGCAGAAAGTTCATTTGCTTTTTCTGCCGCCTCTTGGAACGCCGCCAGCTTGTCGCCCAACAGGACTTCCGACACTGCGGCTGTCTGCCCCAGCAGATTAAGTGCTTCCTGCCCGGCATCCGGCAGGGTCAGACCGGGCGCGTCCAGCTGCCCACCGTCCAGAGCCGTGTGGTCCGGGCCATACAGAGTGTAGTCATAGCCGGAATCGCAGGTCTGGATGAACAGGGTGTTGCCACTGTCCAGCACAAATGCAGTCTCCTGTGCAGCAGAAAGGTCTGCTTCCCGCTGCTGGCGCAGCTCTGCCAGATGTTCGTCCAGTGCAGAGATCAGCTCATGGGCTGTGCTGCGGATAACTTCCAGAGAGGCTTTCAGTTCCGCCAGTTCCCGGCCCGAACTCCACCCAGCCACATAGCCAAACGAATACTCAGACGTGTCCAGCCCATAGTGCTGGCAGACAGTATAGGCCACGCTTTCGGCCTGCACCTCGCGGGTGCGGCTGTCCGGGCGGTTGGTCTGTTCCGGGTCGTTGGGGTCGATGGCGTGGAGCTTGGCATGGGCAATCTCGTGGATGGCCGTCTTGATGGTCTGTAACTGGCTCATGCCCTCTTGGATGGCAATGCGGTTGTCGAGAAGATGAAAGTAACCATGCGCCCCGCCCTCGATGTCCTCAAACCCGATGGGTACCGGGGATGCCTGCTCCAATGCCTTGAAAAAATCTTGGTAGTCCTGCACGCTGCCGGACAGTTCATTCACCGCGATAGAGGGCAGAGGTGCGCCCTCGGTCTGGCTGACATCGAACACGGACACCACCTTGAACGCCGGAATCTGTACCGTTTTTTCCTCGGTCAGCGGCTTGCCGTCCTTGTCCAGAATCGGCTTGCCCTGTTCGTCCAGCTTTTCCATCTTCTGCTTGACCTTGTACGGCGCAGGAGCCAGAATCTTGATGCCTTTTTCGCCTTTCTTTACGGTGCGGTGGAACGTGTCTTTCCACTTGTTGAAGCCCGCCACCAGCTGCCCGCCCTGCATGGCGATCAGCAAGGTGTTGTTGAAGCTGTAATTGTGGAATTTCGCCATCGTGGTGAGGTAGGCTTTGTAGCGGTCGCTGTCGAACAGCTCTTGAATCCCTGTTTCCAGCCGGTCCGTGATTTCTTTCATCCGTTCTGTGCTGTCCTTGCCGTTCAGGATGATGGGAATAACTTTCTGCTGTTCTGTTGTGGACTGCACCGGCGGTGGGATGTTGGCCGCATCCCGCAGGATTTCCGATGCAGGAAAAGACAGCACCCGGTATTCCTCTGGCACAGGCTGGCCCTCGTAGACTTTCTGCCATTCGTCCCCGCTTTTGACAAGGTAGCCGTACTGGGTGAACGCACCCTGTTCCTGCTGAGCCACATACCGGCCAAACTGTGCCGTGTCGATGCCGCCTTTCCATTCTTCCGGCATATCCACCATGCCGGAACGGTTCAGATAGTAGTCGCCCAGTTGGGCAGGCCCGTGCACATCCGGCAGATGCACATAGTAGTCCACGTTTTCGGGAAAGTCGGTGATTCTCCCGATGCTGAAAAGCTCACTCTGCGGGGCTTGCAGGGCGGCGTTCAGCTCTGCGCGTTCCCCGGTAGAGAGGGTTTCCAGTCGTGATGCCAGAAAGTTCAGTTCGTCCACATTGGATGCCAGCACCATGTTATAAGAAATTGCAAAGCGTTTTTCTTCCTCGGCAAAGTAGCCAGAAATGAAAAGGCCCTGCGGATTATCGGACGAAATGCCGATTTGCCGCAGGGCCACTTGTACCTGTTCGGTTGTGGTGGGCAGGTCCAGCCAGACGCCATCTCCGCCTTGTTGCTGTCGATTTTGCAGCTGGATGGAAAATAGTTCGCTCATTTGGTCACACTCCTTTTTTGCTATCCTACGGATAGAGAGAGTCGGTTATGGCAAAATGAATGCTTCACCTTACCATAACCGGCCCTCGTATTTTTACCTTACTCTTTGCGCTCTACCCGGTAATTGACGTACTTGCCTCCCGTATCTGCCAGAAGCACCGTTGCATCATAGGTTTTGCCTGTCTTTTCGGAATAGAGGCCCTTGACCTTTGCCTTACCGTTTTTGAGCAGAGCAGCGGCGGTCTTCGGTGTGAACGCCTTTTTGCGCTGCTCAAAGAAGCGGTCATTCTTCCACATCACGAACTGACAGCTACGATTTCCGCAGTAGAAGTTTTTCTTGCCCTCATAGACGTTTTCACTGCACCGGGGACACTTGCCGATAATAACCCGTTCCGACTGGAACAGGTTTTGTTTGTCCGCGCTGATGCAGGAGTAGGTCTTGACCAGTTGGCGCACCTGCGCTTCAATTTCGGCCATGAACTCGTCCGCGTCTGCATTGCCCTTGGCAATCTCGGTCAGGCGGTTTTCCCATTCGGCGGTCAGGGCGGGAGAGGTCAGGCTTTCCGGCAGAACCACCGCCAGATTGATGCCGTCCTTGGTGGGGACAAGCTGTTTGCCCTTGCGCTGCACAAAGCCCATTTGCACCAATTTTTCCAGAATCGCGGCGCGGGTGGCGGGTGTGCCCAGCCCCTTGCGTTCCGCTTCCTCCGGCATATCCTCGGCTCCGGCCCGCTCCATTGCTGACAGGAGCGTATCTTCGGTGTAGGCTTTCGGCGGGGACGTGAAATGTTCCGAAATATCAGATACAACAGAATAACTTTGTCCCTCGGTCAGTTCCGGCAGGGTGTTCAGGGTTTCCGTTTCTTCTTCGCCGTCTGCTTTCAGGGTGGAGCGGAACCTCTGGTCGATCTCTTTCCAGCCGGGGACAAGCACCGTCTTTCCCTTGGCGGTGAACTCATTTCCTGCACAGGAAAATACCGCAGTCACGGTTTCGTACTCATGGGGCGCGGCTATCGCACAGAGCAGTTTGGAGCAGACAAGGTTCATCAGCTTGCATTCACTCTCGGCAAGGCCGGTGAAACCCTGCTTTACAAATTCGGACGTGGGGATGATGGCGTGGTGGTCCGATACCTTTTTGCTGTTCAGAATCCGGCTCACTTCCGGGGTCAAGTCAAGCCCTTGGGCAAAGGGCAGCAGCCCCAGCAGGTCAGACACAAGATGTTGTGCTGTCTGGCCCATATCCTCGGTCAGATATTGGCTGTCGGTGCGGGGATAGGTCAGCAGTTTCTTTTCGTAAAGTTGCTGGGCATAATCAAGGGTCTGCTTTGCCGTGAAACCGAACAGGCGGTTTGCCTCCCGCTGCAAGGTGGTCAGGTCATAGAGCTTGGGCGGCTGTTCTGTCTTTTTCTCCCGTTTGACAGAAGTACAGACGGCAGTTGTACCCGCGCATTTTTCTTTGAGAGAATTTGCGGTTTCTGCATCCGAAATACGCCCGCTGTCTGCTTTCAGGCTGCCGGACTGGATGCCGACCGTGTAATACTTTTCTTTCTGGAAGCGCAGGATTTTTGCGTCCCGGTCCACCAACATTTTCAGTGTCGGGGTCTGCACCCGGCCTACCGTCAGGGTTTTGTGATACAGCACCGAAAACAGTCGCGTTGCATTGATGCCCACCAGCCAATCTGCTTTTGCACGGCAGAGGGCCGATTGGTACAGCGCATCGTAATCCGAATCCGGGCGCAGGTTTGCAAAGCCCTCCCGGATGGCGGCATCCTCCATGCTGGAAACCCAGAGCCGCTTCACAGGTTTCGTGCAGCCGGCCATTTGGTAGACAAAGCGGAAGATAAGTTCTCCCTCCCGGCCTGCGTCTGTAGGATAGTTCTCGGAGGTGACTTTTCTGACATTGTTACTCGATGGCATCCAATGGGCCGATAAAGCGGTAGAAAATCTGGATTTTCTGGACGTATTCGCCATCGACCTTTTCCGCTTTGGATACCAGAATCTTGTCAATCAGCTGATGCAGAATCTTATAGTTCAGTTCGGTGATGCCAGCGTACTTGCTGACTTCATCAATAAAATCCTGAATCTTGTCCAGCTGATCGTGTTCAGCACGGCCTTCCCGCTCGTACTGCTCAATCTTCTCGGTCAGTTCAGCCTGTTCTTTGTCGTAGCGATCTGCAAGCATTTGAAAACGTTTCTCCGGGAGAAGTCCCTTTGATACGTCCTCATAAAGTTTTGCATACAGGTCTTCGATTTCTGCGATTCGTGCTTTACACTGCTTCAAATCCCGTTTGTGCTGCGCCCGGTCAGAGGACACCCGGAGGTGCATCTGATTTGCAATCTTCTTCACAAGGGCTTCCCGATTGCTCACAGCGGCCTTTGCGTGTGCCTGAATGTCCGCAAAGACAGCTTCATGCAGAACACGGGCTTCCAAATTGTGAGAGTCACAGGCTTTCGCACCATATTTCCGATAAGTGCTGCAACAATAAAAGGTCTGATCCAGAACACTGTTACGTTTGCGCCTGTGCTCAACCTTGACTAACATCGTTCTGCCGCAGTCTGCACAGCGGACGATGCCTTTGAAGATATTGTCGTAGTCGGTCTTATCGCACATAAAACTACTGGAACGGCTGTAAAGGATTCGCTGCACGTTCTCCCAACGGTCTTGTGGGATGATTGCTTCATGTGTATTCGGAACGATAGCACGTTCTTCAAAAGGAATATAACGCCGCTTTTTGGATTTCATGGACACGGTGGGCTTGGCTTCGTAGATGATGTGTCCGGCGTAGACCGGGCTGTGCAGAACCTGACTGATATAGGCATTATCCCAATCATACATCTTTTCATCATCAATAAAGCGGCCAAACATCTCTTTCTTGTAGTAACACGGCTTCAGAACTTTTTCATCGTGGAGCCGCTTGGCGATGCGGTGAAGCCCCAGCCCTTCCTCTGCCATTGAATAGATATACTCAACAACGGGGGCGGTGTTCGGGTCGATCACAAGGTGATTGTGGTCGGCAGGGTCTTTCTGGTAGCCAAACGGTGCGCCGCTGGAGATATACTTTCCGCTTTTCTTGCGTGTCCGAAGGGCACTCTTGATTTTTCGGGAAGTGTCTTTGGCGTACATTTCATTGATGATGTTTCGGAACGGGGCAATATCCATCTGAGATTGCTCGTTGGAATCATAACCATCGTTGATTGCAATATAGCGGACACCGTGTTCAGGAAAGAAGATTTCCATATACGTTCCGGTTTCGATGTGGTTGCGTCCAAGTCGGGACTGGTCTTTGGTAATGACTGTTGCCACCTTTCCTTCCCGGATATCATCCAGAAGTTCCTGAAAGGCAGGGCGGTCAGAGTTCGTACCGCTGTAACCATCATCAACATAGTACTGGCAATTCCCGAAACCGTTGCGTGTGGCATACTCCATAAGCATCGCCTTTTGAGTGCGGATGCTCAGGCTTTCGCTGTTTGAACCGTCATCTTTTGACAGTCGGCAGTATAAAGCAGTTACTTTTTTGTCCTTTTCCATGTGTACCTCCATAATGGAAAAGAGACCTCATCAATCACATTGTAGCGGATGCTGCGTGATGATGCAAGCCCTTTTCCGCAGTAAAACGTCCAATTAGCCAGCGGCGAGATACGATTCGGCAGTTTTACGAATTTCTTCTTCCACAAGCCGCTGAAAAAGCGTATTCATCGGCACATTGCCGATATAATGGCGTTCCACGATCAGGCGCACGGACTTCGGACTTCTCGGCGCACGTTTGCGTGTGGTGGGCTTCTTCTCAGATTTTTCTTTGTTCAAGGGCAGACCTCCTCATTCATGTGGTGCAAATACGGAAAGGAATGGATGGATTCTATTCGTTTTTCTCTTTTTGTTTTATTACGTTGGTTAGGTGAAAGTTTTCTTCGATACAGTCTTAAAGGCTGCTATACTGCATAGGAAAAATCTCTTTTGCAGATGCCATTAAGAATCTGCATCACAGAATCGTGATTTTGGCGGTTCTTGAATCGTGAAAAACGCAGAACTATTCAACATTTGGAATTTTCACAAAGATGTGATTGGGCGAAGAAAACCGCGTTCGTCTGCGCTCAATCAATCCTGCAGCGTCCAATTCCTTAAGCGCACTGGAAACACTGACAGTGCTGCGCCCTAGCTGCTCAGCCAAAGAGCAAATCGTAAAAATGACAAACACGAAACCACGTTCATCTATCCAGAGATTTTTCTGCGAGAGCGTGGCACGGTCGAGCAGCAGCACATAAGTCATTTTTGCAGTCTGGCTCAGGTCAAGTTCCAAAAGGAAGCGTGGGTATGGGAGAAACGGCGGCAGCAGAGTTTGCGTGGTAAGATATTCTGAAATGTTGATCACCTCCAGCTGAAGCAGAAATCAGAAACAAAGAGTATGTAACGAGAATTGGTGGGTTCCAATTCTCCAGTCGCAGAAAAGCACGAAACAAGTGCTCAACTGCGTTAATAAGTTAAGGTCTCCCATATTGGTCCTCGACTTCCCTAGGAGTGGGGAATCGTCCGGCGGCGGGCTTGCACCGCACCATTGGCATTTCAGCCACCCCGTCTTCGTTATGACCGGGCTGCGAGTTACAGAAGTACCTTTTGTGAAGTACCGGACGATTGAACTATTCTGTTTTCAAAGAACAGAGTTTTATAGAAAATCTTCGAAATTTAAGGCTTCCGAAAAATTGTCCCTCTAATTGGTAGGCATCGAGAAAGGCCAAAAAGTAACCTGAAAAAGAAATTTGTTAAAAAGTTCTTGGAAAATATAGTTAATGCGGATACTCAGTTAAAATAACGTCGGTCTACGGGGCGACCGATGAAGGGCGAGACTTTGCAACAATGGCGGTGCCTGAAGTTGAAGGGGATCTTGAAAAAAGATGCCCTCAATAGGTAGCCGACGAAAAAGGCCAAAACGTAGCAATGTTTTTGAAAATTAACAAAAAAGTCACAATTTGCATTTGCAAATCGTGCGTCTGCTATTAAACGGAATTGTCATAATAATCATACGAGTATAAGCAAACCTTCGTGAAAGAAGATACTCCGAAGAAATACCCCTCTATATACGAGCCCACGAAAAGGGTTATTCTGCACCCACAACTTACAATCTGTAACCAAGATGTAATCGTTCAAATTGATACTAGCCAGAAGAATCCTTCATAGCGTCAAAAAGTGTGTCACCTGCGGATAGGTGGCAATGTAAAGAGAGCTGACAGTAGTTTCAACTCTCGCGTCGCAGATAGGCTTACAGCCCATCTGCGTCAATATGATATAGGTCTCCCATATTCGCCCTCGGCACCCTAGGAGTGGGGAATCGTCCGGCAGCGGATTCACACCGCACCATTGGCATTTCAGCCACCCCGTCTTCGTTATGACCGGGCTGCGAGTTACAGAAGTACCTTTTGTGAAGTACCGGACGATTGAACTATTCACTTGTCAAGGAACATATGGAAGATTTCTGGACTTTGACGGACGAAAAACATCCTTCTACTTGGTAGCCGATGAAAAAGGCCATTTCGTAGCATTGCAAGCAATTTTGTAAACAAAACGTCATAATAGTCCGAGAATGGTCTTGAAAAAGATGCCCTACACTTGGTAGGCATCGAAAACGCCTGTTTCGTAGCATTGGTGAGAAACTTGTAATTGAATTGTAATTCTTGAGACCAAATCTCCGCTTTTGAAAAAATCCTCTCAATAGGTAGGCAACGAAAACAGCCCAAAGACAACCATCTTTTTGAGAATTAACAAAAAGGTCACAAATGACCGGCTTTCAAAGAGGCGCTTCTACTATTAACAGAAAAAGTGGCCTAAAATGGGGGGTGTTGGAGAAAATTTCTGCCTTAAAAGTACGCCTCTACTCACTAGCCGACGAGAACAGGCAAAGGCCAACAAAAAAACATACGAATTATGTATTTCTGCCACTGATTGCAACGGCGTATCGGTGACAGAAAGATCGTTTAGAGCGATTCTTCGCGGTTTGGGGTAGTGGAAGTCGTTTTGTGGTGGGACTTTTTCTGCTGAAACTGCTCCAGCTTTTTCAGCACCGATTCCTTCTCCGGGGTCTTGCCGCCCGGTGCAGAAAGCTGCTGCTTATTCAGCACCATGTCGATATACTTGCGGATATTTTTCAGGGCAGAGACATCCGGCTGCAAGGTTTCCAGTTTGGTACGCAGTTCTGCGCTGCCGGATTGCAGCGCAGAAAATTCGGCATCCAATGCCGAAAAATCTACC
>ENA-UAPM01000476-UAPM01000476.1-human-gut-metagenome-genome-assembly--contig:-NODE-476-length-14151-cov-9.066473_pt1 | contig 14151 bp, 4 predicted proteins | sample MGYA00244016_ERZ654582 | MGnify/ENA primary metagenome ERZ654582 (study PRJEB26926, sample SAMN06164545) | human gut metagenome | biome: ENVO:00009003; feature: ENVO:2100002; material: ENVO:00002003... | reverse complement strand
ATCGTCCTGTTTCCTTTTGCTTTAAAACAGCGGCATCGCAGGGGACAGCCTTCACGCCTGACAACTCTGTACCGTGCATTTTCGCTGACATATCCGGATGCGGTTTTCACATGTCCGGTTCCTATTCTTTGAAGGTGTGTCAAAATGCACCCCTTCTTTCTTTTACGCACAAAGCCCCTGCTTGTGAAAGTCGGGGCTTTGTGCATAATTAGTATATATCCAGTGTTACACGTTTTTTGTGCTTTTCCGGATATTCCGGCAAGTTTCTTCCATTCACGGAAGTGTCTTTAAGGCGGATATTTTCCGCACACTTTAAGTAATAAGGATAAGCAGCTTTTCGTACATGGAAATGCTCTATTTCGATATTTCTTATGGGCTTTTCTTCATATCCATCCATAAAGATTGCATAGTGGTCGGAACAATCAGCTTTTACATTACTGATGCGGAAATTCTCATATTGAGAAGCATGTCTGCCACCTCGAAAACCGAAATAATTGGTTTCAAAACGGAGAATGGCTCCTTTTGAGCGTTCTATAGTAATATTGCTGACTTGTATATTACGAATATATCCTCCTCTGTCACGGTTGGATTTAAAATAAAGGGCATTCTTTACTGTTCCGATTTGTATATTATCCATATATACGTTTTCCACGCCGCCTGACATTTCACTGCCGATACATAAACCATTGCATTCAGACTGGAACAGACAATTACGTATGACGATGTTTTTTGAAGGGCGTCCTATTTCACGGCCGTCGGCGTCACGGCCTGCTTTGATAGCTATGGCATCATCTCCCGTGCGGAAAATGCATTTTTCTATTAATACATTGGAAGTTGATTCAGGATCACATCCATCATTATTAGGATAGTGACTGTCAATGGTGATGCTTCGTACTATTACATTGTCACAGTATACAGGATGAATAGTCCAGAAAGGAGAATTCTTAATGGTGATACCTTCTACTAAAATGCGAGAACATCCCATGAATTGTATGCAAGAGGGACGTAGTATAGTACCTTTCCCAAAGATCCTTTCTGTGACAGGGATTAGTTTTTCTCCCATTTTACGCAGACGATTTCTGTCTGATACCTCTATCTGAGACCATGAAGCAAATTCCCGTCCTCCTTGGGCGTCTATGGTACCTTGTCCTGTAATGGCTATATTAGTGGCATGTTTGGCATAAATCATGGGAGAATGTCCATATAGTTCCGTACCTTCCCAACGTGTCCATACTTCAGGAAGAAAGTCATCAGCCTTACCGCTGAAAAGTAGATAGGCGTCTTTCTCTAAATGTAAATTGACATCACTTTTCAGTACTAGATTTCCCTTTAAATAATAGATTCCTTTCGAAATTATAACGTGTCCTCCGCCTGCCAAAGAACAAGAGTCTATTGCTCGCTGTATTAACTGGCGTGAATGACCTTTTTGGTTGGAAGCGGAATCAGGGCAGATCACTTTTATTTTCTTATGCGGAAATGAAGTACGCGCTATATTGGAAATAATCTGTTCGGCTGCATTGTCTATTTTATTTTGAGGTCCGTCATGTTTGTATTTGAACCATTGGAATGAAGCTGTTCCTGCTTCCTGTTCTTTGTTGTAACAATATAGTGCAATGCGGGCGCCTTTCCAAAAACCGAATGGAATAAAAAAGGAAGTTCCATAAGGAATAAAACGTATATTATCTGTACTGTAGAAGTATTGGAACTTCTGATTGGTCATGTCGATAGATACACGTAGATAAATTTGGTTTCCGTTTGGGAAAGTTGTACTTATTTCTGTTGTATCATTGGATGTGTACAGATACTTTTGTCCTTTCTCCATCTTGATACCTAGAACATTATTTATTTTTCCCATGCAAGCTAATCCGCATCGTTGCCCATCAGCTATTTCTGTAAAATCCATAGCTATTGTAGCTTCACTTATATTCCCCATAATCTTTTGTGTCAGGGTGTTGCGTGCCAATCTGAAGGTTGAAGATTTCAATGCTTTCAGAGTGAGTGAACCTGGATGTGCCGATAAGGACCATGCGTGGTCTGTCGGATTATGATTAAACTGCCATTGCAGTGATAGGTTGGGGGTAGAGAAATCATCATCTGTTTGCGGAGCGAATATGGTTTTGCTTTCAATGGGTTTCTGGCATACATATACAGGTTCTCCTATTCCATTTCTATCAAAGTCTACTCCGATAACGGGCCAATCGTTTTCCCAATGCATGGGCTGAAGATGAACTACACGGCCTAAGGCATGATGATGTTGGAAATGAAAAAAAGCCCATTGATCATCCGGAGTATCGACAATGGCTCCTTGATGAGGGCCGTTTATCGTAGTACTTCCTTGTTCCAATACTACTTTCTTTTCATAAGGACCATATATATTTTTTGAGCGGAGGATAGTCTGCCATCCCGTACCTACTCCTCCTTCCGGAATAGAGAGATAATAGTAACCATCTTTTTTGAAAATTTTTGTTCCTTCGGCTACAGGTCCAGTGTATACGGTCATTCCTTCATCAAGTAGACGTGTACCGTCTGCACTCATTTTATGAATAATGATAGGCCCGGCTCCATGACGGCTCCGGCCTAGGTATGCTTGACCATCTTCATCCCAAAAGGGGCAAGGGTCTTCCCATTTTTCTACTTTCTTAACTAAATGTAAAGGGCTCCAAGGACCTGAAGGATTGACAGCATTTGACATGAATAATCCTTCTTTGGGAGTACAGAAAAAGACCCAGAATTTGTTATCATGGTAACGAATTGAGGGTGCCCATGAACCTCCTGCATATTGTTGGTTGTTATCCCAGCCGGGAAAATCAAAATGGTGATAGATTTGGGAAATCAGTTTCCAATTGATCATATCTGAAGATTCCAATACTTGCATTCCTAGAAAATGAAAGTCGGAAGCTATCATGTAATATTTATCTCTGACCCGGATAACGTCCGGGTCAGAGTAGTCAGCATTTAAAATCGGATTTATGTATGTTCCATTGCCCTGATCTCCCCATTTACCGGGAGTACCTTGAGCTGACAAGACTAATACATTATTTATAAAGTATAGAAGAATAAGTAAAAAATTTTTCATCAGCATGTTTTTTAACTTAATAACCAGGGTTTTGTGTCACTTTAGCTTGATTCAAATCAATGGCAGCTTGTGGAATAGGACGAAGAATCTTGTATTTACCATCAGGGCCTATCATAGCAGATTCTTTTATGCCGTCTTCATTATATTTTGTGGCATATTCCACTAAAGTGTGAGTACGCTTCAAATCTGTCCAACGGACATATTCTCCAGCTAATTCACGAGCACGTTCATCAAGAATAAAATCAATATTAATATCGTTGCTGGTGACAGTCATTTCTGTTGTGTATCCTTTACGAATAGTTCCTGGACGTTGACGAAGTTTATTGATCATTTGTGCAGCCTCTTCTGTTTTACCCATTTTTAAATAGGCTTCGGCGGCAATCAGATAGGTTTCTCCTAAGCGCGCTACTACCACATCATGCATGCTGCAAGTAGAATTACGGTTAGCAATAGAAGTTTCTGAATAATCATCAAATTTCTTGATACAAGCATTGCCGTAGTCTTGTGAACGACGGTCTTTGTATGTGGCTGGGGCACCGTTGGATGGAGCAATACCACCGTCTGCTATTGTTTTGCTTACCAGTGTATTCTTTTTAATTCCATAAGGATCGTCTGCTTTCCAGGCAGCGATATCTTCATCTGTAGCCCATGCTGGAGCATAATAATAAATGATAGAAGAACTAGTCGGTGCTGAGTAATAGTCGAAATAACTGGTATGGAATTCTAACATAAAAGTTTGTTCCAACCGTGCATCACCCCGACTATACATTTGCTGTAGACGTAGTGAAGGAGCAAAGCAACCGTCAATTGCCTTATTTCTTGGTTTTTCGGAACCACCTAAATAAGCTCCGAATTGGGCTTGTTGGTAGGAACCGTCTTTTACGGGATCTTCTACAGCAGCCGAATTAAACTGTATGCTCCAGAATATTTCATTGTTTTCTTCATTTTCTACGTCAAAAGCTTCTTCTATGGAGAGGAAAGGAATTTCGCCATTAATTGCTTCCAAGGCATACTTAGCTGCATTTGCGAAGTCTGAATTTTGAGCTATATTTTCTTCTTGGGCTTCGTAATCAGTGCCATCTAGCCATCCACGAGTCAGATAGGTTTTGGCTAAGTAAAAGGTTGCTGCGCGTTTATTGGCACGTCCTACACCGGAGTTGGCACGTTCCATTAAATGGGATTCGGAAGAGGCTAGATACTCAAACTCTTCAATGATGAACTTATAAACATCTGCAAGACTGGCACGTTCATGACTCATTTCGGCATGGTCAAACATTTGTTTGTTCAAAGCTACAGGCCCGAACTGTTGCACTAGTTGGAAATAATACCATGCACGGATAAAACGTGCTTCGTCCACATATTGCAGTCGTACACTGGAATCTTCCGTTATGTCTCCATAAGATATAACGCTATTGGCTAGCTGAATACCTTTAAAACAACTTACATAGAAATTTTTTATAATGCCTTCATCTGCAGTGAAGGTATATTGGCTCATGACTACTCCCTGTGACTTTCCGTCTGCATACAGGTCTGTTCCCGCTACGAATAATTGCGGTTGGGCATTATAAAGCTCTCGCAGTGTGGAGTAAGCGCTGTTAGTTAAACTGGCGAATCCTGCCGAAGTCTGATAAAATTCAGCTGATGGAACATTAGATTTGTTGTTTTGGTCAAGAAAATCCGAACATCCTGAGAGAGTTGCCAATCCTAATGCCATAATGAAATATATTTTTTTCATAATCATTTAATTTTAGAATTTTAAATTTATACCAACTTGATAAGTTCTTGAACTGACACCACCGGTACCGTCACCTACTTGTGCATCAGCCCATTCGGGATCGAATCCTTCATAACTTGTGAAAGTGAAGGGGTTTAATACATTGGCGTAGATTCTTAAGTTGGAAATATGAAGTTTTGAAATCCATTTCTGTGGAAAAGTATAGCCAAGAGTAATGTTTTTGACTCGGACATATGAGTTATCAACGAAATTTTGTGCCCGGTCCTCATTGGCACCACTTTGCCAGTATGCACCGCCTCCTTTACCGTTTCCACCATTGGTTGGGAAGGGATAACTACCGTAATGAGTGGCTTCCTGATAGGCTATAGAGCCATCAGCACCTAGTATCGGAGCACCTTGCGGTATATAATAATCCATGTTCAGACGATTCATGCCACGCTGTCCATAGTCTACGAATTCGGCCATGAAGGGAGAGTATACCATTCCTCCCTGACTAGTGTAAATACTGAAAGAGAAATCAATATTCTTGTATGACAGGTTAGAAGTGAAACTGCCGGTCCAGGTCGGAGCACAATGTCCGAGGATCATTTTGTCATTGGCATCAATAGTACCATTGCCATCCTTATCATAGATTTTCATCTCGCCTTCATAGAATTTGGTTTTCATTTTCGGGTCTTGGGCATAAGCTTGCGCTTCTTCTCGAGTACAGATTCCGGTGTATTTATAGCCGTAGACTACGTCTATAGGGTGATTGATAAACCATTTGTTACCCACTAAGTCTTCTTTGGTACCATTCAATTCTTTGATAGAGTTAATGTTACGCGCAAAAGAGAAGGTTGTTTCCCAGTTCCAATCTTTATTCTTTACGTTGATGGTATTCAGTTGGATTTCTATACCTTTATTGTTCACCTTACCCACATTACTTACAATAGAGCCGGTATAGGAACCTAGTTCAAATGGAGTTTCCATCTCCATCAAGAGATCTTTGGAATCTTTGTTGTAGATATCGATAGATCCATTGATACGATTATTCAAGAAACCGAAGTCAAGACCGAGGTTGATTTCGGTTGTCTTCTCCCAAGTCAGGTCGGCGTTCGTCATGGTATAACCATAACCGTTGGCAACAGACGATCCGTAATTATAGTAATATTTAATATTTGCCAAAGCTTGTGTGTCATAAGGCCCTACACCGGCATTATTACCGGTAACGCCAAAACTGGCACGGAGTTTTAAATTGCTTAACCATTTGCTGGCAAATCCCATAAAATCTTCATCGGAAATGCGCCATGCCAAGGCAGCTGAGGGGAACATCCCCCAACGATTGTCTTTTTGGAATTTGGAACTGCCGTCCCAACGTGAAGATACAGTCAGCATGTATTTGCCTTTGTAGGCATAGTTGATACGGGCTACATAAGATAACATGGAGATTTTTTTATAATAGCTAGACTGACTTTGTACAGTGCCTGAACCAAGATTATGCCAGTCTACATCAAATGGCATATCCACTACATTGATATAGTCGCCTTGTAATTTTTGTTCATAGACACTGAATAAGGCCAAGGCATTCAGACTATGATCTCCAAAATTCTTGATGTAATTGGCTTGCGTATCCCAAGTATACGAGAATATTTCATCATTATAGTTTTCGGCCATGTTTGTTTTTCCAGAACGAAGTTGGGTTTCTCCGTTATAGAATGTACCACGATGGGTTTTGGTATACATGGGGGAGAAAGTAGTTTTAAGAATTATTTCTTTAACGGGGCTGTATTGCAAATAAATGTTTGCCATCACATCATAAGAACGTGTATCGTCTTTTGAGTTCAAACGGTCCACCACTGGATTGATGGAGGAAGTCGGACCACCACCATTGGGATAGATGGCGGCATCTTTACCTGGTTGTGAAATTAATTGTCCTGCCTTTTCCCCTTCCCAATAATAGCATGGCATATTAGGGGTCATACGGAACCCTTCCAAAATAGAGTAGTTGCTACCACTCTCTTTGGATGCTGTTGCCATATTTGTGGAGAATCCGGCTGAGATTTTATCTGAAATCTTATGATCTACTGCTCCTTTTATATTCCAGCGTTCATAACCGTCATACATGATTCCTTCCTCATTTTGATACCCTAGTCCTACGCGGTAGGTTATATTTTTTGCATTTCCCGAGATATTGATGAAATGATTCTGTTGTGAGCCGTTACGGGTTACGATATCTACCCAATCGGTATAATTATTATTGAGATACATATCTTTCACTATTTGACTGCCATTTCCCCAGAAGTTCAGGAAATTGGCATCAGTCATTTCCCAGTTAGTCATTCCCGAAGAGGCATCCATAGATGAAACCAGATAACGGGAGAAACGGAATTTCATGAAATCATCTCCTTCCATAAAGTCCGGCATATTGGCTTTGGTTTTTACACCATAATATCCATCATAGCTGATTGTAGTCTTGGCTACATCTTTGTCTCCCTTTTTGGTGGTAATCATCACTACACCATTTGTGGCCCGTGAACCATAGATGGCGGTAGATGAAGCATCTTTCAAAATGTCCACTTTTTCAATATCCATCGGATTTAGAAAATCCATATTTTCACAAACTACTCCATCGATTACATATAATGGATTGCCGCCATTTAATGAACTTTTACCTCGAATCTGAATATTGAATCCGTCACCGGCACGGCTAGAAGACTGTGAGATATTCACTCCAGCAACTTGCCCTTGCAGACTTTCGACAACTGATGTTGCACCTTTAGCAGAAATCGTCTCTGATTTTACACTACCTACAGAACCGGTAAGGTCTGATTTCTTTACTACACCATAGCCCACTACTACCACTTCGTCCAGTAGTTTATTATCTGCTTCGACCGTGATAGACAGTTTTTGTTGGTTCCCTACTTTAATTTCCTGTGTTTTATAACCCACGTATGAAATAACTAAGGTAGCACCTGCTGAAATCTCCAGTGTGAAGTTACCGTCCAAGTCAGTTACTGTTCCCTGAGTAGTTCCTTTTATCAATACGGAAACGCCGATCAATGCTTCTCCACTTTCGTCTATGATGTTACCCGTAATGATTCGGTTTTGCTGAACCGATTTTAGAATTGCTGAACTTTGTTGGCCTGACCAGTTGTTTGCAAAGGTGGATAATGGTAAGGAAACTAGTCCTAAGGAAATTCCGCAAGCAAACCAAAATCTTTTTGGAGAATACCCTGTACTATAACAGAGCGGGATTTTAAATACTCTTTTTTTCTCATGTCTTTCATTATTAATTTAGTATTAGAGTTGTTTTTGTTTTGATGTCAAATATAGACGGATGTTATCTTTTTATAAGTGGAAAAACTGATAATTTAGTTGGAATATCTATCAAAGGTAGCTAAACAACATATATTGCGATGGATTAAATGTAGAAAGTACTTTGATGAATACCCATTTTCTGCTAATTTCGCAAAGGAAACACATTACTTTGATATGAAAACATACTGGGTTGATATTCTTACCTTTTTCTGTGTAGTAATACTATGCCTTTTTGCAGCCGATGTGCCGGTAAAAGGAGCTATATCTCAAAAATATTCAGTTACGTACTTTTCCAGTCAGAATGGAGTGGAGGATGGGCTGGTCAACGATATTATCCAAGATCATAAAGGTCTGTTATGGTTTGCTACTTGGAATGGGCTTTATCGGTTTGATGGTTATAATTTTAAGAATTATAAATCGAATATGGAAGATTTGGGAGGACTGACCAATGATCGTTTATTAGATATAGTCGAGGATAAATTCGGATGTATATGGGTATTGTGTTATGATTCCACTTGTTATCGTTTTAATCCTGACAAGGAAGTCTTTGAACCTGTCATTCAAAAAACAGCCAATAGCTTTCGGTCAATATCTGTCCTTCCGAATGGAATAGTATGGTTATTACGTGAAGATGGGAGTGCAGTACGGGTCGTTACGGCTCCCGAAGATTTATCTATGACATTTCAATTCTATTCATCAAGAGAAAATACGTTGTCTACTGGTAAAATCCGGTCTGTATTTATGGATTCGAAATTACGGGAATGGCTTCTTACGGATGAGGGGGTATATCGACTATATGATTCAGAACTTTCTATTATTTCTTTGTCTGATTGTCGAAAAAGTGAGAAAATACCTTTTTATTTTGCAACAGAGTTGGAAGAATATATATATTTAGGTGCACATCAAGGTAAAGTTTATAAATACTTGTTGACTGGAGAACTTTCTATTCATACTCAATTGCCAACATCGGCTTCTGTGATTTCTATTTTGCCTTCTGTGGCTGGACTGATATATGTTACTGATTCAGACGGCTTTTTTATTCATGACTCTCTCGGTGAGATAAGACATGTGATGCTTGACTCTCTTTCTCTGTTGAAAGACAAAACCATAGAGTCTGCTAAAATTACTTGTGGAGATTTATTGTGGCTTGTACATCCTGTTCCGGGAGTCACTTTGTTTGATCTGAAAACACAGCGTTTAAGCTTTATTGAAGGAAAGGACGAACTGGGAAGACCGCTAAATACTGAAAGTGATTTTTTTGCTTTTGAGGATCGGAACGATATTTTATGGGTACACCCTAAGGGAGGAGGATTTTCTTATTTTGATTCTCAAAATAGGCGGTTAATACCTTTTAATACTACGGAGCAGCCTGTCAAGTGGAAATCAAATGACCGCTGTTTTGCTGCTTTTGTTGATAAACAAGGAAATTTATGGATGAGTACCCAGCTCAACCGACTTAAGCGTATCACTTTTATCCCTGATAAATTTCATATCTATACGCCTACTCCTCAGGATGTAGAGTTACCTGATAATGAGATCAGGGCACTGTATATAGACAAAAAACAACGTATTTGGACGGGAAGCAGAGATATGAATGTTTCCATATATGATGCCCGGCTTCGATTATTGAAAAGGATGAAATGGGGCAAAGTATATGCCATCATGCAAGATTCGGCTGGTGTTTATTGGATTTCTACTAAAGGCCAGGGATTGATAAAAGCAACAGAAACTTCAAAAGGCAATTTTGAATTACAGCATTTTAAATATAAAGCTGATGACCCCTATTCATTGAGTAATGATAATATTTACTTTACTTTTCAGGATAGTAAGCAGAGACTTTGGGTAGCTACTTACGGAGGTGGATTGAATTTGATTGAAACTATGCCTGATGGTACTTTAAGATTTATCAATCATCGCAATTTGTTAAAGAGATATCCGATAAGTCATTTTTATAAAGTCAGACATATTACTGAAGATAATCAAGGGCGTATCTGGGTGTCTACAACAGCAGGGATTTTACAATTTAAGGTTTCTTTTCATTGTCCTGAAGAAATAGATTTTCATTCTATATGCCGTGAGCAGGGGAATGTGAATAGCCTTAGTAATAATGACGTACAAATGATTCAATGTATGGATAATGGGAAAATTTTTGCCATTACTTATGGCGGAGGGTTAAATGAGCTTTCTCCCATGGGGCTCCATTCTTATCAATGTAAATCCTTCACACAGAAAAATGGACTTATTTCAGATATTATTTATTCTATGCACGAGGATAAACAAGGGAATTTATGGTTGGTGACGGGTGGTGGATTAGTGAAATTTGTAGCTTCGGCCGAACAGATTCAGTATCCTAGTGAGCATATCGCATTTAATATGCATTTCAGTGAAGGTGTGGGGGCAACAGATGGCAGGCAGATTTTTTTTGGTACTAACCGAGGTTTGTTCTATTTTACCCCTGAGAATATCCATAAAACAGATTTTATACCACAAATATTTTTCTCTTCTATTTGGGTAAACAATCAGGAACTGACTCCCAGAAAAACTCCTTCTATTTTGTCTGTTAATCCTGATGATAGCAGGGATATGCAGTTACCTCCTAATAATCATACCCTCAGACTGGTATTTTCTGCTCTAGACATGACCAATACGGAGTATATTCAATATGCTTACAAGTTAGACGGTTTTGATAAAAACTTTCGTTTGACGGATAACGGGCATGAGGCCAACTATACTAATCTTCCTCCGGGAAAATATGTATTTCGTGTAAAGTCTACCAATAATGAAGGTGTATGGGTTGAAAATGAACGAACACTTTCTTTTGAAGTGCTTCCTACTTTCTCTGAGACACCTTGTGCTACTATGCTCTATTTCTTTTTGATTGTATTATTTATTGCAGTTGCCATTTATATATATACCGTTTTTTATCGGATAAAAAATAAGGCTAAAAATGAAGAATTGATTACTCAATTAAAACTTAGCTTCTTTACTGACGTGTCTCACGAATTAAGAACTCCATTAACATTGATTACCGGACCTTTGGAATATATACTCAGAGACGAGAGCCTTTCTGGGAAGGTGAGAGATACTTTGAAGATTATTAAAAAGAATAGTGACCGTATGCAGAGGTTGGTAGGGCAGATTTTGGATTTTAATAAAATCCAGAATAGCAAGATGAAACTGAGAGTTCAGTATGTGGATATTATCAGTTTCACGAAAGAGATAATCAACTATTTTACAGCTTTATCTCAAGAGCGGCATATTAGTCTGAATTTTAACACTCAATTGTCTAAAGTAAATCTTTGGGTGGACAAGGATAAATTAGAGAAAATTATTTTTAATTTGCTGTCTAATGCCTTCAAATACACTCCTGATGGCAAGAACATTTGGGTTAGTATGAAAGATGATGGGAATGCAGTCCTTCTTCAAATCCAAGATGAAGGAGTAGGGATAAAGAGAGAAAAGCAGAAAGTGATTTTCAATCGTTACGAGAATGTGGTTCCGGATAGCATTTACGCTCCTTTAAGTTCTGGTATCGGACTTTCAGTAGCTAAAGAACTTGTGGAAATGCATTATGGTAGTATAAATGTGGAAAGTGAGTTCGGAAAAGGGAGTCTATTTACTGTAAGGCTATTAAAAGGTAAAAAACATTATCCGTCTGACACGGAATATATATTATCAGATTGGAACGAAGATACAAATTTAGATTTCAATTCTCAAAACGAACTACAAGAATTGAATGAAGCGGAGAAGCCGCTCATGCTTATTGTTGAAGACAATTATGAATTAAGAGTATTTATCAAACAAATATTTCAGGAAGCATATCGGTCTGTTGAGGCTGATAATGGAGAGGTTGGATTAAAAAAGGCTTTCTCTGATCTACCTGATATAATAATTACTGATATCATGATGCCTGTAAAAAGTGGTCTACAGATGTTGCAGGAACTAAGGAACGATGAACGAACTTCGCATATTCCTGCCATAGTATTGACTGCTAAGACGGATATGGATAGCATTCTGACCGGTATCCATACAGGAGCTGATGATTACATTACGAAGCCATTTAGTATTAATTATTTGCAAGCTAAAGTAGAGAATATTCTAACTCGGCGTAAAATGTTACAAGCATATTATTGTAAGGTAGGGTATGAAGAGGGGAGTGAAAATAAAGAAAAAGATAAATCGGTTCAATTGTCGGCTAAAGATGCCGCTTTTCTTAATAAGTTAGCTGGAATTATGGAAGAGCAACTTAGTAATCCGGAATTGAATGTAGATCAATTGGTCAGTTATTTCAGTCTGAGTCGGACCAATTTCTTTCATAAGCTGAAGTCTTTAACTGGTATGGCTCCTATAATGTATATAAAAGAAATGCGTATGAGGAAAGCTGCTGAACTGATTAAGGAAAACCAATATACAATGTCGGAAATAGCTTATATGGTAGGTTTTAGTGATCCTCATTATTTTAGTAAAAGTTTTAAATCTTATTGGGGAATGACTTCTACAGAATATGCAAAAAATCAGGTTGGACAATGAAGATAAATGATGGTAAAGTTATATTTTATCATTATATCGGGTGAGCCCATTGTTCACCCGATATAATAGGGGGCATCTTATTTTTTCACCTTATTTCCATTGATATACACTTCATTTAACACTACATCTTTGGCTCCGGTAATTAAATTCCCCTTTTTCTCTACATTATTGAAACGGCTGTTTGTTACATGGATGTCTTCAATATTAACACGGTCATCATATCCGGTAATCAAGACTCCGTACTTACTTTTTTCACTGGTAACATTATCCAGATATACATGGCGTACTACAGGTGGGAAATTTCTGTCACATTTTTCACGGTTTTCATATTGCAGGTTGATTTTCAAAACGGCTTCGCGACATTCACCTACTTCTACATTACGCACATAAATATTTTCAATGACACCACCACGGCAGTTGTTGGTTTTGATGCGGATGACACGTTCCAGGTTCGGGCTGTCCATTTTGCAGTTTTCAACAAACAGGTTCTTATATCCTCCCGAAATCTCACTGCCTACAACTACACCACCGTGTCCGTCTTTCATTTCGCAATTGCGTACAATGATATTTTCACTTGGTACATTCCATTTCCGTCCGTCGGCATTCCGTCCGCTTTTAATGGCAATGCAGTCGTCTCCAGTATCGAATATACAGTTTTCAATTAATACGTTCTTACTTGATTCCGGATCGCAGCCATCGCTATTGGGACCGTGACTGGAAACTTTAACCCCACGCACTGTCAGACTTTCACAAAATAAAGGATGGATAACCCAAAACGGAGAATTTTTCAATGTTACATTTTCTATTAAAATAGTGTTGCAACGATATAGATTGATAAGTTGGGGACGTAAACCGTCTTCAAAAGTCATTTGGCGCTTATCTATCGGGGCAAATGTTTCGGCGTACATCAGTAATTTGTCTCTGCCGCCATTTTTTTGAGCTGTCATACCTTCCTTCCAGCCATAGTGTGGAGCACCACACATACTCCACCAGTTATCATTACTGGCCTGTCCGTCTATAATACCTTTACCGGTAATGCCTATGTTGCTTTCACCATAAGCATAAATTAATGGATGCAAATTGTAACAGTCTACTCCTTCCCAGCGAGTGAGTACGGTTGGAGTATATAGATATTTCTCTGAAGAAAATTTTAGATAGGCGCCTTCTTCCAAATGCAGATTTACATTGCTTTTCAGTGTGATAGGACCTGTTAGAAATTCTCCGGGTGGAACTAATACAGTTCCTCCACCTGTCTGGCTGCATGTGAGGATAGCTAGATTGATTGCTTCATGGCAGAGTATTTCACCATTATTTCCTTCTTTGGCACCGAAATCTTTAATGTTGTACACACGATCGGGAAAAGAGGTCTTTTTGATTTGTTTTTCTATTTGCTCACTTTCTTTCCAAATCTCTTGTGGTATTTGTGCATGAGCAAGTCCAAAATATGCACATATACAAAGTACACTAACCTGTCTCTTATACACATCTGACGCTGCCGACGAAGGCTTAGGTG
>ENA-UAPM01000454-UAPM01000454.1-human-gut-metagenome-genome-assembly--contig:-NODE-454-length-14678-cov-23.722560_pt1 | contig 14678 bp, 10 predicted proteins | sample MGYA00244016_ERZ654582 | MGnify/ENA primary metagenome ERZ654582 (study PRJEB26926, sample SAMN06164545) | human gut metagenome | biome: ENVO:00009003; feature: ENVO:2100002; material: ENVO:00002003... | reverse complement strand
CTTTGCCACCGCCCTTGCCAAGCAATGGGACCAGGCGATTCCCTACATCGAGCAATGCCGCCTTGCTCCCTGGACGCACAACAAGACCATCCAGAAAGCAATCGAGAGCTACAGAATCTCGCCTGAGCAGAAGGAATATCTGCGGACGTTGAAGATAAAATAATTATGACACAAGATACTTCTACATATTACGTTTGGATAGGTGGCTCATGTGATTATGGCCATAAAGAGCGAGCTGGTGGTGCTGCCGTTGTAATTGAGCATAACGGCAACATCATCAGCCGTGATGTAATCAGCGACCTACACACCACGGAGTTCCGCATGATGCTTACCCTCATGGTGAAGGTAATGCAGGAAATACCGGAAGGTTCCGACATTCTCTTCCTGACCAACGCTGCCTATATTCAGAACTTTGACAAAGCTCCAACGGCTAAATCAGCAAACAGAACGAGCAGCGAGAACAAAGATGCAAGCTCGCTTGCAGTCTCTGCCGAGTCGCGAGGGAGGAAGGCGAGAGCCAATCCGGACTTGATTGTTCAATGCATCAAGGAAAAGAAAAGGCACAACTCAGTCGGAGTCAAAATCGTGCAATATCACAAGAGTCCACTGCTGATCGAAACCCACGATAGGGCTACGGAAGCTATGGCTAAGACAAGGAAGGAGTTTCATCAGAAAAACAAATAAATGTTTAGGGCCGTTTTCCGGTCATTAAGGTCACGGTCATTTCCGGTCATTAAGGATTTCAACTTCTCTATTGTGGTAACACATTAGCGCTTTTTGATAACACATTTGTAACACACATGGATGATTTCCCAATACGTCAAATTCATAACATATTGATTAACAGCTATTTACGAAAAGAGTTCATAAAAGAGGAATAAGTGATTAAATATATTTAAAAACAAAAAAAAGAACAACAGAGATAAGTACCTATAAATAAGTAACTTACTACTATTGTTCTCTCACGCTATTTTTGTACAAATAAGTTTCATTTTGACTATTATAGTGATTCCGTTGGGGTTCGAACCCAAGACCCACAGCTTAGAAGGCTGTTGCTCTAATCCAACTGAGCTACGGAACCTACACTTTTCAAATCGCAAACCAGCTAACCAATAACGCAATCAGCCACTTTTCTTATTTGCGGCTGCAAAGGTACATATATTTTTTGAATACACCAAACTTTTTCTCACTTTTTTCTTTTTTTATGCTTAAATATCGCAAAAAATAACTACCTTTGCATCCGTTAGGAGCAAGAAACTGTATTCTGGCCCCGAAAGAGAAGAGATTTTTATAACGCATATTCAAACATAAAACATACGCAAATGAAAAAGTTAATCTTTTCAGTAGCCCTGCTCTCGGCAGCACTCTCTGCCAGCGCAGAAGAACATCCGCTCTGGATGCGCTACCCAGCCATCTCGCCCGATGGCACTACCATCGCCTTCGCTTATAAAGGCGACCTCTACAGTGTTTCTGTCAACGGCGGTGAAGCACGACAGCTCACAACCCATGCAGCCTTCGATTCGCATCCTGTATGGAGCCCTGACAGCAAGAAAATTGCCTTCCAGTCTAACCGCGAAGGAAGTCTTGACATCTTTGTAATCGATGCAAAAGGCGGTGCTCCTACCCGACTCACCACCAACAGCGGCAGCGAAACACCTATCGCCTTTGCAGACAACGACCATGTGCTCTACTCTGCCAGTCTGCAGCCTACAGCCCAGAGCATCATCTTCGGCGACAACACATTCCCACAAGTATATAAGGTAAGCACCAAGGGCGGAAGACCGGAACTCTTCTCTACCCTCACCATGGAGAATATCAGCATCGCCAAGAACGGCGACATTCTCTACCACGACAAAAAGGGATACGAAGACCCTTGGCGCAAACACCAGAAATCACCTATCGCACGCGACATCTGGCTGAAGAGTAACGGAAAGTTTACCAAGCAGACTACCTTTGCCGGCGAAGACCGCTCGCCAGTATGGACATCAGACGAGAAATCATTCTGCTATCTGAGCGAGCAGGACGGCACATTCAATATCTACCGCCGCAGCCTCAACAGTTCAAGCGACAAGCAGATTACCCACCACAAAGGCAATCCGGTAAGATTCCTCACCGCATCCAGCGCCGACCTGCTCTGCTACGGATATGATGGCGAAATCTACACCGTGAAAGAAGGTGGAGAGCCTCAGAAGGTGAACATCTCCATTACAACAGATAATGACGCTCCAAGCCTCGTACGTCAGATTAAAAGCTGGGGAGCTACGGAGATTTCCGTTTCGCCAGACGCCAAGGAAGTGGCTTTCGTGATGCATGGCGACGTATACGTAACTTCTGTAGAATACACCACTACCAAGCGCATTACCGACACACCGCAGCAGGAGCGCGACCTGAGCTTCTCGCCAGACGGCAGAGCCCTGGTCTATGCAGCCGAGCGCAATGGCGTATGGCAGATTTACCAGTCTAAGATCAAGAACGAGAAAGAGAAGAACTTCACCTACGCTACCGACATCGAGGAAGAGCAGCTGGTGAAAACAGGCATTACATCGCAGTATCCTCAATACTCTCCTGACGGCAAGGAAGTGGCTTTCTTCGAAGACCGTGCTGCACTCCGCATCGTCAATCTGAAATCGAAGGAAATCCGTACCGTGCTCGATGGCAAATACGTCTACTCTTACAGCGATGGAGACATCGCTTTCGAATGGTCACCAGACAGCAAATGGCTCCTTTCAACCTATATCGGCAACGGCGGCTGGAACAACCAGGATATTGCGCTGGTAAAGGCTGACGGCAAAGAGGTTCACAACCTGACCAATTCCGGCTACAGCGACAGCAACGGCAAATGGGTGCTCGACGGCAAGGCAATGCTCTTCCAGAGCGACAGAGCCGGCTACCGCAGTCATGGAAGCTGGGGAGCAGAAGACGATGCCTACATCATGTTCTTCGACCTGGACGCCTACAACCGCTTCAACATGAGCAAGGAAGAGATAGAACTGGCTGACGTCAACAAGGACGAAAAGGAGAAGAAGGAAGACGAGAAGAAGGAAGAGGCTAAAAAGAAGGCTGACGAAAAGCAGAAGAAGACCGGAAAGATAGAGGTGGAAAAAGTGAAGCCACTGGAGCTGGACATCGAAAACTGCCGCGACAGAATCGTACGCCTCACCGCAAACTCTTCGCACATGGGCGATGCTGTGCTCTCTAAAGACGGCGACAAGCTCTACTACCAGGCAGCCTTCGAGGATGATTACGACCTCTGGCAGCACGACCTGAAGGACGGCTCTACCAAGCTCGTGATGAAGGGCGTAGGCCAGGGCAACCTGCAGACCGACAAGGATGTGAAGAACCTTTTTATCTGCAACGGAAGCAGCATCAAGAAGGTGGATCTGAGCGGATTCAGCACCAAGAACATCAGCTTTGAGGCTAACTTCAACTATAAGCCAGCCGAGGAGCGCCAGTATCTCTTCGACCACATATGGCGACAGGTGAAAGACAAGTTCTACGACCCTAAGATTCATGGTGTTGACTGGGAAGGTTACCGCAAGACCTATGAGAAGTTCCTGCCTTACATCAACAACAATTTCGACTTCCAGGAGATGTTGAGCGAAATGCTTGGCGAGCTGAACGCCTCGCATACAGGAGCTCGCTACTACGCTTCGAACAGCGCGCTTACCACCGCCAATCTGGGAGTATTCTTCGACCCTCAGTATCAGGGCGACGGCCTGAAGATTCAGGAGATTATCAAGCGCGGTCCTTTCGATGTGAAGAATACGGGCGTTACAGCCGGCTGCATCATTGAGAGCATCGACGGCGAGGAGATTAAAGCCGGAATGGACTACTTCCCATTGCTCGACGGAAAGGTTGGCAAGAATGTACGCCTCGGCATCAGAAACGCCAAGGGCAAGAAGATGGAGGTTATGGTGAAGGCTATCTCTCAGGGCAAACTCAACAACCTGCTCTACAAGCGATGGGTAGACCGCAACCGCGCTTTCGTTGACAGCATTTCGGGCGGACGCATCGCTTATGTTCACGTTAAGGCGATGGATTCGGAAAGTTTCCGCACCGTTTACAGCGAACTGCTGAGCGACAAGAACCGAAACAGAGACGCTGTAATCGTAGACGAACGCCATAATGGTGGCGGCTGGTTGCACGATGATCTCTGCACCCTGCTCAACGGCAAGCAGTATCAGGAGTTTGTACCTCACGGTAAGGTCGTTGGCCGCGATCCGTTCAATAAATGGGTGAAGCCATCTTGTGTCATGATCTGCGAGAACGATTACAGCAACGGTCACGGTTTCCCATGGGTTTACAAGGAACTCGGAATCGGCAAGCTGATCGGTGCTCCTGTAGCAGGAACCATGACAGCCGTATGGTGGGAAACGCTGATGGACAACACGCTGGTATTCGGTATTCCTCAGGTAGGCTGCCGCGACATGCGTGGCGTGTTCGGCGAGAACACCCAGCTGAACCCAGACATCGAGGTTTACAACAGTCCGGAAAATTTCATCAATGGCCATGATAGCCAGCTCGAAAGAGCCGTAAAGGAAATGATGAAGAAATAAACAGAACGCCCTGCAAGGGTCCAGAAGCCAAACCGCTTTTGTCCTTTGCAGGGCGATTTGTTTTTTGTAGCAGACAACATTATTTATTAAACCTTATTAACCCACAATATCGGCGAAAACCCTTCTGTCATGACATAAAACCCTCTAAATCTTTACTTTTTTTCTTGAAAAGGGCGAAAAAGCAAGTGAAAAAGCCATAAAATAAAAAAAAATGAGTATCTTTGCAGAAGATAAAAAACAAGATTATGGGATTATTCGGATTATTCAGCAACAAAAAGAAGGAAACTCTCGATAAGGGACTTGAAAAAACCAAGGAGAGTGTGTTCGGCAAACTGGCGCGCGCCGTTGCCGGAAAGTCTACCGTCGACGATGATGTGCTCGACGATCTCGAAGAGGTACTCATCACTTCAGACGTAGGTGTAGAAACCACGGTCAAGATTATCCGCCGCATCGAAGAACGTGTGGCCCGCGATAAATATGTTTCAACCAGCGAGCTCAACCGCATTCTGCGCGAGGAAATCGCCATTCTCCTCTCCGAGAATCACAGCGATGACCTGGCAGACTGGGAACTTCCTGCCGACCATAAACCTTACGTTATCCTCGTAGTAGGCGTAAACGGCGTGGGCAAGACAACCACCATCGGCAAACTGGCTTACCAGTTTAAGAAGGCTGGAAAGAAGGTTGTTCTGGGAGCTGCCGACACCTTCCGTGCCGCTGCCGTAGAGCAGATTTGCATCTGGGGCGAGCGCGTGGGCGTGCCTGTAGTGAAACAGCAGATGGGAAGCGACCCGGCAAGCGTGGCGTTCGACACCCTGCAGAGCGCCAAGGCAAACGGCGCCGACGTGGTGCTCATCGATACGGCAGGCCGACTGCACAACAAGGTGAACCTGATGAATGAGCTCAAGAAAATAAAGGAAGTGATGAAGAAAGTAATGCCTGAAGCACCAGACGAGGTAATGCTCGTGCTCGACGGAAGTACCGGACAGAATGCATTCGAGCAGGCTAAACAGTTCTCTGCCGTTACCAACATCTCCTCGCTCGCCATCACCAAGCTCGACGGAACCGCTAAGGGCGGCGTTGTCATCGGCATCAGCGACCAGCTCAAAGTGCCTGTAAAATACATCGGACTGGGCGAAGGTATGGAAGATCTGCAGCTCTTCAACAAGACAGAATTCGTAGACTCGCTCTTTAAAAATTAGAAAATGAAGAAAAATCAGATAGATATTATTACCCTGGGCTGCTCGAAGAATCTCGTAGACAGCGAGTTGCTGATGAAGCAGTTTGAGGCAAACGGCTACCATTGCGTTCACGATTCCAAGCGCCCTCAGGGCGAGATAGCCGTAATCAATACGTGCGGATTCATCGAGGATGCAAAGCAGGAAAGCATCGACACCATCCTGGAGTTTATCCAGGCTAAGGAAGAAGGCCGACTCAGAAAGCTCTACGTAATGGGCTGCCTCTCGCAGCGCTACCAGAAGGAACTGGAAGAAGAAATGCCCGAAGTGGATAAGTTCTACGGCAAATTCAACTACAAGCAGCTTCTGCAGGAACTCGGCAAGGCGGAAGTTTCATCCTGCAACGGCCAGCGTCATCTCACCACTCCGCGCCATTATGCCTACATCAAGATAGCTGAGGGCTGCAACCGCCACTGTGCCTACTGCGCCATTCCTATCATCACCGGCAAGCACGTTTCCCGTCCGAAGGAAGAGATTCTGCAGGAGGTGCGCGAACTGGTAGCAGAAGGCGTGAAGGAGTTTCAGATTATCGCTCAGGAACTCACCTACTACGGCGTAGATATTGACGGCAAGCATCATATTACCGAACTCATCAGCGAGATGGCTGATATTCCGGGCGTGAAATGGATTCGCCTGCATTACGCTTATCCGAACCAGTTCCCAATGGATCTTCTGGACGTGATGCGCGAGAAGCCAAACGTATGCAAATATCTCGACATTGCCCTCCAGCACATCAGCGACCACATGCTCACCAGCATGCATCGCCACGTAACGAAGCAGGAAACCATCAATCTGCTGAAGGCCATCCGCGAACGCGTGCCAGGCATTCACATCCGCACTACGCTGATGGTTGGTTTCCCAGGCGAGACAGATGAGGATTTCCACGAGCTCCTCGACTTCGTACGCGAACAGAGATTTGAGCGCATGGGCGCCTTTGCCTACTCTGAGGAAGAAGGAACCTACAGCGCCACCCACTACGAAGACAATGTGCCTGCCGAAGTAAAACAGCGCCGACTGGACGAACTGATGATTCTGCAGCAAGACATCAGCTCTGAGGTTGAGGCTGATAAAGTGGGCAAAACCATGACCGTTATCATCGACCGCAAGGAAGGCGATTACTACATCGGACGAACAGAGTTCTGCTCTCCGGAAGTAGACCCTGAGGTTCTGATCCGTGCCGATGAGAAGCGTCTGCGCGTGGGTTGTTTCTATCAGGTAGAAATTACTGCAAGCGAGGAATTTGACCTCTATGGCAAGGTGGTGAAATAATCATTCTCTCCCCCATAGCCTGGAGTTTAAGAAAATTTGACTACATATTAAATAAATATGAACAATAAGGAATACATCGCTGAACTGGCTCAGCAAACCGGCTATTCGCAGGAAGACACCCAGAAGTTGGTGCGCAAGGCGATAGACGCTATGATTGCCGAGTTTGAGGATGGAGAAGCTGTCTCTATCCCCAATTTTGGCACCTTCGAAGTGAAGAAGCGCATGGAGCGAGTGGTGGTTAATCCTACTACCAAAAAGCGCCAGCTGGTGCCGCCTAAGTTGGTGTTGGGTTTCCGACCGGTTGCTTCGGTCAAGGAAAAACTAAAGAATGGAGGGGATGAGCAATGAGCAAATTCAGTTTAAATACACTCGGAAAACTGCTTGCTGACAAAAGCGGGCTGAGCCAGGTGGAAGCAGAACTCTTCATCCGGAAGATGTTTGATGTGTGCAACCAGGGACTCGATGCCGACAAGCAGGTGAAGATAAAATGGCTGGGCACTTTTAAGGTACAGACCACGAAAGACCGTGAAAGCATCAATGTGAACACGGGCGAGCGCTTCACCATTGAAGGCAGAGACAAACTCACCTTCACGCCTGACAACATCCTGAAAGAAATCGTAAACAAGCCATTCGCCCAATTTGAAACGGTGGTGGTAAATGACGGCGTAGATTTCGATGAAATAGATGAGAAGTTTGGAGAAGAACAGACAGAAGATGCTCCTGCACAAGTAATCGATTTTCTGGACGAAGAAAAAACTGCAACTCCAAATCCGGAGGTTGTCGTAATCGAATCAGAAAAGGAAAAGGAAAAAGAAGCCGAAGACGAACTGGCAAAGCAAATTGCTATTGAACAAGCTAAACTGGAAAAATTAAAACAAGCCCAACTGGAGCAGGAAAGAATACAGAAAGAAAAGCTTGAAAAAGAAAAGCAAGAGCAGGAAAGACTGGAACAGGAAAGACTGGAGCAGGAAAGACTGGAGCAGGAAAGACTGGAGCAGGAAAGACTGGAACAGGAAAGGCTGGAGCAGAAAAGGCTGGAGCAAGAGAAGCTTGAATTAGCCCAGCAACAGCAAGCCCTGAAAGCAGTTGTTGAACCTGCAGTACCTGCATCAGATGAATCTGAAGAAGAAGAGGAAGAAGAATCTTCCAATTCTCATCATATTGTTATTCCTCGCTATCTGGTCGTTGCAGTCTGTCTCATCGTAGTAGCTTTGATTGGCGGAATGGGATGGTTTGCCTTCAACTATGGTCAGATGACTGCCCAGCGCGATCATCTAGCCATGCAGCTAAACCAGTATCACCAGGCTCCAGCCAAGAAAGTCCCAGCCAAACCAGCTGCCGCCCCACTCTCTCAGGAACAGAAACTCCGCCAGAAAGCGATGGAAGACAGCATCCGTATGGCAAAAACTGCAGAAGCAGTAAAACTGGCTGAAAATTCGGATGAGGAAAGTGCTAGCGCTGAAAAAGCCAAGCAGACTGAAGCAAAAGCTAAGGCTGAAGCGAAAGAAAAGGCTAAAGATAAAGCCGAAGAAAAGGCTACTTCGAAAATAGCATCATCCCAGTATGATAAGGATGCTCGCGTACGCACGGGAGCTTACCGAATCGTAGGAGTTGCCCAGACCGTTACGGTTGGCGCCGGTCAGACCCTCGAACAAATCAGCACCCGCTATCTAGGTTCGGGCATGGAATGCTACGTAGAAGCCCTGAATGGTACAAACACCGTAAAAGCCGGACAGAAAATCAAGATTCCGAAACTGGAATTGAAAAAGAAAAAGAAATAAAATACTGAACAAACAAAAAATCGCCCTGTAAGAGCAAATGTAATTTTGCACTTACAGGGCGACATTGTTTTATGTAACATTACTTGCCCAACACTTCATCAAGCAAAGTGTAGAAAGCAGGATCCTCGCCAACAATAGTCTTGATAATCTTACCGTTAGCATCAATCACAATCTTTGTAGGGAAACCCTGAACAGCGTAATCGCTGAGAACCTTGCTGTCCTTAGAATTGTAAACATGAATCCATGGCAGCTGGTGCTTCTCAACAGCAGCCTTCCACTTAGCCTCTGTATCATTACAATCTACACCAAGAATTTCAAACTTACCCTTGTACTTCTCGTAATACTCCTTCATCTTAGGCATTCCCTTGATGCACCATCCGCACCATGAACCCCAGAAGTCAAGAACTACAATCTTACCGCGAAGGCTGGAAAGCTTGAAATCATTTCCCTTAATATCCTTCAGCGTGAAGTCAGGAGCCTCAACACCGGCAGCCTGCACCTTCTTAGCCTTCTCCTCAGCCTCAGCACGCTTCTTAGCCATATCAATCATTGGCTGGTAGAAAGCCTTCATTCTGCCGTTCTTCACATTCTCAGAGAGCAAGCCCAGCAGTTTCTCCATCTTGCTGACATCATCAAACTGCTCGAAGATAGTAGCACAAGCCTCATAATCAGGATGCTGTTTTACGAAATCGAAAATCTTATCGTCCTTTGCCTTTTGCAGGGCAGGAGCCTTCTGCTCATACTCTGCCATGATGGTCTGCTGGGTCTCACCATTCTTGATTCTCTGGTTCAGGGAAGCTTCGTAATCTCTCAACTCTTTATTAGCATTCTCCAGCAGAACATCTACTTCATGATACTGCTGATAGAACTTAGAACCCGAAATATCGAAGCGGGTCTTTGCATCACCCTTAACTTCAGCCTTCTCGCCAGGAACACAAGGCAGGTTGAACATAAACTGACCTGCACCACGATAAGCTTCAGGTGAGAGGAAAACGTATCCGGCTGCCTTATCAAGGTTTGCAGAATAGGTAAACTTGCCATTCTTCACCAAAACCGTATCCATCTTAACATTTCTGCCCTTGTAAACAAGTACAGAATCGGAATTGAAATTCTTCAAATCCACCTTCAACTGGAAGTTGCTCTTCTGAGCCATTGCAACGGTTGATGCAAGCATCAGAGCCGCAGATAAAATCGCTGTTTTCATTTTTCTTTTATTATATTTATTCTGATTACACCTTATTATATATAGGGAACGAAGAACGCCTGGTTCGTCGTCATCCTTATTTTTCATACTCGGTAGTATCCTCAATACCCGCCTCGGCCAAAGCTTCCTTGCGCTCAACGCAGGTTCCGCATTTGCCACAATGCTTCTCACCGCCCTTATAGCAGCTCCAGGTTTCAGCATAGTCAATGCCCAACTTCTTGCCTATCTCCGCAATCTGCCCTTTGGTAATATTCGTATAAGGAGCCACCACACGCACATCAACGAACGTTCCTGCTTCAGCAGCCTCATCTATCGCCTTGATAAACTCCGGACGGCAGTCTGGGTAAATCGTATGATCGCCACCATGGTTAGCGATGAAAACTTTCTTCAGATTATTACTCTCAGCAATGCCGATGGCAATGCTCAGCATGATTCCATTACGGAAAGGAACCACCGTACTCTTCATATTATCATCAGCATAATGACCCTCAGGAATTGCATCGGCACCTTCAAGAAGAGAACTCTTGAAATACTGATGCATGAAACCCAAATCTATCGTAATATGCTTGATTCCCAAACGCTCACAATGCATCTTGGCGAAAGGAATTTCACGCTCGTTATGATTACTTCCATAGTTAAAACTAATGCCGAGTGCAATCTCGTCTTTCTTATCGTAGAGCAGCGTGATGCTATCCATGCCGCCGCTCACAATGATTACTGAATCCTTCATTTTACTTTGAATTTTGAACTTTGAACTGTATGATTACTTTTTACTTCACCCAAACAGGCAGCGGAATGCTTCTTCCACCTTCCTTACGGGATGAATTTCTATCTTATATTTCTTATGATCGAAACCATGATTGTTGTACTTCGGGATGATGATGTGCTGGAATCCCAGTTTTTCAGCCTCAGCAATACGCTGCTCGATGCGGCTCACCGGACGGACTTCACCGCTCAGACCTACCTCGCCTGCCATACACCAACCTTGCTCGATAGGCGTGTCAACATTGCTGCTCAATACGGCTGCCAACACACTCAAGTCCATGGCAGGATCGGTTACTCTCAATCCTCCGGCAATATTCAGGAACACGTCCTTCTGCATCAGCTTGAACCCCACACGTTTCTCTAGAACCGCCAGGAGCATGTTCAAACGGCGCTGGTCAAAACCAGTTGCCGAACGCTGCGGAGTTCCATAGGCTGCTGTTGAAACCAAAGCCTGCGTTTCCACCAGGAACGGGCGTACACCCTCAATGGCAGCACTGATGGCAACACCCGAAAGTCCGTCGTGGTCTTCCGTAAGGAGCAGTTCCGACGGATTGCTCACCTGTCTCAATCCTCCCTGCAGCATCTCGTAGATGCCGAGTTCCGAAGTGCTTCCGAATCGGTTCTTGATGCTTCGCAGGATGCGGTACATATAATGTTGATCACCCTCAAACTGGATGACGGTATCCACAATATGCTCCAGAATCTTCGGACCAGCCAGGGTTCCCTCCTTATTAATATGTCCGATTAGGATAACAGGGATACCGCTGGTCTTGGCAAATCTCAGGAGCGATGCTGCGCATTCACGCACCTGGGATACTGAACCAGGAGAACTATCTACACTCTCTGTAGCAATTGTTTGGATAGAATCGATAACTACCAGTTCTGGAGCCACTTGCTGAATATGGGAAAAGATTTTCTCTAACTGTGTTTCACAGAGAATCGTAATATGACCGAAGGCATTCTCCGGTGGGGTTCCTTCCAACGAAGCAGCGTCTTCAACCGAAGTTTCCTTCAGCATAGCCTGTCCCTTCGCCAGTCTGTCAGCTCTCAGCTTAATCTGATGAGCACTCTCCTCACCGCTCATATACAGCACCCTTCTATGTTTCATATTCAGGATGGTTTGCAGCGTAAGGGTACTCTTTCCGATGCCCGGTTCACCGCCCAGCAGGGTGATGCTTCCCGGCACCATACCGCCACCCAGTACGCGGTTCAGTTCCTCGTCCATCATATCGATACGCGGCTCATCCACAGCCGAAATATCCTTCAGATTCATCGGCTTGGCATCCGCGTCGGAGTGTTGCCCACCAAACATGGTAGCAGCCCCGCCATGTCTCATGGTCATGCCAGCGCTTTTAGCCGCCTGCGATCCCGAATCAGCCGCAATGCGTATCTCCTTAAAAGTATTCCATTGTCCGCAGCTAGGGCATTTACCCATCCACTTGGCACTTTCCTGCCCGCAGTTGCTGCAAACGTATGCTATCTTATCTTTTGCCATAACGATTGAATTTGTCGGCAAAGGTACAGCTTTTTTCTTTAAAAGCCAAAAAAGCGCCCATTTTTCGCAGACAAATCCCTATTAAACAATATTAAAAAATAATCTTTTTTTCCAAATATCTCTCCTTTTCCCCTATTTTTGGGTATATTTGCAGATTCAGAACCAAGAGTAACAACTATAAATAAGCATATGAAAACAGTTATAAAAATCATTAAAAGACAGCAGAAACTGAAAGAACCTATCAAATTGCGAGTCAAGAACCTCAAAAACGGGAACCAAAGTTTATACCTTGACATTTACTGGCAGGGTAAACGCACTTACCAATTTCTGTATTTATATCTGGTTCCGGAAATCAACGAGCAAACCATAGCCCAGAACCAAGAAGTTGGAAGACAGGCCCTACTCATCAAAAGCAGGAAAATCATCGAGCTCCTCGGCAACATGCCTAAACACGAAGGAAACGAAGCGACCCGAAAATACTATCTGCTCGATTTCATCCAGCAATACGCAGATGAGCGCAAGCCGAAGACGGGTAATTGTACAAGAAGTAGATACGAAAGCATCATCAGTCTGAAAAAGCATCTTATGAAGTTTGGAGCTAAAAATACATTGGTAGGAGAAGTAGATACTAAGTTCGTAGAGCATTTCATCGACTATCTGAGGGAGGCACACGATTTACATCCCAACAGGAAGAATCCTTCCAAATTATCAGAGGGAACGATTTATCTTATGTATTCTATTCTTCGAAGTGTCACCATCGAACTGTACAAAAAGAAGTTGATTCCCCAGAATCCATACTCTTTTCTCTCCCCTCAATTCCGTCTGATGCGTCCGGAATCAACCAGAAATTATCTAAGCAAGAGCGAACTCGCAAAAGTCATCCAGTCAGAATGCAAGTATTCTCAACTGAAAGAAACCTTTCTTTTCAGCTGCTTCACGGGATTACGCAAGAGCGACATTCTCAGTCTAACTTGGGAAGAGATTATTCGAGAGAATGGTAAAGTCTTTATCCAAAAGAAAATTCAGAAGACGCAGCGATGGCTCAAGATACCATTATCCCATCAGGCGATACAATGGCTGCCGAAGCGACCGGGAAGAGACATGAAAGGGATTATTTTCGACGAGATTTCACATTCTTCGATGTCGAAACAATTGAAAGCGTGGCTTGGAACTATCAAGAATCTTAACAAGGAGATAACTTTCCATTGTGGCCGTCACACCTTCGCCACGCTGGAATTGTCCTTTGGAGCCAGTCTTTATACCATTGCATCGCTGCTGGGTCACAAAAACATCACAACAACGCAGGTATATGCCAAGGTAGTAAACAAGGAAAAGGAGCGTGCCGTGGGGCTTATAGACAAGAATTTCAAGTAACAAACGGGTAACACGCTCCCCTATTTAGGAGCCATCCTGCCAGCGTTGTGCATTTCGGGCGTGTCAATTTAAAATTCTCCCGCCCTTATTTTTGAGAAAACAATCGTATTTACGTGCAAGGTTCAACTCCTCTCAACCCTGCATGTAAGAATTTTTTATACCTTACCGAAAAAGATAGATTTGCACGCAGAAGGTGGAAGAATTTACGACTCCAGTAGATGGTGATTATAAGTTGGAATGTTGGGGATCACAAGGTGGAACACTTCAGTCTTTTCATGTTCCTGGTTATGGCGGATATAGTGTCGGTTGGTATAAATCAACTGCCAATAGAATTCTTTATATTTGTGTTGGCAATCATGGTGCTTATGGTTCTTATAGTTATAACAACAATATTGGTGCCAATATTGTTTCTGGTGTGCCAGGTGGAGGTGCTACCCATATTAGTATAAACTCAGGTGGAGAATTAAAAGAGTTTGATAAACACCGGGGAGATGTGTTACTGGTCGCTGGTGGAGGAGGATGTTGCGATATGACCTCCGATGTGAAGAGTGGAATTGGAGGCCAGGGTGGTGGCAAAAACGGAACAGCAGGTTCTAACTCAGGTTCCCTTTATTATCCTAATGGAGATGGAACTGGAGCCACTGATGTTGCCGGTGGTAAAACGAGCTATTATTCAAGTGGAGCATTTCATATTGATGGTAGTTTCGGATTAGGCGGTGTGGCTTCAAACGGTGATTATGGGGCTCAAGGTGGCTCTGGTTGGTTTGGAGGAGGTGGCTGTGAATTAGCAGGTACTAGTGGAGGTGGAAGTGCATATATTAATCCTATTCTGAAATCAGTTAACACTATAAATGGAAATAACCTGATGCCGAACCCACAAGGTGGTAGTGACGTAATAGGGCATTTAGGTGATGGCATATGTGTAATATCCTGGATCTTGAAATAATGATATTTAGTTTTAATTAGTTCTATTTTTTAGATCGCATCTTTATAACACAG
>ENA-UAPM01000453-UAPM01000453.1-human-gut-metagenome-genome-assembly--contig:-NODE-453-length-14739-cov-26.137020_pt1 | contig 14739 bp, 11 predicted proteins | sample MGYA00244016_ERZ654582 | MGnify/ENA primary metagenome ERZ654582 (study PRJEB26926, sample SAMN06164545) | human gut metagenome | biome: ENVO:00009003; feature: ENVO:2100002; material: ENVO:00002003... | reverse complement strand
CACGCAGCTGCTTATACTCCTCTTCCGAAGTGATGGAGCGGGCAACCTTGTGCCCGTTCTCCACCTTTATTAAATAACAACTCATCTATCTGTTTCTACTTATCGTTTTAAGTTGAATACAAAATCCTAATGTTTCAGTTGGTAATCCAATACCGCCTCAGCCCCTTCTTCAGCCTCAACAGCCAGCGTTCGGGCGATGTTGATTCCCTCATGGCAGAACACCTTCAAGGTAAGCTGAACAGCACCGTCCTTGGTCTTGCTCACACGACCATGCGCCAGTTTCTTAATCAGTTCCGACTGAGTTCTGAGGCGGTGCTGAACCACGAAATCAAATGTTCCGTCAGGCATTTGCTGAGCCACGCCCATCGAACGGAATCGAGGAACCTTATTCACCCCCGATTCCTGAGGACTGAAGAGGAAATACTGCTTAGCATCATAGTAAGCCATTCCACCCAACTGCACATGCTGGCAGTCATTATTATTCACCTGCTGGTTCTGAACATTGTTCTGAACCTTATTATTTTTCTTTGCACTCATAAAATCTTAAATTAAAATTGAAGATGAACGAAAGAAGTGTCGTAAGTTTCAGTTTGCGCAAATTATCCCGGGACAATTCTCACGCCACCTATTTCAATTCAAGATTAATTACTTGCCAAGTTTCTCAATGTCTGTAACGAGGATGTCTTGGTAAACCTGACCATTATACTCACGAGTCGTGAATCGGAGCGTAACCGCCACCAATGTTCCCGGAGCGAACTTACACTGGGCAATATTGCCGAGCATTGCCGCAGCATACTGGTTCTCATACTTGCCGCCCATCTCCTGGAGAACGATGTTGCATTTCATCATCTGTCCGTTCTCACTTTTCTGACTCTGCACAGCAAAGGTCTCACCCTGCTGCACCACTCTCATTATCTGAGTATACATATTATATAATGTACGAAGAGGATTTCAAGAGCACCAAACCATTTCAGCGTTGTCTTGTTTCTTCGACGCTGCAAAAGTACTGCAGAAAATAAGGCAAAACAATCCCTTTCCCACAACTCCCCCGAAAAACCCACAATTTTGGGAAAAATCGGGCATTTCTTGGGAAAAATAAAAGGGCAACTCTCTCAGCATGGGAAAAACAAGGAAAAATCACAAAATATTAACAAAAGGCAAGAAAACACCCCTATTTTGCTGCAAGCTTTTTCCCACACTTTTCCCGAAAAACTGCTGTTTTTGGGAAAAATCAGGGGTTTCTTGGGAAAAAGCGGGGCGTTATTGGGAAAAATGCTTAATGAAATCAAGATTACCTCAAAGAGAGAAAAAAAGAACTCAACTTATTGCATAAAAACATAAAAAATGCGTTGAAAATGCTTTATACGTTCTAAGAATGTTTTTATAATAATCGAAAGAAAACAAGGGATAACTATTTGATTACCAAGCGAAAAACTTTTCATTTAGATTATTTCCTATCGCCCATGAGATTACATTTTTGTTTTTAGGCGTTTTTATTCCATTACAAAACTTTAGTAAATGGGTGAAGCACGCCCCGAAAAAATGAAGCAAGTTCACCCCCACACGCCCTGAAGGGGCAGAAGCTCCTAGCCCAGGGCACTCGCCCTGGGTAAACCAGCAATCAACCTTGCGCCCTGTAAGGGCAAAAGCTTTAAAAATCAGTCGTCAAAAGCACCTCCTTCACAATTCCATGAAGAAGATGCCTTTAACAAAACCTATCATAGTTACCCAAAAATTTTATTCCCAAAACGAGAAATTAATTCTTGCTTAAGATTATCTGGGAAATTGCAATCCTTAAATGCTCCATCCCCAATGCTAGTAACACTAGCAGGAATATCCAGACTACCCAAAAAAATGCACCCACAAAAAGCTTCAACCCCAATTCTAGTAACACCATCGGGAAGAACAAGACTACGTAAAGAAGAGCAACACGAAATGCACCACCCCCAATGCTTGTAACCCCACTAGGAATAACAAGACCACTTAAAGAACAGCAATCACGAAATGCATTATCCCCAATACTAGTAACACTAGCAGAAAGAACAAGATTACTCAAAAATTTGCACCCCCAAAATGCTCCAACTCCAATGCTAGTAACACTATTAGGAATGACAAGGCTACGCAAAGAAAGACAACGATGAAATGTCCCCTCTTCAATGCTTGTAACACTATCGGGAATAACAAGGCTACTCAAAAAAGAGCAACCTTCAAAAGCACCGTACCCAATGCTAGTAACACTATCGGGAAGAACAATATCTGTCAAGGAACGGCAATTACGAAATGCCCAATCCCCTATGCTAGTAACACTATCTGAAAGAACAATGTCTGTCAAAGAAGAGCAATCTTCAAATGCTTTATTCCCAATGCTAGTTACACTATCAGGAATAACAAGGCTACTCAAAGAAGAGCAATCTTCAAATGCTCTATTCCCAATGCTAGTTACACCATCAGGAATTACAAGATTTGTCAAAGAAGTGCAATGACAAAATGCCCAATCTCCAATGCTAGTAACACCATCAGGAATATCAAGACTACACAAAGAAGAGCAATACAAAAAAGCATTATCCCCAATGCAGGTAACACCATCAGGAATAACAAGACTACTCAAAGAAGAGCAATGACCAAATGCTCCATCCCCAATGCTTGTAACACTATCGGGAATTACAAGGCTACTCAAAAAAGAGCAACCTTCAAAAGCACCGTACCCAATGCTAGTAACACTATCGGGAATTACAAGGCTACTCAAAGAAGAGCTATCTTCAAATACTTTATTCCCAATGCTAGTTACACTATCAGGAATAACAAGGCTACTCAAAGAAGAGCAATCTTCAAATGCTCTATTCCCAATGCTAGTTACACTATCAGGAATAACAAGGCTATGCAAAGAAGAGCAACCATGAAATGCTCTATTTCCAATGCTAGTTACACTATCAGGAATAACAAGGCTACTCAAAGAAGAGAAACCATAAAATACACAATCATCAATACGAATAACGCTATCAGGAAGAACAAGGCTAGTCAAAGATGAGCAACCAAAAAATGCCCAAGCCCCAATGCTAGTAACACTATCAGAAAGAATAAGACTACGCAAAGAAGAGCATATATAAAATGCATAATCCCCAATGCTCGTAACACTATTAGGAATAACAAGACTACTCAATGAAGTGCAACCCCATAAAGCACGATTTCTAATGCTCGTAACACTATTAGGAATAACAAGACTACTCAATGAAGAGCAACCACGAAATGCGCTCTCTTCAATGCAAGTAACACTATTTGGAATAACAAGACTACTCAATGAAGAACAATCTTCAAATGCACCATGTCCAATGCTAGTAACACTATTTGGAATAACAAGGCTACCCAAAGAAGAGCAACCATAAAATGCTCTATTTCCAATGCTAGTTACACTATCAGGAATAACAAAATTGCTCAATGAAGAGCAACCCCAAAATACACTAGCCCCAATGCTAGTTACACTATTCGGAATAACAAGGTTACGCAAAGAAGAACAGTCAAAAAATGCTCTATCCCCAATGCAAGTAACACTGTCAGGAATAACAAGACTACTCAATGAAGAACAACCCCAAAAAGCACGATTCCCAATGCTAGTAACACTGTCAGGAATAACAAGGCTTCTCAAAGAAGAACATTTTTTAAATGCACTATCTCCAATGCTGGTAACACTATCAGGAATAACAAGACTACTCAAAGAAGAGCAACCATCAAAAGCATTATTCCCAATGCTAGTTACACTATCAGGAATAACATATGATATATTTTTTGTGTCTCTAAATGAGAGTATTTTACTTTTATCTTTATCAAATAATACATTATTTTCATAAGTCAAGCACGGTGATAAGCACAAAAGTTCACCATTCCAACCATGAAAAGCACCATCCTCAACGCTAGTAACATTAGCAGGAATAACAAGGTTACGCAAAGAATGGCAATATATAAAAGCACTATCCCCAATGCTTGTAACACTGTCTGGAATAATAAGGTTACTCAAAGATGAGCAACCATAAAAAGCACTATCCCCAATGCTGGTAACACTATCAGGAATAACAATACTACTCAAAGATGAGCAACCGTAAAATGCACTATTTCCAATGCTGGTAACACTATCTGGAATAACATATGATGAAGTTTTTGTATCTCTAAATGAGAGTATTTTACTTTTACCTTTATCAAATAATACATTATTTTCATAAATAAAGTACGGTGATAGGCACATAAGTTCACCATCCCAACCACGAAAAGCCCTATCCCCAATGCTAGTAACACCAACGGGAATAACAAGGTTATGCAAAGAAGTGCAACCATAAAAAGCACTATCCCCAATGCTAGTAACACTATCAGGAATAACAAGGCTACACAAAGATGAGCAACCACTAAATATTCCTTTCCCAATGCCAGTAACACTATCAGGAATAACAAGACTACTCAAAGAAGTGCAACCACGAAAAGCCCTATCTCCAATGCTAGTTACGCCATTAGAAATGGCAAGGTTACACAAAGAATAACAATACATAAATGCACTATCCCCAATGCTAGTAACACTGTCAGGGATAACAAGGCTTCGCAAAGAACGGCAACCACGAAAAGCTCCATCTCCAATGCTAGTAACACCAACGGGAATAACAAGGTTATGCAAAGAAGTGCAACCACAAATGCATTATCTCCAATGCTAGTAACACTGTCAAGGATAACAAGGCTTCTCAAAGAAGAGCAATCACGAAATGCCTCATCACAAATAATCCTAGTTTCCTTTTTAATAAAATAAGTACCATCGAGTTCTCTCGGTGATTTTAGCAATTTTCTTCCATCTTTGCTATATTTCACTCCATATTCATCTATTATGACCTCATTCAACTCTTCATCTGTTGCCTTTGTAGACATATCAAGATTATCACTAGCATCTTGACTTGCCTTTACATATTCTGATTTTGTTGGATACTGCATAGCTTACACGATTATTAATTAACTATCTTAAGTCGTATTTTCATTCGACATTGCAAAGATACACATTAAATTGAAAAACAACAAAGAAAATATGAAAATTACAAGGTATTTTAAAGCTTTTGCCCTTTCAGGGCGTCAGGGTTGCGTCCGTAATACCCCAGGGCGATTGCCCTGGGCTAGGAGCTTCTGCCCTTTCAGGGCGTGTTGGGGCTAATCATCAGCTACGTTTCCTGCTTGCGGAACGACTCCACAATGCACTACTTTCCCCAATATTTTTCAGCCATAGGCTGCAACCTTTCCTTTATTACTTCCATAACAGTCTTGAAATCAAGAGTTTCTTTCCATTGAATCTTTTTCAGAAATGCTTTCCAGCGAACTATACGTGCTGCGTCTGTCGCAAAACTTTCTGTAAACAACTGCAATTCGGGATTGTATGTAAGCCCTCTATTATCGAAAGTCGCCTTAATCGCATCATATAATGTGTCATCAGACAAGTCTCTCTTTGTCAGGAGTTGGTAACAGTCGAAGAAATCTTTCATGCGACTGTTGAGCACATCTCGGTCTATCATCGTATGGAATTTCTCGGCAACAACAGTCTCCAAGGAATATGCCTGTATGTTCACAGATGGAATGTCAGGCAAAAGCAATGGGAAGTCAATAGTTGTTGGATATGGAGTTACAACATCACCAAAGCCAATGTCAACAGACATGTTGTAAGCGATAGTATCCATGTGGGCCGTAAAGTAAAATCTTGTGCCAGGATACTTCTTTTCAACAGTTATAGGCTCCAACTTAATGCTGTTAACATCAAACGAGACTCCATCCTCATCGCATACAATGCCCAAAATTTCCTGGAACACGTGCGCAAGGAAATCCCTATCACGGCTAATTCTATCTGCCATGAAATCAACATCTACTGTAGGACGTGCCTCAAGTCCGTTCATAGCATAAAGCAAAGAGCCACCTTTCAGCAAAAAATTGTCCTTATATTGGCTTACAGATACTCTGTAAAGCAACCTCTCGTTGAAATATCTTGCCAAGAGATACATATATTTATAGCCTGTCTCATTCATCAGATTGAGCAAGCGGGTCTTAACAGACTTACCGTAGTTTTTCTTTCCCATCTTATTCTATAGCTATTTCAACATAATTTTTCAATGTATTAAACACTCTGAGGCGTTTGGCGTAATCCTGCAAACGACTGAGATTGCGATTGGGCTTTCTCAGATAAGATCGAATCACTTCCGCACAAACATCCAGCCCCAATTTGTTTCTGTATTTCACTGCATCACAAACACTTCGCTCCAAGTCGGTTATGCGAACATGAAAACCGGATATTTCTGTTTCCATAATGCCAAACTCCAGATTTTCCTTCTTCCAATAATACAATTCTATCGGAAGCGTTTCAGGAATCTCTACTTTCCGTTTATTGGCGATGGCAATGCAAAAAGCTGGTGGAACAGTTGTCGAAAGCTGATGATAAGCCCAGGCATTGTATAGACACACAACACCTTTAGGTACAATCCGCTCCACATCTATCATTGTATTCAGCAGGGCTTCCGGAACAGCATAAATGCCCTGGCGCAACTTGATCAAGTCGCCACGTTCCTTAGCTCTCAACAATCGCTTATACTCTGCTATATGAGGAATATCAGTAGTAGAGATTGTGCCTCCTAGTGCTTCCACTTTACAAACTATATTGTCCATATCACATTTATATTAATATCATTGTCGCTGCAAAAATACAATATTTTTTTGAAAAGCGGTAATATTCTACGGAATATTTTCAAAAAAGCCGTAGAATATTACCGGAATTATCCTTGTTTTTATTCCCAGGGACGATAGTTATCTCTAAATCTTCCTCTCTACTTTCCTATACCAACTCAAATACTTCTCATATAACCATCCCTTTTCGCCAGCTTATAATACAGATCCTGGGCGGTATGATAATCGGGATCGGAGCCTTCAAGCCACTCCGAAAAATGGTGGTTGTGGTTCTTCTGCGTTTCCTGCTTGCGGAACGACTCCACCACACATTTCTTTTCTGCATCCGGAAACATCAGGTTCATGCGGGCGGCAAAGGCTGCCTTGTCCTGATTATCACGCACCATGTGGAACGTATATTTCATCAGGCACCAGACTATGTACCAGCTTTGCTGAGACGTAATGTTGCCCTTTATCCAGAACTTCAACTTCTCCTCCAACTTTATAGGATCTACCCAGTTCACAAAGAAAGAATCGCTGTTACGCTCAAAATCATCAGTCCTGGCAATTTCAGCCTCCCACATTTTATGCTCACCCTGATACTTGAACAGCGTTTCAAAATCCTCGGGCGAAGCCTGCTCCCTGACTAGCGTACGGACGAGTTCTTCTTCCTCATCCTCCTCTCGCTCAAACCAGTCAGAACAAAGCGTATAATTGTTGTATTTACCTTCAATATCATTCATTACTTTCTGCAAACTCAAAGTGGTAATATCTATTCTTCTCTCTCTCAGATGACGTTTCTTTACCTTTACCTCTCGTTTCAGATGGTCAGGCAGCGTGCCCTCGTCGAAAATTCGCTTGATATAATGGTAAATAATCACAGCCTCACGGTCGGTGCGGAAAAGGCGGGTTCTGTATAAGGCTAGGAAATCAGCACAAATAGCGGTAACTGTGGAGATGGTTTCAGCCAAAGCCATCTTCAACCCCATAGAGACAAAGTTTCTGTAATGGGAATCAAACTGGGGAAAATCGTCTCCGGCAGGAACTTTAAGCTTCTCGCATTGCTCGAAAATAGCCTTAGCATAGGGAATCTGACCATACTCCGCTTCCTTATCGAGCAAATAGTCTGAATGCTTCCGGGCGATGGTCTGAATTTCCTGGAGCACCTTCTCTAAAACATCAGTATAAATCCCCATGAATTCATCATCATAGCTCTTGTAAATGGAAATGTAGACTTTCTTATGGAGCGAATGAATATATTTAAGAAAATCTGTCAACTGCTCGGCAAGGTTCTGGTAAATATGAAAATAACAGGTAAGACCTTTATGCTTTCCTGCATTCCATTTAAATTCATCTTTAGCATGCTGAATCTCCTTATACAAATGTTCTGCCTCTCTCTTAAACTGACCCACATCAGTAGTTGTTACTGGAGTGTATTTCTTGACTCCTGTTACTTCATCTTCCACAAAAAGATCTTCTTCTGATGAAATCTTCAGAAGAGAATTGTAGTTATTATCAGTATTGGGTATTTCCTCTGTCTGCATATTACTTTTCTAGGTTTGAATTGTTATATTGTTTAAATAAGCGGCGTGGGGTTCCCTGTAAGTACCGGTATTCAGGTACCTGCAAGAACCTTCGGTAAGGCACAAACAAGTACTGCCCACGCCGTAGAGGAGTGGACGCCTTGCTGTCACCATCTTCTTACCGAAAAATTCTGAATTTTGCAGGTTCTGAATACCGTAGAAGTGTCAGATAATCAGCGTCAATATTCTAATATGTTGTTTCTCTTGTTTACTTTCTGTTTCTTACTTCAAATTTTAAAGGGTTTATACTACGTTTTCTTCATCATCCGCCCAGTGGTCGCATTGGCGCATCACGGTTTCCAGCGCCTTTTCTGCACCCTCTGGTGGATACTTATACTTTTTGAGCAGCCGCTTCACCATCACTCGCATCTTCGCCCTCGCCGATTCCTTCCGGTTCCAGTCGATGGTGCGGTTGCGGTGCAGTACTTCCGTCAGTTCCCGGGTCAGCGCCACAAACTCCTCGTCGGAGTAAGCCTGCCGCACTCCTTCCGGCGTGGAGAGTGCATCATAGAATGCCTTCTCCTCGGGTGAAAGTCCCAGGTCGTTGCCCTCTGCCTCTGCCTGCTTCATCTGCTGAGCCATCTTCAACAGCTCCTCTATCACTTCCTCGTTGGTGAGCAAGCCCTTCAGATAGTTGGAGAGACTCTGGCTGAGCATGTCGGAGAAGAGGTCGCTCTGAACCACGTTGGTCTTCTGCTGCTGCTTGATTTTCTCTTTCATCAGTTTGGTGAGCAGTTCCACCGCCAAATTGCGCTCCTTCATGTTCTTCACCTCCTGGATAAAGGCGTCGTCGAAGAGCGAGAACTCTATCTGGCGGTCGCCGAAGAGATTGATGACTCCATCGGTCTTCACGCTCTGACGGAGCAGCTCACCGATGCGCTCGTTGATTTCATGTCGGCTGATCTTGCCCTTCTGCGAGAGTTTGAGCATCATCACGCGCAACGCATCCATATAGCACACCTCCGCCTTCTGCTGCTCATTCAGAAGCGAACGGCAGAGCGTGGTGGCGTTGTGAAGCAGATTGCTGTGCTCCATGAAATTCTTCTTGCGCTGAACCATGGCTGGAGAACTCAGGAAGTTGGCTCCGCTCGTAATGGCGAGTGCCCGCTTCGAGTTGTCCTGTTCGAAGAAGCCGGAATAGTCGAAACCATGAAGCTGGTCTCGGCAGATTTCCATCTCTTCCTTCCATTTCACCAGGGCGGTCTTGGCGATGTCGGGGTCTCCAAAGCGGCGGCGGTCACGGTTGGTGTACTGCTGCATGGCACTCTTCAGTGCCTGCGCAATGCCTACGTAATCCACTATCAGTCCGCCTTCCTTGCCCGGGAACACTCGGTTTACACGGGCTATTGCCTGCATCAGGTTATGACCGCTCATCGGCTTATATACGTACATGGTGGCGAGCGACGGAACATCGAAGCCCGTGAGCCACATGTCTCTTACGATGGCGATTTTCATCTCATCATCGTTGTCCTTGAATTTTCTTGCCAGTTCCTTCTTGTAGGCTTCGTTGCCGATAATCGGCTGCCAGTCTTCGGGGTCTTGGTTCGAACCGCTCATCACCACCTTAACTTTTTCCGTCCACCCGGGGCGAAGCTCCAGCATCTTGCGGTAGATTTTGATGGCGATGCTTCGGGTCAGCGCAACGATCATTGCCTTGCCGGTGAGTTCCTGCGCACGGTTCTGCTCGTAGTGCTGGATGATATCCCTTACCAGCGTGTCGATGGTGGCGTCTTCGCCCAGAAGCACTTCCAGTCGGCTGTGCTCCTGCTTCGCCTGCCTGATCTGCTCCTCGGTGGCACCCTCATCGGCTAGGTTGTCGAACTCATCGTTCAGCAGCTTCATCGTGTCTTCGTCGAGATTCAGGTTCACCACACGGCTCTCGTAATAGACCGGACGGGTGGCTCCATCATCTACCGCCTGACTCATGTCGTAAACGTCGATATAGTTGCCGAACACTTCCTCCGTGTCTCTGTCGCGGTCGCTGATAGGTGTTCCGGTGAAGCCGATAAATGAGGCACCTGGCAGGGCTTCTCTCATCTTCTGGCTGAATCCCTTCTTCATCGTCAGACTCTTGTTGTCCCAGTGCTCTTCGCCGTATTGCGAGCGGTGCGCCTCATCGGTCATCACGATGATGTTGCGGCGGGTAGAGAGTGCCGAATCGCCTTCTTCAAACTTCTGAATGGTGGTGAAGATGATTCCCCCACTCTTTCGGTTGCGGAGCAGATTGCCCAGGTCTTCACGGCTCTGGGCGTTCTGTGGTTCCTGACGAAGGAAGTCCTGGCAGCGGCAGAACTGACCGAAGAGCTGGTTGTCGAGGTCCTTGCGGTCGGTTACCACCACGATGGTTACTTCGGGCAACCGTTGCACCAGCTGGTGGGCGTAGAACACCATGGAGAGGCTCTTGCCCGAACCCTGCGTGTGCCAGAACACGCCGATTTTTCCGTTGCCTTCCACTGCGGTACGGGTGCGCTGCAGGGCTTTGCCCACGGCGTAGTACTGGTGATAGGCGGTAAGAATCTTGGCGTATTTGCCCTGGTTCTTGTCGAAACAGATGAAGTTCTGCAGGATGTCGAGCAGTCGCTGCTGCTGGAACATGCCGAGGAAGAAGGTGCGATAGTCGGCAAAGAGGGTTGACTCGTATGAGCCGTCCACGGTCTTCCATTCCATGTAGCGTTCCAGCTTGGCGGTGATGGTTCCGGCACGTGTCTCGCTCATGTCGCTGATTACGTTGAAGGCGTTGTAGCTGAAGAGGCTTGGAACGTCCTGCTGATAGTTTCTGATCTGTTTGTAGGCATCTTCGATGGATGCGTCTTCAGAGATGGCGCTTTTCAGCTCCACCACCACGAGGGGCAATCCGTTGACCATCACCACCATGTCGCAGCGCTTGTTCTTATACTCTTCTACCCGCCACTGGTTCACCACCTTGAAGAGGTTTCTTTCGGGATGGTCGAAGTCGATGAGCCTCATCAAGGCTGTTCGTTCTTCGCCATCTTGCAGGAATCCCACCTCCAGACCGTTTTGCATCCAGAGGGTAAACTGCTCGTTGTTCTGTTCTAAAGTACCGATGCTGATGTTGGTGATTTGCTTGATTCCTTCATCCATTGCATCGGCTGGCAGTTGAGGATTAAGCCGTCGCATCGAGGCGACCAAATCGGCACGATAGAAGGGCTCTTTATAGTTGCGCTCCACCTCGTAGCCACATTCGTACGCATATCCGAGTTCGTCGCGGAACAGGGCAATGAGCGTTTGCTCGTATGCGTCTTCGGTGAATTTCTTGTCGTCTGCCATAATGTTAATATTTTATATTTTCTTTCTCGTTATTTTCTTTCGTAGCTCTTCTTATTCCGGGACTTCCAGCTCGCCTGACATTAAGCGAGGGAGAAGGGTGTCACGGAGAAGGGAGAGGCGGGAGTTCTCCTTTTGAATTACTGCAATTTTATCAAAGAAAGGTTTTACCTTATCTTGAAAATCATATATGCTTTCCTTATCAGGGATAACCAATTCAAAGTCATGAATATCCGATGGCTTTACATGAGGTTGAACAGCACCTGTTTGCGCATGCTTTAATAATTTAGAGTTCACCTTTAAGAAGCAATACACAAAATAGAAATTCTTACACGAAATATCTATAAATGAACAGTCTGATGCCCAGACAGGAACATGATACATTCTCATGAAACCCGCATTTGCTCCAGAACCACTTACAGTAATTACAGGTGCTCCAGTGTTCGCTATATTATGATAGCAAGAAGGTTCTAAACCTCCTGCAACAACAGGAACACCTTCATCAATAGCATTCTTTGTAAGCAAGTTTTTGCCTCGCTTAAAATTGCATAGCTCCCCAAGCGTTCCTACTTTCCATCCTTCCGGAATCATTCCCAATTCACTATCCACGAACTTACCATCCTTGAAAGGCTCAAAGTCAACGAACCAATTCTTGAAAATAGCCTGTGCCATCTCCTCCAAATCAGCATTGATCTTGTTGTTCAACTCTATCTTCCGGTCGAGAGAAGAAAGGATGGAAGCAATGCGGCACTGGTCTTCTACCTTTACAGGAATTTTTGTTTCCAATGGATGAATATGGTTTCTATTAAGCGTTGGAACAGCGCTACCTCCACCAAAATTTGCAAATGGCATTGTTTGACAAAGATAGTAGAGAAATTTAGGGTCATTACCCTTGAAATCATCTACATATAGAGTTGTATTGTGAGCCCAGGCTTCCTCATAAAAATATGGTTTGCCTACATTTCCACTTCGTCCTATAGTTAGTATAGGCTTTATTGGAGTTGCAGTATCATGGTAACCAATGACACCATTGGACCCTGCTACGGGAATATTCCCGGGTTTCATTGCTGAATGAGGTAAATCATGCCCTCTTCTGAAATTCAGAATATCCCCCAATCTAACTTCTTTCCACTCCATACTTACACCTCCCATCCAATTTTCTTCAACTGCAATCTGATTTCTTCTTCCTGCTTCTTGCTTTCCTCAAACAGCTGCTTCAGCTCTCCGGTGAGATTCGTCATTTTCTCCTCGAAAGGCACTCCGTCGCCTTCGTCTTCGGCGATTCCTACGTATCTGCCAGGAGTCAGAATGAAGTCCTGAGCAGCAATCTGCTCGGTGGTGCATACGGCACAGAAACCCTTTTCATCCTCCAGAGTTCCCTGCTGGAAAGCATGGAAGGTGTCAGAGATTTTTTTAATATCCGTATCAGGCATCAGCTCACGCAATTTGCGTGTTACCATCGTACCCATGTTGCGGGCATCGATAAACACGGTCTTGCCCTTCTGCGCCTTGTTGCGGCTGATAAACCAAAGACTTACAGGAATACCCGTACTGTAGAACAACTGTGAAGGCAAAGCCACGATTCCCTCTACCAGGTCGGCTTCGATGATGGCTTGGCGAATCTGTCCCTCGCCGCCACTCTGACTCGAAAGCGCACCATTCGCCAGCACCAAACCAATCTTTCCGTTTGGAGCCAGATGGTGAATCATGTGCTGCATCCACGCAAAGTTGGCGTTGCCAGCTGGTGGTAAACCATACTGCCAGCGCACATCTTCCTGAAGCGCACTCTGTCCCCAGTCGCTGAGATTGAAAGGAGGATTGGCAAGAATGTAATCTGCCTTCAGCGTAGGGTGCTGGTCATCATAGAAAGTGTCGGCAAAGACTTTTCCTAAGTTCGCATCCAAGCCACGGATGGCAAGGTTCATGTGCGCCATCTTCCACGTATCAGGGTTTGCCTCCTGACCGTAGATACTAATCTTGCGCAGGTTTCCCTTGTGGCGCTCTATAAACTTGGCGCTCTGCACAAACATACCGCCGCTTCCGCAGCAAGGGTCATAGACTCTGCCCTCGTAAGGCTCCAGAATCTCTACCAGCGTGCGGACAATGCAGGAAGGCGTATAGAACTCACCACCATTCTTGCCCTCCAAGGAAGCAAACTGCTGCAGACAGTATTCGTAGGTTCTGCCCAGCAGGTCTTTCTCCTCGCCAGCATCGTGCATTTCTATGTTCGTAAAGAGATCTACCACATCACCCAGACGGCGCTTGTCCAGCTCCGGACGGGCAAAATTCTTAGGCAGAATGCCCTTCAGTCTTTCGTTCTCACGCTCAATGGCGGTAAGTGCTTCATCTATCACCACGCCTATTTCTGGGGTGTGGGCAGCAGCACTAATCTTGCTCCATCGGGCTTCAGCAGGCACGAAGAAGATGTTCTCGGCAGTGTATTCGTCCTTATCTTCCGGGTCGGCGTATTCGTCGCCCTGCAGCTCCTGAAACTTCTGTTCGAAGCGGTCGCTGATGTATTTCAGAAAGATGAGTCCGAGCACAACGCCCTCGTATTGCGAAGCGCTGAGGTTGCCTCTCAGAATGTCGGCAGCCTTCCATATTTTCTCTTCAAAACCAATGCTGATTGTATCTTGTTTCTTAGCCATAATATGTTTATTTTTCTACGAGCACTAGTTTCCAGTCCTCATTCTGCAGAACGAGGGTTCCGTTGGTGTCCGTAATGGTGAATATCTGATTATCTATCTGTATTTTGTTCTCCTTTATTAAATAGGTGTAGTGACCGCAAGCAACGTTTTCGGTGGTAGTTTGGGTTATTTTACCGCCATCGTCAAAGTGGTTCACTTCCTTCGTTTCGGAGAAAGAAATCACATCTGAGGTGAAACGGCAGAACAAAGGAGCCTCTTTTACGTCGATAAAGATACTTCCAACGCGCTGATAAAGGGCTGAAATCTGCCATTCGTGGGCTAAAAATGTGGTTTTGTAATCAAAAACCTCTGGTTTTTCTGTTTCTTCGTCGCTAGAACAGGCGGTGGAAGAAAGCATAAAAAAAGCGACTATTATCATATAAAAATAAGATAATATTCGCCTGCGGATAAGAACATGATGATATTGGACTAACTTTGCCTGAGCAAAATTACCCCCCCCACAGACCGTCCGAAAACCTTGATTTTCTGCTGTTTATCACTGTTTTGAGGGCATA
>ENA-UAPM01000416-UAPM01000416.1-human-gut-metagenome-genome-assembly--contig:-NODE-416-length-16255-cov-5.478210_pt1 | contig 16255 bp, 25 predicted proteins | sample MGYA00244016_ERZ654582 | MGnify/ENA primary metagenome ERZ654582 (study PRJEB26926, sample SAMN06164545) | human gut metagenome | biome: ENVO:00009003; feature: ENVO:2100002; material: ENVO:00002003... | reverse complement strand
GTCGGCAGCGTCAGATGTGTATAAGAGACAGATCCTGTGCGGTGCGATAATCTGGTTGGTGGGGAAAATCCTTGTTTCCACCGGTTCCTGCGCCTTTACCGACAATACGGTCAAAAGCATTACTAATGATAAAATAATTCTTGTCTTCATCTGATTACTGTTTTTTTGAGATTAATAGAAGTTGATAATTTGCTTTCACGGCCACCTTCACCTCACGCATCTTTATGCCCAGGTATTGTGACCCGCCGCCAAGCACGCCCCTTGTCACGTCCATGACGAGTTGTTGCGAGGCACTGCGTGCGAACGAGATGCTTGTTCCGAAACTGCCCCCGATATTGGCGGCGGCTTCCTTCATGGCGGTACGTTCTGCGGTATTCGGAACGAAAAGTCCGGCCTGCCCGTCTATATCGTAAGCCGTTAGTTCCACCGGCAAGATGTTCCCGCCGCTCTCTATGGAGTTTACTGTGACTGCCATCCGTTGCCCTTCGATACGCACCGTACCATATAGCGGAGTATTGGCAGGTACAAGCACACCACCCACTTGCAGCGGTTCCAGCAACCGGAACTTCAGTCATGCCCCGGTGGTCACTGTCTGGTCTTCGGCCACGCAGGCACGTATCGTATTGGCTCCGGCAAGCTGTCCGCCGCCCACGGCAGTGGCAAAACCGTAATTGCGGGGTATCGTGTCGGGTACCGGAGGTACGGCCAGTGACGAAACCACATTCTCCGTGGCACGTCCGGCAGCTATGGCGGCAGGATTGCCGGTACCGGTGCCCCCGGCAGGCTGTATGTTCTTCACCTGTCCGCCCGTTTGTCCGGGGAAATAGCGTGCCGCCATCTCATACGACTTTTCCATCAGTTCCAGCGGGTCTTGTCCTTTCCGTTCACGTTCCAGCTTTTCGTTAAGCTCCTTTACCTGCCGTTCCAGTTCGTCCACCCTCGGACTCTCCTTCGGTTCCTTATAGAACGAGGTGATCTGTCTTGAAATCTGCCGCTGTTTTTCTCTGGACTCCCGGATAGCATCCGCTTTCGGTACATCTTCTTCCGGTTTCAGCCCGTCCGTTGTGTCCGGTGTCAGATAGCCCCCGGCCACATCCTGCAAGGTTCTTACCTTCTCCTGCCTGCGCTTCTTCATTTCTTCCAGTTCGTAAGCCTTCTGTTTGTCGGCCATCGTTTCGGGTGCGATAGCGTCGGGTATCGTCGTATTGATGCCTGCCGTCCCTTCCACTGTTTCGGATGCGTCCGGTTTGAAGATAAACCAGATGAACCCGGCACAAAGCAGGGAGAGGACTGCCACCACGCCATAGAATTTCAGTTTTTCGGCGGCCTTGCCGCTTAACTTCTTCTCCTTTTCGGATGAAGGTTCCGTCTTCTGCGCTCCCTTATCCTTCTCTTTCTCTTCTTTCTTATCGGATTGTGTCATTGGATACATTGTTTTTTAATGGTTGGATACTGTCCGTTTGGGGAAGCGCAATCCTTTGGAGATGCTGCACCTCAATCGGAAATTTGTCTGTCCCGCAGAAACCGCCCACGATGTAGGTAAGGTCGATGGCGGCGAAGAGTCCGAGCAGGTAAAGGATGATCATCCTTTGCTGCCGGTAGCTCAACCGCTGCCACCGTCTGCGGAGTTTTGCTATATGTCGGTCTTTCTCCGTTCTGAACGAGTGGAAGACCTTTTTTATACCGTTATCTTTCATACTGTCCGATGTCCCTGTTTTCGATGATGGTAAAACTCTCTATCAGAAAGCCCTGCGGATTGTTGTCGCTCCGGGTTACATTCCTCAGACGGCAGGTGGTGACAAGCGACCTTTCGGTAACGCTGCTCGAACGGATGATGTGCTGCCGGCTATAGGTCTTCATCTCGTAGGGATAACTGTTGAAGTTTCCCTGTATGCTGTCCACTGTCAAGGTCTGCGAGATGTTTCCCGCGATCATCCGGTTGAAGTAGCCTTTCTCCTGCAAATTCCGGTAATAACCGATGGCGCTTTCATCCGAGAGATAAAGGGCACGCTGGATGTTGCTTTCAATGGCGCTCTTGTCCGGTGACAAGGAGAAGAACAGTTCGTGAAAACGTCTGATATGTTCCCTCGCTTCCACGGGACGGTTCTGCTGCACGTCCTGCGAAAGAGCCAGCATCAGCGACTTTCCGCTGTCCAGTACATAAATTTTCTGCCGTTGCGCCTCGGCAAACTCGTATGCCTTTCAGGTGGCGAAGACCGTTACCAGTGCGCATACTCCTAGGAATACCATTCCGAACAGCCGTAGCTGCCGGAACGATGTCTCGATGTTTTTTAATGATTTGAACTCCATGTCTTTATTCTATTTTTTTTAGTGATACGTTTAGAACATTTTCTTGATACGCCCAGCTACCGATCCGCCGACTGCCCCACCGACTGCCGCCGCACCGTTACCAGCCATCTTTCCGGCACTGTTCGCTTTCTGGCCGTAAGCTCCGGCACCGCCTGCCTGGATAATCCACGAGGCCACCGTGGGCACGCAGAAATAACCGATGATACCTATAATCATGAATATACAATAAACGCTGTTCGATGCGTCCGGTATGAATGTCGGGTCTTGCATCTGCTTGATGTCCTGCTGCAACATCAGAACCTGTATGCGTGAGAGGATAGCGCCGAACAGGTCGCCCACGGGCAGCCATAAGTAAATACAGATATAGCGTGACAGCCATGTGGTGAGCGTACTCTGGAATCCGTCATAGACGGCCAGCGCAAAGGAAATAGGCCCCAAAATCGACAAGACAATCAGGAAGAAAGTCCTCAGCGTGTCTATCAGCAGCGAGGCTGCCTGAAAGAAGAGTTCCAGCAGTTCCCGGAACCATTGCCTCACCTTTTCCCCCATGTCATACACCGCCTTCTGCCCGTACATGTTTATCATCGTGTCCATGTCCCCCAGCGACCAGCCAAGCTCGTCTATTTTCTTGTCAAATTCCTCATCACTCACAAGGAAAGCCTTTGCCGGGTCACGCAGCATCGCTTCACGTTCCAGCTCGTCTTTCTCTTCCTGATACTTCTTCATGTCGAAAGTCTGCTGTTCAACCAGTGAGGAAGTGGCACTGCATACGGGGGAAAGAATCCCGTTGATTGTCCCCAATACCATAGTGGGGAAGAACATGATGCAAAGGCCCAGCACAAATGGTCTGAAAAGTGGGAATACGTCTATCTCTTCCGCCCTTGAAAGGGACTGCCACACCCGGTAGGCCACGTAGAACAGGGCACCGATACCGGCCACTCCCTTCGCCACACTGGCCATATCCTCGCACAGCGGCATCATTTCATCGTAAAGCGAACGCAACAACTCATGCAGGTTCGTCCAGTCTATTGATAGTAATACCATAGTCTATCTATTTTTTTTATGATAAATGATTACCAGTAACGCTGGTCGTGTGTCCCGTACAGGGCAAGCACCCGCTGGGAATCCCCCTTCTTCTTGCTGCGCAGGTACGATATACCGATATTCTTTCGGGTATAGTACCATGTCAGGTTTTTGTATTCCAGCACTTCGCCGTATATCCGGTTAATGATGTCCAGCCGTTCCTTGTCGGTCATCGAGAGTCCGGTTGCCGTGGTCACTTCCTTCAAGTCCAGCAGCAGGTTACTGCTTTCTTCAAGCAGCCGGTTGTACCCGAAAGCAATGGCCGAGAGTTCTTCCACGGTAAAATTCGGGTCGCCCATCATCGTATTGAAATTGGTCACATAAATATCGCTGATGTCACCTACGAGCAGGATAGTCTGTTGTACCTTGCGTGCCCCTTTTACGAGGTCGTGTACGGATTTCAAAGCGTCGTAGTAGGCCTTTCCCTGCCGGTAAATCTTTACAGTCTCCTGAAAGTTACTTCACATGTTTTGTGCCGTTGTGGAGGTCTGCACAATTTCATTGGCCGAGTTCACGATGCCTTGAGCAAGGTTCGTAGGGTCTATCACTGCCCATTGTGCTTTGCTTGTCGCCGAAAGGGAAAGCATTGCCATGAATAGAATTAGTAGTCTCTTTTTCATGCGTCTATCTCCTTTCTTTAGTAAGTAAATACCGGCTGTCGTCATCACGGGCAAACAGCCCGTAACAGCCGAACAGCAATACCTCGCTTCCGCTGAAATACCCGATACATCCCGCATCCTTGTTCCCGTGCAGGAATAGGTCGTCCCCTTTCCGAAGCGGGATATTGATTTCGGTATAACTCATTTCTCCGGCGAACAGCGTGGCCTTGTATCCCTTGAAACCGTCCGTCACATGGTTGGATTTACGGATTGTCAGCGTGGAGCCGCCTTCCTTGTTCATTCAGTGACCGCAGATGCGGTCGTGTTCCAGTTCCTTCTTCATTTCCCCGATCAGGTTCAGCAGATCCAGATTGGTCAGGGTCGCATCTCCGAGTGCTTCCCTGCATTGGCTTAATAAATCTTTCTTACTCATTGTTGTCTATGGATTAATATGGTTACTTGTTTTCCTGCCGCTTGCTTTCGGCAAGTTGTTTGATAGCTAACTCGATGTTTCCGCCCAGCTTTTCCGTAAGGCGGGTAAGTTCCAGTTTCTCAGTCTCTTCGGTGGTGTAGCAAAGGTACTCTTCAGCCGAAACTTCTGTTGCATATACCGCACTTTGCGTACCGCCAAGCCCTATCCAGACCTCTTTATAAAGGCGGTTCGCTGCATTGGCAAGATTGATGGAAAGTATCTGGCTGCGTTCCTTGTCCGTCAGGCCGAGCAGGTTCTGTATTTGGTCGAACTTGTTTTGATACTTCCGCTGGTCGAGCAGTATTTTGCAGTCACTGTTGTTGATAATCGTCTCTTTCACAACGGGGGAAGAGATAATATCATCCACTTCCTGCGTCACTACAACCGCCTCTCCGTAAAACTTTCTGACTGTTTTAAAAAGATAACGGATGTAGTTTGCCATACCTTCCTTGGCGATTGCCTTCCAAGCTTCCTCAATCAGTATCATCTTGCGGATACCTTGCAAACGTCTCATTTTATTTATAAACGTCTCCATGATAATGATGGTGACAACCGGAAAGAGGATTGGATTATCCTTCACAACATCCAACTCAAATACAATAAACCGTTTGTTCAGTAAATCCAGTTCCTTGTCCGAGTTCAGCAGATACCCGTATTCGCCGTTCTTGTAATAGGGTTCCAGCACGTTCAGAAAACCGTCCACGTCAAAGTCCTTCTCGCGCACATTCTTGTCCGCCAGCACCTTGCGGTAGTCTTTCCTTACAAAGTCATAGAACGAGTTGAAGTTCGGCTTTATCTTCCGGTTCTTCTTTATCTTTTCGATATACAGGCTGACTGCATTCGAGAGCGCCACCTCTTCCGAACGTCGGGGCGGTTCGTCCTCCCTTTTCCAAAGGGTGAGTATCAGTGTCTTGATGCTGTCCCGCTTTTCGATGTCATACTGGTAATCCTCCGTGAAAAACGGATTGAAAGAAATCGGATCATTTTCTTTGTATGTAAAATAAATCCCGTCATCCCCTCCGGTCTTCTGATGTATCAGGTCACAGAGTCCCTTATATGAATTTCCGGTGTCCACCAGCAGGATATGCGTCCCTTGTTCCCAGTACTGTCTCACAAGATGGTTGGTAAAGAAACTCTTCCCGCTGCCGCTGGGGCCGAGTATGAACTTGTTTCTGTTGGTCACCACCCCTTTTTTCATGGGTAAATCCGATATGTCGAGGAAGACGGGCTTTCCCGTCAGCCTGTCCACCATGCGGATGCCGAAGGGAGAGAGCGAGTTCCGGTAACAGGTTTCAGCCGTGAAGAAACAGAGCGCCTGCCCGGTAAACGTGTAGAACGTCTCTTCGGCCGGAAAGTCCGCTTCATTTCCCGGTATGCCTGCCCAATAGAGAGCCGGAAGGTCGGTCGTGTTATGGTGCGGAGTACATTCCATCAATGCCAGTGCGCTTCCCACGTCATTCTTCACCCTGCGGAGTTCGTCCCCGTTTTCCGCCCATGCGACGATGTTGCAATGGCAGCGCACGGATTGCAGTCCGTTGCTGTGCGCCTCATTCAGATATTCGTCCAGCCACTCCTTGTTGATCTGGTTGCTGCGGCTGTACCGGGAAAGCGACTGCATGTTCTTCGCCATCTTCTCGAAACGGGAAAGGTTTTCGTTACTGTCGTCTATAAATATCCACTGGTTGTAGATATGGTCGCAGGACAGCATCACGCCCACAGGGGCGGCATAGCTAAGACGGCAGTCCGAGCGATCTGTCGAGAGGCGTTCGTACCGACCGTCCGTCCTTACCTTTCCCGGCAGGTCGTCGAGGTCGGAGAGCGTATGCAGGCAAAGCCGCTTGTCACCGATACGCATCTCGTCAGGGTTCAGTTGCATATCCTGCAACATGGTAGTTCCGTCAGCCGAGAGCGTGAGGTATCTCTCGATAATGCCCGGTTCGTTTTCCGTTCCCGTAATCTCTTCCGTGGTGAGCCGTTCCAGCCTGACAAGGCCGCTGTCATTAACGATACTTTCAAACTGTCCCACCGCTTCCATGAAGCGTTCCACCGTTTCCTTGTCCCTGATTTCCTTCGGCACCAGAAAACCACGGCAGAGCGTGTTCCAGTTGCTTTGCTGCCGGGAGCGTTCCCTGGTGGTCTTGGTGAGGAACAGGTAACAGGTGTGGTGCAGGTAGGGACGCTCGTTGAAATGGCGTTCAAAACTGCGGGAGAGGAAGCTGAGGTCATCCTTCCGGCTGTCCGGCTCGTATTTCTCGGTGATGAAAATATCCTGTTTGTGCAGGATTGAATAGTTCGGCAACACCTTGATTGCCTTCGCTCATGTGGCGTGCATCGCCTCATACTCTGCGGAGGATACCGAAAACACTTCCGGCAGTGTGACCCGGAAAGCGACCGTGATGTCGGCGTCCTTGCTGACAATGCAGTCGTGTTCCACCGCCATGATGGGGAACTTGCTTTCCAATGTGGATGCTTTTAATATACTTCTCATAATTTACGATTGTTGTTTGTTAATCAGACGTGTGATACGTTTTCGTGAGAGGATTCTCCGGGGATGCCTCCGGGCCGCGAACAGCTTCATCAGCCCGTGACTTCCGTATTTACGGTTCAGCGTGAAGGTCAGCCATACCAACACCGTAGCCGACGATACCCCGAAATCGATGCAGATCCACTGTCCGATGCCTGCCATATACATGATGACGAACATCACGAACACGGCAAGCAGGCCGGCAGCGAAAATAAACAGGTATTGTGCCCGAAGCCCCTTAAATTCAACCTCACGGCCCACACCTTTATTTATCTCAAAATCAGCCATAAGTTACTGTCTTCAGTATGAATCTTAGAGGAAGAACGACCTCAGAATGGTGGCGGCGACTATCAGAAAGATACAGGCTCCGAACCACGAACTGGCAGTTTTACTCGTGTCGGGGTCGCCCGAACTGAACTTCTGGTAGACTTTGACGCCGCCAACGAGACCGATTACGGCACCGATTGCATAAATCAATTTTGTTCCCGGATCGAAATAACTTGTCACCATCTGGGTGGCCTCCGTAATACCTGCCTGCCCGTTTCCCTGGGCCATTGCCGCACTTGCCGCCGCAACAGCGGCAAGCATCATAATCAATCTTTTCTTTTTCATTTATTTCCGTGATTTTTTAGGTGATTAAAAAAGCCACGGACTGCCCCCTTTCACTATCCCCATAAGGCAGCCGTGGCCGTTTATGGTTTACTGATTCAGGGGGTAAGTTCCGGCCGGAAATCAGCCGGAGTCATAATATGCTATTTGCATTGTCACTTGATTTGGTGGTGAAACATTCTTGTTAATTCTCTCTTGAAAGCAGGATGTGAATCATCCCGAATCGTAATAACCGTTTGTTCTCATTGTCTCTATTGTGTCTTGTCTTTATCAGGTTATTTCAGATATTCTCCGCACTTGAAACCCTTGCGGGGTGTATAGTCTTCAAAGGAGGTAGACTTGAATAGCCACATCCGGTTCGCCCATCGGGCAAGGTCACGCTCGTATTGCGTAGGCGTCCGCTTGTTTGCATAATCCCGGAAAGGGATAACAAAGGGAGTAATCCCCAGTTCCCTCAGTACGTTCAACCTGAACAAATCCTGCTCAACGGTCGAATTGAATCCTATCAGCACGTAGCAGGTTATCTTGTAAGGTTTCACATGCCTGACCATCTCTTTCAGGCGGTCGGTCAGATCCAGCCGGGGCAAATCCCACGCAATATGGATGTTCTGCTTCATCTTCATCCGGTTTAGATGCCAGGCCTGTTCCTCATTCATAATCCTCACATCCACACCGTGCAGTTTAACGGGTTGCCGGGCCTTCATCAAATAATCTACCGCCGATCTTCACTGCGGATTGGCAAAGAAATTGTTATCCAGCACCTCAATCCATTTCCCTTTCGGGTTCAGCTCCACCGGCTCCACGGCCTGAATGTATCCTTCCTTCTCACGGACGAGACAGAAGGGGCATTTACGGATGCAGCCCCTTGAAAAGAACTGAAGGGAAAAAGGATATTGGGGGTAAATGGAATAATCCATCATCCGGCTGTTTTCCACAGCTTCGGGAAGCCTGCCGGCAATATCATATCCCGTTCCGCCCTTTATGATTTCCTTCGCATCCAGCAGATTGTAATCATAGTCAGAACTAAAAGTGAACACTTTGCTTGCCAGCACCTTATCATACCGTCCCGTCGGTTCTGCCCATTCCACCCGATGCCCTTTTGCCTTGTAATAAGCTGAAAGGCGCATCAGCGCAAAATTGGGGAAGTTATGTCCGTCCACATCTACCAGTCCTATATTCATACGGATAAAATTTAATGGTGAATAGTTCTTGTTGCCTTACCGGGTGAATGCCGCAGGCGGTCTGTCATCCCGAATCGTAATAGCCTTTTGTCATAGCCATTCTGTTTTATAAGTAAGTTACCAAAGGTATTGTCTCTTCTTGATTGGAGTGTTCCCTTACCAGGCGGGAACATCCATTTATCAACCCGAATCGAAATAAGTCATATACATGGTTTTGTTGGTTTATTCAGTCATTAATACCATAGCGAATTTCTCTCTTTAAGGTGATACGGGCTGTCAACCCGTATCAAAATAACCTCTTGTCATTGTTACCTCCTTTTTTAATTGGTTAATCTCTGTCCGGAGCAGCCCCGCCCATTTGCTCGGCTTCATCCAGAAATTTGCTGATACGGCTGTCGCTGCCATTGATACTTTCCAGTATCGAGCGTTCAATCTGCGTATCTTTGATATGGTGGATCGCCCTTAAAAGGGACAATCGTTTGTCTGTCGGAATATCCTTGCCGTTGCAGAGGTCGATAATCAGGTCAATCTCTTCCGGCCCTATGCCGGTTGCCTCGCCCGAATACTCTTCGCGGATACAGTTCAAATCATCCAGTTCCTCGTTCAACTCATCCGTATCCACTTCGTCACCGTTTCCTCCCTGTCCGCTATCGCCATCCGGCTTGCCGGAACTCTCATCCGAAGAAGCCCTCCACTCTTCCACGCGCTTGTCCCGGAACAGTTCCGGAATGCGCTCCGGCGGCACTTGTGCTACCTTTTGTGGCGCTGTATCTTCGTTTCTGCCAGCAAAAGTAGAGGCATTTTCTTTACCTGCAATAGTTCCGGAACCGGTGACGTTTATTGGCGGCCGTTGACGTATCCCGTAGCTTTTTGTAACGACAAGACTGTCCGTTTCAGAGCGTTTTTGGGGAGGTTTTTCCATGTTCCTGCCCTCTGCCTTTTCCTTGACTTCAGCCTTTTCTTTGTCCTTCACTTCCGTTTTTGCGGTCGTGACATTCCTCTTTTCCAGACTCCGGCGCTACCAGAACGTCTTTCTTTTCCGCTTTCCCTTTCGAGCGCCTGCGCCCTTTTTTCTGTTCCTCTTTCACCGGATCGAACCATCCGGCAACGCCCCGCAGAGCTTTTGCCATGCGGCGGCGTGCCTTTCCGAAACATATTTCGCCAAGCTGTCCCTTGAACAGGAACTTATCCATGAACAGATAGGCGAACAATAGCCAGAACAGAGCGATTCCGGCTTCATAGTAACCTGATTGTATATTCATACCCTAAAATATTTTGTTATAACTCTTTTGTAAATAGGTCTTCACCTCATCCGCATGTTTCTCGAAATGCTCCTTCAATACATTGTCTATGTAGTTTCCTACCGTCAACTGCCGTTTTCCGGCAATGCCCACGATGACTGATATTTTCTGGTGCAGTTCCTTGTCTATATATACCCCCTGTCTGCCTTCACATTTATAAGGGGTGAGGAATCTGCGTATAAAGTCAGCCAGAGCCGTGCGAATCGTTTTCGGTGACGTTTTTTCCGTAACCACTTCCGAACGGTCGGCACCACCTGCATCGGAAACATCCCTGACTGTTTCATTTGCAGTGCCATCCGCTTTTCCTTTCTCATCGGATAAAGCGGTTTCTCTATTTTCGCCATTACCTCCGCCGGTTGAAGGTACAGATGATAAAGGAGGCTCCGAAGGAACCCCTGCCATCAGGCTGCGCAGGTACGCTTCATCCACCGGATTTTGTCCGCTTGTTTTCTTTGCCATGACTATTCGGTTTTAAGTACAGATATGATTTCATCCATAAACGTATCGAAGCCGCACTCTTTGGTGAATGCCGCATCGGGAGAGAACAGCGTACTCCGGTAAACGGGGCCGCCCATAGCGGACAAGTCCTTGGTAAAGTTACTGCGCACGGGAATACGTGTTTTGAGACAATCCAGCCCTAACAGGGAAAAACCTTGCTGATACACATCATACAATGTCGTGCGTTCCCTGCGGTCAACCATGTTCCAGAATAGATGAAGACCTTTCAGTGCGGACACGCCGGTCTTTATCAGCCGGTCATTAATGGTGGTGGCAAAGTTCAGCGTGCTTTCCAGCACAAGACGGTCTGCCTTTATCGGCACGAACAGATAATCGAGCGCACTAATTGCAGCGATAACCCCGTCGCTACCCATAGTTCCGGGCAGGTCGAACAGTACCATGTCATAATGTATGTCCGATTTCCCTTCAAATCTCCTTCAGTCAGTCATACAATCCGGCGGGGTACTTCCAATGACCGGATAAGCCTTTTTCTTCAACCGCCCGGTCTGCTCCACCAAGAGGTTCTGATAAACGGGTGTGGTCTTCACCACTTCCATATCCCGCTTTTTCTGTTTCATAATAGAATGTTGCGGATAGTCGCAATCCACTACCGCTACGCTGAGACCTTTTACATAATGCAGTCATGATGCCGCATAAATCGTAAACGTCGATTTACCTACGCCCCCTTTCTGGGAAGCGAACGAAATGAATACCGTTTCCTTTCTTTTTTCCATCGTTGCCTAATTTAAGTGAATAATTTTATTTATAATTCAGCAGATAGACATCTATCCACTTATCCGTTCAGTCATTTCACTATCCGTTTAGCTTTATACTTACATAGCTATGCAATTATATAGCTATTTATCTATTCAGCTATGTAGCTACATAGCTATCTGGCTGTCTATCTAAGTATTTAGCTAATAGTATATTTACCTCTCCATTTATCCGAATATACACTTGCCTGTCTATACATCTTTGTATATAGTTGTGCAAGTAAATAGATAGCCTTATGAATGCTTATCTGAAAACTTGCTTAATTAAATGCCTGTTTAGTCAGAAAGCTATTCGGATAGTTATCCTGATAACTACCTTTTTATCTATCCAAATAAGTAACTGAATAGCTATCCGGCTGCAAATAAACCTCAAAAAGAGCATCCGTGACATAACCGTGGTTTCAAAGTCATTTATTGGCAGCTGTTGGCGTAACGCCTGATAATACCCATACCGAAAAAACTATCTACCTTTGTCGCCGGGAGAGCGCAGCCCGTTCTCGAAAAGAGAACGTTAAACAAATCCTTTAGACCTTTAATCCGGCACAGCCGGATTTTAATATGCGTCAGCATATAGCGAGGTGTACTTTCAGCGGTTGAAAATATTTCTACCCGCTGAAAGTCTCGCCCCGAAAGGCTTTTCAGGGATGTCAGTTCTCCTAAGTCGAACTTCCTAAATTATTCATGTTATGAAAGATGAAACAAGAATCCGTAGTGCCGCAGGGCGCAAGGTGCTGGCAGACCCGCGCACACACCGCTATTACCTCTGTCTCAATGACAGTGAGAACGAGAAGTTTCTCACGATGTTTGAACAATCCGGCATGAAGAACAAGGCCGAATTTATCTTTGCCCGCATCTTCGGCTGAGAGTTCAAGGTAGTGAAGATTGATAAGGAAGCGCAGGAATACTACGCCCAGCTGACCGCTTTCTATCAGCAGTTCCGACGGATAGGAAACAACTACAACCAATGTGTAAAGACCATCCATACCATTTACGGGGAAAAGAAATCGTTTGCTTTCCTTTATAAACTGGCCGAAGAAACCCGCAAGCTGGAGGAACTCTGCAAACAGATTATCGAACTGACAAAGCGGTTCGAGAAGGAGTATCTCACTAAAAAGGAATAACATCATGGTGCCGAATATTACATCAGGTAGTTCATTCTATGGAGTGATTGCCTATAATAAGATAAAGGTGGATGACGGTACGGCAAAGGTATTGTGACATCCCAAAATTGCGGCGGACACTTCGGGGAATGTTCCGATTGAAAACTGTATGCAGGCTTTTGAACCTTATATCGCACTTAATTCACACGTTAGGAAACCGGTTATCCATATCTCATTGAATCCTTCCCCGAAAGACATACTTTCGGAAGAACAGATGACCCTTTTGGCTCAGGAGTTTATGGAAAAGTTCGGTTACGGGAACCAGCCTTATATTGTCTGGCTGCACGAAGACATCGATCGCAAGCACATGCACATCGTTTCGGTACGCATCAACGAGAAAGGAGAAAAGATAGACCACAACCGGGAAGCCATCCGGGCACAGAACATCTGTCGGGAAATGGAAGTGAAGTATGGGCTTCATCCCACACTCGGAGAACATAGCGAGCGGGAATTGGTAAACCTGCAAAAAGTGGATTATCCGAAAGGCAACGTGAAAGCGCAGGTGAAGCATACCGCCCGTACATTACTGGAATGCTACAACTGCCATTCGCTTGCGGAATATAACACCCTTCTGAACCTGTATAACGTAACCGTTTATGAAGTCAGGGGAAGTGTTAATGGGAAGGAATACCACGGCATCATGTACGGAGCTTTGGATGATAACGGACAGCAGGTAGGCACACCTTTCAAATCCAGTAAGTTCGGCAAGGCGTTCGGTTATGAAGCACTGCAAAAGAAATTTGCCGCTTCCACTGAAAAGGTGAAGCAGGACAACCTCGCAGAAAGGACAAGGCAGGAAATCATCAAAGCCATGCAGGACATAGGCACGAAAGAGGATTTTGCCCGCAGGCTGAAAGAGGCGGATATAGAAGTAGTTTACCGTATCAATCCCGAAGGACGTCTGTACGGTATCACTTTTATAGACCATACCTGCCGGACTGTATTCAACGGTTCACGCCTGGGTAAAGCCTTTTCTGCCAATGTGTTCAATGAATTATTCAACAACCCCAATGCAGACCATGAACGGTTGATACCGCCAACCCAGCCGGAAACGCCCCGGCAGGATAGAGATACGGAACGGGAAGAAAGACAAGAGAGGGAAGAACGGCAGGAACAACAACACCGCCGGCAACCGGAAACTTCCGAAAGTCTGATTGACACATCCGCACTGGGAGCCGTCGATATATTCTCCATGCTTATGGAAGACGACCATACTCACGAGTATATCGACCCGTCTTTCCGCTATGGACGCAAGAAAAAGAAGAAAAAGCGCAGGCGCAGGTTATAATGTAATAATGTATAGAACAGAAGTCTAATTTTAAATTTACGATTATGCAGAATGAAGATGATTTAAGAGGTCTGGCAAAGGTTACGGACTTTATGCGGGCCATCAGTTTTTTATTTATGGCAATACACATCTATTGGTTTTGTTACGGCTGGCTCCATGAAATGGGCTGAACGCTCGGTATAGTGGACCGGATACTTTCCAATTTCCAACGCACGACCGGGCTGTTCTCGTCCCTATTGTATACAAAGCTGTTTTGTGTTCTCTTTCTCGGTCTGTCCTGTATGGGCAATAAAGGAGTAAAGAAACATGAAATCACATGAAGGCAGATTATTATTGCGGCCATAGCGGGCGCAATACTCTTTTTCTTTAATTGGTGGTTGCTTTCCATCAATGCTTCATCGGGTGTTTGTGCGGTACTATATACCACGACTTTAACCGGAGGTTTCTTTTCTTTGTTGGCATCCGGCTTATGGATAAGCCGCTTGCTTAAAGGTAATCTGTTGGAGGATGTTTTCAACCGTGAGAACGAATCGTTCATGCAGGAAACCAAGTTAATGGAAAACGAGTATTCCGTTAATCTGCCGACCAAGTTCTGGTATAGGGGCAAGGAATGGAAAGGCTGGATAAACGTAGTGAATCCTTTTAGGGCCAGTATGATTTTAGGTACACCGGGTAGCGGCAAGTCCTATGCCGTAGTAAACAATTATATAAAGCAGGCAATCGAGAAGTCCTATGCACTTTATATATATGATTTTAAGTTTGACGACCTATCGGTTATCGCTTACAATCATCTGATCAAGTATCGGCACCGCTACAAGATACCGCCCAAGTTCTATGTGATAAACTTCGATAACCCACGCAAGAGCCATCGTTGTAATCCGCTGGCTCCGGAACTGATGACGGATATTTCGGACGCTTACGAATCAAGTTATACTATCATGCTTAATTTGAATAAAAGTTGGGTGCAAAAGCAGGGGGACTTTTTTGTAGAATCTCCGATTGTATTGTTTACGGCCATAATCTGGTTCTTGAAAATCTATGAAGGCGGCAAGTTTTGCACGTTCCCTCATGCCATCGAACTGCTTAATAAAAGGTATGAAGACGTTTTTACTATCCTAACAAGTTATCCCGATTTGGAAAACTATCTTAGTCCGTTTATAGACGCATGGAAAGGAGGGGCGAGCGAGCAGCTCCAGGGCCAGATTGCAAGTGCTAAAATCCCACTGTCCAGACTAATAAGTCCGCAACTTTATTGGGTGATGTCCGGCAGTGATTTTACGCTGGATATTAATAATCCAAAAGAGCCGAAAGTATTATGTGTGGGTAACAATCCTGACAGAATTTCCATTTATGGTGCGGCATTGGGACTCTATAATTCAAGAATCGTCAAGTTGATAAACAAGAAGAAACAATTGAAAAGTTGTGTGATTATTGACGAGCTACCAACTATCTTCTTTAAAGGTCTGGATAATCTTATTGCCACGGCACGAAGCAACAAGGTCGCAGTCGTGTTAGGTTTTCAGGATTTCAGCCAGTTAAAGCGTGACTACGGAGACAAAGAGGCCGCTGTAATCATGTCAACTGTCGGCAATGTATTCAGCGGTCAAGTAGTAGGCGAAACGGCTAAAACATTATCGGAACGGTTCGGGAAAATCCTGCAAAAACGAGAATCCATGAGCATCAATCGCAATGATACATCCACTTCTATCAATACCCAACTGGACAGTCTTATACCTGCCAGCAAAATAAGTACGTTATCGCAAGGTATGTTTGTTGGAGCCGTAGCTGACAATTTTGGTGAAACGATAGACCAGAAAATCTTCCATGCACAGATTGTTGTGGATAATGAAGCTGTGCAAAAGGAAACGGCAGCCTATCAACCTATTCCCGAAATCAGCAGCTTTCTGGACGAGGACGGCAATGATACAATGGAACAGCAGATACAAGCGAACTACCGACAAATCAAACAGGATATTGTCGAACTGGTAGAGAACGAACTGATCCGTATTGAGAATGACCCGGCACTCAAACATTTATTGGGAGGTAATGAAGGAGAACAGGCTTAATCCTGAAACGGCGTTCTAACAAGATGTTTCCCACAGCACATTACGGCAATCCCGGAAGCTACGCAGGCTTTACTTCCGCAGATTGCCGTAAAGAGCCGTTTTTCAGGAAAGGACAAAAGCATGGCAGGCGCCCGGACAAGTCCGACCGGCCTGCCATGCTCTTGCCTATTCGATATATTTCAAAAAAAATATCTGAAAGTACAGAATGAGGAATATTACAAGTAAGACTGATACATTGAATCTGAAGTAAAGCTATCGAAAGACCATTCCAGAAAAGAAATATAATCATATATATGCAGAGAATAAATTAGTTTTCATACCTTTGTAAAATAAACTATTGTAATGCATATAATATCAATTTATGGCCTGTCTCTTATACACATCTCCGAGC
>ENA-UAPM01000414-UAPM01000414.1-human-gut-metagenome-genome-assembly--contig:-NODE-414-length-16331-cov-4.864340_pt1 | contig 16331 bp, 10 predicted proteins | sample MGYA00244016_ERZ654582 | MGnify/ENA primary metagenome ERZ654582 (study PRJEB26926, sample SAMN06164545) | human gut metagenome | biome: ENVO:00009003; feature: ENVO:2100002; material: ENVO:00002003... | reverse complement strand
ATCCATTGCACCCTGACCATTCAGCAGCTGCGGCAGGGCGGCGACAAGGGCAGCGCCCCCAGAGGGCTGCGCCCGGCGGGCAATCATGCTGCCCGGCTGGTGGCGGCGCTGAACCGCGCCTTCGGGCTGACCCTGCCGCCTGAGGAAGCGCAGTATCTGGAACTGTATCTCTCCGCCTATCTGGGCGCAGAGGACCCTTGGGGCAGCGCACAGGAGATGGAACTGCGGAATCTGGAAGCCGCCCTTATCCGGGAAATGGAAAAGGCGCTGCACACAGACCTTTCCGGTTACACCTCTCTGCGGGATGACCTGTACTGCCACCTGCGCCCCATGCTGCTGCGGGTGGAGCAGAACATTCGTACCGAAAACCCCCAGCTGGACACCATCCGCACCGACTACCCCGGCCTGTGGAAAGCCACCCGCGCCGCCTGTGATGCGGTGCAGCAGCAATTCGTCCTGCCCGCCATTTCAGACGACGAAGCGGCCTACCTTGCCATGCACTTTGGCGCAGTGCTGGAACAGAATGCCATGTTCCGGCTGCGGCTGCGGGTGGTAGTGGCCTGTCCGCTGGGCATGGGTTCCAGCCGCTTTCTGGCTTCCCGGCTGGGAAACGAGTTTCCCTCTTTGCAGGTGGAGGGGTGCTGCTCGGTGCGGGAGCTGAACGCCGCCGACCTGCGTCGGAGAAAAATCGACTTCATTATCTCCACCGTGCCGCTGGAACTGGATTACCCGGCGGTGTGCATCAGCCCTTCCCTGCTGGAACCGGATCGTGCCGTGCTGAAGGACGCTATCACGCAGTACAGCCAGAACCGCGCAGAACCGGAACCGGCGGTGCAGCCTGTGCAGGATGCACCGCACGCAGGCTCCAAGCTGCAGTATTATGCGCGCCTGACCCGGTCCATGACCGGGCTGCTGGAACATCTGACCATCCAGCCCGTCAAGGTTCCCGGCAGCCGCGCTGCCCTCATCCATGCAGCGGCGCAGCTGTTCTGCCCGCAGGAAGCGGACGCCCGGCTGGTGGAGCAGCAGCTTCGCCGCCGTGAAACGCTGGGCGATACCTACATCAAATCCCTGTATGCCCTGCTGCTCCATTGCAGGACAAGTGCGGTAAAGGACTGCCGCTTGGGCTATCTGCAGGCACAGCCGCCGGTCTATGAGCCGGGGCGCATCGTGCTGGGGGCACTGGTGCTGCTGGCCCCGGATGACGGGAACGGCATCCCGGTGGAGGTCATGCAGAATGTCAGCGGGCAGCTGATCGAAACGCCCCGGCTGATGGAGGCACTGCTCACAAGCGTGTGCATCCGGATGTAGCCGAGCACCCCGCCATCATGGGTCACGAGTTCGCCGGTGATATCGTCAAGGTGGGCAAGGCGCATCAGGACAAGTTCAAGCCCGGCATGAAGTTCACCCTGCAGCCCGCCCTGAACTACAAGGGCACCATGTGGAGCCCCGGCTACTCCTACGAGTTCTTCGGCGGCGACGCCACCTACTGCATCATCCCTGCCGAGGTCATGGAACTGGGCTGCCTGCTGGAGTACAAGGGCCGTGCTTACTACGAGGCTTCTCTGGCCGAGCCTATGAGCTGCTCCATCGGTGCTTTCAACGCCGCCTACCACACCAAGATGGGTGTGTACCATCACGATATGGGCATCAAGAAGGGTGGCAAGCTGGCGATTCTGGCCGGTGCAGGCCCCATGGGTCTGGGTGCTCTGACCTACGCACTGCACCGTGATGTGCGCCCCGGCATGGTGGTGGTCACCGATATCAACGAGGATCGTCTGGCCCGTGCGGAGTCCCTCTTCCCCCCGAAGGAGGTCAAGGAGAAGGACGGCATCGACCTGTACTTCGTCAACACCGCCAACATGGCAGACCCCGCTGCCGAGCTGCGGGAGCTGACCGGCGGTACCGGCTTTGATGATGTGTTCTGCTACGCCCCCATCGCGCCGGTGGTGGAGCTGTCCAGTGCTGTGCTGGGTCGTGACGGCTGCCTGAACTTCTTTGCAGGCCCCACCGACAAGCAGTTCAGCGCCAAGATGAACTTCTACGATGTGCACTACAATTCTACCCATGTCATGGGCACCACCGGCGGTAATACCGCCGACATGATCGAGTCGCTGGAACTGACCGCCGCTAAGCTCATCGATCCGGCTGTGATGGTCACCCACATCGGCGGTCTGAACGCCGCTGCCGAGACCACCCTAAACCTGCCCAAGATCCCCGGCGGCAAAAAGCTGATCTATACCCACCTGACCATGCCCCTCATCGCCCTGACCGATCTGCGTGCCAAGGGCGAACAGGACAACGACCCCCGCTATACCGCACTGGCTGACATCGTGGATGCCCACAACGGCCTGTGGTGCCCGGAAGCAGAGGAATATCTGCTGGCAAACTTCAACCCGGAGGACTAAGCAGAACGTGCCATGGGACAGGACAAACGCAGACAGGAGGAATCCCCCATGGAACAACGCCGCAATCAGATCGTGGAGCTGGTGAACCGCAAAGGCAGCATTAGCTTTGCCCAGCTCAAGGAAGCTTTCCCTTCCGTTTCGGAAATGACCCTGCGCACCGACCTGAAAGCACTGGATGAAGCCCGCCGTGTGGTGCGGGTGCATGGCGGTGTCAAGTCGGTGGAGCAGGTGGTAGGCACAGACGACCTGCTGAGCCGCCGTGCCGCCCGCAATGCCGAAGCAAAGCAGATCATTGCCGAAAAAGCCGCTGCTCTGCTGCGCCCCAACACCACTCTGTTTCTGGATTCCGGCAGCACCGCCACAGCAGTGGCCCGGTGCATCCCGGATCAGCCCATGCTCATCTACACCAGCGGCCTGAGCTGCGCCATGGAGCTGGCAAAGCTGGAAAAGCCCAATGTATCCCTGCCGGGCGGCAGACTGAACCGATTCAGCCTGAGCGTCTGCGGTGCACAGAGCATCCAGACGATGGAGGGCATCAACTTTGATCTGCTGCTGCTGGGCGTGACCAGTTACAGCCCGGAAACCGGTTTTACCTGCGGCGTGGAGGATGAAGCACGGCTCAAGCAGACCGTGCTCCGCCGCTGTGACTGTGAGCAGAAAGCCGTGCTGCTGGATTCCTCCAAGATCGGACTGAAAAGCACATTCCACATCTGCGAGCTGTCCGATATTGATATTGTGATCTCGGACGGAAAGCTGCCCGTAGAATTTTTACAGGCCTGCCGGAACGCAGGCGTAACAGTACTATAAAAGGAGCGTTATTATGAAGATCATCCGCGCAAAAGATTATCAGGATATGTCCCGCAAAGCGGCCAACATCATCTCCGCACAGGTCATCATGAAGCCGGACTGTGTACTGGGTCTTGCCACCGGCGGCACCCCGGTGGGCACTTATGCCCAACTGGTGGACTGGTACAACAAAGGCGATTTGGATTTCTCCGAGGTCACTACTGTCAATCTGGACGAATACCGCGGCCTGCCCAAGGAGCATCCCCAGAGCTACTGGTATTTCATGAATGAGAACCTGTTCAGCAAGGTGAATATCGACCCGGCCAAGACCAACCTGCCGGACGGCACCAATCTGGACACCGCCGCCGAGTGTGCCCGTTACAACGGTATCATCCACAAGCTGGGCGGCATCGACCTGCAGCTGCTGGGCATCGGCCCCAATGGTCATATCGGCTTCAATGAGCCGGGCGAAGCCTTTGAGCTGGAGACCCACTGCATCGACCTTGCGCCCACTACCATCGAAGCCAACAAGCGCTTCTTTGACGGCAACGAGGCCCTTGTCCCCAAACAGGCATACACCATGGGCATCAAGACCATCATGCAGGCACGCAAGGTGTTGGTGGTAGCCAACGGTAAAGCCAAGGCACAGGCCGTCAAGGACGCCGTGACCGGCCCTGTGACCCCTGCCTGCCCCGGCAGCATCCTGCAGCTGCATCCGGAATGCATCCTTGTGGCAGACGAGGAAGCACTGAGCCTGCTGTAAACTCCCAAAGCCAACTTCTTCATTTACCATAACTTTGCTTAAGATCCAACCAAAGCACAGAAAGAGCCGGACTCGTTGCACGGGTTCGGCTCTTTCTGTCAGAAATAAGATTTATCTTGCTATCTTACGCAAAGAGCAACTCCAAAAGAGCCGTCATGGAGATGGTGGGTTCGCCTGCTGCGGGATTTACGCTGAAAATACGCTGAAAAGAGGTCACCCCGATCGGTGGCCTCTTTTTTGCTGCCGCGAACTGTCTGGCTGCGGCAGCGGATAACAGCAATGTCCATTGCGCTTTGCTTTGCCCGGATGCGCACCCGCAGAAAGCTCTCCCTCGTCAAACTGCCCAAAATACGCCCTTAAAAGTTTACTTGACGCAATTTTAAAATCAATATATAATTGGGTCAGAAACCAATCATAGAAAAGGATGATTCCCAATGGCGCGCAGATACGACAGCAAAGAAGCAAAACGGCGGATCCTGACCGCCTGTGTCCGGCTTTTTCTGGAAAAAGGCTACACGAACACCAAGGTGGCAGAAATTTTAAAGGAAGCAGATGTTTCCGCCGGGTCGTTCCAGAATATTTTCCGCACAAAGGACGGTGTGCTGACCGAGCTGATCGGCATGATGTTCAGCAGGCAGTTCGGCGCGGTAAGGCCGCTGGCGGCAAACGCCCCCTCGCCGGTGTACCTCTACGCGGTGGAAACGGCTTTGCAGCTGGCGATGACCGAGCTGAGCGAGAATCTGCGGGATATCTATGTGGAAGCGTACACCTTCCCCGCCACGGCGGAGATCATCCACCGCAGCACCACGGCGGAGCTGCAGGCGGCGTTCAGCGTGTATCTGCCCGGGTGCGCCGAGTGCGATTTCTACGAGATGGAGCTGGGCACGGCTGGCATGATGCGCGGCTACATGGCACGGCGGTGCGACCCCTACTTTACACTGGAGCGCAAAATACGGCGCTATCTGAGTATGAGTCTGAGTGCGCTGCAGGTCCCCGCGCAGGAGCGCGAGCAGGTCATCGCTTTTGTGGCGGAGATCGATATGCTTGCCCAGGCGCGGAAGGTGGTAGATGCCGTGCTTGCATCGCTGTCCGTGCAGTTTGATCTGAAAGGATAACAAGGTTTGATGACAAGGAGGGAGCAACATGAAAAAATGGCTGATCCGGTGTTTGACGGTGCTGGCAATGGTGTGCCTGATACCGGGGATCGTGTTAAACGTTAAAGCGGCAGATTCTATCTATACGTACTGCTTCGTCTGTATGCAACAAAGAAACTATGAGATCCTCGGATATACAAAAGTTGATTCAACCAAGCATAGGATCCATATAAAATGCTCAGTCTGCGGCAGGAAGAACAGCATTGTTTATGGAGATCTTTCGGACCATACCGGCGGCACCGAAACGCCCACCTGCACCACAGGCAAAACCTGTGAAAAATGCGGCGCGGAATACGGCATTCTCGGTCACAAATGGAAAACTCCGGCGAACGCCTCCCTTGGCAACGGCACGCACCGCATCATTTGCTTGCGCTGCGGCTTAAATGGTACCGCAAGCTGTACCGGTGGCACAGCAACCTGCACCACCAAAGCGGTCTGTGAGGCGTGTGGTGGGAAATACGGCAAAAGAAACCTAAATAATCATGCTCTGGTGCATTATGATGCGCAAGCCCCCACCTGTACGAAACCCGGCTGGGACGCTTTCGACACCTGTCCCCGCTGCTACTATACCACTTTTCGAGCAATCCCCGCGCTAAAACATGATTTAGAGCACCACGAAGCAAAAGCCCCCACCTGCACGGAAAAGGGCTGGGATGCTTACGACACCTGCTCCCGCTGCGATTATACCACCCGCAAAGAGATACCCGCGCTGAACCATGCTCTGGAGCAGCACGCAGCAAAAGCTCCTACCTGTACGGAACCCGGCTGGGATGCTTACGAAACCTGCTCCCGCTGCGACTATACCACCTATGCGGAGCTGCCTGCACAGCATGATCTGAGGCATCACGCAGCAAAAGCCCCCACCTGTACGGGAATTGGCTGGGATGCCTACGAAACCTGCTCCCGCTGCGACTATACCACCTATGCGGAACTGCCCGCGCTGAACCATGATTATCAGGCTGTTACCGTAGATCCCACCTGTGAAGCAGACGGCTATACCATCTTTACTTGCAGCCGCTGCAAAGACAGCTACACCGCAAACCCGACCGATCAGCTGGGACACCAGTTCGGTGCATGGTCCCCGAACGGAACCGGCTCTCAGAGCGCCAGTTGTCTGCGAGATGGCTGTGCGCACACTGGCAGCACCGATTGCCGGAAGTTTACTTTCCGCACTGCGGAAGGCGAAGCTCTGACCTTCTGCCCCGTGTGCGGGCAGGCAGAAAACGCCGCGCAGCTGGAAAAGATCGAAGCCGCAACGGCGTGGGCTAACAGCGGCAGTCTTTCTGCGGAGGATGTGACCGCACGGACGAATGGGGAATACCTGAGTGTGGCCTTTGAGACCGCAGGCAGCCTGACGCAGCCCACCGGTCGGGTAAGACTCGCGCTGCCCGCCGGATTGCTGGAAGGCAAAACGCTTGTGCGCATTGCCCCGGACGGCACACAGACGGAGATGCCGTTTGAAACAGAGCGCGGAAAGCTCATCTATACGCTGGATTTTGCAAACAGCGCGCTGCCCGTAATGCTCTTCCGGCTGGTACCCCAGCCCACCGCCCTCTGAACGCTTTTAAAGCGCGCAAACGATAAACCATAAAATGCCCGCTCACCGTGGTTTTCCACAGGTGGGCGGGCATTCTTTTGTGCCCTTTTGGGCATAAAAATACCCCCCGGAGGATGCAGCGTTTTTTACGCTGTCTACTCTGGGGGCGGCATATCAGGCGCTGCGCGGCAGCTCCCGGAAGCGGACACTGTATTGCTGAAAAAGCACTTTCTAGCGCTGCTCCTCCGGCGGGCAGCAGCTCTCCCGGGGGATGAGCTTGTGCGGCACGATGATCTTTGTGGCCAGAAGGTTCGGGTTCTCGATGTGGTTGATGGTCTGGCTGGCGGCCTCCATGCCCAGCTGGTAGGGGTTCACGTCCACGGTGGTCAGCTGTGGGCCGCCCTGCCCTTTGTTGCGGAGTGCCCCTTGGCAAACCCGGCGGGATTGCGCTATAATAGAGCCGTAACAGTTCCACAAAGGGGAGGTGCGGTCATGATCCGGGTGGCGATCGTAGAGGACGACGCGGAGGTACAGGGGGTATTGCAGGAGTATGTCCGGCGGTATACCCGGCAGTACGGGACAGAGTTTGAAGTGACGGTCTTTGCGGACGGGGTGGATATTCTGGAGGATTACCGCGCGGTCTACGATATTATTTTTCTGGATGTGGAGATGAAGCATCTGGACGGCATGACCACGGCAGAGCGCATCCGGCAGATGGATGCAGATGTTATCCTGATCTTTATCACCAATATGGCGCAGTACGCCATCAGGGGCTACTCGGTGGGAGCGCTGGACTATGTGCTGAAGCCGGTGCCCTACTTTGCCTTTTCGCAGCAGCTGCTCAAGGCGGTTGCCCGGCTGGAAAAGCGGGCAAAGCACTACCTGACCGTGCCGGTGGAGGGCGGGCTGCGCCGTCTGGACACCGCAAGCATCTATTATCTGGAAAGCGAGGGGCACCGGGTGCACTTTTACACCGACGAGGGCGATTTTTCTGCCCCCGGCGCCCTCAAGGCCTTTGAGGAAAAGCTGGCAGACTGCCCCTTTGCCCGCTGCAACAGCGGCTACCTTGTCAATCTGGCACAGGTGCGGGAGCTGCGGCAGAGCACCGTGCAGGTGGGCCCCTGCGAGCTGCAGGTCAGCCGCCCCAAGCGCAAGGCTTTTCTTGCCGCACTGACCGACTACATCGGAGGTGAGGGCTCATGACCGCGCTGCCGGATATCCCCCGGCTGTACACCGCCCTTGCCGAGTGTCTGGCGGTGCTGCTGTTCACCCCGGCGCTTGCGCCCCGCTTTTCCAGAGCGGTCACCGGGGGCATCACCCTGCTGTGGGCGGCGGTGCTGTCGGCCTTTCTGGGACTGACGGGCGATGTGCCCGGCGGGCTCTGGATCCCCTGCATGGCAGCGGCCATCGGGCTTTCCTACTTATATTTATGGGGTGTGTGGAGCATCACCCTGCTGGAAGCCGGGTATCACTGCGCCCGGGCGTTTATTCTGGCAGAGCTTGCCGCCAGCGTGGAGTGGCAGCTGCACTGCGCCCTCTGGCCCGCCCGCGGCCCATGGGAGCCGCTGTCTTTGCTGCTGCTGGCGCTGGTGTATGGGACGCTGTTCGGCATTATGTGCTATCTGCAGCACCGCCGTCCCCAGCCCGCCGGACACTTACAGATCGGCGGCAGCGCCGCCCTGACGGCGGTCATGCTGGCGCTGACCGCCTTTGCGGTGAGCAATCTGGGCTTTCTGCCGGGCAGCGAGATCAACATGAGCATTTTTTCCATCCGCACCTTGGTGGATTTTTCCGGCGTGCTGATCTTATCTGTGCAGCACGAGCAGCTGCAGGAGAACGCTTTGCACAGCGAGCTTGCCGCCATGGACGAGGTGTTGCACCGCCAGTACGAGCAGTACAAGCGCAGCAAGGAGGGCATCAACCTCATCAACCGGAGGTATCATGAACTGAAAGTCCAGCTTGCCCGCATCCGGGAGGAGCAGGACCAGACCAAGCAGAACGCCGCCATTGCCGCCATGGAGCAGAACATCCGCCAGTACGAGGCCGAGAACAAGACCGGCAACCCGGTGCTGGATACCCTGCTCACCGCCAAGACCATGGAATGCCAGCAGGAGAATATCACCATCACCAGCGTGGCAGACGGCAGGATGCTGGGCTTTCTTACCATCCGGGAGCTGTGCACCATTGTGGGTGTGGCGCTGGATAACGCCATTGCCGCCGTGCGCGCCGAGCCGGACCCCGAAAAGCGGCTCATCAAGGTGGCGGTGTACAGTCAGGGCGGCTTTGCCATGCTGCGGTTCGAGCATTATACAGAGGCCGCCCCCGCACTGGATGCGGACGGTCTGCCGCAGCAGGGGTCGGACCTGAAAAGCGTCCGCACCACCGTCGGGCAGCACGGCGGCAGCATGACGATGCACTGGGAAAACAACTGGTGCACCCTGCGGATCTTATTTCCGCTGCCCCAAAAGCAATAATATTTTTACGGCAGGTATCCCCTGCCGTTTTTTTGTTGTCTGGCAGGGTGCACAAATATAATGCGGCAATATTTGTATATTAGCACAATAAAATTTGAAACATTATTGTAACTTTTGCAAACTGTGTATCCAAAACGACAGATTGTGCGGAGAACGGTTCGTTCTGCAGTATATATGATAAAATGACATCAAGCAAAGGAGCGGACGCGCTCCGGAGAACAGCTATGAACCGGGTCGTGTACCCAAAAGAGAAGGAGTTAACAGTTATGGCACAGAAAAAGAAGGACAGTAAGATGATGGGCAAGATCATCAAAACTGCCGTTTCGGGTGTGTTGTGTGTCGCATTGGCGGGCGGTATAGTTGCGGCCAATGTGCTGATCCCGCCCAACGCCAGCAGCGTGCAGAGCATTTTGGGCCTGAAGAGCGGCGGCATCGACAACAGCAAGGCAAAGACCGAAGGCATTAATATGGAATACGGCAAGCCCGGCTTTGACACAGAGGATGCGCTGGTTGAGGATGAGATCGCCCTGAACAAGCAGATCGCAGCAGAGGGCATCGTCCTGCTGAAGAACGATGAAGGCAGAATGCCGTACAGCACGGATACCACCTTCAGTTTTGTCAGCCATTCGGCAGTCAGCTACATCGGCGGCAACAAAGTCGATATGAAAACGGCCTTTGAAGATGCCGGGTTCGGTGTCAACGAGGACCTCTGGAAATTCTATTCCGAAGGCAACGGCAAGGATTACGGTCTGGGCGTTGGTTCCGTTTCCTACGGTGATGACGAGGACTTTTCCATCAACGAATGCCCCTTGTCTGTTATGAAAGCAGAGCCGGGTCTGACCGATTCCATGAAGAATACGGTTCCTGTTTTTGTGTTCAGCCGTGTGGCGGGCGAAGGCCGTGATATGCCCCGCTCCATGTACAACCACACCGATGTGGAAGAGGACAAGACCAAGACTTATCTGGAGCCGGATTCTACGGAACTGGAGATCCTGCAGTATCTGAACGACAACTTTGACGATGTGGTGCTGCTGCTGAACTCCAGCGCAGCGGTAGATCTGAGCTGGGTCGAAAACTATCCCAATATCCACACCGTCATTTCGGCTCCCGCTATGGGTGATTACGGTCTGTGCTCTCTGGCAGAAATCTTCTCCGGTAAGGTGAACCCCTCCGGCCGCACCGTGGATACCTATGAAGTGGATGCCATGAACAGCCCGGCGGCGCAGAACTTCGGCGACTTTGCCTACTACGATGAGAATGGCAACCTCACCAAGTACAACTACGTCAGCTACAAAGAGGGCATCTATGTTGGCTACCGCTACTACGAGACTCGCTACGAGGATAAGGTGCTGGGTCAGGGCAATGCCGGTGATTACAACTATGCGGATGCTGTGATGTATCCCTTTGGATACGGCCTGTCCTACACGGATTTTGAGTGGTCTGATTATGATACCAGCTGGGATGGCGATACCTGCACCGTGACGGTCAAGGTCACCAATACGGGTGATGTGGCCGGCAAGGATGTCGTACAGGTCTATGCACAGAGCCCCTATACCGATTACGACAAGGCAAACAAGGTGGAAAAGGCTGCTGTGGAGCTGGTGGGCTATGCCAAAACTGCAGAGCTGGCTCCCGGCGCAAGCGAGACGGTGAAGATCACCTTTGATCAGGAGCAGCTGAAGTCTTACGACTACGTCAATGCTAAGACCTACATTCTGGACGCAGGTGATTACTATATCACTGCGGCTAAAAACGCACACGAAGCGGTCAACAACATCCTCTCTGCCAAGGGCAAGACTGTGGAAGATGGCATGACCGCCGACGGCGACACTGCTTTTGTTGCAACCTACACCCCGGCAAACGGCACCGTGGATACCACGACCTACAAGCTCGACACCACGACCGGTGTGGAGATCACCAATCAGCTCGACCATGCAAACGGCGGGCTGCAGTATCTCTCCCGCAGTGACTGGACTGGCACCTGGCCGACCGTTGACGGCGAGGTCAGCGACCAGATCAGCACCTGGGGCAACCCCATCAATGGCACCGATGCCAGCGGCAAGGCTGCATCCTATACCTACCGCAAGACGATCAGCAAGGAGGACCTTGCAAAGCTGGATTCTTTTGATTCCCTGAACCCCACCGACTTCTCCACCCTGACCGATGAGATCGTTTACGGCAAGGACAACGGTCTGGGTCTGATCGATATGCGTGGTCTGGATTACAACGACCCCAAGTGGAACGACCTGCTCGACCAGCTGACCCCCAGTGATTATCAGACCCTGATCACGCAGTCCGGCTATGGCACGGCTGCCATCAAGTCGGTGGATAAGCCCTCCACGACCGACCGCGACTCTGCCACCGGCCTGATCAACTACGGCTTTGATGCAAGCGGCAACCTCTACTTCAAGGGCAACATCACGCACTGCGGCGTGATCGTTCTGGCACAGACCTACAACGATGATCTGGCCTACCATTATGGCGAAAACATCGGCGATGAATCTTACTATCTGGGCGTTGATGGCTGGTATGCACCTGCTGTCAATATGCACCGCACTGCATTCTCCGGCCGTAACAGCGAGTATTACTCCGAGGATCCGTTCATCGGCGGTCACATTGCTTCCCTCGAGTGTGAGGGTGTCGCCTCCCGCGGTATGTATGTCTTTGTCAAGCATTACGCCATCAACGATCAGGAGGACCACCGCGGCGACCGTGAAGGCCAGTACAGCATTGCGACCTTCCTGAACGAGCAGGCGGCCCGCGAGATCTACCTCAAGCCCTTTGAGATGTGCGTCAAGTCTGATAAGGTCGAGATGAACTATGCAAAGGACAACGGCGACGGCACTTACAGCAATGCCACCACCGAGATCCCGTCCGTCACCGGCATCATGACCTCCTTCAACCGCGTTGGCTATACCTGGGCCGGCGGCAACTACAACATGATCACCGGCCTGCTGCGCAACGAGTGGGGCTTCCACGGCTTTATCATCACCGACAACGCAAACACCGGTGTCTTTATGGACGCTGGCCAGATGATCCAGGCCGGTGCAGACGGCAAGCTGACGAACCTGCCCACCGGCGCACGGTACACCTTTAACAAGGATGACGTTGCAGATTACCACTACGGTCGTGAAGCAATCCATAACATCCTGTACACCATTGCAAACTCCAAGGCAATGAACGGCGGTATGCCGGGCAGCCGTTATCTGGCAAAGGTCGAGCCTTACCAGAAGGTCATCTACGCAGTGGATGGTGTCTGCGGCGGTCTGATCGCAGTTCTGGTCGTTCTGACGATCCTCCGCTTCCGTAAAAAGAAAGAGGACGTAAAAACCGTCTGATCAACACATAGGAACAGAAGGGGCGGCGGGCAAACGCCCGCCCCCTTTTTTTGATTGTCAGGAGAGACCCATGAAACACACAGATATCATCAAGAGCTTGTCTCTGGAACAAAAATGCGCCCTGCTGAGCGGCGGCACGGTGTTCACCACCCGGGCGCTGCCGGGCAAGGGCATCCCGGCCATTACCCTGTCGGACGGCCCCAACGGCGTGCGCAAGCAGGCGGGTGCGGCTGACCATCTGGGCCTGAACCCCAGCGTCCCCGCAACCTGCTTCCCGACGGCAGCTACCGTGGCCTGCAGCTGGGATCCCGCCCTGGGCGAACAGCTCGGCCGGGCCATGGGGGAGGAGGCTGCCGCGCAGGAGGTATCCGTCCTGCTGGGGCCGGGCCTCAACACCAAGCGCAGCCCGCTGTGCGGGCGCAACTTCGAGTATTTCTCGGAGGACCCGTACCTCTCCGGCAAGCTGGCCGCGGCCTACGTGCGCGGCATCCAGTCCAACGGCATCGCCGCCTGCCCCAAGCACTTCGCCGTCAACAGCCAGGAGCTGCGCCGCATGGCGTCGGACTCCGTCGTCGACGAACGAACCCTGCGGGAACTCTACCTGACCGGCTTTGAAATCGTCGTCAAAGAGGCGCACCCCAAGACCATCATGTCCAGCTACAACCTCGTCAACGGCACCTACGCCAACGAGAACGCCCACCTGCTCATGGAGATCCTGCGCAGGGACTGGGGCTTTGACGGCGCAGTGGTCACCGACTGGGGCGGCAGCAACGACCACGCCCTCGGCGTAAAGAACGGCTCTACGCTGGAAATGCCCGCCCCCGGCGGGGACGCCATCCGAGAGCTGATGAAGGCGGTGCAGACCGGCAAGATCACCGAAGCGGACGTGGACGCCCGGCTGGAGGAACTGCTGGAGCTGGTGTTCACCACCAAGGCGGCGGTGGACGCCGCACCCGGCAAGTTCGATGCCGACGCCCACCACGCGCTGGCACGCCGGGCTGCTGCCCAGAGCATCGTGCTGCTGAAGAACGAAAACAGCCTGCTGCCCCTTGCAAAGGGGGAAAAGGTGGCGGTCATCGGCGACTTTGCCCAGACGCCCCGCTATCAGGGTGCAGGTTCCAGCGCCGTCAACTCCATCAAGGTGGATTCCTTCTTGGATTGCCTTGCCGAGAGCGGCCTGAACAGCGTCGGCTACGCCAAGGGCTTTGACCGGCAGGGCAAGCCCGATGAGGCACTGAAAGCCGAGGCGGTGCTGTTGGCAAAGAACGCCGACGTGGTGCTGCTGTGCATGGGTCTGGACGAGATCAAGGAGAGCGAGGGCATCGACCGCGCCGACATGAAGCTGGCAGAGAACCAGCTGGAACTGCTGGCCGCTGTGGCGGCGGCAAACCCCAACGTGGTGGTGCTGCTGAGTGCAGGCTCCTCGCTGGAAAGCGATTGGGTCAAGGACTGCAAGGCGCTGGTCTACGGCTGTCTGGGCGGTCAGGCCGGTGCGGGCGCACTGGTCGAGGTGCTCACCGGCGCGCAGAACCCCTGCGGTAAGCTGGCTGAGACTTGGGCGCGCAGCTACGCCGACACCCCCGCAAAAGCGCATTTCGGCGGCGACGGCCCCACTGTGGAGTACCGCGAGGGTCTGTATGTGGGCTACCGCTACTACGACACCGCCGGTGTGCCCACCGCCTTCCCCTTCGGCTACGGCCTGAGCTATACCAGCTTTGCGTACAGTGACCTGAAAGCAGACGAAAAGGGCGTGACCCTGACTGTCACCAACACCGGCAGCTGTGCAGGTGCCGAGGTGGTGCAGCTGTATGTGGCAAAGCCGGATGCAAAAGTTTTCCGCCCCGTCAAGGAGCTGAAGGGCTTTGCCAAGGTGCAGCTGGAAGCCGGAGAGAGCAAGACCGTCACCATCCCGCTGGACGATAAGGCGTTCCGCTACTGGAACGTCAAGACCGACCGCTGGGAGGTGGAGGGCGGCAGCTATCAGCTGCTGGTGGGCGCTTCCAGCGCCGATATCCGTCTGACTGCCGCCGTTACGGTGGCGGGCACCGGCGCACCCGACCCCTACGCGGGCAAAGACCTTACACATTACCGCACTGCGCAGGTGCAGAACGTGCCGGACGCGGAGTTTGAGGCGCTGCTGGGCCGTCCCATCCCGGAGAACAAGGTGCACATCGACCGCAACATGACGCTGGGCGAGATGGGGCACGGACGCAGCCCCATCGGCTGGCTGGCGGCTGCCGTGCTGGGCACCCTGCTGCGCCGCAGCATCAAAAAGGGCAAGCCCGACCTGAACATCCTGTTCCAGTACAATATGCCACTGCGTGCGCTGTCCAAAATGACCAACGGCGCTATCAGCATGGGCATGGTGGACGGCATCGTGATGGAGCTGCAGGGCTTCTGGATCATCGGTCTTGTGCGGGTGATCGTGGAGGCCGTGAAAAACCTCGTGCTGAACAGCCGCATGGAAGAGCGCTTGAAAAACAGCTGAAAGGAAGCAGGCTATGAATTTCTGGAATAACTTCGCGGCAAAGCACCCCGCCGCTGCCAAGTGGGTGCGCGAGGGCGGCCTGTTCGTCATCGTGTCCAACCTCATCACGGTGTTTAAGTACCTGCTGCTGCAGTTCCTGCCCAAGGCCTTTGCCAGCCTGCCGGTGGTGGATTTCGGCTGGCCGGGCATCGACATTACCCTGTTCGGCGAGACCTTCAAGTGGAACATCCTCGGCTACGATGCCGCCCACGGCGGTCTGCCTTACTTCTGCGCCTACATGATCGCCATGGTCATCGGCGAGTGCATCAACTTCCCCATCCAGCGCAATTTTGTGTTCCGCAGCAAGGGCAATCTGGCAAAACAGATCGGCTGGTATGTGCTGGCCTTCTGCGTCATTACCTGCATCGTCAACTCCATCAACTGCATCTGGGTGGCGGTGGCCGGTCTGCTGGTACCGGACTTTATTTACAACATCGGCACCACCGTGCTCAACGGCGGCATCTCCATGGTCATCTTCTTCTTTGTGAATAAGATCATCTTCCCGGAGGGCGAAAAAGCCGCCAAATAATAAGCTATTCTCCTTCATTTTCTTCTCTTCATCATAAACCAGAAGGGCTGCTCCGTTCTCCGGGGCGGCCCTTTTGGTTTGGGGAGAGAACCCTCTCAGTCATCTTATTTTTGTTTTTCTGCACAAAATGTTCTGCGGGCAGGGTTTTCCTCTTGACAAGCGGGCAAATGTTTCGTACTATATTTAGTAGTATGGAATCAAAGACGCTGTACGCAGGTTTCTGTGTGACCCCTGTACCCGTTTCAGGCAAAGCGTGCCTGTTTGATATAAAATGGAACCGTAAAGAGAAAAGCCGTATGCTTTTGCCCGTGCCGCCGGTTTTGGGCGGTGCGTATGGTTTTGGTGTCACTTTTTGCATTGAAAGCTCTTTCTATATCATTGCCCGTGTCCTGCTGCGCAGCGTCTCCTGCTTTTAATTTTGCATTGAATTGAAACAAAGGAGAGTGAACGCAATGACCGCGATCGGAGTGATCGTGGCCTTGATCGTTGCTGTTGTCGGCGTGGCTGCGGGCTATTTTATTGGTTACAACAACCGTAAAAAGACCGCCGAAGCCCAGATCGGCAGCGCCGAGGCCGAGGCTACCCGGCTGGTGAACGAGGCGATCAAGACCGCCGACCAGAAGCGCAAGGAAGCGGTTCTGGAAGCAAAGGACGAGGCTTTCCGTCTGAAAGCCGAGGTCGATGCCCAGAAGGCAGAGGCCGACAAGGAGATCAAGCAGCGCCGTGCGGAGATCAGCCGTCAGGAAAACCGCATCGACCAGAAGGAGACAGCGCTGGACCGCAAGACCGAGGCGCTGGAAAAGAAGGAAGAAGAG
>ENA-UAPM01000360-UAPM01000360.1-human-gut-metagenome-genome-assembly--contig:-NODE-360-length-17887-cov-27.154946_pt1 | contig 17887 bp, 15 predicted proteins | sample MGYA00244016_ERZ654582 | MGnify/ENA primary metagenome ERZ654582 (study PRJEB26926, sample SAMN06164545) | human gut metagenome | biome: ENVO:00009003; feature: ENVO:2100002; material: ENVO:00002003... | reverse complement strand
CTTGCTTTTATTGTGCTATGCTATCCACACGCTTTTGCAAGTGACCCGAAAAAAGCGTATCTTTGCAGGAAAGAAATGTTTCACCTATATATATATATATATAAGGTATGGAAAAGATAATAAGTAATAAGGCAGCCTCCTTTGTCAGCATGGAGCTTGCCAGATATGCGCTGGAACGGGCAGACCTGAGAGCCAGCAGCATCCTGACCGCTATCGCTACTACGCTCGGAGTAACGAGCAGCATGGGATAAAACAAAAACGAGGGTGTGTCACAAGCCACACCCTCTCCTTTTTTGTTTCTACCTAAAAGCCGGTCATGAAGGGTCAAAGTCATTAAGGGTCATTATCATTTTCAAACCCCAAAAGATTCCGGTCATTTCCGGTCATGGTCATTTCCGGTCATTTTCATTTTCTTATGCCTTGCCCCCTAGAGAAAAATCAAACCGGTGTATCGGTGGCTGAATCCTTGAAGAGGTCATCGGCTGATGGAATCTCATCTTCATCAAACCACTTCTTCAACTTGTCCTGAGCCTTTGCTTTTACATCTTCTGAAACCTCACCCCAAACTTTCTTGAGCACAAACAGCAATACGGCCAGGTCATCGCCCAAACCGGCAATAGGTATGGCGTCTGGAATCACATCGAGCGGACTGATGAGATAACCCAAGGCACCTACGATCAGAGCCTTGTCCTTCAGCGAAACCTTGTCGCTCTCTAACGTATAATAGAGAATGAGCGCTGTATAAACCATCTTGGCACCGGCACGTTTGGCAACATGCGAAATCTTCTCGACAAATGCACGCTGGGTGAACTTGTCCTTATAGTCCATAAAGTCTGGTAATGTCATACTACTTATAGTTTATAGTTTATTATTTATAGTTTACAGTTACGACCGCTTCTCGTAGAAGAGGACTGCCTTGATGAAGGTCTCCATCTTAGGCTCCTTATGATGGTTCACGCGATAGGCGATGATCATCTGGAGAAGTGTCTTGACAAAACACGCCAGCAGCAGACCGATGATGACGGCTATGACCGTGGCGAGCATCTTGCCGTTGTCGTAGACGGGTGACTTATCCGGGAAACAGGACAGCACCAGTACAGGGAGGACGGTGATGAAACCGCCGATGGTGAGCTGGCTGCGCTTGGAACCACCCATGTCGAGTATCGCCTGCTTATCGAAAAGATAATCATCCAGCTCCATACGGGTAATGCCGTAGTTTTCAAACTTTGGGAAATCGGGCTCATTGCCATATTTCGCTATCTTGCCCGTTACCTTATGTTCGAAATCATCTAATATCTGCTTTTCCGGTTCTCTGAGTTTCATAATCTTGCTAGTTTTTAAAATCGTTTAAAATGAATGCATCTTATACCTTATTATATATAGCGGCTGCGATGCTGAAAAAAAGAAAGCAGTGCCCCTATAAGCCGAGTTCTGTGTTCCTATTGAAAATAAGAATGTCTGTCATTTATCTAGTCCCAAAGTCACCCTTGGGCTCAAGCACTCTACCCTCCGCAGCAGCCCTAAGGCAATCGGACGAGCCGCCCTCAATCTGCGGTATACATGAGCTTACAGCTCCCAGATGGCACAGCCTGACGATCACCCGCCAGCTGGTGGTCTCTTACACCACCTTCTCACCCTTACTCTCACCACCCCAGACTGGACAAACGGGATAAGTGAAAGCGGTTATTTTCTTCTACCGACACCTACTGTCACCAATAGCTTCTAGTTTCGGAAGTGGGATGCTCTATGCTGCCCGGACTTTCCTCTCGCACCTGAAAGATGCCAGCGACAGACCGGAGCACTGCTTTCAACATGCAAAAGTACAAAAAACTTTTGATACTATCGCACGATTCCTCACTTTTTTATGCATCATTAACTGAACTTTCGCATATCAGGAAGTTAAAGGAGTTAAGGAAGTTAAGGAGTTAAGACGTATGTCTTGCTGCTTAAAAAACTACGCCAAAAAGACGGTTGTCTTAACTCCTCAGCGACCGTAGGAAGCGATAACTTCTTTAACAGATATTCAATAATTAGCAAAAGATAGTTTCGTATGCAGAACTAAGATTTTCATGCTTACATTCAAATATTTGTGAATTTAGGGCATTTCTTGTTTAATAGCCGTTAAAGTGTTAATTTAAAATGTTAAAACGGAATAAATTTATGCTGAGAATGAAGCGTATCTCAAAAAATGACCCTATATTTGCAACCGGAAAACAGAGCGGTGCATGACAAGCTGACTTTTGGCATGATATTAGCCGCTACAGTTTCAAGGAAAAGAAAAGTAAACAATAAAAAAATAAGAGACATGAAAAAATTAAGTAATTATGTTGTGGCTGTGCTCTGCGTTAGTTCGCTCGCATTTTCAGCCGGTGCTTTCATGAAAGTAAATGCTACACCTGCAGCTACCGCTGCGCCAGCAGGTCAGCCTGTAGACTTAACCTATGCTGCCGAGAAGGCGCTGCCTGCTGTAGTACATATTAAATACGTACAGAACTCGAAGGTGAAGACGGTAGATGTGCAGGACGACCCATTCGGAGGATTCTTCGACCCGTTCGGCTTCTTCGGCAACCCGGGACAGGGCAATGGTGGAACACGCAAGCAGAAAGTGCAGACTCCGAAGAGAGAGGCTACAGGTTCGGGCGTCATCATCAGTCAGGACGGTTACATCGTTACCAACAACCACGTGGTAGAAGGTGCTGACGAGCTGACCGTAACGCTGAACGACAACCGTGAATTCTCGGCTCGCATCATCGGAACCGACAAGACTACCGACCTCGCCCTCATCAAGGTAGACGGCAAGAACCTGCCTACCCTGCCTATCGCCGACAGCGACAAGGTGAAGGTGGGTGAATGGGTCATCGCCGTGGGCAACCCATTCGGACTGAACAATACGGTTACAGCCGGCATTATCTCAGCCAAGGCACGTTCGCTCGGTGCCAACGGCGTAGAGAGTTTCATACAGACCGATGCTGCCATCAACGCAGGTAACTCGGGCGGTGCACTCGTCAACACCCAGGGCGAACTGGTAGGCATCAACGCCATGCTCTATTCTCAGACCGGTTCTTACTCCGGCTATGGTTTCGCCATCCCTACCTCTATCATGAACAAGGTGGTAGACGACCTGAAGAAATACGGCAGCGTACAGCGCGTGATGCTGAGCATACAGGGAAGCGATGTGCTGAACTATATCAACGCCCAGAAGGAGGACGGCAAGGAAGTGAACCTGGGAACCAACGAGGGTGTTTACATTGCCAAGGTTGATGAAGACGGCAACGGTGCTGAGGCAGGACTGAAGGAAGGTGACGTGATTACCAAGGTTGACGGCAAGAAGGTGACCAAGATGGCTGAGCTGCAGGAAATCCTGAACGGCAAGCGCCCTGGCGACAAGATGAGCATCACCTATCTGCGCAACAAGAAGGCAAGCACCAAGACCATCACGCTGAAGAATGCCCAGGGTAATACTTCGGTTATCAAGAGTGCCGACCTCGACGTGCTCGGTGGCAGCTTCCGCCCTATTACTGAGAGCCAGAAGAACCAGCTCAACATCAAGTATGGTGTAGAGGTCATGAAGGTGAACAGCGGCGCCCTGAAGGATGGTGGCATTTCACGCGGTTTCATCATCCAGCGCATCAACGACAACAACATCAATACGATTGATGACCTGCAGAAGGCTGTAAAGAGTGCTTCTACCAGCAAGGACCCAGTGCTCTACATCCAGGGTATATGGCCAACAGGCAAGAAGGCTTACTTCGCTGTTCCACTGCAGAAAGACTAAGGGTAAGCGTTTGAAGAGAAACGTCTCATGATTGAGTAGTGAAAAGGCATTTTTACTGCCAAAAAACTCAAGAAACAGACAAAAATCAATAAAATAGTAGGTATTTCTGAAAAATATCTACTATTTTTTTTGGTATTTAAACAAAAAAGTGTATTTTTGCAACTACTTAAAATTTGATGCCAGCATGAGACAATTAAAAATTACTCAGTCAATTACGAATCGCGCAAGCGCATCGTTAGAAAAATATCTTCAAGATATTGCTCATGAGGAGCTGCTCTCTACAGATGAAGAGGTGGAGCTCGCTCAGCGTATAAGAAAAGGTGACCGTAGGGCATTGGAGAGATTAACAAAAGCCAATCTCCGTTTCGTGGTGTCTGTTGCAAAACAGTACCAGAACCAAGGGATCAGTTTGCCTGATCTTATCAACGAAGGAAATGTGGGGCTTATCAAAGCCGCACAGAAGTTTGATGAAACCCGAGGGTTTAAGTTTATCTCTTACGCGGTATGGTGGATTCGCCAGAGCATTCTGCAGGCCATAGCCGAGCAAAGCAGGCTTGTGCGCCTTCCGCTCAACCAGGTGGGAAGCGTTAACAAGATTAACAGAGAGATGAGTAAGTTCGAACAGGAATTTGAACGCAAACCGAGTGTAGACGAAATAGCTGACCGCATAGACTTGCCGGAAGACAAGATAGAGGACGCCATGAAGGCTACATCGACAAGTCGCCACCTGAGCGTGGATGCTCCTTTTTCTGATGATGAAGATGGCAGCATGCTCGACCTGATGGCCAATTCGGATGATCCGACCGACAAAGAACTGCAGACAGAGTCGCTGAGAGCAGAAATAGAAAGACTGCTCAAGACGCTGCCGGACAAAGACCAGAAAATCATTGCTGCCTTCTATGGCATAGGAACACCTGAACTGACGCTCGAAGAAATCGGAACCAAGTATCATCTCACCAGAGAAAGAGTACGCCAGATTAAGGAAAAAACGATCAGGCGACTCCGGAACAAAACGACAGATAAACTGCTGAAGTCCTATCTGGGATAAGGAAAGATCCTGCATGACTGATGGGGCAGACAGCACAAAACAAAATAAGACAGAAAAAGAAATGAAAATTACAAAAATTGCATTAGCATCTATTGCATTAGCATGTTTCAGCTCGCTCTCTGCATCAGCCAAGAACGAAGTTAAGACTGCATACATCTTTGGATTTGCCTCGTCGTTTAATGACTCTACAGTCTATTTCACAGACGTTCAGAAGGTTGATTCTGCCTATTTCACCCGCAAGAACAAGTTTCTGGTAAGCCGCGAGAACTATTCATACCAGTTGCGCGACTATCTGGAGCAGAATGGTGCCGGCAACCGCACGTGTATCGTGATGTTTGACTTCAACCAGAAGAAGGCTGAAAAGAAATGGAACAAGCTCTATGCAAGATACATTCAGAAGCCAAAGGCTAAGAAGGCAAAGAACGGACAGCAGATGAACGATGCGCCTAGCCCATATCAGGTGAAGACCATCAACTCTACTGATTTTCATTTTTCATCTGTTCAGCCAAACGATGAAGAGGTTGAAGAGGTAAAAGTGAAGAAGGCTAAGAAAGCCAAGAAAGAAAAGCGCAGAAAAGGCGCTAAAAATGAATAAGAAACCAAAAGTACCTTACTCCGCAAGTAATAAGGAAACATAAAATGAAGAAGCCATTCCTATTTCCCATCAGGAATGGCTTCACTTTTTTATATCATATCATTTTCTACTTCAAATTCTGCTTGAACCAATTAGCTATCTGGCGAAGCAGATGGTTGCGGGTATTACCACCCGAAATGCCGTGATTGCGGTTCGTGTACCACAGGGTCTTGAAGTCCTTGTCTGCCTGAACCAACGCCTCAGCATATTCGAAGGTATTCTGCGGATGCACATTGTCATCTGCCAATCCGTGACAGATAAGTAACGCACCATGCTGCTGCTTTACACGCTCGATAGGGTTCACCTTGTAACCCTCTTCGTTCTCCTTAGGCGTGCGCATGTAGCGCTCAGTATAAACCGAATCATAGAAGCGGTAGCAGGTAGGAGGAGCCACAGCCACACCTGCCTTGAACACAGGACGGCCCTCGCTCATACTCATCAGCGTATTGAAACCACCATAGCTCCAGCCCCAAATGCCGATATTATCCTTGTCTACATAAGGCAGAGAACCCATGTAGAGAGCTGTCTCAACCTGATCTTTCGACTCTAAATCGCCCAGACGGAGATAAGTAGACTTCTCAAACTCTGCTCCTCTACCACCTGTTCCACGACCATCTACGCAGGCAATGATGAATCCTTCCTGTGCAAGATAATAATCGAAAGCACCGCCATTGCCCATACTGCCCGTGCTCCATGAATCGAGTACCTGCTGGTTGCCCGGACCGGAATACTGGAAGAGGATGACAGGATACTTCTTGCTGGCGTCGAAATCTACAGGCTTCACCATCCAGCCGTCCAGTTTCACACCTTCGGAAGTGGTGAAAGAGAAAGTCTCGCGCTTGCCCCAATTATACTTCCGGGTCTTTTCGAGCAGCTGCTTGTTGTCTTCCAATGTCTTGATAAGCTTGCCCTTGTTGCTGCGTACGGTGAAAACATAAGGATGGCTGTAGCTGCTCCAGGTATTGACGAAATAGCGGTAATCGCCCGAGAAGTAAGCCGAGTTGGAACCAGCCGCATCGGTAAGGCGCTCCACCTTTCCGTTCTTATGAGCCACGTAAACCTGGCGGTCGTGCGCATTGAGCTTGGCAGCCTGGAAATAAACATCGCCCGTCTTCTCATCCATTCCGTAGATAGAGGTAACATCATAGTTGCCCTTCTCTACCTGGCGCAGGAGCTTGCCGTTCATATCATAGAGATAGAGATGCATGAAGCCGTCGCGGTCGCTAGGCAGCAGGATGTTCTTCTTGCCCACGATGCTGTTTTCAATCACCTCTTCCTTTACAAACTTAGGCACACTCTCCTTGATGAGCATCCTGCTCTTGCCGGTGAAAGGATTGACTGCATAGAGGCGCATGTCGTCCTGATGGCGGTTCATCGTATAGACAATCAGACTGTTGGCGTCTGGCGATGTCTTGATGCGTGGATAATAGCCGTCGGAATCTACAGGCACATCGAGTGCCACGGTCTTGCCGTTCTTCATATCATAGCTCCAGAGGCTCACCTTAGAGTTGTCCTGTCCAGCCTTAGGATATTTATAGGAATATTCTCCCGGATAGTCGTGATACTCGCTATGGGTAGGATGAGAACCTTCGAACAGCTGCAGAGAATAAGTCTTTACGTGCGATTCGTCGAAGCGTATCCATCCGATGGCAGTTCCATCCGCATTCCATGCAAAGGCGCGGTTGAAGCTGAATTCCTCTTCGTAAACCCAATCAGGAATACCATTGATTACCTCGTTGAACTTACCGTCGCGGGTAATCTGGGTTTCCTTGTCTCCATCGGTAACAAAGAGATTGTTATCCTTTACGAAGGCGATGTGGCGTGAATCAGGCGACCAGGTAGCCACCTGCTGGTTAACGCCCTGGGAAAGTTTCTTCAAACTCTTCTTAGCAATATCATATATGAAATACTCTGCCTTGAACGAGCGGCGGTAGATAGCCTCGCGATGGGTCATGATAAGCAATTTCTTGCCATCAGGACTGATTACATAACCCTCAATCTGTTCGAAGGGAGCCTTGACTGCGTTCACATCGAAGAGGATGCTCATCTGCTTGCCCGTCTTGAACGAATAACTGATAACCTGCTTGCCATCATTGCTGATAGAAGCGTACAAATCGGTGTCATCAATAGGGTTAATACCGGTAACATAAGAGGCAGCAAACTCGCCGGAGGTAATGGCCTTCAGGTCGAGTTTATCTGCAGCTTGCATTGCTGAAACCATCATGACAGTTGCAATAAAAACTGGAAATCTTTTCATGTGTTAATCTTTATGTAATGCCTCAATAGGCGAATAATCTTCGTCCTTGAGCAGTTCTTTTACCGTTACTTTAGGGTTACGCTTTACATAAGCGTTGATTGTATTCACATACTTGGTCTTGAAAATCTCCTTGCCCATCGCCTTGTTTACAGCCCACATAATCTTGCCCATGTGCAGATCGCGGTCGAGCTGCGGACGGGTGTCGAACTGATCCATCGGATAGATGCTCAGCAGATAGAAGGTAAGGCAATCAGGCACAATATACTGGCGCGACATGGTGCTGCGCTGCTGCGGTGTATAGAATTTCTTGTAGAGCGGATAGTTTTCGCCCATGTATTTATCAAGCGAAATTCCTACTGAGTGCTGTCCTACTACGATGCTCTGGTCGAGAGCGCCAATCTGGGCATAGAAACAAGGCTGCTGAAGCTCCGGAATCCAACTGTTCAGACGCGAGAAGGCAGTTTTCAGCTGCTCGTTGATGTCTTCCATATTGGCAAATTCTGCCTCAGCATCGGCGATCAGTGCCTGCAGGGTAGAATCCTGATAGAACATGAGGAAACGGTTGCTGATATTGGCGTCGGTAATAGTGCCAAGCTGGAGCATTTTTTCTATCAGCGTACGGGTTTCTATCGGGTAATCGGTGTTCATCTGCTGCAGGGCTGAGAAATCACCGGTAGTAAGATATCTGCTTTCCAATCGGTCGTAACGCTGTACTGACAGGGGCACAGCCTCTCCTTCCTCGTTCGGCTTGAACTTAAACTCGCAGGCCGAACTGAGAAGCACGATTGCTAATATGACTATATAATTAAAAAACCTTTTCACGATAATTTACAAATCTTCGAGTTACGACTGCAAAAATACTAAAAATTATTTAAATTACCAAGCTTTTTTGCTAAAAAATCATACGCATTCGCAAAAAAATGGGTTTTTCTCATAAATTTGTTTGCAAAATAGCCAGCAATGAGCAAAACGTAAGGCATTTTTGCTCATTGCTGACTATTTGCGCAGTTTTTCTGCTTATCGGATGATGACAGAAACTGAAACCTGAACCGGCTCTTCTATCTGCTTCTTCCAGGCTTTCAACCACTCATACCACTCCTTCTCGCCCTTGAAACCATAGGTTTCGTTGGCACTGGTATAAGCAAGCTTATAACTGAGCTGGCTGCCTGCAGGTTTCACCACCTGAGTATAGCAATCCTTATTGGCTGGCTGCTGACTAACCAGGGCTGACTGTGGCACATAAATGCCCAAGCCTACGGTCTCCAGCTTGTGCTTTCCATCGTCCTTGCCTGTTGGCCAGTCGCTGCCATAACAGCCTCGCAATCCCTTGCCATCAGCAAATTCGCTGGAACCCTTTACGTTGATGAGTCCTGTAGCAAACTGATAATCAGAAACATCCTTGTTGAAGGATACATCTACGTCGAAATCGCGATGACCGGCATAGATGGTGTAACGGATGGTGGCATTGACAGGCTTCAAGCCCGGAGCCGGAACCCAACCCTTATCCACTACCTCGACGATGGCACGGAGCGGACCTTCTGAAATGACGCACTGCTCCTGGTATTTCACGTTGTTGAACAGCACCTGGTCTTTACCGTCCCAGCCACGGAGCGCACCCAGTCCGTAGGTATTGCCTACCCAGAGGCAATCATCGCCCGAACCAGCCTGAATCTGCTCTTCTGAAGGATAGAACTGCGTATCCTGAACCACCAGTCCCTTGTTGATTTTGCCATAAAGGTCGATGGTCTGACGATGGTCGAAATAAACACGCATGGCAATCAGTTCGCTTTCGAAACAGATGCCATGAGAATGGACGTAGTGATAAGGGTCCTTGGTCTTCTTATCAAACGAGATGCTACGCAGATAAATATCCTGCCTGTTCTTAGCCAGCTTCCTGTTTCTGCTTGGCAGACAGAGTTCGGCAAAGGTACGAGCCGGATACTGTGCCTGCTCGCCCTCACGATAGAGATGCACCTGATAGGTCTTGGTTTCTTTCTTGCCCAAATCGGCAAGGAAACAAAGTTCATCGTTGGTACAATCGCGGTTGATGTCGTCGAGCTGGGAAGGAATCTCCTTGCCGTCAACGGTTACTACAGCGCGCTGAATATCGCCAATAGCGCCCAACTTGCTGAGATCTACCACCACCGGAGCATCGGTTCTTGCCACCTTGGAAGGATTGGAAACCGACACCTGGAAATTAGCCTGCGCCTGGGCTGACAGAACCATCAGCGAAACCAGTGCCATCATCATTTGTTTTTTCTTCATAGATTTTTATTTTTAAGTTTGTTTATGAATAGTCTACAACTGCGAGAAGAGTTTCTTACCCTTGGCGTAATATTGCCAGATGATAGAGAGATTGTAAACCTGCGGAATCTCCTCCTTCACCCTACTCGCCTGTATCTTTCTGCGATCTTCGTCAAATTCATGTTTCCATGCCTTGAAAGCCCTGCGCGCCTTGAAGATAGCCTTGAAGTCACCCCAGTTGCAATTCAGAACCAAAGTCTCGAAAGCAGCAAGGTAATCCAGGAATCTGCGCATACGCATTACATGAGTCAACTCCGTATCACTCAGATTCTTATAAAGCATGGTTAAATTATTTCTGAAATTCAGATAAGTCTTCATCGGATTGCTTTTCGGCAGGGTTCCACCACCCACATGATAAACCTCACTCTCAGGAATGCAATAGATTTTTCTGCCCATCAGACACAAGCGCCAGCAAAGATCAATCTCTTCATTATGAGCAAAGAAACGGCCGTCTAAACCTCCGGCAGTCCAATAATCCTTTGAGCGGATCATCATACAGGCACCCGTAGCCCACAAGATTTCCTGCTGGTAATCATACTGCCCGTTATCGCGCTCTACCGTATCAAAGATGCGGCCACGACAGAACGGATAGCCGTATTTGTCGAGGAATCCGCCGCAAGCGCCAGCATACTCAAAGCTGTCCTTATCGTATTCGGCAAGCAACTTAGGCTGGCAGGCAGCCACCTGCTGATGCGAATCCATAAACTCGATGAGCGGTGTAAGCCAATGATGCGAAACCTCCACATCGCTATTCAGGAGCACATAATACGCTGCATCAATCTGCTTCAAGGCACGGTTATAGCCTTCAGCAAAGCCGAAATTCTGCTCCAGCACGATGGTCTTCACCTGAGGAAACTGAGTCTCCAGAAGGTGCATCGAACCATCAGAAGAAGAATTGTCTGCCACCCAGATTTCAGCATCCTGACGGGAATATTCGATGACATTCGGAAGATACTTTGCCAGCATCTTCTGTCCATTCCAGTTTAATATAACGATTGCTACTTTTGCCATATTTATTGTAAACTCTTTAATCTGTTATTCAGGAGATTGGTAAACTCATAGTTCTTGAGTCCCCATTTGGGAGCAATCAGCAGTTCTTTGGGCGACTGACTGACGAAGCGCTCCAGCACCAAATCCTTTCTGAGCAGACGGATGTATTTCACGATGACATCAATATATTCCTCTACCGTGTAAACATGGAAGGGGTGCTCAGCATATTCCTGTGCCAGCCGGGTGCCCCTGATAATCTGCATCTGATGAATCTTGAGAATATCAAGCGGCAAGGAAGAGATGAGAGGAGCCTGGCGCAGACTTTCTTCCGCATCTTCTCCCGGCAAACCGATGATGATGTGGCCGCCCGTAAGGATTCCCCTGGCATGAGTACGCTCTACGGCACTACGGCAACAGGCAAAATCATGTCCGCGGTTGATGCGTTTCAAGGTTTCATCATTGGCACTCTCAATGCCATATTCCACCAGCACGAAGGTGCGGCGGTTCAGTTCTTCCAGATAATCGAGCAATTCATCGCTCACACAATCCGGACGGGTTCCGATAACGATTCCCACCACATCTTCCACCTCAAGAGCCTCTTCATACATCTGCCTCAGTTGCTCCACCCTGGCGTATGTATTGGTATAAGCCTGGAAATAAGCCAGATATTTCATATCAGGATACTTCCTGCTGAAGAAAGCCTTTCCCTCCTCCAGCTGTTCAGCAATCGACTTTTTCCGGTCGCAATAGCTGGGATTGAAGGTGCGGTTGTCGCAATACGTACATCCGCCACTCGAAATCCTCCCATCTCTGTTAGGACAGGAGAATCCCGCGTCTATCGAAATCTTCTGAACACGGAAATCAGGAAACTGCTTCCGAATCCATGTTCCAAAATCGTTGTAATACATTGGACTTTGAACTTTATGATTAGCCCTATTAACTATAAACTATTAACTATCAACTAAAGAAGTTCTCCCTTCAGCGCCGTCTTATCGTGATTGAAATCACCCAGGCGAACCTTGATAAGCTGGTTGTCGTATTCTTCCTTGGCGAGAGCCGGTGAAAGTTCTACGCGGATATAGTTCTTGGTGAATCCATGCATCGCCTTGCCTCTTGGCGCCTTTTCGAAGAGAACCTCAGCCTCAGTACCGATGTATTGGGCATAGAATTCCTGCGTCTTCTGATCGCTCAACTCCAACAGTCGCTTAGAGCGCTTCTTCTTCTCCTTCTCGTCAACAACATACGGAATCTTCAAGGCAGCCGTGCCCGGACGCTCAGAATAAGGGAAGACGTGAAGCTGGGTAACAGGCAGACTCTTCAGAAACTCATAGCATTCTTCAAAACACTCCGGAGTTTCGCCACGACAGCCCACCATCACATCGACACCGATAAACGCATCAGGCATTTTCTCCTTGATAAGATTTACCTTGTGGGCGAAGAGCGCCTTGTCGTAACGGCGGTGCATCAGCTTGAGCACCTCATCGCTTCCGCTCTGCAGAGGAATGTGGAAATGAGGCATAAAGGCACGGCTCTGGGCACAATACTCTATGAGATCATCATCACAGAGATCAGGCTCCAGACTCGAGATGCGGTAACGCTTGATTCCTTCTACCTGATCCATCGCCTTGACAAGGTCGAAGAATCGCTCGTGGGTAGTCTGACCGAAATCGCCGATATTCACACCGGTAATGACGATTTCCTTACCGCCTTCAGCAGCCGCCTGCTCACATTGAGCCACAAGCGACTGGATGCTCGGGTTGCGCGAATTGCCTCGGGCAAATGGAATGGTGCAATAGGTACAATAATAATTGCAGCCGTCCTGCACCTTCAGGAAATAACGGGTACGGTTGCCACGCGAGCAAGAAGGCTGGAAGGTCTTGATTTCCTTCGTCTTCACACTATAATGCTGATGAAGAGACGCAGCATCGCCGTTCTGCGCCCATGCATCGCTGAGATATTGAATCAAGTGCGCCTTCTCGTTAGCACCCAACACGAGGTCTACACCCTCTATCTTGCTGACATTCTCAGATTCGAGCTGCGCATAACAGCCCGTCACGATAACGAATGCGCCCGGATTGTTTCTCACCATCCGGTGGATAGCCTGACGGCATTTATGATCGGCAACTTCTGTTACCGAGCAGGTGTTAATCAGACAAATATCAGCTTTCTCCCCCTTTTTAGCAGTAATGACGCCCATATCTTCGAGCATTTTGCCAAAAGTGGAAGTTTCAGAGAAGTTGAGTTTGCAGCCTAGCGTATAGTAAGCTGCCTTTTTACCTTGGAAGGCACTTGAATCTATCATATATTTATCTTTTTCTTTGGTTTCTTTTAAGCTTTTGCCCTTACAGGGCGCATTGATGATTGCTTTCATCCCCAGGGTGTTGCCCTGGGCTAGGAGCTTCTGCCCCTTCAGGGCGTTCTCCCCCAAAAAGACCTTAGGGTCTATAAAACGAAAAAAGCCGCTAGACCGAAGTCCAGCGGTTGTTTCTCTCATTTTTCGTTCGCAAGTAATTTCAAATTACTTAGCAGAATCAGCAGCAGCTGTATCAGCAGCAGCAGTGTCAGCAGCAGTTGTATCTACCTGAGCTGTGTCAGAATCAGCAGAAGCTGTGTTCTGAGCTGTTTTGTTACCACATGATGCGAAAGAGATAGCTGCGATAGCTACGAACATAAAAACTAATTTCTTCATTTTCTTTGCTTTTTTAAAATCTGTAAAACAATCATTTGTTCTTTTGAACGATGCAAAGGTAAGCATTTTTTTGATACGTTGTTCTTTTTTTTGCGACTTTTTTTTAGGTGATTTTGTAACAAAATTACAAATCGCTATAAATCAACCACTTACAGAGTGCTAACAAAAGTTAAAGTTTTTAGTGTGCTCGGAAACAGCCTAATTTTAACACTTTTCGGTGTTTTTTAGCGTAACAAGGGTGCGCACCAACATCTCTTCAGAGCAGCACTATATACATATAATAAGGTACGCGCGCGAGGGAAAGAACAGAAGATTTTCCCAAGAAATCGTTCCCAAAAACTTTGATTGCCGAGAATTTTTTCGTAACTTTGCACTCAAAACAAAGAAACAAACAGACAGAAAATGATACAGCTAAAAGAAAATCAGGGCATTCCCCGCAGCATTCTTCTGATGATGGCTATCGTCGCAGGACTCACCGTAGCCAACTGCTACTACAATCAGCCGCTTCTCGAACTCATCCGCCACGACCTGGATATTACCGAGCAGAAGGCTAACCTCATCACCGTCATTACCCAGATAGGTTATGCGCTGGGCTTATTCTTTCTCATTCCCTTGGGCGACATGCTTTCGCGCAAGAAACTCATCCTTGTCAATATGACCATTGCTGCATTGATGGCAATTGTGATGGCTGCAGCGCAAAACGTATGGATGCTCTGGGGAGCTTCACTGCTGATTGGCGCCTGTTCGGTGATTCCGCAGTTCTTCATTCCGATAGCCGGACAGTTTTCGGCCCCCAAGAACAAGAGCAGGAATATGGGCATTGTACTCTCCGGACTGCTGACGGGCATTCTCGCCTCACGAGTAATCAGCGGTTACATCGGCGAATGGCTGGGATGGCGGGAGATGTTTATCATAGCTGCTTTCGTGATGGTGGTTTGCATGGGAATCATGCTGCTGATGATGCCTGAAATGAAGCGCAACTATGTAGGAACCTACAGAGGGCTGATGACCACGATAGCAGAAATTTTCGTTTTCCATTCTTCTATCCGCATCTATTCCACCCGTGCAGCCTTCGGGTTCGGCAGTATGATGGCAATATGGTCTTGTCTGGCGTTCCATCTGGCACAGCCGCCTTTCAGCGCAGGAAGTGATATGGTAGGAATGCTCGGACTTTGCGGAATCATGGGAGCCGTTGCTGCCAGTGGTGTGGGAAAACTGATTCCTAGGTTCGGCATTCGAAAATTCAATCTGTTCGGAGCAGGAACGCAGATCATCGCCTGGGCAATAGCCTTGCTTTTCGGCGACACTTACGCCGGACTCATCGCAGCCATCATCCTGGTTGACATCGGTCTGCAATGTCAGCAGCTCAGCAATCAGAGTGGTTGTCTGCAGGAGATTCCGCAGGCTTCCAACCGCGCCAATACCATCTTCATGACCAGCTACTTCATCGGTGGTTCGCTAGGTACTTTCTGTGCCGGTTACGTCTGGACGCAAGCCGACTGGCTCGGTGTCTGCATCGTAGGAATCGCCTTCGCCATGATTTCTCTGCTTATCACGCTAAACTGCAAGAAATAAACATATAAAAGAAAAGAGATTATATTCCCGACTTACAGGAACATAATCTCTTTTCTTATTTTGATAGAGACTGAAGCTGGCATTTCTGCCGAAGCTTCAACTACATCTTTTCATCACCATACATTTCCGTCCACCAGGAAGCATCGTCCTGCAACCACTTGGCAAACCAGGCAAAGATGGTGTTCTGCCATTTCAGTCGCTTCTCGTAGTCGATGATGTGATGATCCTGACCATCTACCAATACCATCGCCGTAGGACGGCCAAGGAGTTTCAGCGCTGTATAGAGCTGGATACTCTCGCCCACAGGCACATTATTATCAGCCGTGCCGTGAACAAACAGCAGCGGAGTATGAATCTTGTCGGCATTATAGAGCGGACTCTGATCTACAAAGAGATGCTTGTTGGTCCAAGGATATTCGTTCGCCATAGAAACTTCGCTGTAGCTGTAGCCCCAATAGCCCTCACCCCAATAGCTGGTGTGGTCGCTGATGCCTGCATGAGAGATGGCAGCAGCAAAGAGGTCGGTCTTGGTCTGAAGATACTGAGTCATGAATCCGCCGTAGCTGGCGCCGATGCAGCCTATCTTCTTACGGTTTACGAAAGCATGCTCATCACAGAAAGCCTGGGTGCTGGAGATGATGTCTTCAGCCACTCCCTCGCCTGCCGTATCTACATGGCGGGCTGAGAATTTCTGACCGAATCCGGTAGCTCCACTAGGATTCACAACCAGCACTACATAGCCCATTGCCGCATAAACATGATGAGGATAACGGCTCTGGAACATGCGGCTCGTAGGACTGCAACCGCCATAATAGTTCACTATCATCGGATACTTCTTAGCAGCATCAAAATGAGGTGGCAGATAGTAACGGCAGCAAAGGGTGTCGCCTCTTGAATTGACAAAATTCCAAGCCTTGCATTCGCCCAGTTCAACATCCTTCAACTCGCGCGCACTCAAATCGTCAACCAATTGCGATTTCAGCGCCTTCGTATTCATCTTATAGAGTCGGTCAGCATTGGATGCACTCTGACCGGAGAAAGCCATTTCTGCTGCAGAAGATGCAAGCGAGAAACTCTTGATGTACTCTTCAGGAGTCTTGAGAAGCGTAAACTTACCCGATTTCGGATTGAGCTGGAAGAGATGCACGCAATCCTTATCTTCTGCCGTGAAGTAGATGTTGCCATCTGCCTTACTCCAATCCACACTCTGCACATTCGGATTGAAATCCCTGGTCAGCGGACGAACCTTCTTATCTGACAAGGTCATCAGATAGAGCTGGGTGTCGATCATGCTAGGTGTCTGTCCTTCTTCCACATTCTTTCCTATGCCGTTGAAAGCTTCCGGCGAAGCGCTCACGAGAATGCTCTTGCCATCCGGCGAGAACTGGGCGCTGTTCAGAAATTCGCCCTTTTCTATCAGGGTTTCTACCTTTGGCGTTGTGGCTGAAGATGCATTCATACTGCCCAAATCCAGGCGGTAGAATGATGTCAGGGTTGTAGGACGCTTAGTGAGTCGCTCCTCTTCCTTTCCTATCAGCAGATAACGCGAATCGGCAGAAATATCCATCAGATAGATGTTGTGGTAACCGAAGGTAAGCGGCTGGAGAATGCCCGATGCAAGATCATATTTGGCGAGATTGCTACGCTCGCGCCAACCAGGCTGTCTGTCTTCCGGTTCTTTTACATCATAAACTTGCGGATCCTTTTTTCTGCCTTCAGTAGTGAGCGTATAGATGAGCGTCTTCTCATCGGGAGTAAACTGGAACCATCCGTCTGGAATATTGGCAGCCAGCACTTCGCGCTCCATCGTCAGCGGATTGATGGTGATGAGCTGCAATGTGCCATCCTGCTTTTCTTCTCCGGCAATACTGCTGTCGCTCGCCTTCTGGGTGAAATACAGTTTATTGCTTGCAGGCATCCATTTTACGCTCTCCTCAAATGTAGCCATCACTCTGTTAGTCTGAGAGTTGCGCAATTCGCTAATGCTATGGTTATTACCTTTTCTATCTACCCAGGTTTTCCGAACTACGATAAACTTTCCGTTTGGTGAGATAGAAACACTCGGATAGTTGGGCGCACAAATCACATCATAGATGTTATAGGCGCGCTTGGCTGCCGCATCGCCTACAGAAAGCGGAGCACCGTTGGCTGCGGTTACGGTCAACTTGATAGATTTCTTATCAGAAGATGCATTCTTCCGGGTAAGATATTTGATGACAACCGTATGCTGCGAAGGAGTCAGGATGGTTTCAGCCTTATCGCCGTTCACCGCTACCTGTTCGCCGTCAACGAACAGACGGTATTGCTCCAATCCTTCTACCGCGATGGTTGCTTTGGTGCGCTGGGTGTTAGAAACGCAGAAAGAAGCCAGATGGAGCGCATCCTGCTTGTCGGCAAGGAGTTGGGCTGCAGTCACCTCCTTGCCCTTATTTAATAAGGTGAAAGACAGCGGCGAATCGAGCAACTGCTTAAGGTCGAACGCTTCGCCCTTGATGTTCACACTGTCAGCCATCCAAGGCTGTGCTACGGCATAGGGGCCTGCATATTTCAACGTTTTCACCGGGTCACTTGCAAAAGCGTGTGGATAGCATAGCACAATAAAAGCAAGCAGGTGT